>Ga0302315_10000075_pt1 | contig 121646 bp, 106 predicted proteins | sample III_Palsa_N3_1_FD_200532 | JGI IMG/M metagenome (GOLD analysis project Ga0302315, IMG submission 200532) | Peat permafrost microbial communities from Stordalen Mire near Abisko, Sweden - III_Palsa_N3_1 | ecosystem: Environmental > Terrestrial > Soil > Palsa > Peat permafrost | place: Sweden...
TATTGAATATGCCGCCTATGGTACGGTAAGGGTAAAGTTAGCGGGGGACAAGCAATACCAGGAATTTTCCGTGGGATCTGTCTTTGGCTTCAAGAGCGATAATATCTCCTATGTTTATTTGAAGTCGCTGAAGGAATACCTGGCCGTCATCAAGGGCAACCCTCCTTTTTATCTTTTCATGGATGAGCGCAAGCAGTCGGGATATAACGGCGCCACTACCGTGGATGGGGTATTTATGTTTGCCCGTAGCCTGGACGGCCCGGTGAAAGAATTTACCCGTAAAGCCATAGATACGGAGTTTGGCTCCAACCCCCAAATGGCGTCTGACCTGCAGGTACTCCGCAAGGAAATGAACAGACACAGCCTTTCCATGACCAGAGGTGACTTTGAGGCTTGCCGCCAATTGGCCGGGGACTATCTGAAAAAATGGGAAACCGCCGCTGCAAAGTAGCAGCGCGGCGGCCGCCGGCACAGGTAGCCACCAGCAGATGCAGCGGCCGCCACCGCCGCATTTATATGTCCAACAAGCGCCTGTGATAGTTGATCTGCCCCAGGTGGTAATCCAGGTGCATCGCCAGTGAGATGAGGAATTGTCCCGTGCTGGTCTTGCCGGAAGGTAATTCCTCCGGATATTCCCTTTCGAGGTCATTGTCCGTCAGTTTGGCCAGGGTGATGTCAACCACTTGGATAGTGTCGCGGACCTGTGGCAAAAGGGTAGCCCGCGGAATGTTCTTCCCGGCAAATTCAAAGGGCCGGTCCCTGACATAACCGGTTTCTCCCAGCCTTGCCCCTATATAAGTATTCAGGTTGCCTATCAGGTGCATGCACAGGTTACCTGCGGAGTTGCTGATATGGGGAGCGGTCAGCCATAAGTTAGCTTCGGATTGGTAAGATTCAATTTCAACCAGGAGTTTTTCCAAATCCCGTTTGAGAAGGATGCTAAGGGACGAGACGATCATTTTCAGGAAGGTTTTTTGCAGGGTAATTTACCGTCTTTTTCAAAAAAAGTTGGCGGCGAATTGTTTTACTCCTACCTTTGTTTAACGGTGTTAAAAAAATTAATGCCACAAAATGGGTAGTGTAGAAAGAAAACAACGATTGAAGCAAGAGGTAAGGTGCAATATTCTGGAAGCTTCTTTGAAGATTGTTCTGGATGAGGGCTGGTCCGCGTTGTCGATGAGGAAGATTGCTGATCAGATTGACTATACGGCCCCCATTATTTATGGTTATTTTGAAAATAAGGAAGCCATTTTGCAGGAACTGACCCGTCAGGGATACAGGATACTCAGCAAAAAGGTGATAGAAGCCCGGGAGCAACATACAGATCCTGCCCGCCAATTAGAAGCCATGTGGATGTCCTATTGGGACTTTGCCTTTGAACATCAGGCCTATTATCAGTTGATGTATGGAGTGGAGATGGATTGTTGCCAGATGGAAAAGCAGATCGCCGAAGCTGAAACCGCTACTGATTTATTAAATTCTTCCCTGGAAAAGCTCATCGCAGAAGGTAAAGACCCGGATGCAGACCCCTGTCGCCGCTTTTATACCTTTTGGGCAGTGGTCCACGGCCTCATCTCCTTGAACCTGGTGCGGAAAGGAAGCCTTTCCCAGGAGTTGAACCGGTCTATTCTGCGCGATGCGATCAATGCCATTATCACCGATATCAAAGGATAAGGCTTATATTTTTTTCTAGATAACTTAACACTGATAAATAAAATAACAAAGTAAAATAAAACCAATGCTAGAGATGAAGCGTATGAAAAATTTAGCTACTGCAATCGGTATGCTTTTCGTACTGGCAGCCCTTATGACGGGCTGCACCGAATCTGCTGCGAATAGCAATTTTCAGCAACCTGCTCAAAGTTTACCAGTTTTCCAGGTCAGTTCAACCAATGCCTCGACTTCAGAGGAATATACGGCTTCCCTGGAAGGAACCCGCAACGTGGATATCCGCCCGCAGGTGGACGGATACCTGGACAAGATCTACCTGGATGAAGGAGCTTTCGTCCACAAGGGCCAGCCCCTGTTTAAGATCAATGATCAGGTCTATGTAGCCCAGTTGGACAATGCCAGGGCCAACCTGCAGTCGGCCAAAGCCGCCCAGGAGACCGCGCAGATCAACGTAGACAAGCTTGCCCCCCTCGTACAGAACAATGTGGTTTCGGATGTGCAGTTAAAGACCGCACAAGCAGCCCTGGATGCGGCTAAGGCGAATGTAGCCCAGGCTTCGGCCATGGTTCAGAACGCCAGCATCAATGTGGGATTCTCCCTGGTATCTGCACCCACCGATGGGTATATAGGCAGGATTCCATACAAGACAGGCAGCCTGGTAGGTAAGAACGATGCACTGCCTTTGACGGTTATTTCCGAAGTATCCAGCGTGTACGCCTACTTCTCCATGAGTGAAGGAGACTTCCTGAAATTCAAGAACCGCTATTCCGGTGCTACCGTGGAAGATAAGATCAAGCAGATGCCACCCGTGGAACTGGTGCTGTCGGATGGCAGCGTCTATTCCAGGAAAGGAACGGTTGAAACCGTGGAGGGGCAATTCGACAAGACGATCGGGACCATTCCCTTCAGGGTCGTGTTCCCCAACCCGGACGGGTTGTTGCGCACCGGCAATACAGGGAAGATCCGGATACCCCGGGACCAATCTTCGGTGCTGGTGATTCCCCAGGAAGCGACCTTTGAATTACAAGACAAAATATTAGTGTTTGCCGTAGGGGACAGTAATAAGGTAGCCGCTAAACCCATTATCGTATCGGGCAAGAGCGGGAATTATTACCTGGTGGCAAAAGGGGTGAATCCAGGAGACAAGATCGTCTTTAGCGGTATGGACAGGTTAAGGGATGGCATGGTCATCGCGCCTCAGCTCATCTCCCTGGACAGTTTGATAAAAGCGACGCCTTTGTAAGGAATTACTCCAAAAAATTTACTGATGTTAAAGAAATTTATTGAAAGACCGGTGTTATCAACGGTCGTGTCTATCATTTTGCTTTTACTGGGCGGGCTTTCCATATTTACCCTGCCCATCACCCTGTTCCCGGATATCGCCCCACCCAGTGTAGTGGTGACGGCTAACTACCCGGGAGCCAATGCCGAAGTCGTGGCGCGTTCGGTGGCTACTCCGTTGGAGGAAGCCATTAACGGCGTGGAGAACATGACCTATATGACTTCTAATTCCAGCAATGACGGAAGCATGACCCTGACTGTTTATTTCAAGCAGGGGACCAATCCGGATATTGCTTCGGTAAACGTGCAGAACAGGGTATCCAAGGCCACCAGCCAGATTCCTCAGGAAGTAATACAGGCGGGGATTGCCACCCAAAAACAGCAGAACAGTATCATCATGTTTATCGGCTTGTCTTCCAAGGACAGCGCGTATGATGAAACTTTTCTGCAGAACTATATCAAGATCAACCTGGTCCCCAAACTGCAGCGTATCCCCGGCGTCGGGGATGCCCAGCCCTTTGGTACCAGGGATTATTCCATGCGTATCTGGCTGAAACCGGATCGTCTGGTGGCGTATAACCTTTCTCCCCAGGAAGTCACAAGCGCCATCAAAGACCAGAGCCTGGAGGCAGCTCCCGGGCGTTTTGGCCAAAGCAGCAGCGAAGTATTCGAATACGTATTGAAATACAAGGGTAAGCTGAACAAGATCGAAGACTACGAGAATGTCATCCTTAAAGCCAATACGGACGGCTCCGTAGTGAGGTTGAAGGACGTGGCCAGGGTGGAATTCGGGTCATATACCTACTCTTCCAATAGCAAGCTGAACGGTAACCCCACTTCGGGTGTGGCCGTGTTCCAGGTGGCAGGCTCCAACGCGAATGACATCCTGACGGAAGCGCAGCATTTGCTCACGAAGTTTTCTAAGGACCTGCCCAAGGGCGTATCCACCACGGTCATGTTTAACTCAAAGGAGTTCCTGGATGCTTCTATAGACCAGGTGTTGCATACCCTGGTGGAAGCATTCATCCTTGTGTTTATTGTAGTGTTCGTATTCCTTCAGGATTTACGGTCTACCTTGATCCCGGCTATTGCCGTGCCGGTGGCCATCATAGGAACTTTCTTCTTCCTGAACCTATTTGGTTTTAGCATCAACCTGCTCACGCTGTTTGCGCTGGTGCTGGCCATCGGGATTGTCGTGGATGATGCTATCGTGGTCGTGGAAGCGGTGCACACCAAAATGGAAAGGACCGGACTCCCGGCGAGGGCCGCTACTGTTTCTTCTATGAATGAAATATCGGGCGCCATTATCTCCATTACCCTGGTGATGTCGGCGGTGTTTATTCCTGTCGGCTTCATGCAGGGGCCTGCGGGGGTATTCTACCGGCAGTTTGCCTTTACACTGGCCATTGCCATCCTGATATCGGCGGTGAACGCGCTGACCCTGAGCCCTGCTTTGTGCGCCCTGATATTAAAAAATCCGGCCGGCGAAGGGGGAGAACACGACGCGCCTAAAAAAGGATTTGGCGGACGGTTCTTCAATGCATTCAATGCAGGCTTCAAGGCCATGACCAATAAATACCTGTCCAGCCTGAAATTTTTATTCCGCCAGCGATGGATCGCCATCGGCGGCCTGGTCCTCGTTGCAGCGGTTACTTACGTCATGATGGAAGGAACGCCTACGGGCTTTATTCCTACGGAAGACCAGGGTTTCCTGCTCTATGCTGTCAACACACCTCCCGGAAGCTCGCTGGCTAAGACCCACAAGGCCATGGAAGAAATCGACAGCATCCTTAAAGCAGAACCCCTGTCCGATAAGCGATATAATATAGAAGGATTGAACTTCATTTCGAACGCCAATGCCTCTCCTTACGGGGCGGGTTTTGTGCGGATGAAACCCTATGATGAACGGGGCCCCATCAAAGACGTCAACGCAATTGCCGCTGCGATGTCGATGAAAGTGGCTATGCAAGTAAAGGACGCGCACGCCTTCTTCTTTACTTTCCCGACCATCCAGGGATTTGGTAACGTGGCCGGGTTTGAATTCATGCTCCAGGATCAGAACAACGGATCCCTGGATAAACTGGGCGCCACCGCCAATGCCTTTATTGGCGCGCTCATGCAAAGGAAGGAAATCGCTTACGCCTTTACCACCTTTGCCAACGGCAACCCCCAGTATATGATCGAAGTGGATGACAATAAGGCCAAGCAATTCAATGTGTCGATCAGTGATTTGCTCGGAACGATGCAGATCTATTATGGTAGTAGCTTTGTAGGTGATTTCAATCGCTTTGGAAAATACTACCGCGTCATGGCGCAGGCGGATATCGCTTACAGGGCGGATCCCGCTTCCCTGGCCGGCATCTATGTGAAGAATACACTGGGTCAGCAGGTACCCGTGAGCCAGTTGATCACCCTTAAGCGCGTGTTTGGTCCTGAAACGGTCACTCGTAATAATCTATATAATGCGGTTACTATTAATGGGGTGCCCAAACCAGGTTATAGTACGGGAGACGCCATCAAGGCTATTGACGAAACAGCCGCCCAGGTGTTGCCCAGGGGATATGCGACGGAATGGACCGGTATGACGAGGGAAGAAGTGAAGTCGGGATCGCAGATCGTTTTCATCTTTATCCTGAGCCTGGTGTTTGTATACTTCCTCCTGTGCGCCCAGTATGAAAGTTATATACTTCCGCTGGCCATCGTTTTATCCATACCGGTGGGTGTGTTCGGGGTATTCGCCTTTATCAAGCTGATGGGGGTGGACAACAATATCTATGTACAGGTTTCCTTGATCATGCTGGTGGGGCTGCTGGCCAAGAACGCCATCCTGATCGTAGAATATGCCGTACAACGCCGCAGGGCCGGCATGACGCTGACGGCCGCCGCACTGGAAGCCGCGCAGCTTCGTCTCCGCCCGATCCTGATGACTTCGTTTGCTTTTATCGCAGGGTTGTTGCCACTGCTCAGGGCAAAGGGCGCCTCTGCATTGGGTAACCGTTCCATCGGAACGGGAGCCGTAGGGGGTATGCTGACCGGCGTAATATTAGGTGTATTCATCGTGCCCGTATTGTTCATCATTTTCCAGTATCTGCAGGAAAAAGTAAGTACCAAAGAACCGGTAGTCACCAATATAGGCGAGCATCAATAACATAAATGATTTAAGACATGACCATCAAGATATACAAACGTTTCTTCGGGCTGTTATCCGGCGCATTTCTCATCCTGGCTTCCTGCCGGGTAGGAAAAAATTATGAACGGCCTCCCGTTCCGGTCCCCGCGCAGTTTGCAGGGATTCCGGCAGGAGACACCCTGAGCATAGCGGAGACGGGTTGGAAAGAATTTTTTACAGACCCGGTGCTGCAGCAATTGATTGATTCGGCCCTGAGGGGAAATTATGACCTGCAGGCAGCCCTTACCCACATCGATGCTGCCGGCCAGCAGGTGAAATTGGCAAAGGCCGCCTTCCTTCCCAAGGTCAGCGCACAGATAGGAGCCAACACAAGCGTCTATGGTAAGAATACCCTCAATGGGCTTAGCTACCAGGCCTTCCTGGGCGTAGACCATCTGGAAGATTATTCCGTGGAAGCGAACCTCTCCTGGGAAGCGGATATCTGGGGAAAGATGCGCCGTCAGAAAGAAGTGGCCCTGGACAATTATTTGCAGACCTATGAAGCGGCCCGAGCTGTGCAAACAACCCTGGTAGCAGACGTAGCGGAGTCTTATTATAACCTGTTGATGCTGGATGCCCAGTTGGGCATTGCCCGGAGTAACCTGGCACTGGGTGACAGCATTCTCCAGATCACCCGCCTCCAGAAGACAGCGGGGGACGTTACCCAACTGGCGGTAGAGCAGGCGGACGTGCAGAAACAAGCCGCCGCCCTGTTGGTCCCTCAATTGGAAGAGGCCATCCGGATCCAGGAGAATGCCTTACACATCCTCACCGGAGCTATGCCGGAAGGCGCCATTGACCGGAATGCCGATATCGCCCAGATACCCCTGCCGGACCATTTGGAAGCGGGCGTACCGGCCGCACTATTAAGCCGTCGTCCGGACGTTCGTTCCGCTGAATTGGGGCTGATGGCGGCCAATGCCCAGGTAGGCGCCGCCCAGGCCAGCATGTACCCGGTACTGAATATCACCGCCGGCGGCGGGTTGGATGCCTTTAAGGCCAGCAACTGGTTCAGTATCCCCAACTCCTTATTCGGGTTGGTGGGTGGGACCATCCTGCAACCCATATTAGAAGGCCGTCAATTGAAGACCCAGTTTGAAGAGGCGAAGATTGCCAGGGAACAGGCCGTCATCGTTTTCAGGCAATCAGTGCTCAATGCGGTGGGGGAAGTTTCCAATGCCCTGGTCACTAACGACAAGCTGAAACAGCAAGAGCAGATCGAAGGATACCGGTTGTCCACCCTGAAGCAGGCGATTTCCCACGCCGAATTGCTTTTCCGGAGCGGACTGGCCAACTACCTGGAAGTCATCACTGCCCAGGGTAACTTATTGCAAAGTGAGCTGGATTATGCCAATATTAAAAGGGAGCAATTATCATCCGTAGTGGAATTATATCGCTCAGTGGGCGGGGGTACGAAATAAATTTTACCGTAGACATAGGGTACGATCGGTTTTGAGGGTACTTAGTACTGATAAGATCGTTTTCTCATGTCGGATTCAGGCCGGGAGATTGATCTCCCGGCTTTTTTGTAAATTACACCATGGCTGCTGATACCATCCTTTCGGACCAGGAATTGCTGGGCCTTCTACGGGAAGGCAAGGAGTCGGCTTTTACTGAAATCTACCACCGTTACTGGGAAAGACTACTAGCCATAGGTTATCACTACACCCGCAACAAGGAAACCGCAGAAGAGATCGTCCACGACGTGTTGCTGCGCCTGTGGAAGCAGCGATCCCAGGTAGCCATAGAATCCCTGCCCGCCTACCTTGGAACGGCTGTCAAGTTTTCTGTCTTCAAGGCCTTATTAAAAGAAAAGCGCCGCTCCCAGATACGCGCCCGGCTGCCGATGGAGGAAGTCATTTCCCTGGACGAAGAAAAGATCGAAGCCCGGTTCTTACAGGATTACTTTAACGGGATTATTGAACACCTGCCTGAGAAATGCAGGGTGGTTTTCAGGTATAGCCGGGACGGCCAATTATCCCTCATGGAGATCGCGGAGAAAATGCAGGTCTCCCAGAAAACCGTCGAAGCCCATATTACAAGGGCGCTCAAGACCTTACGGCATGGCTTGCACAAGCTGCAAATATTGCTGATCCTCTTTCATTAATTATTTTTTCATACACATAGGGTAGGACCTCACTTGTGGGTTCATATAAGCATGGACCCGGAACAATTGCACCTTTTAATGGCAAAATACCTTGACGGATCGGCTAGCCCCGCCGAAACGGAGGCATTGCATGATTGGTACAGGTCCGAGGATCCGGAAATGGTTTCCTGGCCTTCCGGCTCTCCGGACGAAGGCGCCCATGTGGAAGCCCGCATGCTGGACCGGTTGCAAAGGGACATACACGGGGCCGGAGCCAGGGTAATAGCCCTTAAAAGAAGGACGATAGGGGTCGCTGCAGCGGTCGTTATCTTATGCCTGCTCTCCGGTGCGACTTATTACTGGTGGAAGAGGCCGCTTTCCTTTGTCGATCAGCAGGCAACTTTAGTAGCGCTCAATAAGAACGATATTACCCCCGGGGGAAATAAAGCAAAGCTGATCCTCTCCAATGGCCGCACCATCACCCTGGACAGTGCAGGTAATGGCCTGGTGGCACAACAAGGCAACGCCCAGGTAGAAAAGACGGGTCTGGGCGAACTGGCCTACGAGCCGCAGGGAGCTGCCTCCGCCTATCCGGGGCTGATATATAATACCATCATTACTCCCCTGGGGGGCACCTTTTCCGTGACCCTCTCGGACGGGACCAGGGTGTGGCTCAATGCCGGGTCTTCCATCAGGTATCCTGCCATATTTACAGGGGCTGCCCGTAGCGTTGAACTCAAAGGGGAAGCCTATTTTGAAGTAGCTCCCCATGCAGCGATGCCTTTTAGCGTGGTCACCGCCGGGCAAACCATCCGGGTATTGGGGACCCATTTCAATGTCAACGCTTATGATAATGAGCCCGCGGTCAAAACCACCTTGCTGGAAGGCCAGGTGAAAGTGGCGCAGGGTACTGATGAAGTCCTGCTCAGGCCGGGGCAGCAATCAGTCGCCACCGGCCGGGAGATCCGCGTAGTCGGTCACATCGATACCTCCGAAGTAATGGCCTGGAAAAATGGTATGTTCCAGTTTGACGAAGCCGATATCAGTACGGTCATGCGGCAAGTCGGACGCTGGTACGATGTACAGGTCATATTCGAAGGGAAACTGCCTGCGGATCATTTCAGAGGAAAGATCCCCCGCAACGTAAACGCGTCGCAGGTACTGCAAATACTGGCATTAAGCGGCATCGACTTTAAGATAGAAGGAAAGAAGATTATACTGAAATAGCACTCCCCGCATTTTCCAATCCCGTTAACAATCACCAAAGCTAAAAGCTGAGAGACGTATGAGACTATCTGTCATTATGCTTATTGGCTGCCTGCATTTATGCGCAGCCGTATTGGGCCAGGAGATCAACCTGTCCGTAAAAAATGAAAGCCTGGAAACGGTTTTCAGTCGCCTTGAAAAACAAAGCGGCTATACCTTCTTCTACAAGATTGAATTGATTAAGACGTTGCCCAGGATTAGTGTGGAGATCAAACACACCACCCTGCAAAAGGCCCTGGATCTTTGTCTGGCCAATGAACCTTTGTCCTATTCCATTATACAAAAAACCGTGGTGATCAAGCCCAGGGAAGAGCCTGCACAGCCGGTAAACAATGCCGGCTCGCAGTCTCAAACGATGCTGATCCGGGGGAAGGTGATAGACAAGGACGGGCAGGGGCTGCCGGCAGTAACCATTTCCCTCAAAGGTTCCAAGCTTGTCTGGGCCACGACCCAGGAGGGAGCTTTTACCTGCATCCTCCTGGATAATGAATCCGGTCCAAAGAAGGACCTGATTCTTGTCTTTTCCAGTGTAGGCTATGCCAGCAAGGAATTGGCTGTTACCGGTACGGGGAAGCAACTGGTCGTCGGCTTGAAGGAAAGCGTCAGTACCCTGGACGAGATACAGACGACTGCCTATTCGAAGACTTCCAAGCGTTTCAACACCGGGGACATTACCACCGTTACTTCCGAGGAGATCGCCCGGAACCCCGTGCCCAATGTGCTGCAGGCCTTGCAGGGACGGGTGGCGGGCATGTTTGTCACCGAGCAGACCGGAGAAGCGAATGGAGCCTTTAATGTACAGATCCGGAGCCTGAATACCCTGTCTGGCGGTCCGGCAAATGGGATCAATATCATAGCCAACGGCGGACAACCCTTGTACATTGTGGACGGGGTAGAATACCCGGCCGGAGCCCCCCTTGCGATGGGTGGAGGCATAGGCGTTCCCCAGGCCCAGGAATATGGTAACGCCCTGAACTACCTGGACCCTTCTCTGATCGAATCCATCAACGTCCTGAAAGGGGCGGATGCTACTTCCATATACGGTTCCCGGGGCGCTTTCGGGGTCATCCTCATTACAACCAAAAAAGCGAAGGCCGGCAAGCCATCCCTGAATGTCAATATTTATCACGGCATTTCCGAGTTGGGCTCCTCTCCCAAGTTGATGAATACCCAACAATACCTGGCCATGCGCCACAACGCTTTTACCAATGATGGCCTTACACCCGGCTCTACCGATTACGACGTCAACGGCACCTGGGATAGTACCAAGTCCACCAACTGGCAAAAATTCTTCCTGGGCGGTCACGCCCCGATAACCAAGGTCAACGCCATGTATACCGGGGGAAGCGCCAATAGTAATTTCCTGATAGGCGCTAATTATAATACCATTGGCGACGTGGAATTGAGCAAAGGCTCTGTGCGGTCCGGCGGCATGAATTTCAGCATGAATACCGCCACCAACGATAAGAAGTTCACCATGGCACTGTCCGGTAGCTATACCACCAATAGCGATGATATGGTGCCTGTGGATTTCTCAGGGTCAAGCGGCATTGGGCAAGCCCCCGACGCCCCTTCTCTATACCTGCCTGACGGGAGGCTGAACTGGACATATGGGTCCAATCCCGCAGCGTTCCTGAATTCGATCTATAAAAATGTGACCGATAATCTGTTGGCCAATACCACCCTGACTTTTACACCCATTAAAGGGCTGATCTTTACCGCCTCCGGCGGCTTCAGCCTGCTGTCCGCCAAAGAGTTCAACGGCCAGCCGTCTTCTGTTTTTAACCCGGCCACCTTTGTGGCCGCCCAAACGATCAGCTACATCAATCTATACAGTACACGCACCCTGAGTGCAGACCCCCGGGTCGAATTCACGCGTACCTTCTGGAGAAAGGGGCACCTGGATGTGATAGCAGGCGGCAGCATCAGGGATATCGTGAGCCAGACCAACGCCATCGAAGGTACCGGCTACCTGTCCGATGAGCTGTTGCTCAACCCGGCATCTGCCGATGCGGCGAATACCAGCACGGCATATAATGTCACGCCGAACCGGTATATCGGCGGATTTACTACCCTTAATCTCCGCTGGGCCGATAAATACATCCTGAACCTGAACGGCCGGAGAGACGGGTCCTCCGTATTTGGCAACGATAGGCAGTTTGGCAATTTCGGATCCGTGGCCGGGGCCTGGATCATCAGTGAAGAGCCCTGGTTCAAAGGCCTCCGATCGGTGGTAGATTTTCTGAAGTTGAAAGGGAGTTATGGATTGGTGGGCGGAAGCTCCATTGCCCCCTATTCTTATATCAATACATTTTATTTCAGCTCCAATAATTATGAAGGGGGAACGGGCCTGACACCAGAGAATCTGGCTAATCCCTATCTGCATTGGGAGACGGACAAGAATGCCGAAGGCGGTCTGAACTTTGACCTGCTGAAGGGCGCGGTTAATGTGGACGCCATCTATTACTTTGACAGGGCCGGCGACCAATTGACCAACCAGCCTCTGGCCAGCATCACCGGGTTCACTTCATTTGCGGTCAATTCCCCTGCGGAAATCCATTCCTATGGAACGGAACTCACCATCACTACGCACAACATCCGCAAAAAGGATTTCACCTGGGATACGAAGCTCAATTTCACCGTTCCTCACACCAAGCTGGTGGCTTATCCGGGCCTGGGTACACTGGTTGGGAACGTCAATTATCAAATCGGTAAACCGATCACGGGCATCAAATTGTACAAATTTGCCGGTGTGGACCCCGCCAAGGGGGTTTATAACTTTTACAATGCAGCCGGCGAGAAAGGAGAATACACGCCTTTTCTCAGCCCTACCCAACTTAACCCGCTCACTGACCGGAACCAGTTCGTGGACCTGGCTCCCAAGTTCTACGGAGGCATCCTGAATTCATTCACGTATAAGAACTTGAGCATAGACTTCCTGGTCACTATTACCGACAAGATGGGACCTGACTACGAAGGATTCCAATCATTTCCCATGGGCCAGTTTAATACAAATGCGCCCGAAGACCTTGCCGCCAAACGATGGATGAAGGCGGGGGATGTAACAACCGTGCCCAAGGCAACCACTTCCTTTCTGGGACTGTTGGATCAGTTCAATTTTGTTAACAGCACGGGCGCTTACAGCAATGCGACCTATGCGCGGTTGCAGAACCTCAGTATTTCTTACCGTTTCCCTTTCAAGCTGATCCAGCGGGCGCATATATCGGGGCTCTCCATATACGTGGCAGGACAAAACCTGTTGACTGTCTCTAAGTACGGAGACCTGGATCCTGAAAATATGAGTGCAGCGCATATGCCCCCACTGCGTGTATTTACCGGTGGCCTTAATGTAACTTTTTAAACTGACTGATCATGACTTCCTTATTCAAACATATCCAAAGATCTTCCAGTAGCCTGCTTGTGCTGGGCCTCTTGTTCCTTCTCCCTGTCACCGGGTGTAAAAAGTACCTGGAAGTGCCCCTGCCCATCAACGAGATCGCGGGTTCGGCAGCTTTCGCAAACGACTATACTTCCGGGGCGGCACTGAACAGCATCTACTCGCAACTGTATAACCAGGGTGATTTTGACGGCACAGGTAACGTAGGATATCTCACGGGCTCCTATGGAGATGAGTTCCGGAGTCTTTCCTCACTCCCCTCGAATACAGCCCTATACGCTGATGGGGTGAGCAGTACGATAGGAGGCGTCACGGGTATATGGACGAATCTCTACCAGGAGATTTATCCCGTCAACCTGGCCATTGAAAGCCTGACGCCCGCCACTAACCTGAATCACAAGGACCAGTGGCTGGGGGAAGCCTATTTTCTCAGGGGCCTGATGTACTTCTACCTGACCAACCTGTACGGTGATGTTCCACTGGTGCTAAGTTCGGACTATCAAACCAACAATACCCTGAGCCGGAGTCTCCAGACCGATGTCTATAAACAGATCCTGTCCGATCTGAAGCAGGCCCAGGGATTGCTGGATGACAATTACCACGACGGAACCGGGGCGGTGACTACAGACCGGGGAAGGCCCAACCGCAGGGCCGCCACGGCGCTGCTTGCGAAGGTGTATCTTTATACCCGGGATTGGACGGATGCGGAATCCCAGGCAGACAGCCTTATTTCAGACGGAACCGATTACCAGTTGACGACACCCGCCCAGACCTTCCTGATCAACAGCCAGGAGGAGATCTGGGGTATAGAGCCCATTCAGACTTCACTGTATTCCTATATTGAAAAAGATGTCCCCGCATACTATATTCCTGACGGATCTACCCCTGTTTCGGTAGGAGTTGGGTTATGCTTGAGCGACTCCCTGCTGAATGCGTTCGAAGCGGGAGACGCCCGATACACCAATTGGATAGGGGTGGATACGGTTGCGGCCAGCGGTTCTACGCCTGCCGCCCTCTATTATTATGCATATAAGTACAAGGCCTTCGGCACTTATACCACTGCCCAGGAACCCATTGTGATGTTCCGGCTGGGAGAGCAGTATCTGATCCGGGCCGAAGCCCGGGCCGAACAGGGCAATGTAGGGCCCGCCGCGTCCGACCTCAATGCCGTGAGGACGAGGGCAGGGCTGCCTTCCACCACCGCCGCCACTCAGTCCGATTTGCTCCGCGCGATCCAGAAGGAACGCCGCGTAGAACTGTTTTCGGAGATGGGTAACCGTTTCTTTGACCTTCGCAGGACCGGCGCCCTGGACGCCCTGATGACTTCCCTGGCTCCCCTGAAGGGCGGCGCTTGGAGCACCTTCAAAGAATGGTGGCCCGTTCCCCTGACTGATGTGCAAAATGATCCAAATCTGGTTCAAACGCCAGGGTATCAATAAAACCAAAAAATAATATCATCTATGCGTTTTTTTCTGAGGAAGGCAACAGCCGTTGCATTGTGGGTTACGGGCTGCGGCCTGGTAATGGCGGGATTTTTAGCAACACCTGTCGTGGCACAGGTCAAAGACACCACCAAGTCAAAACTCAAACCATATAAAGACATCATTCCCGCAGGCGCCGTCTCTTCCAATGGATTTTTTTCCGTGCACAAGGTGGAGGACAAATATTTCCTGGAGATTCCCGATTCCATGTTGGGCAGGGATTTGCTGGTCGTCAACCGGATCGTAAAAGCCGCCGCAGGGCCGACACCGGCAAAGCTGCTTTTCGGCGGGGCCTTCTCCTATGCAGGGGATGAGATAGGGGAGAGCGTGATCCAATTTGAAAAGGGGCCCGAAAGTAAGATATTCTTAAAGACCATTTCTTTTCAAGACAGGTCCGGCGACAGTTCTTCCAACGGGCTTTACTGGAACCTGATGAACAATAATATGCAGCCCATTGAGGCCGCTTTCCCCATCAAGGCATTGAGCCCGGATATGCATGGTAGCGTCATTGACATCACGGACTTTGTCAATAGTGATAACTCAGTGATGTATTTCCCGCAGTTCGTTAAGACGTTCATGGGACTCACCGCCGTAGCGCCCGAAAGGTCCTATATCTCTCATGTGACTGCTTTTCCTATGAACATTGAGATCAGGACGGTGCGCACCTACAATACGCCCCCTTCGGCGCTTGCCGTCAATGAGCCCCGTACTTACGAGTTGAACAGTTCTATTGTTCTGCTGCCTGTGAATCCTATGCACGCAAGGCCAGCCGATCCCCGCATTGGTTTTTTCTCCGATCAATATGAAGACTATGATGCCAATTCCCAGGGTGTTGAAAAGAAAAGTAATATATGGAAGTGGAGGATGGAACCCAGGGAAGAAGACCTGGAAAAATACAAGCGGGGTGAACTGGTGGAACCCAGGCAGCCCATTGTCATCTATATCGATCCCTTGACGCCCAAAAAATGGGTGCCTTACCTGATCGCCGGCATCAATGACTGGCAGGTCGCCTTTGAACAGGCGGGGTTCAAACACGCTATTGTGGGCAAAGAGGCGCCCATAGGCGATTCCACCTGGAGCATGGAAGACGCCCGGCATTCAGTGCTTGTATACAAGCCTTCCGACATCGCCAACGCCAGCGGTCCCAGCGTAAAAGATCCCCGCAGCGGGGAGATCCTGGAGACGCATATCAACTGGTACCATAACGTGATGGATTTGTTGTACAAATGGTACTTTGTACAAGCGGCCGCCATAGACCCGCGGGCAAGAAAACCGCATTTGGATGATTCCTTAATGGGGGAACTGGTCCGGTTTGTCTCTTCCCATGAAGTGGGGCATACCCTCGGGCTGATGCATAATTTCGGAGCCTCCTCCACCGTGCCCGTGGAGAACCTCCGCAATAAGGCCTGGGTGGAAGCGCACGGACATACGCCCTCCATCATGGATTATGCCCGCTTCAATTACGTGGCGCAACCCGAAGACAGTGTCAGTGAAAAAGGCATCTTCCCCCGTATTGGAGATTACGACAAATGGGCCATTGAGTGGGGCTATAAATATTTGCCGGACACGCTGTCTGCCGGAGACGAGAAAGCCCTCCTGGGCAAATGGATAGTGGATAGATTGGCTACAGGTCCTCAATACTTTTACGGGAGCCAGTTAAACCCATTGGATCCGATGGACTCTCATGCCGCCAACGTGGATCCCAGGGACCAGAGTGAGGACATAGGGGACGATGCCATGAAGGCCAGTGCTTACGGGATTAAGAATTTAAAGCGGATCGAGCCCCACCTGCTCGAATGGACCCGGGAGCCCCATGCGTCCTACGAGCGTGTAGGACAGATGTACCAGGAGATCGTGAACCAGTATGGACGATATATGGGCCATGTCTTGAAGAATATCGGAGGCGTGATGACCACTCCTAAGACGATCGATCAGCCGGGTTCGGTATTCACCTACCCGACAAAAGATAAACAGCAGCGGGCCATGGCCTTTTTAGTGGATCAGTTATTTACTACTCCCGCCTGGTTAATAGACAGGAGCCTGTTCAATGTGGCTACGGTTGATTTCAGCAGCGTAGCGGCCGTACAAACGATGATCATTGCAGGGCTGTTAGATGCGGGACGTATCAACAGGATGGTTGATGCACAGGCATACGAAGGGGCAGCGGCTTATCCACCCACCGAAATGTTGAAGGACCTGCAAAAGGGCATATTTACCGAACTGGCTACCGCAAGGCCCGTTGATTCCTACCGGCGTAACCTGCAAAAGGCCTACGTAGACAAGGTATGCCAGTTGATCTCCCCCGGTGGAGAAAAGCCGGCGGTGGACAAGGGCAGTGACGCCCTGTCCATATTAAAAGCACATGCCAAAGACCTGGATGCGGAAATAAAAAGCGCCTCCCTGCGTGTCACAGATCCCCTTACCCGGGAACACCTGGTTGATCTGCATGAACGGCTGACAATCGTACTGAAGCCAAAAGCAGCGTAGGGGTTGCTACATTTTCATTTTGCTCATGTCCATGCCGGCCATGGGGTCGGCACCATTTCTGAATATATATTCGCTTTGCAGCAGGTAGGCGCCGCTGGTGACGACGGCGTCGCCTGGTTGCAGTCCCGATTTGATCTCCACGAAACCGTCTCCTTCCTGTCCGGTTTGAACCATCCGGCTTTTGAAGGTGTTCTGGGCGGTCTGGACCCAGATCATGTTCATGCCGGCGCCACGGAGGACGGCATCGGAGGGAAGGGAGATCATTTTTCGTTGAGGATCTTTGATCGTTACATATACGGGCATCCCTGGTCTGAGTAAATGGTCTTTATTAGAGACGGCTATGCGGACCAGATTGATCCGGTTGTCGGGGTTCACTTCAGGATTGACAAATGTTATTTTTCCCTGAAGTGTTTTCCCAGGCAGATCGGGGAACTGGATGCTCACGGTGCTATTGGGATCGAACCCGGACAGTTGGGAGGTATATACCTGGGCCTCCACCCAAAGGTTGGAAAGACCGGCCAGTTTTACGATAGTGCCGCCTTCTACCACGTAGTCGCCTTCTTTTACATCGAGTTCGGTGAGGGTGCCTTCAGCGGTGCTATAGAAGGGGGTGCTGATAGTGGCTTTACCGGTAGCGGCAAGGGCTGTGATCTCCGGTTCGATCATGCCCCAAAGCCGTAATTTGCTTTTGGCGCTTTGCAGTAAGTCATCATAGTTGACGATAGAATTCCCCAGCGCCTTTTGCTTTTGTAACAGGAGAAGGTATTCCTGCTGGGCATTGTTCAGGTCTTCGCTATATAGGTCGTAGAGCCGCGCTCCTTTGGGTATGGGATCACCGATGTTTTTGTAGTATAGTTTTTCGATGCGGCCGCCGATCCGGGCGCTGACAGCATTCAGGGAAGACTGATCGAAATTGACGGTTCCGGTGAGTACGGTTTTATTCCCGGCGCTGACTGATTGAATGGTGTCGACACGGATATTGCCGAGCTGTATTTGTTCCGGGCTGAGTTTAATTTCATCGGAATTCTGCTGCTGGCTTTTATGGACGGCGGTTAATTCCATATGGCAGATAGGGCACTTACCGGGCTTGGATTCAACGACCTGCGGGTCCATGGAACACGTATAATAGACATCTGGATCGCTCTTGGCGGTGTTTTTTGTTCCGGGTTTGCAGGAGGCGGATAGGATGATGATGAATACGACGCAGCCCAAGGCGCCAATGAGTCGAACCGGTATTTTGAATAATGATTGCATAACTAGTCTTTTACTTTTATAAAACTTTCGCTGTCCATTAAATACTGTGCGTCGGCGGCGACGCTATCCTGTGCATTCAGGCCGCCGGTGATTTGGATGAGGCTATCGGTCATGATGCCGGTTTGCACGGTGCTGACCTGGAAGAGGCCGTTTTCCCTTTTGAGGACGACCTGGTGCAGGCCAAGGGACAGTACGGCTTCCTTGGGCAACCAGGTTCCCTGGGCGGGGGAGCCCCGAATGATGGCTTTTACCTGGCTACCGATCGGCAACATTTTGTCGGCATTATTAAAATAAACCCTGGCAGTGAGCGTTTTGCTGCCTTCCCGATAGAAAGGCTCGATGTAGTTGATGGTGGCGTGGAAAGGTTGGTTGGGCGCTGTCTCGGCGGTGATGGTGACGGCTGAACCGACTTTGATTTGGGAGGCGCTGCCGGCATACAGATTGAGGATGATCCAGCTTTGATCAGTGTTGAATAACTGGAACAGGGTCTGACCTTTCTGTATATACATACCTTCTTTAAGGGGGAGCTCTCCCATTTCCTTCGACACATCCATGGAGGGAGAACCGTCGGATGGCTCTGTGGCCTGCTGATCGCCGCCGGGAAATCCAGCCATGGCGCCGGCTTCATGGATATGCCCGGTATAGGGAGTATAGACCGTTACTTTATAGAGCGGCTTTCCGGACTGAGTGACCTGCTGCAATTGCTGGTCATTCATGCCAAGCAATTGCAGCTTAGTCTTTGCGGCGTCGAGCAATGTGCTGTTCGTGGGATCGTTGTGCAGGACGAATAAGAAGTCCTGCTGCGCGGTGACAAGCGCCGGGCTGTAGATGTCCATGATCTTATCGCCTGCGTGTACGTGCTGGTACCGGTATTTGACATAGAGTTTTTCGATCCTGCCGGAGAACCTGGCTGAAATGGTTTGTGTGCGGCGGGTGTCATAGTCCACCCGGCCCAAGGCCACTATGGACAAGGTTTGACTGCCCTCTTGTAAGACAGCGACAGGTATATCAGAGACGACAGCGCTATTGGTCGGCCTGAGCAAGGTGTGTAAGTCAACGGTGGAATTTTTTGCCTCCGCAGTGGTGAATTCTTTTTTTACAAGGGTCATGCCGCAGATAGGACAATTGCCGGGATGGTGCTCTATGATCTGGGGATGCATAGGACAGGTGTAGATGTCTTCGCTGGTCTGATCCCCCGGCGGGTTGATCGGCGGCGGGCCGGGATGGTGGTCGCAGGCTCCTGCGAACAGGGCGATGCCGATAAGAACGATCCCTATATTGATTGATAGTTTTTTCATTTTCCATTAATTTTGTTGGAGTGTTTTATCCATCTCAGCCTGCATAGTGAGTAGGTCCAGTAACTGCTGCAAGTATTCCAGTTGGGTCATATTCAATGTTTGCCACGCGTCAAGCAGTTCGAACAATTCCCCGGTGTTCTGTTCATAGCCTAGTTGCAGGACCTGGTAATTCTTTTGTAGGGCGGGAATGATGTTTTGTTCAAAGAGGCTCACCTGCCGTTTTTTGCTGTCGATGGAGGCTAAGAGGCCCCGCATCTGGCCGGTGGCTTCATTGATCATGACTTGCTTCTGCTGGGCAAGGGACTGTTCCTTCCATTTCAGGCTTTCAATGCCGGCTTTGGCCTTTTTTGATGACCAGGCGGCCATAGGCAAACGGACGGTGGCCACCAGGGAGTATTGCAGGGGTAAGCCGCCGAAGCCGAACATATGGTCATATTGAATGCCGAATTGGGGTTTCAATTTGCTCCTTTCAAGGTCCTGTTGCAAATACGCAAGGTCAATATTCTTTTGGACCGCCTTTATATCGCTGCGGGCTTGCAGAAAGTAGTTGCTGTCTTCGGGGCTGTAGTCCTTGAGTGTATAGGTGGTGTCGATGGCGAAGGCGCTCCCGGCATCCCTGTTCATTAATGTATTCAGGCGGACTTGCTGCTGGGTGATCTCATTTTGCAATTGAATGCGCTGGTTCTCTATATTGCCTAATGCGGCCTTGGCTTTATAGTAGGCGTTCAGTTTTCCCAGGTTATTCTTGTATCGGATCTCGGTGCTTTGGATCATGAACTGAAGCAGCTTTTCATTGTCGTCCAGGACCTTTAATTTCTTCTCAACGATGAGCCAGGTATAGTAGCTCATTTTTGCGGCGGCATAGAGTTCGTTCAGATTGGCCAGTTTTGATTCTTTGCCCGCGGCAGAGACGGCCTGCAGATATTTTTCGTTGGCGTCCAACTCCTTTTTATTAGGGATCATTTGCTGGGCGGAGATCATATACTGCCCCATGCCGCTTGTGCCGTCGGCGTTCCTCTTCCATAAAGATGGATTGTAGGGCGTCATCCACAAGCCCGTTCCAAGCTCAGGAGCGTCCCAGTTCCGGGCGCCTTTGGCGGCTTCATCGGAAGACCGTATATCCGCATCGTACATTTTTACAGAAGGGTGGTTGGTGGCGATGGCGGACAATACATCATCGAGTTTCAGCGTAGTCTGTGAACGGACTGCGGCCTGGGAAAGAAGAAATGCGATGGGGAAAATAATTGACTTTTGCATACATTAATGTTTTACTTCCAGTACGTCTATCTTACCGTGTTTTCTGAGCTCATATTCCTTACTCATCAGGAAAATGATAGGCGTGACCAGTAGTATGTGAATAGAGGAGGTAAAGACCCCGCCGATCATGGGCAGTACAATAGGTTTCATGACGTCGCTTCCCACGCCGGAGCTCCATAGGATGGGGATAAGGCCGAATAAGGATACACATACCGTCATCAGCTTGGGCCGCAACCTTTTGGCGGCGCCTGAAATCACGTATTCCCGTAGATCCGCATTCGTAATGGTGTCGCGGGAATTGCCCTTGGCGGTGATGAGTTGCTGCATGGCGTCATTGAGATAAATCACCATGACGATACCTGTTTCCACGGCCAGCCCAAACAGGGCGATGAATCCGACGGAGACTGCCACGGATAGGTTTACTCCCCAGAAATAGATCATATACACCCCGCCGATCAGGGCGAAGGGAATAGTCACCAGACTCAGCAGGGCTTCCCTGGCGGAATGGAACGCAAAGTATAGGCAAATGAAGATGACCAGTATTACAATGGGCAAGATCAGCTTTAAGGTCTTTTCGCCGCTGATCAGGTTCTCGTACTCGCCGCTCCATTCCAGGAAATAGCCTTTGGGGAGGCGGGTCAGCATTTTATTGAGCCGGTCCTGCGATTCCTGTACGGTTCCCGCCAGGTCCCGGTCGCGCACATTGAATAAGACGGTGCCGCGGAGTAAGGCATTCTCAGAATTGATCATGGGAGGGCCTTCAGTGATCTGTATATCCGCGACGGCGCTTAAAGGGATGGGGCCGAATTGCGTGGTCTGCACCGACAAGCGTTTCAGGGCTTCGAGGTTGTCGCGGAAATCCTGGGCGTAACGGGCGTTGACGGAGAAGCGGCGCCTGCCTTCAATGGTGGTGGTGAGCTTGGTGCCTCCCAACGCACTTTCGATAACGGTATTGACTTCATCGACGCTGAGTCCGTACCGGGCGATCTCGGCGCGTTTGATATTGATGTCAATGTATTTCCCGCCGGTGATCGGCTCCACATACAAATCCTTTACACCGTTGATGCCCTGTAATTCTGTTTTTACTTTCTGGGCGAAGGCATAGATGGTGTCCAGGTTCTGCCCATACACTTTGACGCCGACATCGGTACGGATGCCGGTGGAGAGCATATTGATCCGGTTAATGATGGGCTGTGTCCATCCGTTCGTGACACCGGGGATCTGCAGTTTGCTGTTGAGTTCGTTGATGATATCTTCTTTTGTAATACCGGGACGCCACTCCGATTTGGGTTTGAGCAGGACGATGGTTTCGATCATGCTGATGGGGGAGTTATCCGTGGCGGTATTGGCGCGGCCGGCCTTGCCGAGAACATTCAATACTTCGGGTTCGGATTTAATGATCTTGTCCTGTACCTGCAAGATCCGTTTCACTTCAGAGTTGGAAACATCGGGCAGGGTCACTGGCATAAACAGGAGTGACCCTTCGTCCAGGGGGGGCATGAATTCCCTACCGAGGCTCAGCACAAGAGGGATGCTGATCAGGAGGGCAAGGATATTGAGACCGATGGTCGTCTTGCGCCACCGGATGCACCAGCGGATCAGGGGTTCATATAGTCTTTCCAGTACGCGGTTGACGGGGTTGGCATGGGAGTCGCGGAAACGGCCCCGCATAAAAAAGGAGATCAGTACGGGCGCCAGGGTGACGACGAGGAAGGCATCTACCAGCAGGATAAAGGTCTTGGTATAGGCCAGTGGGTGGAATAGCTTCCCTTCCTGGCCGGTCAACAAAAAGACGGGCAGGAAAGAAGTAATAATGATGATCGTAGAAAAGAAAACGCCCCGGGATACCTGTTTGCAGGACCGTTCGATGATGGCCATTCGTTCGGCAAAGGGGATGCGGTAGTAGTCTTTGCTTTTGGCCGGTCTGTTTTTAAATGCCATTGGGCTGCGATTTTTTTGGTGAATGACTGGCTTGCCACTCAGCAAGATTTCTATAGGAGTTCTCCGACATAATAATGCCGTTGTCTACGATGACGCCGATGGCCAGGGCAATACCGGTGAGGGACATGATATTGGAGGACAGGCCGAAGGCGTTGAGCAAAATGAAACTGATGGCAATGGTGATAGGGATCTGGATGATGATGCTCATGGCACTCCGCCAGTGGAATAAAAACAGGATGACGATGAAGGAGACGGCCAGCATTTCTTCTCCCAGTTTTCCCTTGATATTGGCGATGGCAGCTTCGATCAGGCTGCTTCGGTCATAGGCGATCTTGAAGGTGACGCCTTCGGGCAACCCCTTTTCCACAGCCTTCATTTTTTCTTTGACGGCGTGGATGACCTTATCCGCATTCTCCCCGTTGCGCATGACGACGATGCCGCCGACGACTTCGCCCTGCCCATTCTGGTCGAAGATACCGAGGCGGAGATCGCCTCCCATTTGCACCGTGCCGATGTCTTTTACCCGGACAGGAATCCCCTTGTTATTGGCCAGCCCGATGTTCTCCAGGTCTTCTTTGTTTTTGATGTAGCCCAGGCCCCGGATGATATAGGACATATCGCTCATCTCGAACTTCCGGCCGCCGACGTCATTGTTATTGGCCTTGACTTTATTCATGACGTCTGTGAGGGAGATATTGTAGAATTGCAGTTTGACAGGATCGACGACGAGTTGGTATTGCTTTTCAAAGCCGCCGAAGGAGGCGATTTCAGCGACGCCTGGAACCGTTTGCAACCCGAATTTAATATACCAGTCCTGCAGGGCCCTCTGCTCTCCCAGATCCATGCCCGGGGCGTCGAGCGTGTACCACAGGACGTGCCCTACGCCAGTGCCGTCGGGGCCTAATGTGGGGGTTACATCTTGTGGAAGGAGGCGCTGGGCATAGTTTAATCTTTCGAGGACGCGCGTGCGGGCCCAGTAATTATCTGTCTTATCGTCGAAGATGATATAGACGAAGCTCATCCCGAACATAGAAGTGCCCCGGATGTTCTTGACGTTGGGGATGCCTTGCAGGTTAGAGACCAGGGGGAAAGTGACCTGGTCTTCAATGATCTGGGGGCTTCGGCCCATCCACTCGGTGAATACAATGACCTGGTTTTCGGACAGGTCGGGGATGGCATCGATGGGATTCTGTCGGACAGCGAACACTCCCCAGGCAAGCAAGCCCGCCGCTGCTGCCAGCACGATGAACCTGTTGCGGAGGGAAAGTTCAATGAGTTTTTGAACCATAGTATTTGAGTTGGCGCTTTTTAATGTTTGGTGCTGTCCGTTTTCATACCCTTCATGGAGCCGTCTATCTTCATGCCGTTCATGGTGCTATTCTTCGCTGTAGTCGTCTTTTTGACCAGCGTCATTCCACACTTTGGACACTTACCCGGCTTATCACTGATGACTTCAGGGTGCATAGGGCATGTGTATACTGTCCTGGTGGCCGTGTCTGTCTTACTTTTTGATTGGCTATTCTTGGCGCTTTGGGCGAATGAAGTCATTGTTCCTAATGATACCGTCGCCAATAGAACGGCCACAGTGAAAAACAGTTTTACCGTTTTCATCTTTTAAATTTTAATGCATTGAATGATAAGGCAATAGCCGGTAAACGGAACTGCCTGATCAGAAAAAAATATGTAAGGCGTGTGAAAGGGGGCTAATGTGTCTGCGCCCCGGTCCTGGCGGAAGGCCGGACATTCATGGAGGAGAAAGAAATCAAATACGGAAAGTACAGTGGCGGATAAATAGCGGGACTTTGCCCTGTTCGGGTGGGGCATGGGTGGTGGGATATCCTGCAATATAGGAGACCACGCAGTTGCCGGGAAGGGTTGCATTCGCCATCGGGAGTGCGGCGAAGGTGAGGGCAGAGAAAGCATACGTGTTTTCTGTGGCCTTTTGGTCTTTGTCGAGTTGTACGTGGGCCTGTTTGTCCTTGCAGCAGCCGTCTTTGAAAGACGACGAATGCCCGCTCATGCTGTTCTTTGGCATTCCGCACTGACCGCAGTTCTTGCTATCCTTGTCCGTCAGGCTCCAGGAGAAGAGTTTGCCCATGCAGTAATGCAAATGGACGGTGGCTCCCATGGAGGTGGAAAGATAGATGACGGCTAATATGGTGGCGAGGACCTTTTTCATGAACTGTTATGTAAAGGTAGAATTATTCCGGGGACGGCAAAATTATGGATGTTAATTTTAGGAAAATATATTTTAGCATTTGCTTAAATAAGAAAATAGGCGATCTTTGGGGCTTATGGAAAATAATGTATGTATCCGGGAAAAAGCTGATCCCGTCCAGATAAGACGGGGCAAGGACCTTTTGTCGGGCAACCGGGTGGCTTTCGCTGAGTTGGCGGCGGTGCTGGCGTTGGCGGCTAGTGAGGTGCGGCTGAAGATCCTCTATTTACTGGACGGGGAAAAGGAGCTTTGCCCCTGTGACCTGAGTGATATGCTGGGCATGAGCGTTCCAGCGATCTCCCAGCATTTGCGGAAGATGAAGGACGGGAATGTCGTTCAATTCCGTAAAGAAGGGCAAACGATTTATTATTCACTGAGAGCGGAGCACCTGAAGTTATTGCGGCCTTTTTTTAAGGTCATCAATCAATTGAATGTAAAAGCGGAGACAGCATGAGTAACGGAAAGAACAATAAAGTGCTCCTGGGGTCAGGGCTTTTGGGTAGGGGATTGTTGTGTGTATTGCAGTTATGGGACGGTGAAATGTCCGCCGGTGCAGGGGGGAATTGTTGTTGCTAAGTTGGGTTGTCTCCCTTTCGTAGGTGACACTTAATTTTCATGACAAAGATCAGGCATCGGATAATGTCAATGGTAACCTCGGGAGAGCAGGTACTTTGCTCCAGCCTCGAAGGCTTTGGAATCCAAAACTGCGAAGTTGAACGCATTGGCTAACCGGGTGGTAGTGTTGAATGCAAGGCTGACAGCGAGCGCGTCCTCGATCTGTTTGTTCGAGACGCCGGCAGCCAGCACCGCACGTATATCGTCCGCATTCACTGCTTGCTCTTTCGTTAGCTTGCCCAGCATGCGCAGCGTCGCCCGGAGCGGTTCCCCGATAGGCGCAGTTTCGAGATCGGAAAGCACGGCAGTGACCTTTGCTTTATCGTGATAAGCTTTTGCCGAGACCGCCGAGTGTGCCTTAATGCAAAAAGTACACTCATTCATCTTCGAAACAAAAGCGGCCATCAGTTCGCGGTCACCAACAGACCATTCTGAAGGTCCACGCATTGCCTGATGGGTGAACTCCTTCATTGGCGAGCCGTAGAAGTCGGGGCGATAAAAGACCAGCTTAGCGGCGTCAGGTAGAGGGTAACGCGAGACTGCGCGAATAACCGCAAACAGAACTTTGGTGCCGAAACTGTAACCACTATTTAGAATTTTAAGGCGCATAGCCACTCCCTCCTTAAATTGTTTATACCCGAAGTAAGGCTAACGCGTTATCATATTGCCGTGTGGCCGACCCGACTGCCGCACATACTACCATTTCGAAGATTTGATCCTCGCTGACACCCAATGCCTTGACCGCTTTGACATCCTCGTCGGTCAACTTGTAAGAGTACCTGGCGACCTTGTCGATTAATGTTCCCAGTGCTCCTTCGAGACTTATATTGTCGAATGCGGCCTGGCGCTGGGATGGCGATGCCATGCCCTCACCTTTGAGGATACGGGTAACTATTGCCTGGTGTAGCTTCCCGAAATCCGCCATATCTGTTCTCTTATTTTTCATAATGCTAGATGTGTTGCAAACATGCTTCAGAATATTATCCATGTCTTTGCCGCCATCCAATATGTCGAAGTCGTATTTGCATGGCTATACAAGTTATTGTTTTTTTAGATCAAATATATCTGTTGTGTAGACAATGGTTTACTAAATGAATTAGTATCAGCCATCCTGCGAAGGTTCCTGAGACCCCTTTGCAATCCAAAAATTTAAGATGTTAATGGGCTATTCGCCGGATATGACGGGTTGGGGCTTTTGCCGTAACTTTAAGGACAACTGCTGAATCATGGAAAACTCGGATAAAGTAAGCCGCGTCGTAGACGCGCGGATGAAGCTGAAGGCTCGCTTTGAGGAGAAGATGCGCCAAACGCCTTCGGTGGCGGATGGTCGCCCTATGGGTACAGGTAGTCCGAATCGTCACGGGATGCCGGTGATTCCGGTAGGGCAGGTGGCGACGGTAAAATGGCCGGTGCTGGATCTCGGCGTTCAGCCAGAGGTTTTGCTGGACAAATGGAGGCTGACGGTGGATGGAGCGGTGGAGCATCCGGTGACGCTGACTTGGGCGGATTTTATGGCGCTGCCGCAGACGGAGGATGTTTCGGATTTCCATTGTGTGACGAGCTGGTCAAAATTGAATATGAGTTGGAAAGGGGTTCGCCTCATGGATTTGGCGGCGCTGGTATCGCCGAAGGATACCGCTACCCATATCTTATGCTACGGATATGACGACTATACAACCAATATGGCGTTGGAAGAAGCGTTGAAGCCTGACGTGCTGCTGGGGCATACGATAGAGGGCAAACCGCTCCCTAAAGAGCATGGAGGTCCGGTTAGGATGATCACGCCGCAATTGTACGCATGGAAGGGGTCTAAATGGATCAGCCGGATTGAATTTCTGACCAGGAATAAGTTGGGATTTTGGGAGGAAAGGGGCTATAGCAATACGGCTTATCCCTGGCGGAATGATCGGTATAGTGGCTAAGAAGGGCGTAAATGGCTCTGGGTTATACGAAATCTTAACTTTAGACAAAAAGAGATACAAGAATAATAACCAATTTTTACATGAACCAATTTCTTGAAACCTTTAATGGTGTAGTGGAAAATAACCGCTCAATCCTCGAAACAAATCAGGTCATTTCCTTTGTTGGTTGGTGGTATAATTCAGCAGTTTTAAAGCTACAGAAAATGGGATGGTCATCACCAGCACCAAATGAAAATCCCATTCATTCCGGCATATTTTTCTCCATATGGATAGGAGAGAAAGACGTCGCAAAATCTATATTTAATTACAATATTCATGCGCTGAAACTTCGGAGCCTTAATAGCTATGCCATAAAAAGCCGTGAATTTGCCGATGACTTCAGGTCTGTCTTTGCAATTGATCAGCATTCTTGGAAAAATGTATCTGTAAGTCATGGCCCGCAAACACTAATGCAGGGACATATGCCTTTGATTCAGGAAAATTTTGAAATGGAGGTCGATGGGTTAGTAAAAAAATTTATCCCGCTCTGTATCACTATAGACAAACTACTTGAATTAAGGAAAAAAGCGTGAATTGAATGTGGTAAGACGACGTCGGCGGTATGCACGACCTGCTTGCTACCTTAAATGAAGCGGCGGGATTACTTTGAAAACTAATTTCTTAATTAACAAAATCAAGCCTTCTGGACAATAAAAGAGCCTTTTTGGTTTTTAGTCGGTTGGCAGTGTTTTTTATGATTAAAGGAGGATGTTATACATAATCGAATAGGGCCATGAAGCCGAAGTCCATATGCAACTGCATATGACAATGGAACAAGGTGAGGCCCGGATTATCAGCGACAAAATCGACTTCTATTTCCTGGAAACCGCCGAGCATGACGACGTCTTTCATGATGCCGGAGGTATGTTTGCCGGCGATCTTGGTTATTTCAAAGCTGTGTCGGTGCAGGTGCATGGGGTGGATGTCGTCGGAGGCGTTGCGCATATGGAGGCGGTATCGCTTGCCTTGTTTCAATTGGAACATAGGCGCCATGTTCATCATGTCGAAGGCGACGCCATTGATGGTCCAGCGGTTGAAGCCTTTGTCGGCGGCCTGTTGTTTGGCAAAGATCATTTCGATGACTTCGTCGGGCTCGGGTGCTAAGGTATTGTGTTTACCGAATAGAGTATAATCCCACATAAAAGGTTTGGGAGTGATCCATTGAGGCTTGCCGGAATGGCCCTCATAGTGGATGACGATGCCCATACCGTTGCTCCGGTCGTCGTCGGCGAGATCGCCCATGATCCAGACGCCGGGGGTTTTCATTTCAACGATAGCGGATATGCGTTCGGCGGTACCGATCCACAGGACGGGGACTTCGGCAGGATGGGGAACGGGGAAGCCGTCGAGCGCAACAACTTTAAAAGTATGTCCGGATAGCGCGAGACTTCGGATCTCGGTGGCGCTGCCGTTGAGGATATGGAAAAGGATCCGTTCCCCGTGTTTGACGGGGATGGGTTTTCCGTGGCCGAGCTGGTGTCCGTTGATGGTAAATATTTTGTAGCCTACTTCGTATCCTTTTGGTGTCTCTGGATGCTGCTTTTCTGCGGCTTCCTGCATGGCTTTTAGTTCGGGAATCTCTTTGCCGGCTAAGAAGTCCATCGCCATGTCTCCGCCCCGCATGAAATAGGGATCGAATTCTTTGAGCACGATAAATTCTTCGCGGTCGTAGTGGGTGACGGGGATGAGGGGCGTGGCCGGATCGATGTATACGGGGCCGACCTGGCCGCTGTATTGGCCGGCATTCAGGTCGGGGCCGGCAATGGTATGGGTATGGTAGAACCGCAGTCCGGCGGGCTTGGGTATAAAAACTTCCCGGCGCATCCCGTGCGCGGGTATATAGGGCGTTCCTTCTTCGGCAGCGCCATCGACGTCCACGGGAATGAATTGACCGTGCCAGTGGAATTGTTCGGGCCGGTCTGTATCGTTGTAAATATCTACGACGGTTCGCTGTCCTTCTTTGAAGCGCAGGAGGGGACCGGGGAATTGACCGTTGTAGGTGGTGGTGGAGATAATATGCTGGGGCGCTACTTCGACCAGGCCGGTGCCGATACGTAAGGTATAGTCGGCGGGTTCGGCGAATGCTTCGGAGACCATGGGCCTGGTGGACGGGTTGAGCCCAGCGATAGGCAAGGGGTCTTTTTTAGGCGGTGCGACGTCCGCGCCGATCAGATCGAGGATACCCGCAGGAAGAAGGCCCGCGATGGGTAGGACGGAGCCTCCTGCTTTTAAAAATTTTCTACGATCCATGGTTCATTGATTTATGATGTTTGACGCGGTTTTTCTTGGTCATAAGAAACAGCAACAGATCGTACTCGATCTTGCTTAAGGGTATCGGCTGGCCAGCAGAAAGAGCGGACCTCGCCTGCAAATCTACTTTCAGGTTGCCGAGCTCCAGGACGCTGGCTCCTTCTGCCTTTTTTCTACGGATCAGGGCCCTGACCCACGCAGTGAGTTCGGACAGGTGAAAGGGTTTGGTCAGGTAATCGTCTGCCCCGATGTCCAATCCGGCGATCCGGTCATCGAGTGAATCACGGGCGGAGATGATGATGACGCCGTCGTTGTTTTTGTTCTGCCGCAGGTATTTCAGCAGTTGCAGGCCGCTGCCACCGGGTAGGTTGATGTCGAGGATAATGCAGTCATACTGGAAATCTTCAATCTTTCGGATGCCTTCGGCATACGAAACGGCGGTATCGCACCCGAACTTTTCCTGGTTAAAGTACTGGACGATACTTTTCAGCAGGCTGCGCTCATCTTCGATGATCAGTAGTTTCACGAACGATATTTATGGTAAGGTAGAATGAAATGTTGGAATAGGTATCGTAGAAACTGAGCTTGTCCCTATATTTTTTTAAGAGACTGAAATTCGGCAAAGATTTGTTTGATATGGGTATGCGTGAATGCCGTCATGGTGGATATGGCAACGAAGGTAGAAGGTGATTTTGGAAGAATTTTGGAAGGTCAAGCGGTTGCCTCTGGAAAAGCATGGGACTACCTGGCAATCAGGAGAGGGAAAAGCGGAAAACGGTTAATGTCTTACTCGCAGATCAACAAATTTTGCGAGAAAATTTTTGATACCGTAGCTTGGATATTTTTTCCAATCCGGATGATAATAGAATGATCGAAAGAGATTTTTTCCAGGATGGTTATTTTGGTGCCAATACCAATCTCCAGTTTTTTCAAATATTGCAGGAACTCGGGGCTGCTGTCTTTTACACCGATGACCTTATACGTTTTTCCAATAGTGGCTTCTTCCAGCATGAGTCGGGTTATAGATGCTATTTCTCCATTTGCCGAAGGGATAGGATCTCCGTGCGGGTCATACTTTGGAAAACCAAGGAATTTGTCCAATCTATCCGCCAGGTCAGGAGATCGAATATGTTCCAATTGTTCTGCAATGTCATGCACCTGGTCCCATTCGTAAGCTAACTTTTCCAGTAAGAATACTTCCCATAAACGGTGCCTTCGTATGACAGAGACGGCAGCAGCCTTCCCATTGGGAGTAAGCTTTGCGCCTTTCATCTTCTCATACGTAATCATTTTTTTATCCGCTAGCTTCTTCAGCATGTCAATGACTGAGGCGGGGCTGTTAAGGAGGGCCTTAGCTATGGCAGTAGGGGTTACTTTTTTAACTCCTTGTTTATCAAGGTTATAAATGATTTTAAGGTAGTTTTCTTCCGAAAGTGTCTGCATTTTATACGGTCTTACCTTAAAGATAGAATAATTATTGGTTCTCATTAAAAATTAGACTAGCCTAATTATTTATATTTGGGTACTAATAAAAACTATCTATGTTTGATAAAACATAAATTTATATGCGTAGCTTAGTTTTAGGGCTAATAATTATGGGAAATTGTGCTTCTTTATATGGACAGACGGATAGTTCGACCGACGGGGAGAGACGAGGTGGGGAGGGGCTTACCCGATTTAATTTGCATTTTCAGGTGACATACATATATCAATATAAACCCGCCTTCTGTTCTCCCTATAGCGGTCAGAATAGCTTATTGGGAACAGAGGAAAAACAGAACTCGCTGACTTCCACATTATTTTTGGGAGTAAGGCTATGGAGAGGAGCGGAAATGTATATCAATCCTGAAATTGCCGGAGGCAGCGGGCTCAGTGGCGCATTCGGTCTTGCCGCTTCAACGAATGGGGAAACGTATAGGGTCGGTGATCCGGCTCCCACTTTGTACCTGGCGAGAGGCTATTTTAAACAAACCATTGCTATATCGAAAGACTATTCGGCGATAGCAGATGGGGCCAATCAGGTCTCGTGTCAGATGCCGGAGAAATACATACAGTTCCTGCTCGGCAAATATGGCCTTGCCGATATGTTCGATATCAATGTCTATAGTAATGCTCCCCGTACTCAATTTATGAATTGGGCGCTCATGAATAATGCCGCATGGGATTATGCCTCCAATGTGCGCGGCTATAATTATGCCTTTACAACAATCGTTCAGTTGAATTCTATTACGTATAAATCGTCTTTGTCCCTTTTGCCTCCTGTTCCCAATGGCGCCGAGTTAAACACCAATCTATCCGAGGAGTTTGCGGTCAATTCCGAGATAGACAAAACATACAAGCTAGGTAAAAGAGAAGGGAATATAAGATTGTTAGGGTATTACAACTATGGAAATTTCGGTTCTTATGCACAGGCATTGAATACCAAAGACAGTCTGGACTTCCCCAAAATATCCGCAACCCGGCAAGCCGGCAGACATAAAATCGGCTTAGGAATAAGTGCTGACCAGCAAATAAGTGAAACGATAGGCTTTTTTACACGTGTCGGCTGGAATGACGGAAAAACGGAGACCTGGTGTTATACGGAATCGGACAGAACATTATCAGCCGGTCTCTCTATCAACGGTAAAAAATGGAAGCGACCCGATGATAATATAGGGTTTGGCTGGGTGGTAGATGGCCTTTCAGGAGAGCACAGGAACTATCTGGCTGCAGGAGGATTAGGATTTGAGCTCGGCGATGGGAAGCTGAATTACGGTCATGAAACAGCCTGTGAATTGTATTATAGCCTTAAGCCCGTATCATCCTCTATTTGGTTAAGCGCGGACTACCAGTGCGTCTTTAATCCGGGATATAATAAGGACAGGGGGCCAGTAAATGTTTTCTCCTGCCGGGTTCACATGGAATTATAATTATATAAGTGAAAATAATGGAAACAGCAACCGAAATTGAAAAACTAGCTTCTCAGAAAGGATGGCGCAAAGAAAAGGTCAGTAATTCATTACCTGAAGTGTTCTCCTCCATCCACGTTCCGAAAAACGGAGGTTTTTGGAAAAAACTGCTGGCCTTTTCCGGGCCGGGACTAATGGTAGCGGTGGGATATATGGACCCAGGAAATTGGGCTACAGATATTGCCGGTGGCGCACGGTTCGGATACACCCTGTTATCGGTCATCCTGATTTCCAATTTTTTTGCAATCATTTTGCAATACCTGGCGCTGAAGTTGGGAATAGCGACGGAAAGGGATCTTGCACAGGCTTGCCGGGATCATTATAACCCCACAATAAGTTTCTGCCTATGGGTCCTGTGTGAAATAGCGATCGCAGCCTGCGACCTTGCTGAAGTCATTGGGTCTGCTTTAGCATTGAATCTGTTGTTTCATATTCCCCTGGCTGTGGGAGTAGCGATTACGGCGCTGGATGTATTGGTTATCTTGTTTTTTCAGTACAAGGGCTTTCGTTTAATAGAAAGTATAGTGGCTTCTCTCATTTTTGTAATCCTCGGCTGCTTCTCCTATGAAATCCTGGTCTCACATCCGGATTTTATTCCGATTCTAAGCGGCCTTATCCCAAGGCAGCAGATCATTATTAACCCATCGATGCTCTATATTGCCATTGGGATATTGGGTGCAACGGTGATGCCTCATAATCTATACCTGCATTCAAGCATTGTACAGACGCGCAATTATGAACGCAACGAAACGGGTAAAAAAATGGCTATAAAATTCGCAGCCATAGACAGCACGGTTGCGTTATTATTTGCCTTTTTTATTAATGCAGCCATTCTTATAGTGGCCGGGGCCGCATTTCACACGACGGGCCATCAGGGGGTAGCGGACATCATGGAAGCACATAAATTGCTGGCGCCCCTGCTGGGTGCTACCATGGCCAGTACTTTATTTGCCATTGCATTGCTTGCATCGGGCCAAAACTCCACCTTGACAGGAACGCTGGCCGGTCAGATTGTCATGGAAGGTTTTCTACACATTCGGTTAAAACCCTGGCTAAGGAGATTAATAACAAGAGGCATTGCGATCATACCTGCCTTTATAGTGACAGTCATGTATGGGGAAAGAGGGATTGCAAATCTTTTGTTGTTGAGCCAGGTGATTCTTTCCATGCAATTAAGTTTTGCAGTCATTCCGCTCATTTTATTCACCAATGATCGCCATAAAATGGGAAGTTTTGCCAACAGCCGGGGCACAAAATTGGTGGCTTGGGTAGTGGCAGCGATTATCCTGGTCCTTAATTTATACCTGTTATATGATACGCTCAAATAAGAAAAATGGATTGAAATGACGCCATCGGAACAGGAATGTTTGAAACAAATATATCTGTATACTTCCGGGAAGGGGGAAGTTGTATATACGAAACAGTTGGCAGACTTGTTAAAAGTAAGGGCTGCCTCTGTTACAGACATAGTAAAGCGTTTAGCAACTAAAAAGCTGCTTATTTATAATCGGTATTATGGATGCAGCTTGTCAAAGTCGGGGAAAAAAGAAGCGGTGCAAATTGTTAGAAGGCACCGTCTGTGGGAATTATTTTTGTCAGAAAAATTGGGCATTGACTGGAAAGAAATTCACCCGATAGCTACCATCTTGCAAAATATACAGAACGATGCACTTATTGAAAAACTTTCCCTGTTTCTTGGGCATCCTGTCTTGGATCCTCATGGAGAACCGATACCGGACAAAAATGGCAGGTTTTTAGATTCAAATTGCCTGGAAATAGTAGACCTCAAAATAAATCAGCCGGCCACTGTATCGGGGTACAGTGATCCAAGTAAGGAATTTCTTGAATATATAGAAAGACTAGGTTTGTTGATAGGTAAAGAAATACAGGTAATTTCCATTATAAGCTATGATCACTCCATTGAAATCTTAATAAACAGGAAAACGAAACAAATCATATCTACGGAAATGGCACAAAGGATACATGTAGAGGTCGTTATACCAATCACAGTCTCCATTTGATTCCTCCGTTCACCACCCTTCCGTCCAGAGACGCATAGATGTCCTTAAGTACTGGAGCGGTTATTGATCCTGTAAATCGGGTAATAGGAAAGGCTCAGATAGCGATGGTTTTACTTCTTCTTTCGAGCAGGACGGTATCGCGCCATGTGCCGTTCATCTGGCCGATCTTTTCGCGGACGCCGACCTGGCGGAAGCCGGTTTTTTCATGGATTTTCAGGCTGGCAATATTTTCGGGGAAGATGCCGGCTTGCAGGGTCCAGAGACCGTTGGCTTCACTTTCTTCTATCAACGCCTGCAACAGTTGTTCGCCGAGGCCCTGGCCACGGCTGGCCGCATCGACATAGACGCTGACTTCGGCGACGCCGGCATAGACGCAGCGGCTGGAGACGGGGGTAAGAGCGGCCCATGCGAGGACCTGGTTGTCCTGGACGGCTATGAGGCGGCTATGTTTGAAATGGGCGCTGTCCCATTCTTCCCATGTAGGGGCGCTGGTCTGGAAAGTAGCGTTCCCGGTGGCCAGGCCGCTTTCATAGATGGCTTTAACGGCGGGCCAGTGCCCGGGCAGGAGGGAGAGGATTTGCATGGCGATATACTTTGACTTTAAGATAATGATTTTTGATGGGTCGGCGCATCGGTTGCGGTGGGGGCGGACGAATAGTATTTTTTACGGAGCCAAAAGGCGACGTTGACCAGGGCGATCAGGGCAGGTACTTCGACGAAGGGACCGATTACCCCGGCAAAGGCTTCGCCGGAATTAATGCCGAAGACGCCTATGGCGACGGCAATGGCGAGTTCAAAGTTGTTCCCGGCGGCGGTAAATGACAGGGCCGCGTTCTGCGAGTAGTCGGCGCCCAGGGATTTACCGAAGAAGAAGGTCACGAGGAACATGATCGCAAAGTAGATTACCAACGGGATGGCAATCCGGACGACGTCCAGAGGTATGTGTACGATCAGTTGCCCTTTCAGACTGAACATGGCGATGATGGTGAAGAGCAGGGCGATCAGGGTGATGGGGCTGATGCGCGGGATAAATTCGGTTTCATACCATTCTTTGCCTTTTGCTTTTATGAGGATGTAGCGGCTGGCGATACCGGCGGCGAATGGAAGGCCGAGGTAGATCCCGACGCTTTTAGCGATTGGGCCGATGCTGATATTGATGGGCACGCTCTTTAGCCCGAAATAGGGCGGCAGGACGGCGATGAAGAGCCACGCGAATACGCTATAAAAGAGGACCTGGAAAACGCTATTGAGGGCGACAAGGCCGGCGGCGTATTCGCGGTTGCCTTCTGCCAGTTCGTTCCAAACGATGACCATAGCGATGCAGCGGGCGATGCCGATCATGATCAGGCCGACCATGTATTCGGGTTTGTCCCGCAAGAAGATAATGGACAGGGCGAACATAAGGATAGGACCAATGACCCAATTCATGACCAGGGAAAGGGTGAGGACTTTGGTGTTTTTGAAGACCTGGCCGAGTTCTTCATATTTGACTTTTGCCAAGGGCGGGTACATCATCAGGATCAGGCCGATGGCAATGGGTACGTTGGTGGTGCCGGATTGAAAGGTATTGATGAAGACGGAAGTACCGGGGATGAAATACCCGATGCCTATGCCGATGGCCATGGCAAGGAAGATCCATAGGGTAAGGTAGCGGTCGGGGAAGGACAGCTTTTTACGTTGGGTGGGGGTGCAGTTGGTTACGCTCATGGTATGTTGATCTTCTGATGATGATAAGCGGGCATAGGCCCCCCTATCTTGTAATTTATTGGCAGCAGTCCTGGCCGCAGCAGGTTTTCGCAGCTTCGGGTTTTTGGGCGAAGACGGTTACGCTGGAGATGCCGGTGCCGGATTGCTTGAATTCGGTGATCTCCTGGGCGCTGAGGTATTGGGCCAGAATGTCGTCGGGTACGGTGATGGGCTTTTCCTTTTGCAGGGCGATGGATTGGAATCCGGCGGTTTCGATGAGGTCCAGGTATTCGGTTTTCTGGATGGCCCCGGCGACGCAGCCGGCATACATTTCAGCGGCTTGCTGTATTTTTTTGGGCAGGTCGCCTTTTAAAACAATATCGGAGATGCTGAAATGACCGCCGGGTTTGAGGACGCGAAAGATTTCCTGGAAGACGCCGGATTTGTTGGGGACGAGGTTCAGGACGCAATTGCTAACGATGACATCAGCAGTGTTGTCGCTGACAGGCATTTTTTCAATGTCGCCCTGGCGGAATTCGACGTTACGGAAGTGCAGTTTTTCGGCGTTGGCCCTGGCCTTTTCGATCATCGCTTCGGTAAAATCGATGCCGATGACTTTGCCGCTGTCACCGGTTTCCGCGCGGGCGATGAAGGCGTCGTTGCCGGCTCCGGAGCCCAGGTCAATGACGATGTCTCCTTTTTTGATTTGTGCGAATTGGGTCGGAAGACCGCAGCCGAGGCCCAGGTCGGCATCGGGGTTATAGCCTTCCAGGTTGGTATAGTCGTCGGACATGATGTTGTAGACTTCATCGGAGCAGCAGCCGGATCCGCAGCAGGAGGATTGGTTGCTGTCTTTGTCCTGTAAGGCGATTTCGTTGTATTTCTGGCGGACCATGTCTTTTATTTGTTCGGTCGTTTCCATGATGTATGATATTAGTGATGAATAATTGCTGTGTTATAGCCAAAAGCTGATCTGGCCGGCTTCCTTGAGGAAGGCTTTGACCTGTATTTCTATTTCGTCACGGACTTCGCGGGTATGTTGCAGAATCTCTTCCTGTGTGCCTTTGAAGGCAGAGGGGTCTTTGAAGGACCAGGGAATGCGTTTGACGTTGCCGGGGAAGATGGGGCAGCGTTCGGCGGCCTCCTTGTCACAAACGGTAATGACGGCGTTGTAGGATTTGTGTTGTTGGAAGAGGTCGAAGACGCCCTGGGTAGACTTGCCGTTAAGATCGATGCCGATCTCCTGCATGACAGCGACGACGTTGGGGTTCATGGTCCCGGGTTCTATGCCGGCGCTTTCGGCCTCAAAGCGGTCGCCACCGTATTTCTTCAGGAAGGCCTCGGCCATCTGGCTGCGGGCGGAGTTGTGGATGCAAACGAAGAGGATCTTGTGTTTGATGCTCATGTTGAATATATTAATATTGCAATATTGCGATTGGTTGGGGCAAATTTTTTTAGCAACAGTTACCTTCGGGGTTTACGTCTTTGAAAAAGCTATTGAACAGATCCTTGTATTGCTTCCATACTTTGGGGTTGATGCAATAGGAGACGCTGGTGCCTTCTATCGTCCCTTGAATGATCCCTGCATTTTTTAGTTCTTTCAGGTGCTGGGACGTCGTGGGTTGGGCAAGCCCTAGCTCCTCGACCAGGCCGCCGGTGACGCAGGCGTTCTTTTTGACCAGGTATTGCAGGATGGCGACCCTTGCCGGGTGAGCAATGGCCTTGGCCATGACCGCGATATCGTTCTGCTGCTTGGTAAAGAGGGTTGTTTTTGTGGCGCCCATGGCTTTGTATCTTATTATTGCAATATTACGATTAATTGGCTAATTAAATAACAGATTTGGGCAATATTTTTCCATTATAAGGCGGTTTTGGGATATATTTTTCCACGATGAGAAATTATTCTCCAGGATAGCGCCAAAGGCGACACTTTTTTTCCAGTATAAATCCATGTACCCTGTCCGGGAACTATTAAGTTGAGCCGTCTGGGTGTGGCCGATTTGCAGGGTTTTGCCAGATTGTAGGGTAGTTTTACTATTTCTTGCGTATTTTAATGACAAACATCATTAAAATGAAAAGATTCATCCCTACAGCGATCTCGATCTTTTTCATAATGGCGTTGCTTTCTCTTCGACCTTTCAAAGATGATAAAGGCGAGAATCTACTTATTCACAGAAGCGGCCGTGTGGATGATCGGTCTATAATTAGTTGCAGTCCTCCCCTTGCTCCAGAGGGAATCACAACCGATGTAAACGGGAAATATGCACCGATATTCCCTGGATGGGGACACTATAGTTACAGGGTACGGACGAGCAACGACAGTGCCCAGCTTTTCTTTGATCAGGGATTGAATTTGTATTATAGCTATCATTTTACGGAAGCCTTCGCTTCTTTTAAAGAGGCAGCCCGCCAAGACCCTGAATGCGCTATGGCTTACTGGGGGCAGGCGTTGTCCATGGGACCTTATTACAATAGTTATGTTTATAAAATGCCTGCTGCCGTATTGCCTGTATTAGGAAAAATGAACCGGGCGGTAACAGAAGGGACTGAAAAGGAAAAAGACCTGGTTGGAGCCATGAACACCAGGTATTCGGCAGACACGTCAGACGTCCGGCGACGAGAATTGAATCGGGCATATTCCCAACACCTGGCTATTCTGGTGAAAAAATATCCTGCCGATCCGGATATAAAGGCCTTATATGTTGACGCCGTCATGCTTGAGCATGCCTGGGATTTTTGGGAAAATGACGGGACCCCGAAGGCATGGACAGCAGAGTTGGTGGCCTATTGCGATCAGATTTTACGCGATCACCCCTCTCACCCCGCTGCCTTACATTATGAGATACACCTGGTGGAGGCTTCCCGTCATCCCGAGAAGGCGCTGCATAATGCCGACGTTCTGCAAAGGACGATGCCAGGTGTGTCGCATATGGTGCACATGGCCAGCCATATGTATCAGCGTAACGGGTTATACACGGAAGGGGTAGAAATAAATGAAAGGGCTGCCGGGCTACAGGTTTATTATGATTCGATGGCCCCGAACCTAAAAATTGGCACCTATTCCTTAACTCATTTTGATGGAGTGGGGGCTTTTTGCGCCATGAGCTCCAATATGTACTCGACAGGAATGCAGTTGTCCGCACGCCTTCGGAAGGTATTATCGACCACCTACAAGCCTCGCCTGTCCAATACCTTCTTCCAATACCTGTACATGATGCCGATGTTCACCGCTCTCAGGTCGGGCAAGTGGAACGCGATCATTGCGGAACCGATGCCGGACAGCAGCCTTCGTTACGCTGCCCTGCTCGATGAGTTTGGAAGAGGACTCGCCCTTTTGCGTTTGCATGACACGGTTTCAGCCCGCCTGCATCTAGGGAAACTTCAGTTATTGCTAAAGGATAGCTCCCTGACGGTCAGGAACCTTCCATTCAATGCTCCCCTGGAAAGCGCTATGATTGCGAAATGCATACTTGAAGGCGAGATATTCTTTTCAGAAGGAAGGTCTGACCTGGCCATCCGCCTTTTGGAAGAGGCGGTTTCAAGGGAAGATAAGCTGATCTACCGGGAGCCCAAAGACTGGCCGATTCCGGCCCGGCAGTTCCTGGGAGCCTGCTTGTTAGAACGTAACCGGGCGTTGGAGGCGGAAGCGGTATACCGGAAGGACTTGGTCTTTAATCCCGGCAATGGTTGGGCTTTTCTGGGTTTGTATCAAAGCCTTGCCAGGCAACGTAAAACAAAAGAAGCCGAAAAGTATCGGGCTAAGTATGTACGGGCTTTTTCCAGTGCCGAGGAATTACCCCCCGCATCCGTTTATTGAAAATTTCATCCCCTTTTCCCTCTCCTTTATCGCCATTTTGCCTTGTTCGTCGGCTTCCCGCCGGCTGGGCGGGACCTATTTTCTTTCTTTGATCTATCAAATCATCAAAAAATCGAAATTATGTCTCATCTAACAACCATCGCATTTCTGGCAACCAGCATTTTTTTGGCTTGCACATCTAAAGGGGCGTTTGCCTCAGGTCACAAGCAACACAAGGACAAGTATCTGGAGGGCGATTATTACGATAAGAGTGGGACTAAGGTGCAAGGATTGATCTCCAAGGATGACTTAAATTTCCAATTCTTCTATTTCAAAAAGCAATTGGGCGACAGTGCGGTTAAGATCGAGGCGGACCAATGCGACAGCTTTAATTTTGACCATCGGGTCTTTCACGCCATTTCCGATGTCTCCATCAAGGCAATCGTCTGGAGGACACACATGGACAAGGCATTTGCAGAACTGGTGACAGATGGCCCGGTACAGTTGTACTGTATCCGTTTTGAACCCGGAAAAGTAGGGTATATGCGTTATGTAGCCGTGGCATCCAACTTTACCGGGGGCATGGCCGGACAGGTGGTCGGGGCTATGGCGGGCAGGCAAAATGCCAACTATTTTGTCAAGCGGCAGGAGGGGGGGGACTATATGCGCGTGGAAAAGGGAACATTTACAGAAAAAATGACGGAATACCTCAAGGATGATCCGGCTATTGTTCAAAAGATCACGGTGAACCCGGACTACTCGATTAATAACATAGAACTTATTATCAAAGAATACAATCAGGATAAAGGGTTATCACCTATAAAACCACAGGTTAACACAACCGGGCTGGCCCTTCAGAACACCGGGAGAATAAAGATTTAATTGCCCAAGGATTAAGTAATTTTATGGATCAGGAACCTATAATGACCCTTTTCAAGAAATTTTTCAGGCCTTACCTGCGGACATTGGCAGTCGTATTAGCGATTAATCTGGCCAGCAATTACTCGGATTTTCAAAGCGGCAAAATCGACTGGAAACTTTCTTTCTTTTACAGCATCGCAGTGGTCAGTATCAGTTTCCTAATATTTGTTCCCATGTATCGTTATTATATAAACCGTCTCCTGGACTGGAAAATGAAACCGGAAAAAAGCTTCCTGGTATTCATTGCCTTCTCTGCCTGTACCGGGGGGCTCATTGAATATATCTTTCAGGAAATAAAGCAATCCGTGTCTCATTTCCCGGCATATTCCGGTAAGGACTATACCATCGACATCCTGTTTACCTCGATCATCTTTGTGGTGGTCGCCTTAATCAGCACCTTCAAGGAGTTCCTGGACCGTTGGAAAGAAAATATCGGAGAGACGGCAAGAATTGAACGGCTGTTACTCAAAAGCCAGTTTGAATCGTTGAAAAACCAGGTGAACCCCCATTTCCTGTTCAATGCGCTCAATACGCTCACGGCAGTTATCCGTGAAAACGAAGACGAGGCGGTGGATTTCGTACAACAGCTGTCCAGGATTCTGCGGTATTCCCTGGAACAACAGGAGGAGCGAACGACCGCCCTGCAAAAGGAGCTCAAGGTGGCCCGGTCCTATCTACAGATCTTCAAACAGCGGTACCAGGACAAGCTGAATTTTGATATTTCAATTCCTCAGGATATCCTGCAAAAACAAGTTGTTTGCCATAGCCTGGTCATGCTTCTGGAAAACGCTATCAAGCACAATGAAATATCCAGGCAAAGCCCTTTATCCATTAAAATTTATTGTGTCGGCGATTATCTTATAGTTGAAAATAATCTGCAGCCCAGAGCGATGCCAGAACCATCCAACGGGATTGGATTGGCCAATATCCGGGACCAGTATAAACTGGTGACTTTATTGCCCATGATTACCGAAGTTACCGCGGACAAATGGCTCGTTAAAATACCGATAATCTGATATGCAAGTATTAATTGTAGAAGATGAAGTGGCGGCGGCCAGGCAGTTGGAAAAGCAGCTGAAAAAGCTCAGGCCGGGCATTGCCATTGCAGGTGTGGTGGAAAGCATCAGCGGCGCCGTGCAATGGCTGCAAAACAATCCGGAGCCGGGCCTTATTCTGATGGATATCCAGTTGTCCGACGGCAGTAGCTTTGACATTTTCAGACAGATCAGCATCCAGGCCCCCATTATTTTTACCACTGCCTATAACGAATACGCCATCAAGGCTTTTAAAGTCAATAGCGTAGACTATTTACTGAAGCCCATTGATGATGGGGAGCTGGGAGACGCATTGAACAAATACGACGCGTTATACAAACAAGCTTCCGTTACCGGTTTGCCTGAAACCCTGCAGAAATTGCTGCAAAGCGTACATGCGCCTGAGCGATACCGGGAACGATTGATGATAAAGACCCATGATGGACTGAAAAGCCTGGAAACCAAACAGATTGCCTATGTCAAGGCACTGGATAAGCTTCTGTATATATACACCTTCTCGGGTCAGGTCCATATCCAGGATGAATCCCTGGAAGAACTCGAGGGTACCCTGAACCCGGACGCTTTTTTCCGGATAAACCGAAAATACATTACCCATATCAACGCCTTTGAAAAGATACTCACCCTGACCAATGGAAAGATCAGGGTGGAGCTGAAGCACTGCAAGGATGACGATATCTTTCTCAGCCAGGCTAAGGCAGCTTCTTTCAAGGCATGGCTGGATAAATAAAAAACTCACACATGCCATCTACTATCCCTGTACTTAAAAAAATGAGCCCCCAACTGCTTGTGGCCCATATCGAACATTCTATTGAGTTTTATACTAAAGAGTTAGGCTTCAGCCTGGAGTTTCGGTATGAAGACTTTTATGCGGGCATTGTCAGGGACGGTCACTCCATTCATCTTAAATGCGGCATCCCTCGGGGGAACGATGGCAAAAACAAGGAAGACCTTGAGATTACTTTTTCTGTGGACGGCATTGAACGCTTATACGAAGAGGTTCTAAGCAAATCAATCAAAATTGTCCAGCCCTTACGGGATATGCCATACGGGAGGGAATTTTACATTGCAGACCCGGATGGAAATCATATTTCTTTTCTCGAAGAAGGCTGATCTGGTTCCGTCGAGGCGTTATTTTTTGATCATAAAAATCCCAAAAACATGGCTTTACTTAGCTTATCTTTAAATGAGATCTTAAATCAAATCACCTATTAAAAAATTACTATGATACGGATTACGATATGCCTCCTCTTAATCTGCGTAGCAGCCAATAGTAATGCACAAAACACTGAGAAAGAAAAAGTAGTCAAGGCCTACTATTCAGGTTTTGTAAGTAAGGACTGGAATGCCGTATCGGCCCAGTTTGCTGATGACTTTACTTTCACTAGTCCCAACAACGATGACCATATCTCCGTAGACAAGTTCAAAGAGAAATGTTGGGGGACTGCGCAATTTTTTAAAAAGGTTGACTACATAAAAATGCTTGAAAAAGGGAATGACCTCATGCTGCTGGTTCAGATAAATACGGTAGACGGTAAAGTCATCCGCAACGTTGATGTTTTCAGCTTTAGCAGTACAGGGAAGATCCAGTCCATTGAAGTATTTTTTGGGGCAGGCTCAAAATATCCAGGGAACAAGGAATAAAAATACGCCGGCAAATTTTTAGAAATGGAAATTAAAAGAATTGGTTCACAGCCTTCCGGCAAAGGCCCGGCTGACTGGTTTAGCGGTACGGTGCGGATAGATCCTCTCTTCCAGGCAAGCGACCCGGCGCGGGTGAATGGAGCAAGTGTTACGTTTGAACCTGGGGCTCGTACGGCCTGGCATACCCATCCCCTGGGTCAGACCCTTATTGTCACTTCGGGTTGTGGTTGGGTACAGAGGGAAGGTGGACCGGTGGAAGAGATCCATCCCGGGGACGTGGTTTGCTTCCCGCCTGGAGAAAAGCACTGGCACGGCGCCACATCGACAACGGCCATGACGCATATCGCCATTCAGGAACAGATGAATGGTAAGGCGGTTGATTGGTTGGAAAAGGTAAGCGATGATCAGTATAAGATCTGAGAATGATGTTTGTTGTTGCTAAAACGAAACCATAAAAATTCATTTTATGCAAAAGATCAGTCCCTTCATTTGGTTCGACAACAATGCTGAAGAAGCGATGAACTTCTATCTTGCCGTTTTCAAGGATTCAAAGGTGGTTAGGGTCGCCCGCAACCCACCGGGTGGACCTGGACCCAAAGGCGCCTTGCTGGTGGCATCCATCCAACTGGAAGGGCAGGAAATCATTTTGATGAATGGAGGTCCTGGTCATCCCCTGACTGATGCAATGTCTCTTACGGTCAACTGCGAGTCCCAGGAAGAGGTCGATTATTATTGGAGCAAGCTCCTGGAGGGTGGCGGCAATGAGATTGCCTGCGGTTGGCTAAAAGACAGGTTTGGTCTTTATTGGCAGGTAACGCCTATCATTTTGCCCCAGCTGCTTAGCGACCCGGACGAGGCAAAGGCAGGTCGCGTCATGCAAGCCATGATGAAGATGATCAAGCTGGACATAGAGGCGGTGAAGGCCGCGGCAGATGCAAAGTAAGGAGACGGACCCAGTTATCTGCAAAAGTGTTCGAAGCCCTGACACGCCCTCCCCGCTCTACTAAGCTGGAAAAATGATCTATTAAAGTATTTTTTTGGATCATATTGTTTTTTGTTGATACATTTGTCTATCAAATTAGTGGACTAATGTATTTTAGAGTGTGCCATATGCCCGATGCTTAGCATTGCCGTAGGTGTCGTGCCCACCTCTAAGCGATTTGATGATCGAGTTTACTGACCCAAGCATATACATCGCAGACATGAGAAACCTGGACGAAAAAAGGACTGCCTTATGGCGGCCTTTTTCTCCCGGGGGTATAAAACAGAAGGTATGAATCAGTATTTATTGCTTTTTGCGTTTTTGATGGGAGTCTCGCAACGTCCGGCGTTAGCGCAATCAACGAAGCGGGTGGTGAGCGGGCTGGTTACCGCTAGGGAGGATGGTTCAGCGATTGCAGGGGTGCTGGTTTATGTGAAGGGAACTAAGAATTTCTCCGGAACCCAGCAGGACGGGATGTATTACATTGAGCTGACTGATCGGGATACGATACTGGTCTTCGAAATGGAGGGATTTCAAAAACGGGAAGTGAAAGTGACCGAAGCTAGCAGCTTGAATGTGACGCTGGTTAAGGGAAACGACTCTGCCTTACGCAGCAATCAGTTTCTTCGATTTCATGACGGTCAGGGAATGGTCTTAGGCGATTCTTTTGGTCTTGTTTTCGTTTTTGGAGTCAGCGCGTGGATTTTGCGCGGACGGTCGTCTGTATTCGCTGATAAAAAAAGTATTTTCCCTAGTAGACTAAAATATAGATCGTTATGAGTACGTCATCTCTCTTGCAACAGGACACCAGCAAGGTGCATAAAGAAGTATTGGATGCCAACAGGCGCTATGTGGCCGATTTTGGTGATAAGGCAAAGCTGCCGCTGCCACCGGGTAGGAAATTTGCTGTCCTTACCTGTATGGACGCGCGGCTTGACCCGGCCAAATATGCGGGGTTGTCGGAAGGCGATGCCCATGTGATCCGGAACGCGGGAGGCCGGGCAAGCGACGATGCCATTCGCTCCCTGGTGATTTCCCATAAACTGCTGGGTACGGCAGAGTGGTTCGTGATCCATCATACGGACTGCGGGATGGAATATTTTACAGATGATATTATACGAAATTTACTATCAAAGAGCCTGTCTACTGCTGCTGTCGACGACAAAGGTTGGAGGAATGTCACAGAGGAGGGTGGATCAGATGAGGCTAAATTCATTTCTTTCCTTACTATTGCCAACCAGGCGGGCAGCGTGGTGGAAGATGTCAAACGAATCAAAGGACATCCGCTGGTACCTTCGTATATTCCTGTTTACGGTTATATTTACGATGTTAAGACGGGGAAATTGGTAGAGGTTCCGGAGGCCACCCGCGCAGGTAGGGCTGCGGAAGTGAAGTCATAACGCCCGGACGTTTTTATCGCATGCGCTGCCAGCAGATTGCATATCAGGAGAAATTTCCGATAGTCGGTATAAAAAGCACCTGAGGGAAAACCCCGAAAGGGAAAATTGATGTAAATTGCTTTTTATGTCCGAAGAAAAGATAATACAGCATAGCCAGAACGCTGTCAAGCTACTGAAAAGCAGATCTATATCCATCAAAGAAAAAGTATTGGGGTTTCTGGAAGAGATCGTCATTATCGTCATTGCCGTCAGCCTCACCCTTGCCTTCCACAACTGGAACGACCGGCGGCAGGAAAGGGAAATTGAGCGCAATTTTTTAACAGGGCTCAGACAAGACCTGCTCAAAAGCGCGGAAGATGTACAGACAGATGTGAAGCAGTATCAATCGACAGTCAATTATTACGATACCGTTTGGCGGCAGATCAACAGCCACAAGATCGACGCTGCCTATATCGATAAACACTCTCACCACTTAATCAACACCATGTATTTCGGATATGACGCCAGCCGCTTCGAAGGGTTCAAATCCTCGGGTTACCTGCGATTGATCCGGAACGAGCAGCTATTGCAGGACCTGATGCGATTTTATTCGGTCGATCTTCCTTTTCAAAAGGAGGCGGACGTGACCGTTTTTCACGAGCGGATGGCCGACTACAATCAATACATTGGCACAAAAGCCACGATCGATTCCTCCGGGGAGAGCCATGTCTCTGCACTGCTGGACGAACCCGCCGTGCGTTATCAGATTTTTTTTTACCGGCTCGCTCTCCGTGAAAGACAAGAACAGAAGGCGGCGCTCGCCCAAAAGCTGGTGGGCCTGGCCGATGAGATCGGAAAAGAGCTGGATAAATGACCCCGCAGGGTCCTTAAAACTGGCTCATGGCCAACATTGCGGATCAAGGCTGATATTCCAGAATAAGAACGCCGTTGTCGGTCACGCGCGAGTATTTAAGCCCGAATTTCTTTAGTTCCCGATTGTCGTCAAATATCTTCAACCCGCCGCCGACCGAGAGGGGAAATACCATTAGCCGCAACTCGTCGATGAGGTCGTTGTGAAGCAGGGCCTTGACGAGTGTGGCGCTCCCATAGACGAGGATATCACCCCCATCGGACTTTTTCAATGCTGCGACGTCTTTGGCTACGTCGCGAAGGATATGGCAGTTGTTCCACTCCGCCTTTTGCAGGCTTCGGGATACGACGTACTTCGGCATCCGGTTGATGGGGTCTGCGAATTCGGCGCCGGTCTGGCTGGGCCAGAATCCGGCGAAATTTTCGTACGTGGTTCTGCCCAACAACAAGGCATCTACGCCGGCAAGTTCAGCAACCTTGTACTTTGCGGTTTCCGGAGTGCCGTATTCAGGCATCCAACCGCGATGCGGATGAGTGGTTTCATTGCCGCCGGGCGCCTCGACAACACCATCGAGGGTGATGAATTCAGTAACAATAATTTTTCGCATAGTTTTTTATTTTAAATTTTTAAACAGTTTGTCTAAGGCGTTCAATGTCATTGTAAACCCTTCTTTGAAGCCCATTTGTATATGTTGCTCCAAGTCGGCAAGTGTGTTATGTTTTATTATGATGGATACTGATGTCGTTCCGTTTTGCTCACTGAAATTCAAATCCCATTTTGAACTTGGCATCTCCTTATTGATATTTTCATCATTGTCTGCAAAGACAGACGAAATCTTGAAGTTGGTTTTTGCGCTAATGGAGGTATATTCCTGAATTGACCAGTGCTCTTGCCCTTCGGGACTTACCATGGCATAAAATCTCCTTCCGCCTGCACTAAAGTCCATAAATTTGGTTCGTGATGTCCAAGGTTTTGGCGCCCACCATTGGTCAAGGATTTCCTGTTTGGTAAAAGCATCCCACACCAATGGAAGGTCGACTGCAAACTCCCTGTTTACGAATACCGTGTTGGTTGTCTTGTCAACTGTAAAATCAAATAACAAATTGCTGCTCATTTGCCCTGTTTTTTAATGGTTGATAATACTTGGTCAAGTTGGTTAAACCGGGTTTCCCAAATTTCTCTGAATTGGTTCAACCATTTGTCTATCTCTTTCATTTTTTCAATTTCAAGTGAGTAGTAAATTTCCCTGCCTTGATACGCTTGTTTTACCAGATCACATTCTGTCAAGATGCGTAGGTGTTTAGAAATAGCTTGTCTTGTGGTATTGAAGTTTTCGGCAATGGCGTTAGGCGTCATTGCCTGCAATGCGATCAAGGTGATGATCGCCCGTCTTGTCGGGTCGGCAATGGCTTGAAAAATGTCTCTTCGCATGAATATTCATTATTTAAATTGAGAAACCAATCGGTTGCAAATATACAGGCAACTTTTCGGTTGCGCAAATTTTTTCGACTTTTTTTAGAAATGGGCAAATGCGTCGAGTGGTTGAACGAGTGCCCCAATGGCAATCACCGTTTTTTCTAGTGAAATTTTTGAAAATAAGTTTGCGAGGCTGACCGCCCGCGTATATATTTGCAGCTACTTGGTTGCACATATAAATATATAACTATGAAAAGTAAAATTCTCTTCGTTTTATGCCTGTTGACGGGCCTGATGTTTATCAATGCGGGTCTGGATAAGTTCCTGCATTATATGCCGGTGCCTAAAGAAATGCCCGAGAAAACGGTGAAAGTGGGGATGGCGTTTATGGAAATAGGATGGCTCATGCCGCTGGTGGGCACCATGGAAATTCTTGGCGGTTTGTTGTTGATTCCTGCGAGAACCAGAGCGCTTGGCGCTATTGTCATCGTACCGGTTCTGACAGGCATACTTTTGGCCAACATCAGCATGGCTCCATCAGGTCTGCCTATTGTATTTGCATTGATCCTAATCATTCTTTGGGTAATTATTGACAATAGGGAGAAGTATTTGCCAATGATAAGGAATTAGTCGAAGCGGTCTTATCCCAGGGGTACCAGGCACTGCACGTCCTTTTCATTGGGGTATATCTCCAGGCAGTAACCCTGCTTGTCTATATGCGGATCTCGCAGCAATTCCTGAAAGGTATGGCCGATGATCGACTCGTCCTTTTTCCAGTCGGACAAATAAGCACTTATATAATCGCCCTTCTGGACCACGAAGATCGGGCAGCCCGCTTTTTCCGCCTCGCCCTGGGAGATTTCTTCAACTGCTGCCCGGTACACAAAGCTCCCTGTGCCGTCTGGGAAGGATATGCCATATAGAAGCCTGCTCTTGTTATGTTCAATCAGTTCATTAAGCCTTTTAAAAGCGCCGCCGACGCCAAGCGGGAAAGAATCTGCCTGCACGTAGAACAATTTGATGTCGTGTGCGATCTTGCATTTTTCCATGGTCTTTTCATTGATGCATCCAAAGTTAGTTTCAACATTTCAAACATTCCCGGTACGATCAGGACAAAAGAAGGGTGATTTGCGACTGTCTGAAAAGTCTAAGGGACATTGAAAGGGTGGGTCAGCTTCGCCGAATGTCTTCACTTAGGTCGGTCTTCGTAGATGCCGATCATAAGGAGCCATGCTCCCGAAATGAGGAAAGCGAATAAAGCAATGATTGCGATAGCTGCGATGTAAAGCCCCGAGCTATATCCGCAAATAAGGAAAATTGCGCCTATAACTTCAATGACGTAACATATTGTGCCGCCTGCAAGTCGCGGTGTGTTCAATCCGACAGGGCTCATACCCGATCTGATAGCTATAACATAACCCCTGATGAAGATGATTGTTGCGATGAGCCAGAGAACAAGCCACTCAATGCCGAGCACTCCAAGATATTGATTCCCAATCAGCGCTAAACTGCTTGCCATGAAAATGGCAGTGAAACCCGTCAGCATATTAATTGCCCGGTTTTTATGTGTCTTGTTTCGCATAATGACCTCGTGATTGATCGACATCGCGACGAAAATCAGACCTGCAAGTGCCGCAGCGCCGCCACCCACCATCACAAAAAAGTTATTCCATTGCTCAGGCATAAAAAATGTTTCCTTGGTGCTAATTCCAAATTTCAGGAAATTTTATGGCATTTGCAAAGAGCTCTTTGAGAATCAAGACTACCCAAGCGACTTTCCGAACCTAATAGATTGGAGCAGATTTTCACAGTAATCGTTGCAACCTTTAGTTAAATTTAGCTATTGACAACTTAAAGATAGGCGTATCAACCAAGGCGACGATATAGCCAGAGAAAGAAAATTATGAAGATTCTTCTTACTTCCGCAGGCATCAGCAACACAAGCATCCACACTGCACTGGTTGACCTCCTGGGCAAACCGATTGCCGAGGCAAGGGCCCTTTTCGTCCCCACGGCTATATATGCCTTACCTGGCGGTACTGACATAGCACGAAAGGTGATTTGCGGATCATTAGGCGACCCTTTCTGCGAATTGGGATGGAAGTCGCTGGGAGTGCTGGAGCTAACGGCACTGCCTAGCATCAAACAAGAGCTTTGGGTTCCCATGCTCCAAGAGACCGACGCCTTATTAGTTGGCGGCGGCGACTGCCAGTATCTGTGCTACTGGATGCAGCAGTCCGGGCTGGCAGACCTCTTGCCGTCGCTGCTGCGCAAGACCGTCTACGTAGGCTTGAGTGCAGGGAGTATGGTGATGACCCGCTTTGGAACGACCTACGGTGACCATAGTCTGCCGGCCGAAAGCGATAAATCGCTGGGGCTGTTGGATTTTGCGCTGCATCCGCATCTGGATCATGAGTGGTTTCCGAAGAATTCCCTGGCCAACCTGGAAAAGTTGGCCGCCACGATACCCATGCCTTCATATGCGATTGATGATCACACCGCCCTCAAAGTGACCGACGGCACCGTCGAAGTCGTCTCCGAGGGACACTGGAAGCTGTTTACCCCTAATATCGCTGATACCGACGTTTAGAACGTCGTTTTGTTAGCGGACATAGGGCGTATGATCCTATTTTCCATCCTTTAACTCGTTCATCGTGTCCAGTATAGGTATAGAGTGCGCGGGCGGGCAGGTCAGTTCGCCCTTCCTTTTTCGTCTTCCGCACTGCCATTGTCGTTCCGTCTTCGGGCATTGGCATCCTTGCCGAAATGATAGCTCAGCGCCAGCCCAATGAGCTGCGTGTCCGATTTGCTGGTATGGATATAGGACGCCCCGCTCGTGATGACCGTTGTGTGGTTCCGGAGCGAATGAAAGATGTCATCCATTTTTAACCGGATGGTCCCGTTATCCTTCCAGAGTTTTTTCTGAATGCCCGCACTCGCGGTCCAGAGGGAGTTGGATGTGGTTTGCCCCCCATTCCCCGGACCGTGATAGAAGAAGCTGAGCTCCGCGCTCCAGCCTCGGTTCACCCGGAACTGGTTGGAGAGTTCGACCTCGCCCGTAGTATGGTTATCATCGATGTCTTGCCCGAAAGCATTGCCTTTATTAGTTAAATTATAAACCAATACGTTGGCATTCAGGTCCCAAGCTTTGATTGGGGAGACATTGGCATAGGCATTAAAGTTAATGGATTGGTTGATGCCGAAATTCTCCGGGCGGGTGATAAAGACATTGTTGATGTTCTGCGTAATTGAATAAATGATGTTATTTACATAGAAATAGGCTATAGAACATCCGAAGTATTGCCTGTACGCATACTTCAACTGCAGGATATGATTATAATGCGGGTTCAGGTAGGGGTTGCCTGCGGTGTACGTATATTGGTTTTGATAGAATAGAAAGGGGTCCAACTGCTGATAGTTTGGCCTTCGCGTGCGGATACTGTAGCTCAATACAAGTGTGTTGTCTCCTGAACTATCCAGTTTATGTGAAAGGAACAGGCTGGGGAACACGTAGGTATAGCTCTTGCTAAACGAGGAGTCCACCACCATACCGTTCCCGACCTGGTCACCGGTAGCACGGGTATTTTCCATCCGCACTCCCCCCTGTACGCCCCAGTACCGCCATTCCTTTTTGACGCTCAGATAGGCCGCGTTGATATTCTCTTTATAAATGAAATGGTTGGAATTGGTCAGGTTTGGGATGAATACTCCGCCCGCCTGGTCGAACCAACTGTTTTCATTGTCTGTTTTGACCAGGCTGGATTTTAGCCCAGCGCCCAGTTGGGCGTTGCCTTTTAAGGGTTGGGTATAATCGGCTTTCCCAGCATAGATGCTGATAACGGAAGGCGTTTGATTTAGGATCTCACTACTGCCAGTTAACACTCCACCAGCTGAATAAAAGGAGCTTGGCGACAACTGGCTGCCGTCGGATGTGTAGCGAATGTAATCAAGGTCTGCAGAGAGTTGCCGCCCTTGAGCATCAAATTTGTGTAAGAAATTAACATTTGCCCCGCCGCTTTTCCATTTGTAGTTCCCTTGGGTATATCCTTCGCTTATGGAATCAAGCTGTTTCGCACTATTGTATTGCCCGCTCGAATAGCTGGACAGATCGGTCTTGGGCCGGATATTCCCGGTCAGCACGAAACCGATCGTCGTTTTCGTCGAAAGAAAATAATCCATCCCGGCCCTCACATTCCAGCCGTCGGCGGAATAGCTGTACCGGCTTTGCAGTTGAATAGTGGAATTCAGCGCTCCACTACTATCATAGAAGTAGCGTTTGCCATTATCATTGGTGTAATTTGCATCCCTGCTAAAACTAATATTCGCGAAGACGTTGACCTTCTTTGCCCGGTAATTGACGTTCAGTGCATCGTTGCTTCGGACGTAGAAACCTTGTATATAGCCCAGGCTCAGGTTTCCGTTGAATCCAGCGTTACGGTTTTTCTTCAGTTGCAGGTTGATGACCGCGCTGCCCGATGCATCGTAGCGGGCCGGTGGATTACTCATCAGCTCTATCTTATCCACGACCGCTGCCGGTAAGGACCGCAAGTAGGCCGCCAGGTCCTGTACAGACAAATAAGTAGGTTTGTCATCAATCAGTACCAGCACTCCGCCCAGCCCGTTTAGCTCGATGCCGCCGTTCGGGTCAACGTGGACGCCCGGACTTTTCGCCAACACCTCCAGGGCGCTGCCGCCTGCCGCCGAAATCATCGCATCCACATTGATAACCGTCCTGTCCGTCTTTTGTTCGATCAGGGGCTTTCTGACAGTGACCACCACTTCTTTTAATGCTTGACTACCGGCTGGCCGCAAAATAATGAACGGTAATATAACAGCCTGGCGCGGGGCGTCAATAACTAAGTGATTTAGGTTATAGTTTTGGAAGCCAATATGGGTACAGGTGAGCGAATAGCTACCCTCTGGCAGGTTACTGACTATAAATGTGCCGTCCGCGCCGGCGATCCGCACCCTTTTGATGCTGGAGTCGCTTTCACCTTGCAGGGAAACGGTCGTCCCGCCAAGGGCTTTATTTTGCAAATCCCTGATCTTCCCCCTGATCTGCCCGGCTCCGGTTTGGGAAAAAGCCGTGTGGCTGAAGGTCATTGCAAGGATAAGTAAAGACCAAAATATAAGTTTCATCTTGTATAGTTAATGGAGTGTATATAGAATAACACCCAAATCTGGTATACCTCGGGAAGCTTACCAAACACCGGGGACGGCTAGCCACAACCCGTGGGTAGAAAAACTTTTACGGGTGACGGGCCTTTCCATCATCGTTTTGCACGTTTCCATCCCCGGTTATACCTCGTCGGACACCATCCCTTGGCCATTGCCATTATTTGCTGAACTTCGTTGTATGCAACCCATTCGGGCGTTCATCGTCGGTAATAAGCTGACCCGTCATCTTCTGTTTTGTCTGGGGATACTACTTCTATTATCTCTTGGTGTGTATTTTTTGTATATCTCGAAATTCCCTTTCGAGCGATGGCCTGCGCTTGTCAACTGTTTGTATTTCCTGCTTTGCATCTATACCGGCCGGTGGCTTTGCCAAGCTTGGTATCTTCGCGACCGTTATGCCCTGTTTATAACCTTCAGCTTAACAGGCCTTGTTTCCCTGGCAATACTGGAGTGGCTCCTGTTTAGATATGCTTTTAATCATCCGAATGCCGGCTTTCTGGAGTTGATAAGGGGAGACATGCCTTTTTTATTAACCGGCGTATTCCTGGGTATGCTGCTAAAGCTGATTAGCGCATTGATGCAAAAAGAACTACTAGATGCCCAGGTCAAAGCCGAGCAAAGGGAAAGCGAACTGAAGATGTTGCAATCTCAGCTAAGCCCGCATTTCCTGTTCAATGTCTTGAATAACTTATATGGTATTTCAATCGATGACCATCGGCGAATCCCCCCTTTATTGCTTAAGCTGTCAAGCCTTCTTCGATACTCGGTTTACGGTTCTCGAAAGCTCTTCGTGCCCTTAAAAGAAGAGTTGGAATACGTTAAAACGTATATTGAATTTGAACAGATCAGGATCAGCGACCGGCTCAGGCTGGTGACGGATATCGCCGATGTTAACGATCCTGCATTAAAGATCGCGCCGCAGGTGCTGATCGTTTTTGTGGAGAATGCCTTCAAGCATTCGAAGAACACACTGAGTCACGAGATCCGGGTTGCCATTTCCATAAAAATTTCCGATAACTTTATTTGTCTCCGGGTCGACAATTCTTTCGCCGAGGACAATGGCGACGACGATATAATGGCTGAGAGCTCGGGCCTGGGGTTGTCTAATACCATCAAACGCCTGCAGTTGTTGTACGGAAACAATTATGAATTGAAGCGGAATGCTGAGAATGGGCTATATCATGTAGCTCTTCGACTGAAAAAAATAACAGAAGATGATCGATTGCCTGATCGTTGATGACGAACCGGTTGCGCGGAATATTATCCGCTCTTATTGCAGCCACCTGCCGGTGCTGAACGTTGTCGCGGAATGCGGTAATGCGATCGAGGCCCGTGAGATTCTCCAGGCGCGGGCGATCCACCTACTGTTCCTGGATATTCACATGCCTGTACTTAGCGGGACAGGCTTCTTAAGCACCTTGAAAAACCCGCCGCAGGTGATCTTCACAACAGCTTACCAGGAGTACGCGGTGAAGGCATTTGACCTGGCCGCATGCGATTATCTCTTGAAGCCGTTTTCCCTGGAACGGTTTATGATTGCCGTGGACAAGGCAAAGGGAAAACTGACGCAAAACGCCTTACATCTTGTGGCTGACAACAGCCTTCCGGCTCCAAAAGACGGCGCCTTTATCAAGGTCGGCGGTAAACTTTCCAGAGTCTTATTCGAGGACCTTTTATATGCGGAAGCGCAAGGTAACTATACGAAAATTGTCACCTTTAGCACGTCAATTTTAACCAAGCGGCCTTTTTCGACTTTTATCGCCAGCTTGCCGGCCGCATTATTCATCCAGGTGCACCGTTCATTTATTATAAACAAGACCCTCGTCAGCCATATAGAAGGCAATCGGGTATTTATCCGCGACAAGGAAGTACCGGTGGCTCCGGGCTTTAAGGATAACTTGTTTAAAGAGCTCGGGTTGTTTGATGGGAAATAAAAAGCCTAAGGTCGATCCTCACCGGCTGCATTGTGTTGTCGATAATTAACATTTAATTACCGATTACTTATAAATATTTATTGAAAAACAATAAATATTTATTATTTTTGATCGATCAAAACCCGAACAGAGATGAAAATAAGCACTGAACAAACACTAAAGGCATTAAATGTCCTTGCCTGGATCATATTCGTCGGCGTCTGTATCGAAGCCGGCGGTTTCATCTTCAGCACCTTTTATACGCTGGAGATAAACCCTATCAATGCTCATCGATCCTGGCCTGGGCTCGATCTTTCGAGTCTTTATGATTATGGTCGCGGATACTTTCTTGCAGAGATGTCACAAATAAGCCTTGTATCCCTTATGAGAGCAGTTTTGTTTTATATGATCATCGACATCCTGCAAAATAAAAAACTGGACATCGCCCGCCCCTTCAGCAAAAACGTGGGCCGATTCCTTTTCAGGATATCCTACCTGTCCTTGCTGATTGGCCTGTTCTCCTGGGTAGGCGCCAAATATACCGAGTGGCTGGTGTCGAAAGGTGTAAAGCTGCCCGATTTACAATACCTGCGCCTGGGCGGAGCTGATGTATGGCTGTTCATGGGCGTGACCATTTTCGTTATCGCACAGGTCTTTAAAAGAGGAATTGAAATCCAAACCGAAAACGAATTAACCGTCTAAGTCATGCCAATTGTCGTAAACCTTGACGTCATGATGGCGAAGCGGAAAATATCGCTCAACGAACTTTCGGAGAAAGTCGGCCTGACGCTATCCAACCTTTCCATCCTCAAAACCGGCAAAGCGAAAGCCATACGTTTCAGCACCCTCGAAGCCATCTGCAAAGTGCTGGATTGCCAGCCCGCCGACATCCTTGAATACAAAGAAAAATAAGCGTTCTGCTTGACGTTCCGAGTTTTGGCTAATGCCCCACGCTGACGACCCTGGTGATCTTCCAGGAATTGTCCTTCCACTGCCAAATATGGACGAACTTAAACACGGCCGCTATTTCCTTTCCGTTCTCCTCGTGTGTAAAACGATGTTCCCCCATTTCAACCGCGCCGTATCCAGGCAACGGAAATATTTCAAGGGAGCCCCGCACCAAATCCCGCCGGAGATCCGGGTTCTGCTTAAAAACATTCTTAAAGCTTGCCATACTCGAAGCATAGTTGCTAAGACCTCCCTTATCATGATAGAACTCCAAATTCTCGGCAAAAACGGACTGTATCACGGCCAGATCATGTGTATTGAATGCATCGAACAGGACACTATCCATATGCACGATCTTTTTGTACAAGGTCGAGTCGGTACCCTGTCCAATAGCCGCCTGCGCAAAAACGCCAATACAAAAGAATGATGCGAGAATTTTCTTGATTTTCATGGCGTCAAGATAACTCATTTTCGCACCTTGCGTGAAGCGGTGGTGGTGATCTTTAATAAGAAAAGCCATCCCCAGTGAGATGGCTTTTGATTTTTTTGTGCCACATGTGCCACATTTGTACCGCGTCCTGGAGCAGCCCCCTGTTTTTATGATCGGTTTGCACCGTGAACGATAATTGGCTACTTTGGCGACTCAAATCATGAACATTTGCCGATGAAGCTCCATTTTCCTGCGCCACCCGTCATTATAGCATTTGCCTTGAGTACGATCATATGCGTAACCCACGCGACAGCCCAGACGAACACCCAGGGAACCTGGACCTCCACGTCGGCGACCACCGGAACAACCTTAACCGTTCCGTTAAACATACTGCAAGCGGTCACCAAGGGGAGCCGGACCACTTCAGGAGACCCGGGCCCTCATTATTGGCAGGACAGCGCGGACTATTCCATTAAAGTGAGCTTTGACCCGAAGACACGCCTGGTGACCGGTTCCGAGTCCATCGTATATGTGAATAACAGCCCGGATACGCTGCACCAGTTGCAATTCAAATTATATCCCAATATCTATAAGAAGGGCGCCCAGCGCATGATGGCTGTAAAGCCGGAAGACTTGACAGATGGCGTGTCCGTCACGGACCTTATGATCAATGGAGCCGCTCCCCCACAAGGGGCATCCGGCAGGGGGCGTAGGCGGATGGCTCCCGAAGGCACCGAGATGCCTGTCCGTATCCAGGACCTGACCCCCGGAAAAAGTGTGCGCGTGTCGCTGGATTTTTCTTACACATTGAACAAGACCTCTCATATACGCACAGGAGAAATAGACGCCGGCGCTTATTTTATAGCCTACTTCTTTCCCCGGATCGCCGTCTATGATGATATAGATGGATGGAACCGTATTCCCTATCTGGGGCCCCAGGAGTTTTACAATGACTTCTGCCATTTTTCGGTCCAGATAACCGTACCGGGTGACTACCTGGTATGGGCCACCGGGGATCTGACCAATGCGAATGAAGTATTGACGCCGGCCATTAACCAGCGGATAGCACAGGCAAGCTCCGGGGACGGGACGGTGACCATCGTGGATTCAACCGATCTTAGCCGCCATGACATCATGCAGCATGCAGACTCCAATACCTGGAAATTCGATGCCAAAGACGTGACGGATTTTGTATTTGCTATCAGCAATCATTATATCTGGAAAGCCAGCAGCCTGGTCGTGGACCCGGCCACCGGCAGGAGGACCCGGGTGGACGCCGCCTTCAATCCTGATCACAAGGACTATAATGAAGTGGTAGATTTTGCCCGCAAAACAGTAGCCGCTATGAGCTACCGTTTCCCGGTATGGCCTTATCCTTATCCGCACGAAACCGTGTTCGACGGGCTGGACCAAATGGAATATCCCATGATGGTCAACGACAATCCTCTGGAAAACCGCGCTGACGCTATTGAACTGACGGACCATGAAATATTTCATACGATGTTCCCCTTTTATATGGGGGTGAATGAAACCAAATATGCCTGGATGGATGAAGGATGGGCGACCATCGGGGAATGGGAGATCTCTCCCATTATAGATTCCAGCCTGATTGATGAATATGGGGTCGGGCCTTACAGTGCAACGGCCGGCAAGGAAGAGGATCTGCCCATTATCACCCTTTCCACAGAACAGGAGGGGACATCTTATTACCTGAATTCTTATCCAAAACCGGGGTTGGGTTATTTGTACGCCAAAGACATATTGGGGGATAGCCTGTTCCTACGAGGATTGCATCGGTATATAGCCGTATGGCACGGAAAGCATCCCATGCCCCTGGACTTTTTTGGGAGCATGAACGCAGGGTCAGGAAAGAACCTGGATTGGTTCTGGCGTCGCTGGTTTTACGAGGGAGGCTATCCTGACCTGGGTATTACGGGGGCAGTACAGGGTGCAGGCGATAACTGGACGGTTACCATTGCCAATAAGGGGGGAAAGCCTGTTCCCGTAGACTTGACCATCTTCTTTGCCGACGGCAGTACTCAGATGATCCACCGGGCGGCGGACGCCTGGGAAAAAGGGAATAAGACGGTAACGCTTCCGGTTAGTTCCGGGAAGAAGGTGCAGAAGTTTACCCTGGGTAGCACTTATGTATCCGATACCAACCCTGCGGATAACGTCTATATCGTTCCATAAGGCATGCGGCGGGCCCGCAAAATCCGCGTCGCAGAACATGCAGCCGGCCCGCAAAATCGGCGAAGGCCTTTTGTGCCGGCCGCCCGGAGCACCTTACCGCAGGTAATAATTTTTAATGGGCGTTAAAGCTTCGTCCAATTCGTAGACCAGGGGGATCCCGGTGGGGATCTCAAAGTCTGCGATCTTATCGTCCGGGATCTTATCCAGGTACTTGACCAATGCACGCAGGCTATTGCCATGCGCAGAGATGATCGTCTTTTTTCCTGCATTCAAAGAAGGCTCGATGTCGCTTTTCCAAAACACCAAAAAACGGGCGACGGTATCCTCAAGGGTTTCTTCCAGGGGAAGGTCGGCTTCGCTAAGATCCGCATACCTGATGTCGTTCCCGGGATAGCGGGGATCATCTCTGGTAAGGGGTGGGGGAGGAACGGCGTAACTTCTCCGCCAAATGTGTACCTGTTCTTCTCCGTATTGATCGGCTGTATCGGCCTTGTTGAGGCCCTGAAGGGCGCCGTAATGGCGTTCATTAAGCCTCCACGATTTTATGACGGGTATCCAGAGCTGGTCCATTTCCTCCAGGGCAAAATCTAATGTTTTTATGGCCCGTTTTAGCACGGAGGTATACCCCAGGTCAAAGTGGTATCCTTCTTTTTTCAATAATTGGCCAGCCTTTTTTGCCTCCTCTATTCCTTTTTCGGAAAGGTCCACATCCGTCCACCCGGTGAACCGGTTTTCCTTGTTCCAATTACTCTCCCCATGACGGATTAATACTAAACGGATCATAAAAAAGGATTTGTCCGCTAATATACCCCCAAAAGGAATATTTGGCTATATATATTAATTTAATATAACGTGTTATTATTTTGTAAATAAGGCTTTTCCATCAATTTAAAGGCCTATTATTGAAAATAGATCAAGAGAAGTATATTTAAAAAACAAGCCCTCCTAAAGAAGGATTTATGGCCTTGTCTATAAAGTATTTGGGTTGGTCTGTATAAGAAGCGCCGGGATCGATTCATTGGCCGCCATGATATATGCAAAATATGGCTAATGCAAAAAATGTTATAAAAATGATAAAATTTATTGGGGAAGTCTTGATAAGTTTGGATAATTTCCGTTTTTCAATGAATTGAGAGACATGAGACATTTGACCGCCCCTGACGGGAATCGGTATATCAGGATCCCTGTTAATATGTATAATATGGTGATCCTTCATTAATATTTCTCACGACTCTCATCTATTCTCAATGGTTGTACAGAATTCCCGTTCTGTACCGGATGGGAGGTTCTCCTCCCGTCCTTTTTTATTTCCTTTTTTATCTCCCTCCCATCCGATTTCAGGCCCGGCCCGTTTGAGCCCGCGGGATTAACACAAAATCAACATAAATTCGTATCCTTATCAATGAGATTAACGTACGTTTAGATATGTTCTGGAAAATTATACGTTTCCTGGCCAACCTTGTAGTTTCGGTTTTCGTGTTTATGATTATTGTGCTGCTCATCTTTGACCAGTTTGTTCAATTCAGGATGGATGATCATGACCTTTACCGGACTTTTCATGCACGTCACCTGGATCCGCATATTGCCTATTATGCCACCGCTGGCAGAAGGATACGCTATCTTTCCATAGGAGACGATACGAGCGCCTCTATTCTTTTTGTCCACGGCGCACCCAGTTCCCTTAGCTATTGGAGGAATTACCTGGAAGACAGCACATTGTTGCACCACGCCCGGTTATTCGCGGTGGATCGTCCCGGGTACGGTTATTCAGGTCTGGCTGACCCTGAGCCCGATATCCGCAAACAGGCCCTCCTCTTGAAACCCCTTTTAGATAGTATACACCAATTACATCATCCCGTCATACTGGTGGGGGCTTCCTATGGAACCGCCGTCGTAAGCCGATTGGCTATGGATAATCCGGGATTGGTGGACGGTATTGTCCTGGTGGCCCCGGCACTGGCCCCGGGGGAAGAAAGGATGTTCTGGTTCACCCCGGCCATAGAACATCCGGTGCTTCGCTGGTTTGTGCCCCGGATGCTGCAATCGGCCAATACGGAGAAGCTACATCACCGGGATGAGTTGGAGAAGATGCTGCCGTTGTGGCCGGATATCCGGGTTCCCGTCATTTATTTACAAGGAGCGGATGATGATCTCGTGTATACCACCAATGCCAATTTTGCCAAAGAACACCTGATCAATGTACCCTACTTGCGCGTGGAAATGATTCCCAAAACCGGCCATCTTATTGCCTTTCTGGATAAGGACCGCGTGGAAAACGCCATCCTGGATATGATCAGCAGGGTAATCAACAAATGAAAATTGTATGCCGCATTTAAAAGTCTATCAAATCTGTAGACTGTATGCTTTAGTATGTATATTTGCTTTATCCCATAAAACGTTAAAATGACCCGATTTTTATTGACATTATGCATGGCCGCAGGCTTATCCGGCGGCGCTTTCGCCCAGTCTTCACTGACAGGAAAATACCAACTGACCGTAGATCTCAGCGCTGTCCCCGGCGTTTCCGGGAAATTGTACCTGACCTACTACAATACGGTCACCAAAAACAGGTTTACAGACAGTCTGACCCTTGCGGGAACATCGGCCGTATTTAATGGAGATCTACCGGAGCCCATATTGGCTCAGTTACACCTGGCTCCTGAAAATACCGCTCCGGGTGTTGCTACAGGGTTTGCCCCCCGCAATTATTTTACCCTTTACCTGCAGCCGGGCCATGTGGTTGTTAAAGCAACCGATTCCCTGAATAATTCCGTGGTAACAGGATCGCCGGCAAATACCGACTACCTCGTATTGAAAGAGCAACTGGATCCGTACAACAAGCAGTTCAAAGTATTGAACAGCCTGTACAAGGATTTTCGTAAAGCAAACGATACTGCCGCCCTGAGACGCCTGGACGCCATGTCGGATTCCCTGGAGCATGAGATGCGGGAAAAGGTCTACAAGACCTATTTCCAGGCACACGCCGGAAATTCACCCGTGTCTGTATTTGCCCTGTCCCAGTACGCGGGATACTATATCCAGCCGGATGAGGTAGAACCCCTGATCGGCCAGTTGGCTCCTGCATATCGTGGCCTGCCGACGGTGAAAGGACTGGTGGAAAAGGTGGCCATCGCCCGTAGGTTAGCCATTGGCGCCCCTGCGCCAGATTTCACCCAGGCGGATACCCTGGGTCATCCGGTCAGCCTTTCTTCCTTCAAAGGAAAATACGTACTGCTCGATTTTTGGGCAAGCTGGTGTGGCCCTTGCAGAGCGGAAAACCCCAATGTAGTAGCTTCATTCAATAAATATAAAGACAAGAACTTCACTGTATTAGGTGTCTCCTTGGACCGCCCCGGCGCCAAAGAAAAGTGGCTGAAGGCGATCCATGACGACCAGCTTGCCTGGACCCAGGTTTCCGACCTTCAGTTTTGGAATAATGAAGTAGCCCGGGAATATGGTATTCAGGCCATTCCTCAGAACTTGCTGATCGACCCCCAGGGGAAGATCGTCGCCAAGAATGTTGAAGGCGAAGAGCTGGAAAAGAAGTTGGCGGAAGTCATTCAATGACGGGCCAAACAATAACGGACTGGGCTTCCAACCACCCGTTTCGGGGCTTTTTGCAAACGTTTACAAGATTAATCCCGGCGTTCGCCTGAAAGAGGGTAAGGAATGCAGGCAGATCAACATATCTTGAATGTGCTAAAATTTTAGTATATGAAGATCGCCGTAGTAGGAACGGGCTATGTGGGCCTTGTTACCGGTACTTGTTTTTCGGAAACAGGGAATGAAGTGGTATGTATAGATATTGATGCCGCCAAGGTGAAGAAGCTCTCCGAGGGGGGGATCACGATCTATGAACCAGGGCTGGAACACCTGTTTTTGAGGAACCTGAAAGAAGGGCGCCTAAGATTTACCACCGATTTGCGGGAAGGCATTAAAGACGCGTTGCTCATTTTCCTGGCCTTGCCGACTCCTCCGGGCAAGGACGGGGCGGCAGACCTTTCATACGTATTGCAGGTGGCCGATCAATTGGGCCATTTACTGACTGATTATAAGGTCATCCTGGACAAAAGCACCGTCCCGGTGGGCACGGCCGATAAGGTAAAGGAAGCGATTTCCCGTCATTATAAGGGTGCATTTGACGTGGTTTCCAACCCGGAATTCCTCAGGGAAGGGGTGGCCGTAGATGACTTTATGAAGCCTGACCGGGTAGTGATCGGGACGACTTCAGAGCGGGCGCAGAAGATCCTGCATGACCTGTACGCCCCTTTTGTGCGCCAGGGTAATCCTGTGCTGTTTATGGACGAGCGTTCCGCCGAGTTGGCTAAATATGCCGCCAATGCCTTTTTGGCCACCAAGATCACCTTCATGAATGAGATCGCCCGAATGTGTGAATTGCTGGGCGCGGATGTAGACATGGTACGCAGGGCCATAGGAAGCGATGAGCGCATTGGGAAGCGCTTTCTTTTCCCGGGCATTGGGTACGGAGGCAGTTGTTTCCCCAAGGACGTACAGGCGTTGGCGAGATCGGCTTCAGAAGCAGGATATACCTTCAGTATCCTGGAATCCGTCATGACCGTTAACGAGCGCCAGAAGACCTATCTGGTGCCCAAGATTCTTCAATACTTTAACGGCGACGTCAAAGGGAAAAAGATAGCCGTCTGGGGACTTGCCTTTAAGCCCAATACAGACGATATACGGGAAGCACCCGCCCTGTATATCATCGAGGCCCTTCTGAAAGAAGGGGCCCTCATTGAAACTTTCGATCCCGAAGCGATGCCCCACGTACGTCAATTATTTGGAGACCGGATCATTTTTGGCGCCAATCAATACGACATCCTGGACGGAGCCGACGCCGTCGTCATCGCCACCGAATGGAGCGTCTTCCGCACACCCGACTTCGACAAAATGAACGCCCTCATGAAACAAAAAGTAATCTTCGACGGCCGCAACGTCTTCGAAGTCTCCCTTATGAAATCCCTAGGCTTCCACTACGAAAGCATCGGCCGCCAAAGCAGCACTAAAGAATCCTAAAAAACCAAGCGCGCTAAATTCTCACAGCTCGCTTGGGGGATATAAAAAAATAACCCCGCATAGAAATGCAGGGCGTTTTGCTTACCTCTGAAACCACAATATTGAATGTGTGTCCAGAAAAATGTATATCCTTAAGTTAAGAATGATCTTACTAAATAGGGTATGGTACAATTGGGGTCCTGATTTCTTTTTACCCGAACCTAAATCGATTTGGCAAAGCTACTTTACAATTGTAAACATAACAACGCGATTTTCGCTATTTTCTTATAGTATAAAAACTACGCAAATTTACTGCCCCTCGAATAGCTGCCAAAACACATCATTGACACGTTTTAGCAAGGGAAGCCGACCGCTATATAAAGATAAGTATTTTCTTTTGTTTATTACATTCGTTCCCATTTTAGTTAGGAGACCATGGCAATAAGTAGTAAAGTCGCCAGAGGCATGTAATAAATGGATGACATCCTATTTTATACGGAGAATGTAGATGGGATGCGACATTTGACAGGGCAGCGTCCTTGAAATAAAAGTCAGTAAACCCTTTGCTGACCACCTGTTCAGTTTGTGCATTCGAATAACTGAACAAATCTCCTTTGCGCGATCGATTGCGCAACACTGAAAAGGCGGCCAGGAGCGGGTTTCAATAAAACGGTTTTAATAACCGATGGTAAAGCGTTCGCGCACATGGAGGTGCTGATCCAAAGCATCCAGAATGGCCACGGCCAGGTCCTCCACCGAGATCTTACTTTCATGGTGTTCGTCAAACACAGGGCTGTTTTTACCAATGCGGTATTTGCCTGTACGTTCACCGGGCTGCAACAAGATAGCCGGACTGATGAAGGTCCATTCCAATTCCTTTTCTCCTTTCAGGAAGTTGAAGTAATCGCGGGCGGCGGTGGCTCCGGCCTTATACGCTTCAGGAAACTCCGGTGTATCAACCAATTGCAGTCCGGGAGCTATTTCCAGGCTGCCCGCTCCGCCCACTACAAGGAACCGTTTTACACCGGCTTTGCGCGTAGCTTCCTGGATGTCTTTGGATCCGGTAAGGAAATCGGTATAGAGATTGGGATTTCCCCAACCGGCATTATAAGCGCTTATCACAGCTTCGTGGCCCTTTACAAGGGCACTGATCTGATCTGCCTGGAAAACGTCTCCTTTGACAACAGAAAGATGGGGATCCTTTACAAGGATCTTTTCGGGGTTCCTGACAATGGCGGTGACCTGGTGGCCGCGGCTAAGGGCTTCCCGGGTAAGGGGAGTGCCTACAAAACCGGAGGCGCCGATGATAGCTACTTTCATAATTATTGTTATGTGATGTTGACGAATGTGTGATTATCCGGATGAGGCCGCCGAAATAAGATGGCCAAACTAAGCCCACCAATATAATGCCACCGATATAAAAGGCTGTTTACCGCGCGGCGCCGGTGACCCGCCGATGCCTGCTTGCGGGTGACCCTGGCCCATTTTAGTTTTGGCGTAAACACTTTCAAAAATGGATACACTACTCGTTACAAAAGGGTTGAGCAAAACATTTCCCGCAAAGGGGGAAAGCATACAAGCGGTGAAAGGAGTGGATCTCCAGGTATCCAAAGGAGAGATCTTTGGCTTTTTAGGCCCTAACGGGGCAGGAAAGACAACCACCCTGCGTATGCTGGCGACTTTGCTCGGTCCTGATGCAGGGGAGGCTTATGTCGCTGGTTATGACCTGCTCCGGGAGCCGGGCAAGGTGCGCACCAAAATCGGGTACGTCAGCCAGGTAGGGGGCAGTGATCGTGACATGACAGCCAGGGAAGACCTGACCCTGCAAGGGCGCCTCTATGGCATGCCTGTCTCCGCCGTCCGGCACAGGACTATGGAGTTGCTAAAGGCCCTGAATCTGGAAAGTATGGCGGACCGGAAGTCGGGAACCTATTCGGGTGGACAGAAACGAAGGCTGGACATTGCCCTGGGAATGATGCATCGTCCAGCCCTCCTGTTCCTGGATGAGCCCACCACCGGCTTGGACCCGCAAAGCCGGGCGCAGCTTTGGGATGAAGTCAGGCTGTTAAGGGACCAGGGAACGACGATCTTCCTGACCACTCATTACATGGACGAAGCGGACGAGCTCTCAGACCGGATTGCCATCATGGACGAAGGTCGGATCGTAGCAGAAGACACCCCCAAGGCGCTCAAGCAACAGGTGGCGGGGGATATGGTCCTTCTGGGCCTGACCGAAGATGGTTCTTTGACCTTGACTGAAGAAGATTCCGTGGCCAGGCAGGCCCTGGAAATCTTGCAGGCCGAACCGTACGTGCGGGAAGCAGCCTACGTGCAGGGAAAGCTAAGGCTCTACGTCCACCAGGGTGAAATGGTATTGCCCGGTATGCTGCGGCTCCTGGACCATGCCCGGATCGGACTGAAATCAGTGAGCCTTTCCCAGCCGACACTGGATGATGTTTTTTTAAGAAAGACCGGGCGGTCGTTGCAGGAAGCTGTGCAGTAGACCGACCTGGCCCTTCACTCCATACACAAACTTTATAATCATTTTCTCATGTCTTTTATCACCACGCTCAAACTGTACTATATACGCAAGATCAAAGAATCCCTGCGGAACCCGGCTATGTTGTCTATTTCCGTATTTATTCCGTTGATGTATCTTTTTCTCTTCGAACCCCTGCTCAAACACTTCACAGGGATGCCCGGCTTTGAGAGCGGGAATATATTGAATACCTTCCTCCCGGGTATACTGGTATCACTGTCTGTATTCGGAGGCGCTTTTGCCGGTTTCCGGTTGATAGACGAGATCCGCCAGGGCATCATCGAAAGGTTCCGAGTGACGCCCACGAGCCGCCAGGCGCTTCTGCTGGGTGCCGTACTCAAAGACGTGACAAGTGTCCTCCTTCAGGCGCTCATTTTTACAGGCGCTGCCATACCCTTTGGTTTGCACGTATCCCTTGCGGGCTTTGCGCTATTGCTCGTGATCCTGGCCCTGAATACGGCCTTGTTCGCCTCTTTTTCCTATGCGATTGCGCTTCGTTTCCAAAATGAAGACACCCTGGTCCCGATTGCGCAGGTAGTTACCCTTCCCGGTCTCTTGCTGGCAGGTTTCCTCCTGCCCATCAACCTCGCGCCCGGTTGGCTGAAAGTAGCGTCTCATTTTGATCCTATTTATTATTCAGTAGAAGCGTCCCGGGCCCTGATGAATGGTCGGTTCGGGCAGGACGCCGTCTGGGAAGTGTTTTTAGTAACGGTGCCATTGACGGCGCTTGTGATGGGATGGGCGGGCACTTTGTTTAATAAGGTCGTGCGATAAACGGAGGGCGGCGGCCATTGCCGGCAAGAATGGCCGCCCGCTCCCTTAAAATTCAATATGTACCCTGAATCCGTATATGTTGATAGGACCCCTATCTTTGTTGTAGGCAGGGTTATGGGCAAATTGGTAATCTGCGCTGAGATAAGTGTGGTCAAATAATTTGGCGGAATAATAGAATTCTGCGATCCCCTCATGGCCGTAGTTTAGGTTCCCGTCGCCGATCATGAAACCATTCAGCCCTGCCTTCAGAAAGTCCTGGTGACCGGAGGAAATGCCGTTTATGACAAAGGCGCCTCCCATGTGGTCATCGGGCCGTTTCCAGGAAGTACCTGTCAAAGAGAGGCCGGCGCTGATGCTTTGATCGATTTCGGTAAAGGCCCATGTAGCCGTTTTTCCATCATTCCAACTGGCCCTGAAAAAAACGCCCAGGTCCCTCGTGATATTTTGGTTGGCGCTGATGCCCCAGCCATATTTGGCGCCGTGTTCCTGGGATAGTTCGGAACCGTTGAAGATATCTACCAGGCTGCTGTCGCCGGCTTTAACTTGCTGCACGACTTTTTCGTAGGTAGGGGCGCGGGTAAGGTTATAAAATCCCAGAATACGAACCGTGCCTGATTGGAGTCCTATCTTATAGGATTTCTCTCCTTCCAGGGTGATCCCATGATACTTGAATATGTTTTCGTCCAGGTCGGGGCCGTTGGCTTGCCGGGGCTCTTGTACGATACTGCCGCGAACGGCCCAGGTGGGCTCGAACAGTTCCACTACGACGCCTTGCGTGTATCCCCGGGTGTTAGCGGGATAGTCCCAGGCCCCGTTGCTCATCAGGCTCCAGTTCAGGAATTGGCTGCGGGCGTCGTGGCTGAAAAGGTTATCGTCAAAAAAGTCGTCCAGGGAAAACTTTCCGCCGCTGAGGGTGAGCCTTTGAATGGGAACGGAGTCGGATACCTGGTTGACGTCGTCATTGACATACACATAGGCTGTATGCCGCCCCAGCGGAATATTCTGCTGAAAAAAAGCGCGGGCAGTATAGAACGCCGGAGCGGGATTGCCGATGCGGAAGGTTTCCCCATTCGGAAAGCCGGCCATACCGGTAGCGCCGCTCAGGCCCTTGCCCCCGGAGACTTCGGGGTTAAAGTAAACAGCCGCCCCTTTCCAGAGCTTCCTTCCCAGGAAAAAAGAAGTGGTCAGGCTGGTGACATCCTTTTCAGCCGTGTCCACCATACTATTTTTGCCCGAATACGCGGCAGGGAAGGCAAAATGTCCCTGGGAAACAACCGTCAGTTGGAAGTGCACGCTCCAGGGATCGGGTTTGGCAAAGCTAGCCCTGGCGGCAATATCCGGGTTGACCTGGGCAATGCCGGAAAGAGAGAGGAGGACGAGCAGCAATAAGAGGGGTGAAGCCTTTTTTCTCATATATAGAAAGTTATAACCATTGATCAAATTTGCGGATAAACCAGACTTTAACGACTTGGGTCAACATACAATAGCCTACCAGAATAGCGATCAGCCAAGGGAAATAGCTCATAGGCAATGATTGCATCTTAAGGGAAGCTGCGAGTGGAGAAAAAGGCAGGTATATTCCAATAGCCATAATAAGCGTGGTCAGGGCCAGCACCGGAGCAGTGGCCCAGCTTTGGATAAAGGGGATTTTCCGGGTCCTGATCATGTGCACAATAAGGGTCTGGGATAGGAGACCTTCAATAAACCAGCCGGATTGAAAGAAACTCTGGTGCTCAGGAGAATTGGCTTTGAATACATAGTACATGACTCCAAAGGTGGCGTAATCGAAAATTGAGCTGATGGGTCCGATCCAGATCATGAAGCGGGCAATCCCCGAAGCGTCCCATTTTTTGGGTTGTTCTATATATTCTTTGTCCATTCTGTCCCAGGGAATGGAGATCTGAGACATATCATAGAGCAGGTTCTGGACGAGCAATTGAATGGGCAGCATGGGCAGGAAAGGTAACAGCGCACTGGCGCCCAGCATGCTGAACATATTTCCGAAATTGCTGCTGGCGGTCATTTTGATATACTTAATGATATTTCCAAAAGTCCGCCGCCCGTAGATTACACCCTTTCGAAGCACCATCAGGTCTTTTTCCAGCAGGATGATGTCGGCGCTTTCTTTGGCAATGTCCACGGCCGTATCGACGGATATTCCCACATCCGCGTCCCGTAATGCCGCTGCATCGTTGATGCCATCTCCCATGAAACCTACGGTATGTCCCGCCGCCTGCAAGGTTCTGACGACCCTGGCTTTCTGTGTAGGGCTCAGTTTGGCCAGGATGGAGACGTTTTCCAACTGTACCCCCAGTTCCTTGTCGGTCATGGCTTCCACATCACTTCCCAGTAGTATATGATTAACAGGGATGCCCACATCCCGGCAAATCTTTTTGGTGACAATCTCATTATCCCCTGTTAGTACCTTTATATGTACCCCCAGCGCGTGGAGGGCCTCAATGGAGGGCTTGGCGGAAGGCTTGGCGGGGTCCAGGAATCCGATAAATCCGGTGAGGATCAGATTGCTTTCATCTGATACGGAATAGGTGAGGGGGCGTTCTTCGAATTCCTTGATGGCCACGAGCAGCACCCTGAGTCCTTCTTCATTCAGTTTTTTGGACGTTTGCAGGATGACCTGGCGCATCCTTTCATCCATGGGTACGATCACATCGCTTTCTATATGCAATTGCCGGTCTTCCCCGGGGTCGAAGGCGTGGGAACACAGGTCCAGCATTTCTTCCACGGCGCCTTTACAGATCAGCAGGTGCCGGTGGTTCTTTTGTTCCAGGATGACAGACATCCTTCTACGGGTGAAATCAAAAGGGATCTCATCTATCTTCTTGAAATCTTCCGCCTTCAGGTATTCGTGTACCTCTTCTGCGTGTTCCAATACCGCTACGTCCAGCAAGTTCTTTAACCCGGTTTGATGAAAGCTGTTGAGGTAAGCCCATTTCATGACTTCATCATCATCGGATCCGAACACATTCAAGTGCTTTTCCAGGACAATTTTGTCCATGGTGAGGGTGCCTGTTTTATCCGTACAAAGGATGTTCATGGCCCCTATGTTTTGGATGGCGCTGAGCCTTTTGACGATCACCTTGCGCTTGCTCATGTTGACGGCGCCCTTTGCAAGATTGGCCGTCACGATCATGGGCAGCATTTCCGGGGTCAATCCCACGGCAATGGAAATGCCGAATAGCAATGCTTCCATCCAGTCGTGTTTGGTGATCCCGTTGATGAGGAATACCAGGGGCACCATGACCAGCATGAAGCGGATGAGCAGCCAACTGACTTTATTAATGCCCTTGTCAAAACTGGTTTCAGCCCGTTTGCCCGTTATGGCCTTGCTGATTGATCCGAAATACGTTTGATTTCCGGTCATGACGACAATGGCTGTAGCAAATCCACTCACCACATTGGTTCCCATGAAGCATAGGTTGTCAAGCTCCAGGGGGGATTGGTGAAGGCCTACTATTACAGCGTGTTCCCTTTTCTCTACGGGCAATGACTCCCCGGTGAGCATGGACTGACTGACAAACAGGTCTTTGGACTGCAGGATACGGCAGTCGGCGGGGATCATGTCTCCGGCGGATAAGAAAACGGTATCTCCGGGCACCAGTTCCTTGATGTCAAGTTCTGTTTTGCCCCCGGGAACCCTTCCTACCGTAGCGGTTGTTTTCACCATGCTCTTCAGTTGTTCGGCGGCCCTGTTGCTCCGATATTCCTGGAAGAATCGTAAGAGAGAGCTGGCAAGTACCATGATGGAAACCACCAACACGGTTTTGTAGTCTGCCTGGCCGGGAGGGGCCATCCAAACGTCCATAATCATGGAAACTACTGCTATAATGATCAGAATCCCGATGAATGGATTGATAAAAGCCTGGAGGAGTTGCCGGTACCAGGAGGGAGCTTTTTCGTGATGGACTTCATTTTTGCCAAATTGTTTCTGCCGGTCTTCTACCTGCTCTTCCGATAATCCGGCAAGGCTGCTTTCCAGTAATACGTAGCAATCGGGAGCCTGGGCGGCGCCAATTCCGCGCAGCCTGACAAGAGAGGCGTCATGCAGCCCGTTGTTGTTTAATCCATGGGTCAAACGGTTCTTGATCTTTTCCTTGACTTCTTTTACCTGGGTGATCATAACTCCTCGGTTTAGATCCCGCACATGCGGGCGCCGAATAGCTATCCGATGGGCGGGAGATTATGTAAATCGTTGCTTGCTGCAACTGGGATAAGGGTCCATAACGTTGGAAATAAAAGGCAATGTTGTTCTAACAATGCGGGGCAAAGGTACCTCCTCCCCGAAGGAGTGGCAGTTAGAAGCGCCTTAGAAAAAGATTAGAAAATTATTAGAGTTGGGGGAAGGGCTAATGTGAAGAATTTAGCCCCGGACGTTACCGGACGGCCGATGCGTCAAAAGCGGACAGATCACCGCCGTTTTAAATGGATAAATAATTGATTTTCATATCATTAAAAAAGTGGCATTTCTTTGGTGGGGATACCTTCTCAATACCATTAGAGATGTGGAAAAACTACTGTAAGATCGCTTACCGGAACATATTGAAGAACAAGATATTTTCGACGGTCAATGTCTTTGGGCTTGCTATAGGGATGGCCGCCTGCTTTTTTATTTTCCTGTTTGTGCACTTTGAGCTCAGCTATGACAAGTTTCATAAGAACGTAGATAATTTGTACCGGGTACCCCTGGAATTTTCAGGAAGCCTGGCCAGTAATGGCATGCAGGCTACCAACCATCCTGCAGTGGGGCCCGCACTGAAGCAGACTTTTCCGGAAGTTGTCGATTATGCCCGGCTGGTCCAGCTGTCCACATTTTCCAATACTTCCATGGTATCCTATACCGAAGGGGATAAAACGACGACGTTCAATGAGGACAGGATCTACCTGGCTGACCCTTCTTTTCTAACCATGTTCTCCTTTCCGTTTGTATCGGGTGATCCAAACAAAGCCTTGTCGGACCTAAAAGACCTGGTGATCTCTGCATCGACGGCAAAGAAATATTTCGGCAGGGAGAATCCGCTGGGAAAGACGCTCTCCCTGAACCATCAAATGTCTTTTAGGGTGACAGGGGTTTTCAGGGACGTGCCGGAAAATTCACACGTAAAGTTCGATATGCTGGCGTCCATCGGCGTCATGGGGATGGACTTTATGCGTACAGAATGGACCTGGCCGGAGTTTTATACATACGTTTTGCTGGCGCCCGGTACGGATCCTCATCGACTGGAGGCAAAATTCCCGGCCTTTATCCAGGAACACCTGGGAGACAAAATGAAACAACTGAACTACGGTTGCTCCATGCATTTACAGCCGCTGAAGGATATACATCTTCGATCCAATTATAGTAAGGAGGCGGAGCCCAACGGGAGTGAGAATGAAATTTATTTCCTGTCGATCATCGGTATTTTTATCCTGGTCATCGCCTGGATCAACTATATAAATTTATCAACGGCTAAGTCGGTGGAACGGGCGAAGGAAGTAGGCCTCCGAAAAGTAGTAGGGGCTTTGAAGATCCAACTGATTGTGCAGTTTATTACGGAATCGGTTATTATAAACCTTTTGGCCGTAGGCGTGGCGAGCGTCATTGTTTGGGTCTGCTATCCATTTTTCGGACGGTTTATCGGCAAGGACATGCACGATGGACTTTCTTCTTCAGGATTGATTGGCCAGCCGGTGTTTTGGCTGGGCCTGGGTATTGCTTTTATCATAAGCGCATTCCTGGTGGGCGCGTATCCCGCTTTTGTCCTTTCAGCCTTCAGGCCTGTCCTGGTATTGAAGGGCCGGTTGTTCCAGTCGGCAAGGGGGATCGTATTAAGGAAGACAATGGTTTCCTTTCAGTTTTTATTATCGATCCTTTTGATTGCCGGCGCCATTACCGTGTACAGCCAGTTATCTTTTATGCAGAAACAGGCTTTGGGCTATAATAAAGATCAGATATTGGTCATGAAGGCGCCTGCCATCTTCGATTCGACGATCGCGGACAAGATGGGTGCTTTTAAGAACGAGGTCCTGAGCAATCCTGCCGTCAGCGATATCGGGGTGTCTACGGAGATCCCGGGCAAAACGATCGCCGAAAGGAATACGGTAAGGAAAATAAGTGAGGATGAGACGCACAATTTTACTCCTTTCTTCTTGGGCGTGGATGATCATTTTATACCGACGTATCAAATGGAGATAAGCGCCGGGAGAAAATTTTCACCGGAAGACAGTTCACAGGTATCCGATAAGGTGACCACTAAGGTAATGGTGAACGAAGCCCTGGTTAAGGGGTTGGGTTATAAGGATGATCAGGCGGCGATCGGACAGGCCATCGTTTTTCGATACGGTCAAAGATACATGAACGCAAATATCATCGGGGTCGTCAAAAATTATCATCAAAGGTCCTTGCGGGAAGGGTATGATCCGATTATGTATTATTACCCGAGCTATAATGCGTGGAGCTATATTTCTATCCGCCTGAATTCGGGCCACCTTAGTCAGGACATCGCCTCTTTTGAAAAGGCGTACAAGAATATCTTCAAGGGAAATGCGGTGGAATATTTTTTCCTGGATGATTACTTTAACCAGCAATACCAGGCAGACCAGCGCTTTGGAAAAGTCTTCAACCTCTTTACAGGATTGACCATCTTTGTGGCCTGCCTGGGACTCTTGGGGTTGTCCAGCTTTGTGATTAAGCTGAGGACTAAGGAAATAGGCATTCGTAAAGTCCTGGGAGCTTCTATCTACAGCCTGCTTGTGTTGTTCTCCATCGACTTTATACAATTGGTGTGCCTGGCGTCCGTCATTGCCTTGCCGATGATTTATTTTATGGCCAGCCGCTGGCTGGACAATTACGCCTTTCATATTCATTTGAGCTGGATCATCTTTGTGATGCCACCGTTGCTGCTACTGATCATTTCCCTGTTCACCATCAGCCTGCACAGCGTAAGGGCCGCACTGGCCAATCCCGTAAAAAGCCTGAAGACGGAATAGCAAGGCGTCGCCCAAATAGCCGCTCGGGGGGGCCAAATGGCTGCGCGGCCGCGCCGCGTCATTCCGACCGCAGGCCCTTGATCGGATTCGCCAGGGCCGCTTTGATCGCCTGGTAACTTACGGTTGCGAGCGAGATAAGGATGGCCAGCAGGGCAGCCAGCAAAAATACCCAGGCGTCGATGCTGGCATGGAAAGGGTATTCCTGCAACCATTTCCGCATCGAGAACCAGGCGATAGGAGAGGCGATAAAGATGGCGATGATCACCAGTGTGATAAAGTCTTTGGATAGCAGGGTCGTAATGCTTAGGGTGGAAGCGCCGAGGACCTTTCGTACGCCGATCTCCTTTACCCGGTTTTCCGCCATATAGGCCGCCAGGCCGAACAGACCCAGGCAGGAAATAAAGATGGTCAACCCGGCAAAGAGGGCCGCAAGGGTACCGGTAGTTTGCTCATCACCGAACTTCTGGGCATAGTTTTGATCCACAAAAGTGTATTCAAACGGATATTCCGGGTTATAGGACTTGAAGACCTTTTCCATGGAAGCCAGGTTCTCCTTGGTGGAATGTACCGGGTTTAATTTAATGTGGATTGTGTTGAAGAATCCATATTTAGGTCCGAAAATGACCATGGGCCGGATGGTTTCATAGGGGGACTCAATGATGAAATCCTTGATCACCCCCACTACGTGGAAGGGACTGTCATTGCGGACCAATTGTCCGAGGGGGTGCTTGAATCCCATAGTTTTTACGGCGGCCTCGTTCAAAATGGCTGCAGTGGAATCGCTGGGATAATTTACAAGGTCGATATCCCTTCCCTGGATGATCTGCATCCCGGCGGTCTTTATCAGGCTACCGTCACTGCAATAGACGTTGATGATGGTTTTGTCGTCCGGCGATTTTCCGTCCCATCTGATACCCCAGGTGTTGCTCCAGGATTGCGTCAGGGGAGAGCTCGTTTTACTGACCGTAGTGGCAATGCCCTGGGCAAGAAGGTCGTTTTTAATGAGGGTATAATTTTTGTCGATCGTCCCCTGCATCATGACATAGAGTAGATTGCTCTTATTGTACCCGGCTTCCCGGTCTTGGGCATACTTTATCTGCTTTTCGATGATGAGGGTGCAAACGATCAGGATAATAGCAAAGGTGAACTGCAATATGACCAGGACCCTCCGGGGAGTGACCAGCGCATTCGCTTTTTTGTAGGCACCTTTTAGGATCTGTACGGGTCTGAACGCTGACAGAAAAAAGGCCGGGTAACTGCCCGCAACGAGTCCCGTGATAAAAATAAATCCCACAAAATACATCCAGAAGAGGGGGCTGCCATAGGCAATGGACAGCTCCTTGTGGGTGAGCGTATTGAAAGCCTGTAGGAAAACCTGCACGAGTATTAATGCTACGATGCCGGCCATCAAGGTGATCATCAGCGACTCTGCCAGGAACTGAATGACAATGGCTCTCTTCATCGCACCCACGGTTTTTCTGATGCCTACTTCTTTAGCCCGCTTCTCGCTGCGTGCCGTGGAGAGGTTCATGAAATTGATACAGGCTATGAGCAGGATAAACAGGGCTATGAGGAGGAAGGCCCGGACGATCTCAATGCGCCCGTGGGCAGGTACGCCATTCACAAAATTCGAGTACAGGTGCCCCTTGGAGAGGGGGTATAAAAACACATCCGTTGTTCCTCTCGGACCAATATGACGCTTGGTAATGTTCTTTATATCGGCATTCATCTGGTCGATATCCACGTGCGGTTTCAACAGCACAAAATTTTGGGTGGAATTGTCCTCCCAACTGCTGTCTTCCTGCCCGTGAGCAGCCAGGTAAGACCACGGTAATAAATACTCGTAGGTAAAGCGGGTATTATTAGGCAGATCCTTAATGACCGCCCGCACCATGTAGTTGTCCTTATTGTCAATTTTTACGGACTTTCCGATGGGATCGTCTTCTCCGAATAGCTTTTTTGCCAGCTTCTGGGTGAGTATAATGGAATTGGGTGTACTGAATGCGGTAGCCGCCTTTCCCTTGATAAAGGGGACGTTGAAAATGGTGAGGAAGTCGGGATCCACCATGGTGCCAGATACATTAAGGCGCTTTTCTCCGACGGTGAATAACAGGGTCTGGTCCCAGTTCACACGGGTTGACTTTTCAATTTGCGGGTATTCCTGCTTTAGGACGCTCCCCATTATTTTGGGCGTGGTGTTCCAACAGGTTAATTCACTACCCCATTTATCCTTGTTCCATACCTCGTATATTCGGTCCTGGTTAGGATAAAAATTATCAAAACTCCATTCATGCGCTACCCATAATAAGATCATCAGGGAGCTGGCCATTCCGATGGCCAGGCCTAGAATGTTCATAGAGGAAAAGCTTTTGCTTCTCAGGAGGTTTCTGAACGCAACCTTTAAATAGTTCTTCCACATATCCAGGGAATTTATAGGTTTTGTCCGGCGCCTCACCGGACCGCTTCCTTACTCTGATCGTAAGCTCTTGACCGGATTGGCCAGCGCGGCTTTGATCGCCTGGTAACTCACGGTGAGGACCGAAATGAAGATGGCGACCAGGGCTGCTATCACAAAGGTCCATCCGCTGATACTGATGCGGTAATGGGGGTAGTTGTCCAACCATTTATTCATAAAATACCAGGCGGTGGGCGTCGCCAGGATGATCGAAATGATCACCAGGGTTACGAAGTCTTTGGATAATAGGGTAGTGATACTGAATATGGAGGCGCCCAGGACTTTTCGCACGCCTATTTCCTTGACGCGGGCTTCTGCGGTATAAGCAGCCAGTCCGAAAAGCCCCAGGCAGGAAATAAAGATAGTGAGACAGGCAAAGAGCCCTGCCAGGGTCATCGTGATCTGCTCGTCCTTGAATTTTTTGGCATAGACTTCGTCTACAAAATTATATTGGAAAGGGTATTCAGGATTGTACTGCTTGAATATCTTTTCCATGGTGGCCAGATTTTCTGCGGTGGAACGGTTGGAGTTCAGCTTAACATGCATCACGTTGTAATGCCTGTGCGGCCCCAGGATCACCATTGCCCGAACGGGCTCATAAGGGGATTCGATAATGAAATCTTTCACCACGCCCACTACGTGATAGGAAGTGTCGTCGGAGATGACTTGTCCTATGGGGTTTTTAAAGCCCATGACCTTGACCGCCGTCTCATTTAATACGGCTGCCATGGAATCGCTGGGGAAATTGGCCAGGTCGATGTCTCTTCCCTGGATAATGGTCATGCCTGCGGTCTTGGCCAGGTTTCCGTCACTGGCATACCGGTTGATGACGTTTTTATCGTCAGCCGGTTTTCCTTCCCATTGTATGCTACCCGTATTGCTCCAGGACTGGGTGAGGGGAGAGCTGGTGTTGCTCACATTGACGGCCACGTGCTGGGACAGCAATTCGTTTTTGATCAGGTCGGCGTTTTTTTGGATGTCGCCCTCCATGGTGACATAAAGCAGGTTATTCCTGTCGTACCCGGATTCCCGGTTCTGTGCATATTTTAGTTGTTGCTCGATGATGATCGTTCCGATGATCAGGAAGATAGCGATAGTGAATTGGATGATCACCAGGACTCTGCGGGGGGTGACCAGCGCGTTCACCTTCCTGAACGTGCCTTTCAGGACCTGCACCGGTTGGAAAGCCGATAGGAAAAAGGCCGGGTAACTTCCGGCCATCAGGCCGGTAAATGTGATGAATCCAAGGAATCCAACCCAAAAGACAGGGCTTCCGTAAGCAATGATCAGCTCTTTTTGGGTGAGCGTATTAAAGGGAGGCAGGCACAACTGGACGATCAGGAGGGCCAGTACGCCCGCGATGGCGGAGATCAACAACGACTCCAGGAGGAACTGTATGATCAGGGATTGTTTAAGGGCGCCAACGGTCTTGCGTATCCCGACTTCTTTCGCCCTCTTTTCGCTACGCGCCGTGGAAAGATTCATGAAGTTGATACACGCGATCAGCAAAATGAATACTGCCAGAAGAAGAAAGGCCCTTACCATGTCGATCAGGCCCCCGGCCTGCTTGCCGTCTTTGAAACTGGAGTAGAGGTGTTCTTTGGAAAAGAGATACAGGAATTGACGCTCGCCATCGCCTGGGTCGTGGCGTACGACCATGGTCTTGATCTTCTCATTGAGCGCTGCAAAGTTGGTCCCTTCTTTCAACAATACTAAATTCCGGGTGGAGTTGTTCCCCCAATAGGGATCATCCTGTCCTGTCGCGTGCATGTAAGACCAGGGGATCAGGTATTCATAGTCGAATTGGCTGTTGGCCGGAAGGTTTTCAATGACTCCCGTTACATTGAACATGCTCTTATTATCGACTTTCACGGTTTTACCCATGGGATCTTCATTGCCGAATAATTTTTCAGCCAGGCTTTTTGTAATGGTGATGCTGTTAGGGGTATTTAATGCCGTGGCCGCATTCCCTTTGATGAAGGGAACACTGAACATCGTCAGGAAGTCCGGATCGACCATCGTGCCTTTTACGTTCAGCCGTTTTTCTCCCACCGAGAACAGGAGGGTTTGCGTCCAGTTAAGCCTGGATGATCGCTCGATTTCCGGGTAATCCTTTTTTAGGAAATCCCCCATGACCTTCGGGGTGGCGTGCCAGCACACCGTGTCGTTGCCCCACTTGTCCTTGTTCCAGACTTCATACAGCCTGGCTTTATTGGGATAAGACCGGTCAAAGCTCCATTCATTTTGCACCCACAATAATATGATCAGGGCGCTGGCCATACCGATGGCGAGGCCCAGTATATTCATTAAAGAAAATCCTTTGCTTCTTAGCAGGTTCCGGACGGCTACCTTAAAATAGTTTCTCAGCATAATGAATGTTAATTGATGCCCGGGCACAGCTTTCCCTGACGGTTCAGGAGAATACAACGCCCGTGCCAAAATTGAAAAGCCTTACCAGCCAGGGGTTTGGTTGAGGTCTCGGCGTCGCCGGTGTACGAAAACGGACGCCGCTTGTCACAAAAGCGCCCACGCACCTGAAGCCACGGATGGCCACGCGCGTCCCGGCCACGCACCGCCCGCGACACCGCCCCGGCCATGCGCAAAGCCGCTGCGTGGCGCGGCCGCAAAGCCGCCGCCCTCACACGTGCGGAAACTCCACGGTGAACACCGTCCCTTCATGGGGCGAGGAACTCACCTGTACGGTGCCTTTGTGCAGGGCAATGATCTTTTGGGTCAGCGACAACCCGATCCCATTTCCTTCCGCATATTGTTTATTACCTCCCCTGTAGAAAGCATTGAAGATATGGGGCAGGTCTTCGGAAGAAATGCCTATGCCCGTGTCGGAAAAGCGCAGGATCACCTGTGAGGCGAAATAGGTGATAGCCACCGTACTATGGTGATCGGCTGAAAACTTACAGCCGTTCTCTATGAGGTTGAGGAAGGCAACTTTCAACAGGTATTCGTTTCCTTTTACGGAGATGAAATCGTCGTTCTCAATCTCCAGTTCAAAAATGATATTGACCTTGTAGTCCCCATTAGACTTTAATACCAGGTCCCTGGCGTCCAGCAGGAGTTCGTCCAGGCGGACTTCTTTCATCCGGATACCGGACTCGTCGTAGTTGGCCTTGGCCAGGTCCAGCAACCCGTTGGACAGGCGGACCAGGCGACGGGCGTCCAGGAAGGCCAGGCGGATCAGTTTTTGGTATTCCTCTATGGTCCTGGGCTTCAGAAGCGCCAGTTCCAGTTCTCCCACCATGCTGGACAGGGGGGTGCGGAGCTCGTGCGCAATATTACTGACGAACTGCTTTTGCGCATCAAAGGAGTGTTCCAGCCGGTCAAGCATTTGGTTGAAGGTGACGGCCAGTTCATCCAGTTCGTCTTTGTTGTTTTGCACCTTGATACGTGCATCCAGTTTGGTGGCGGTGATCTCTTCTACTGTATCGACCATGTCGGCTACGGGCTGCAGGGCTTTGCGTGCAAAGAGACGCCCGGCCACCAATGTGAGCAGTACGCAGGGCAGAAAGGTCAGCAACAGGGTGTAGCGAAGCTGCTTTAATTGATTGAAACCATATTGATCACTGGCCGCCGCCGTGATCACGTAGGTCTGGCCCCCCCGGACGTATCGGATACCCACTACCTGCAGGGCGCCCTGGATAAAACGGATCTCTCCCCCTGCGATGATTTCACGGATCATGGCGGGTGTTTCCTTTACCTGGTCTATGGCCACGTCGTCGTGATAGAGCAGGGTAAAGCCCGTATCATAGATGGCGACTTCTTCCTGAAAAAGAGCATGGGGCGTATTTTTATAAATGAGCTGGAGGACATGGGGCGCTATCTGGGCATCAAGTAGCAGGTTGGCTTTGGTGAGGGCCTGTTGCCGGATGAGCTTGTAGTAATCGTCCTCCCGGGTCTGGGCGGAATAATAGTATATCACTCCCGCAAACACCAGGAGGATGGCGGCGAATAAAATGGTGAACAGGAATGTCAGTTTATTGCGGATCTTCATGTATGGCGCTGTAATATGAGAGCGGCGTCGGTCACCCTTCCTTAAAGATAAAGCCCATCCCGCTTTTGGTGTGAATCAATTTTCTGTCAGGGAAGTCTTTATCTACCTTCTTGCGGAGGTAGTTAATATAGACGTCAATAAAATTCGTGCCGGTATCAAAATGCGTATCCCATACATGCTGCGCAATCTCGTTGCGGGACAGGACCCTGCCCGCGTTCTTCATCATGAATTCCAGTAGTTTGAATTCCTTGGGAGTGAGGTCGATATCGCGGCCATCCCTGCGAACCGATTTGGTATGCAGGTTCATTTCCATCCCTCCATAGCGGAGCAATGGCCCTTCGTGGGATTGTAGGCGATCGCTGCTGCGCTTAAGAAGCGCCCGCGCCCTGACCAGGAGTTCCCGGAAGTCAAAAGGTTTGACCAGGTAATCGTCAGCGCCTGCGTCAAACCCTTCCACTTTGTCGTCCGTGGTGCCGAGGGCCGTCAGCATAATGATAGGGACCGTCGGCCTGGCCTGCCTCAGTTCTTTACATAATTCCAGGCCATTGATCCCCGGCAGGATGATATCGGTGATCACCAGGTCAAAGGCAGGGCTAAGGGCCAGCTTCCTTCCCATCAACCCGTCGTACGCCAGTGTAACCGTAAAGCCTTCTTCTTCCAGGCCCCGCTGAATGAGGTCGGCTACGCGTTTTTCGTCTTCGATGACGAGGATGTGGGTGGTACCCTGGGGCATGAAAGGTTTGTTATATTGAGTTTCGCCAATCGGGCGGCGGGTCGGCGGCCCGATTGGGGGCAAAGGTATCGCATCGCCTGCTTTTACGTAACTTTGAGTTATGACCATCAATGGACCCGCTATAGGGAATTTTTTTCTGAAGATATTCAAGGCCATCTTCATCCGCAAGAAGGATTGCTGCCGATAAGAATTTTGCAGTATTATTGCGGTCCTAAATCCACCACAGATGCAACTCGACTTGACTACAGGCAGCGCGAAAGAGTCCGTGTTCTCGCAGATTGATGCGGCCCTCAAAGCCAAAAACTTTACTATCGTCCAACACGATTTTTCAAGGCCCTGGGGCGGCTTTTTTGTCATAGACGAGAAACAGGCCCCAGCCTTTATCGGGGAATACTTTCCAGGGATGGAATTGAAAGATTTCACGATCACCGAGAAACTCAGTCCCAAGATATTGGTGGTCGCTCCCGGCAAGCGATTGTCCTGGCAGTATCATTTCCGTCGTGCCGAGATCTGGCGCGTGGTGGCAGGGGAGGCGGGGGTAGTGACCAGCCTGACGGATACGGAAGGGCCTTTGAAAAAGTACCATCCCGGGGACCTGATTAAATTACAACAGGGAGAACGTCACCGCCTGGTAGGGCTGGACAATTTCGGGATCATTGCAGAGATCTGGCAACATACCGACGCGGCCCAACCTTCCAATGAGGACGACATCGTACGTCTGCAAGACGACTTTGGACGATAACGCATTTCAAAAGCAGGCGCTATCTACTTAGACGCTTATAACCTACTTTTGGGCCGGTTGGTCAGGTTATAATACGTCTATTATGAAGCGCTTGCTTATTTCTTTCCTTTTTTTGACAGCGGCGGCCGTCTCCCAGGCGGGGCCCACGACAGATAGCCTTATACGGGCGCTAAACCAGGTGATTGATTCCGCCCCGGCCTACGATGCCATGAAGCGGGCGTCGATCGAGCGCCTGGAGCTAACGCTGCGCGAAGCGGGCGACGCCGGTCCGGCCGCCCAGTTCGACATCAGTGTCCAACTTTACGAAGCCTACCGGGTATTTAGTTTTGACTCCGCCTTCCGGTATGCAGAAAAACTGGAAGAGATCGCCTACCGGATGAAGGATCCTTTGCGTACTGAACAGGCGAAGATCAAACTGGGCTTTATCCTCGTGTCATCCGGGATGTTCAAAGAAGCCTTTGACACGCTGCAGAGCATTCGGATCCAGGGACAACCGGACAGCGTCCGGGCAGAATATTATTCTCTGATGGGGAGGTTTTATTATGACCTTTCCGATTACAGCAACGATAGTTACTATCTATACGGCTATTACGCAAAAGGAGGAAGTTACATCGATTCTTCCCTCCAGCTCTATCCCCGGAACTCTTTTGAAAGCCTTTATTTTACGGGGCTGAGGAACTTTAAGACGGGGGATATTCCCGGCGCACTGGCTTATTTTCAAAGGACCCGGGCGCTCCCGGACCTTTCCAATCACCAGTTGGCCTTGGTGACTTCTACGCTGAGCGGACTGTACGTGCAAAAAGGGGAGACGGATAAAGCCATCGACCTGCTGATTGAGGCAGCGATTGCCGACATCCGATCTTCCACCAAGGAGACTTTTGCCATTTTGAACCTGGCGTCCATGTTGTTTAAGCGGGGAGAAGTCGGCAATGCCGCCCTGTACGTCGAACGGGCGAATGAAGAAGCCATTTTTTATGGGGCCAGGCAGCGAAAAGTCCAGGTGGGGGCGTTGCTGCCCCTGATCGAGGGCGCCAAGATCAATACCATTGAAAGCCAGAAGCACCGGCTGGTGGAATACGCAGTGGTGGTCACTTTTTTGTTGGCCGTACTGGTGGGACTGATCTTTGTTATCTTCCTGCAAGTGAGAAAACTTAAGGTCGCCCAAAAGATCATCACTGAGGCCAACCGGAAAACCCAGGAGATCAACCACCAGTTGTCGGAAGCCAATAAGATCAAGGAAGAATATATCGGGTACTTCTTTAATGTCAACTCGGACTTTTTTACCAAGATCGAGCGCTTCAAAAAGTCACTGGACAAGCGGATTGCCGAGCAAAAGTTCGACGATATCCGGCTCATTGCAGGCAGCATCAACCTCAAAAAGGAAAAAGAAAGCCTCTTACAGAACTTCGACAAAGTCTTCCTTAAATTGTTTCCCCACTTCGTGCCTTCTTATAACGCCTTGTTCAAGGAAGAAGACCAGGTCCATTTAAAGGAAAATGAATTGCTCAATACTGACCTTCGGATCTTCGCATTGATTCGCATGGGGATTAATCATAATGAGAAGATTGCTGAAATCCTGGAATATTCCGTGAACACGATTTACTCTTACAAAACGAAGATTAAGAACAAATCCCTGGTGCCCAATGAGGAATTTGAGGACAAAATCATGGCTATACCGACTGTTTAATTGGGTCTGTCCGTCTATATAGTAGAAATGCATATATGTATATAATATATTGATTTTGATTTAGTTAAGTAAGCACCTCCCCGGCAGAAGGGCTTAATTTTCCATGTAAGCCTCTGTACTAATTGCTCTTTATCTGCAGTCGCTCGTTCTTTGGTTCGTAAATCAAAAACGGCTTGTTGTATGAAACTGCGGGAGAACTGCGTCAAGGAAACTGTTACTATTGTATGCATTTTATTTACAATTTGTTTCGGAAGTGCGGAAGCGCAAACAATAGTTCAGGGGCCCGGCAATATTACCCACTTCGAAGCGCCGGGTAGCTCCTTTCGGATAACCACTGAACACGCCTTTATCGAAATCAGCCCATACAGCCCTTCCGTTATCCGGGTCCGGATGAGCAAGCAGCCTTTCAAAGATGACTTTTCTTATGCGGTCGTGGGTCATCCGGAAGAAACAAAGATGAACCTCGTCCAAACGGACAGCTCGGTGATATTCTCCACCGACTCCCTGGAAGTAGAGGTGCACAAGAAACCCTTTTCCGTTGCCTTTTACACGCCCGACCACCGGCTGATCAACGAGGATGAACCGGGCCTCGGCACTTCCTGGATCGGGGACGCCTTCACCAGTTATAAGCACATGCAGGAGGGAGAGCGTTTTATCGGTCTCGGGGAAAAGACGGGCAACCTGGACAGGCGGGGAAGCGGGTACACGAACTGGAATGAAGATAACTATGGATATGCGGTGGACAAGGACCCCCTTTATTCCACTATCCCTTTTTATATAGGTATTCATCACGATCTCAGTTATGGGATCTTCCTGGACAATACTTATCAAAGCGATTTTAACTTCGGCGCCAGCAACAATCGCTTTTCTTCCTTTGGCGCCCGGGGTGGAGAAGTCAACTATTATTTTATTTACCAGCCGACGGTAGCCGGGATCATCAATTCCTATACGGCGTTGACGGGCCGCATGCCCCTGCCCCCCCTCTGGAGCCTCGGCTACCAGCAGAACCGGTACAGTTACTATCCCGAGACAGAAGTGTTGCGGATCGCCCAGACCCTGCGTGAAAAAAAGATCCCGGCCGACGGCATCACCCTGGACATTCATTATATGAATGGGTACAGGGTATTCACCTGGGATAAGGACCGGTTCATGGATCCCAAAGAACTTACCACCCGCCTGGGCGCTATGGGCTTTAAATTGACGGTCATCGTCGACCCTGGGATCAAAGTGGACACCGGGTATGCGGTCTATAAACGCGGAGCTGCTGACAATGCCTTCCTGAAATACCCTGACGGACAATACTATTCGGGCCAGGTCTGGCCCGGATGGTCCGTCTTCACTGATTTCACCAGCCCCAAAGGCCGGGACTTCTGGAAGGGTCAGGTGAAAACATATGCGGATCAGGGCGTGTCCGGATTGTGGAACGACATGAATGAGATCTCCACCTGGGGGCAGATGATGCCGGATAATGTCTCGTTCGACTATGACGGGCATCCGACGACGACGCTGCAGGGACATAATGTCTATGGCATGCAGATGATCCGCGCCGGTTACGAAGGCGCCAGGGCATCGATGCACAAGCGTCCCTTCATCCTAAGCCGTTCGGGCTATGCCGGTATGCAACGCTACAGCGCCATCTGGACGGGGGACAACCGCGCGGAGGACGATCATATGCTGGCGGGGGTACGGTTGCTGTCAAGCCTGGGCGTGAGCGGCGTCGCCTTTACCGGCATGGACATCGGGGGTTTCACCGGCAATCCCAGTATCGGCCTTTATACACGCTGGATGCAACTGGGGGCCTTTATCCCTTATTTCAGAAACCACACCGGTCTGAATACCAAGTCCGCGGAGCCCTGGAGCTATGGGGAAGACGCCCTGGATATTTGCCGGAACTATATCGACCTGCGGTATACACTCCTGCCTTACATGTATTCCAACTTTTACGAAGCCACCCGGGATGGCCTACCTGTCATGCGCTCCCTGGCGATCAATTATACCCACGACTTTCACGTCTACGACCCTCAGTTCCAGAATGAATTCCTCTGCGGTCCCTCGCTGCTCGTCATGCCCCAGGTCAGTGGAACATTGTTCGCAAAAATCTATTTGCCGGCGGGCGAATGGTATGATGCCTATACCGATGAACGCGAAAAGGGCGGCGATGAAAAACTGATTGAACTCAAACCGGAGATCTTACCGGTGTATATCAAAGGCGGTAGCATCATCCCTCGTCAATCATTGGTACAGAATACAACGGAAGCGCCTTCTGATACGCTTGACCTAAATGTCTACCAGGGCAGCGATCCGAACACCTTCATTTATTATGAGGACGACGGGGCAAGTTACGGATATGAAAAAGGCGACTTCTATCGGCGCGCGATTCATTTCGACCCGGTCCGGCGGACCATCGTACTGGACAAGCCCGAGGGCGCGCGGGCTACTCACTTTGGCCATATCAGGCTGCTGCTGCATGGCTTTGACACGGCGCAAATCACCAGGGATCGTGCCGCTATAGCATGGACGAATATATCAATCTCCTTCCTGCCTGCGAGCGCGCTGGCAACCAGGGAATTAAGGCCTGTCGGCGAAGGCGCCCCTATCGAAGGCGGTGTCCGGGACGCGGGGGCAGTGAAGGCGGCGGTGTTGCTGAACGAGGGCGAAGTGATTACCCTGCAATATTGATTTGTAGTCCTAATTAATTTGTACAATTTAATCTTGTCATATGTATCTCTCCAAAACAAAACGAATATTGATTGCTGCTACGGTGCTCTGCCTCTTCCATATAAGGAGCTTGGCACAACAGGCACCCAACGTTTCCGTCAAAGGAACCGTTTTATCGGACAAAGGCGCTCCCATCGAAGGCGCTTCCGTCACTGTCTCCGGCTCCGGCAAGGGCGTCATCACGAACAACAAGGGAGCATTCAGCCTGTCGGCACCGGGGGACGCCTGGTTGATTATCACCTTTGTCGGCTATGACACTGCCAGGCTCCACCCCCAGGCGGAGTTGCAGGTCACCCTTCATCCTTCAGCAGGCTTGCTAAACGAAGTCATTGTCATCGGCTACGGTACTTCAAAAAGGAAGGACCTCACCGGTGCGCTAAGCGTCGTCGGCGAGAAAGATTTTCAGGAGGGGGCCATCACCACCCCGGAACAACTGATCGCTGGTAAAGTAGCGGGCGTCTCCGTTACATCCAATGGCGGTTCCCCCGGTTCGGGCAGCGTGATCCGCATCCGTGGTATCGTCTCCATCAGCGGCAGCAATGACCCGCTGATCGTCGTCGACGGTTTGCCCTTCAGCGGGGACGCCATTCCCGGTGCCTCCAATGCCCTCAGCCTGGTCAATCCCAACGATATAGCCTCCTTTACCGTGTTGAAAGACGCAGCGGCCACGGCCATCTATGGATCGAGGGCCTCCAACGGTGTTATCCTCATCACGACCAAAAAAGGCAAGCCCGGCCCTACTAAATTCAGTTTCGGCAGCCAGGTCGCGGTTGGAAAACTGATCAAAGAATACAATGTCATGAGCGCAGCGCAGTTCCGGCAGTTTGTAGATTCCAATAGCCTGGGCACCTACAATGGTCAGCCCTTCAGCGCCTTGTTAGGCAATGCCAATACAGACTGGCAGAAACAGATCTTCCAGACATCGGTCAGCACGGATAATAACCTGAACGCCACCGGTAGCATTGGCAGTGTACCCTACCGCGCTTCCATCGGCTATCTGGACCAGGAGGGCATCGTCAAAACAGACGCCCTGCAGCGTTACAGCGGCAGTATCTCGTTGACCCCTCATTTCTTCAAGGATGCCCTGAAGGTCGAACTCAACCTCCACGGCGCCGAACTTGAGTCTCAGTTCGCCAACGCTGGACCCGCCATCAGCTCCGCGATCTATTTTGATCCGACCCAACCGGTCCACGCGCAAAACGCGTATGGCAATTACTATGAATGGCAGACAGGAAGCGGGAATACGCTCACCTTGAACAAGCTCGCCCCCAGGAATCCCTTGGCCTTGTTGGATTTGTATAGTAACCATGCTTCCGTCCAGCGGAGCTTTGGCAATCTAGCCCTCGATTATGCACTGCCCTGGGTCGAGGGGCTGCACGCCAACGTAAACCTGGGCTATGACGTGGCGCACGGCACGGGTACGGTCAAGGTACCCGCCTATGCGGCCCAAAACTATTTGGACGGCGGGCAGGACAATCCCTACAAAGGCACGATGCAGGATGTCGTCAGCGAAGAATACCTGAGTTACATAAAGGATATCAAATCGATCAAAAGCAATATCAATGCGGTCGCAGGCTATGGCTATTACAATAACAAGACGACTAACTGGCTTTACCCCAGCTTCAGGGCCAATGGAGATACCATTCCCGGCACTTCACAGCTGCATCCGACCAACCCTGCTGAAAATACCCTCATCTCTTTCTATGGTCGCCTGATTTATACCTTTGATAGCAAGTATATCCTTTCGGGATCGATTCGTGACGACGGCTCCTCTAAGTTCTCCCCCTCTACGCGTTGGGGTACCTTTCCTTCCGCCGCCTTCACCTGGAAACTGGGACAGGAAAATTTTATGCAGACCGTCCATCCCATCTCCCAACTGAATCTTCGTTTGAGCTATGGTGTGACGGGTAACCAGGATGGGATCGTTGATTACTCGTACCTGCCCAACTACAGCCTTAGCATGAATGGATCGCAATATCAGTTCGGCAACAGCAACTATAATATGGCCACTCCCGCAGCCTATGACGCCAATATCAAATGGGAGCAAACAGCCACCTGGAATGGGGGCCTGGACTATGGCCTATTCAACAACCGGATCTACGGCGCCATTGATTTGTATTACAAGAAAACGTCCAATCTGCTGAATACCGTTCCCATACCTGCAGGGTCGAACTTCGGCAATACGCTGCTGGTCAACGTAGGGAACATGACCAACAAAGGACTCGAGTTCGCCATCGGTGCCAATCCCATCAAGAGCAAAGACTGGACCTGGAACGTTAATTTCAACGTCGCCTACAACGCCAACAAGATCACTAAATTGACGGCGGTGAACGATACGGCGTATCAAGGTGCTCTCGAAACCAACAATATCCAGATCAATTCTGTTGGGTACAGCGCCGATGCCTTTTATGTCTACCACCAGGAATATACGAAAGGGGGTAAAATGATCGAAGGGGTTTACCAGGACGTGAACGGAGACGGGATCATCAACAGCCAGGACCTGTATCGCTATAAGTCCCCTTTCCCCGCATATATCCTTGGATTCAGCACAAACCTCAGCTATAAGAAATGGACGGTCAGCACGGTGCTTCGTGCCAATATCGGCAACTATATGTATAACGGGCTAGCCACGGCTGCGACACAGGCCAATGTATTCAACCCGTTGGGCTACCTGGCCAATACGTTGACGGACGTGCTCTCTACCCACCTGGTGTACAGCAATTCCCAGTCGGACTATTATGTCCAGAATGCCTCCTTTCTGAAAATGGACAACCTGGGCCTGTCTTATAATGTGGGTAAGTTCGCTCATGGCGCCAGCTTGCGAATTAACGCGAATTGTCAGAACGTATTCACCATCACTAAATATAAAGGACAAGATCCCGAGATCTACGGCGGCGTCGATAATTCATTCTATCCGAGGCCCCGCACCTACGTACTCGGTTTCAATCTTCAATTCTAACGATCAACTATTCATATATGAAACATACATTTTTATTTCCTGGTGTAGTTGGGATCTTGCTGATCGGCTCGCTTGCGTCCTGCACCAAGAATTTAAACCGGGAGCCGGCCAATACCACTACCGCTGATATCCAATATGCCACGATAGCCGGTTATAAGCAGGTATTGGCTAAAGTATACGGCAGCTATGCGTTGATCAGCAGCAATGGGACGGGTGCCAGCGATATCAGCGTCGCAGGGATCTCAGATGTCGGCGAAACGGATTTCATCCGGCTGCTGTTCAACATGCAGGAACTGACGACCGACAATGCGATTTGCGCCTGGGACGATGCCTACCTGCAACCGCTGCACAATCTGAACATCGTGTCCAGCAATGTTTATGTAGCGGCCATGTATGATCGCAGCTTCTTCCAGATCACTGTGGCCAATGACCTCATACGTCAGTCGACGGATGCGGCGATTGCCTCCAGGGGTTTCACGGGCGCGAGCGCGGATACCATCCGGGTATTCCGGGCCGAAGCCAGGTTCTTGAGGGCCTACCAATATTGGGTGCTGATGGACCTGTTCGGCAATCCTGCCTTCGTGACGGAAAATGACCCCGTGGGAGACTATATTCCCAAACAGATTACCCGTGCCAACCTCTTCAGTTATATTGAATCCGAGCTTAAGTCAGCCGACTCGTCGCTAGCGGCACCCCACACGAACGAATATGGCCGCGTCGACCAGGCGGGCGAATGGGCCCTGTTGGCCAGGATGTACCTCAATGCGGATACCTACCTGGGAAGCGGCAACGACCACTATACCGATGCGATCACCTATGCCAGCAAGGTCATCAACGCCGGTTATTCGCTGATGCCCAACTTTGCCAATCTTTTTAAGAGTGACAACAACCTAAACAATCCGGAAGTGATCCTGCCGATCCCTTATGACGCGACCACCGCCCAGAATTACGGGGGTACGACCTTCCTGATCTGCTCGGCCCATAATACAGTTCCTGCCGATAACATAGCCTTTGGTATCCCTGGCGGCGGTTGGCTGGGCAACCGCAGCACGTCCCCTCTGCCTTCCGTATTCACCGACACCGCCGATCACCGGGCGCTATTCGGCCCCGGTCCCGAGGCGATCAATTCCGTACTCGACTTTACGCAAGGCGTAGAAGTTTATAAATATAGCAACGTGACCTCTACAGGCACCACCCCTTATTCTCCCAACGGTGTCCTGTGCAGTACGGATTTTCCGTTGTTCCGGCTGGCAGAAATGTATCTCACCTATATCGAAGCCGTTGCCCGCGGCGGTACAGGAGGTGACGCCACAACGGCACTCGGCTATTTCAATCTCCTGCGCGCGCGGGCCTATGGGAATACGAACGGCAACGTCACCAGCTATAGCTTAACGGATATCCTGAATGAACGGCAGAAGGAATTGTATTGGGAATGCTCCCGCCGGACGGACCTTATCCGCTACGGGATGTTCACCGGCGCTACCTATCTCTGGCCCTGGAAAGGCGGTGTACAGAACGGAACGGGCGTCGACGCCCACCTGAACCTGCTCCCATTGCCGGCGACTGAGTTGAATGCGAACCCGAGCCTGGTGCAAAATCCGGGTTATTAATCATCATACACTTTCAAGCTAATTATATGCGTAAATTATTTATTAGTGCACTTTTGTTACTGGCTGCCGCCTCCTGTAAGAAGGACGGCGCTATGCTGACCGTGAACGAGGATGCGTCTTTTTCCGCCGCACTGGTGGCCTCCATGGACAGCGTTACCCTAATGCCCGCCAACGACACGGACACCGTCCTCAGACTCAACTGGCCCGCCGTCAATTACGGTAAGAACGTGGCGGTGACCTATACCCTCGAACTGGATGTTCCGTCCGATACCGCTGGCTCGACCGGCTGGGCAAAGGCGCAACAATTCGTTGCCGGAGCCAACGTACTGACCTATGGCTTTGCGGGGAAGGACCTGAACAACACCATGCAAACATTGAACGCGTTCGGCCCCACGCTCGTCGTCTTTCGCGTGCTGTCAAACGTCACCCAGTATAACGGATCCGCCTCTAACATCCCGACCAGCTATTCTTCGATTGTTGCCGTGGATATTACGCCTTACACCACCAACCTGTTCGTGCCCGGCGCTTACCAGGGTTGGAATCCGGCCACGGCCCCTTTGCTGAACCCGGTGTCAGGCAAGGCCGGCCTCTTCGAAGGCTATGTGGATATCACGGGTAGTGGTATTCAGTACTTCAAGTATACCAATGCGCCCGACTGGAATCATATCAACTATGGTGACGGCGGTAATGGCACATTTAGTACCAATGGAAATGCGGCAGGGCTCTCCGTACCGAATGGCGCGTATTATGAATTGACCGCCAACCTGAATAACAACACCTGGACGGCCACCGCAACGACCTGGGGCATTATCGGTGACGCGACGCCGGGCGGTTGGAATACCGACACCCAGATGTCCTATAACGCCACTACTCAGGTCTGGACCGTAACTTGTGCGATGATTTCGGGAGGTTCGTTTAAATTCCGCGCCAATGATGAATGGGTCATCGATTTCGGTATTGATAATTCGGGAAACCTGCAGTATGCGGACAACCCGTTTTTCGGGTACACGGCAGGGCTCAATAACCTGACCGTACCCGCTAACGGAACTTACCTGATCACCCTGGATTTGCACATATCCGGCAAGTATACTTATAGCGCTGTACTACAATAAAGTAGCATGAAAATGAATGTCCTTTCTTTGGTTTTTTTGCTCTTGCTGTCCTGCAGCAAGAGCCCCTCCGTAGCCCCGGCGCCGCCTTCACCACCGGATACGACGACGTCCACGACCCCTTCCTTGCCGGCACAGTACGGAACCCCCTTTACGGGTGTTCCTGATCCCCGGGACGTGTCCATTTACCAGGTCAATATGCGGGCGTTCAGTGCTACCCATGATTTCCAGGGAGTGATCAATCGCCTCGACCAGATCAAGGCCCTTGGTGTCAATGTGATCTACCTGATGCCCGTCTATCCTGTCGGGGTATATAAATCGGTTAACTCCCCCTATTGTATCCGCAGCCTGGATAGCGTCGGCTCAGAGTTCGGCACGCTCAGCGACCTGCGCAACCTGGTCGACGGCGCACACAGCCGGAATATGGCCGTGATCCTCGATTGGGTGGTTAACCAAACTTCATGGGATCACCCCTGGATCACCCAACATCCTGACTGGTACCTCCGCGACGGCAGCGGTAATATCGAGGCGCTGGCGGGATACTCGGATGTAGCGGCCCTCAATTTCTCCAGCACGGCCATGCGCAGCGCTATGATTCTGGCAATGGAGTCCTGGGTATTCAGAGCCAACATCGACGGCTTCCGCTGCGATTACGCCGATAATCCGCCCATCGACTTCTGGCAACAGACCATCGATACGCTCCGCAATATAACTTCCCATCAGCTCCTCCTGCTGGCGGAAGGCACCCGGTCGGCCAACTATGGAGCTGGCTTCAACTATAATTTCGGCTTCCAGTTTTACGGTAATCTCCAGCCCATCCTTCAAGGTAGTCCGGTCACGTTGATCGACGCCTCCGACTCTATTGAATATGTCGGAGCGACGGGTACTCAGCAGATCGTGCGTTACCTGACCAACCACGATGTGGACGGTACTGACGGTGCTCCGGTGACCCGGCTGGATGGTATTCCGGGCTCAACCGCGGCCTTCGTCGTCGTCGCCTATCGGAAGGGCGTGCCCTTCGTGTACAATGGGACGGAAGTGGCCTTTCCCACGCCCATCGTCTTTCCTTTTACTTCCGTGACCATCGACTGGACGATTAACCCGGGTGTCACAGCCGCCTATTCGCAGATTATCGCCTTCCGTAATAGCAGTATCGCCATCCGACGGGGGACATTGACATCGTATGACAATAACGACGTATGCGCTTTCACCAAGACCTCTGGCGACTCGTCCGCGGCGGTGTTGGTGAACCTGCGCAATGCCACGATCACCTATCCTGTGCCGGCGGCCCTGGTAGGGACGGCCTGGACCAACGCCTGGGACGGGACAGCGGTAAATTTGGGTACCACCGTGGTGCTGGCGCCGTATCAGTATATGGTGTTAAGAAACTAGCCCATTTGGCGGGATGTCCCTATCGGCGTCCGCCCTCCTATTTTTATGCTTCGCCGGTTCTCTGATTTTTTAAGGCAGAGAATCGGCGAAGCATTTGTACCTTCATACCAATGAAGGCAAAAGACATTTCCATTTATTCTATACGGGACTGGGTAACGGATGCAGCGGAATTTGCTGTTGTCACATTAAATCAGGAAGCCGTGGGCGCCCACGAGCGCAGGGCTGAACCGCATCGGAATGATTTTTATGCTATTTACTGGATCACCCGGGGAGAGGCCAGGGTGACCATCGATATGGTGACCTATACCGCACAGGAAGGCAGCCTCTTATTTATTGCCCCTTCGCAAGTCTGCCAGGTGATCGAAACCATCCCCTGCGAAGGTTGGTGGATAGGCTTTGACGAAACCTTTTATTGCCTCAAAGATCCTTCCCAACATAAGGGGATTGATACGATGTTGTTCTTTAACCCCGACTTTTCTACTTTATTGTCCATGGACCCGGCTTCAGAAGGTGCATTGAAGAGCATTATCTCCATGATGCAGGAGGAAAGCCGGGGCAGGGGAGAGCAATACTCCAATGCCTTTTATTCCTTACTCCAGTTATTCCTCATCCGGGTTTCGCGGATCATGGAAAAGGAAGAAACGGAGTCCCTGGAATGGGCCGGGCAAAATAACCGCCCCTTTCTCCAGTTCCGGCATTTGATCGAGCAGCACTACCGGGAGAAGAAGAATGTATCCGAATACGCCCGTTTGCTCAATATTACCCCCGTGTGTCTGAACGCGCTCAGCAAAGAGATGTCGGGGATCACCGCCGGGGAGCAGATCAGGAATCACGTCATTATAGAGGCCAAGCGCCTGCTGCACAATACCACATTGAATGCCAAGGAGATTGCCTATCGCCTGGGATTTGAGGACGCCCCCTATTTTAGCCGCTTTTTCAAAAAGTACACCGGCCAGACCCTGCTGGAATTCCGGGAGCAGAGCCGGTTAAACGAAGTGTAGCCCGGCGGCGGCCGCAAAGCCGCCCGTCAGCCGCGGGCTCGCTGCCTCGCCGCCGCCGCCCGCCTCGCCCCCGGACGGGCGAAGCCCCGTCCGGACATGATGCGTTTCCTAGGCGGGGGCTTTAAGTTTCTTGTTTAAAGCCCCCGCCTAGGAAAAGTACCCTATTATATATAAACTGTCCATTGACCCGGTGCCCCCACCGGCTGTACCTTTGCCAAAGCAAATTTAAAAAGGAGTCGAAATGGAAAAGATAATTCATAAGGCAGATACGAGGGGACACGCCAATCATGGGTGGTTGGACGCACACCATTCTTTCAGTTTTGCCAACTTTTATGATCCCGCCCGCATGCATTTTGGCGTGCTCCGGGTATTGAATGACGATAGGATAGCTCCCGGCATGGGATTTGGGATGCATCCTCATGATAATATGGAGATCATCACCATCGTCCTGGAAGGTGCGCTGAAGCACAAGGACAATATGGGTAATGAAGGTGTCATCCGTCCAAACGACGTGCAGGTAATGAGTGCGGGCACGGGCGTTGTCCACAGCGAGTTCAACCCCTCCAAGGACGAAACGGGGAGTCTGTTGCAGATATGGCTGTTTCCGAGGGAAAGGGGTGTTCAGCCAAGGTATGACCAAAAGACGTTCGATCCGGCAGTCCGGAAAAATGGCCTGCAAGTGGTTGTAGCGCCTGAAGGCAAGGAAGGCGCTTTATGGATCAACCAGGATGCATGGTTCTCCATGGGACAACTGGATGAAGGGCAGTCACTCACCTACCACAGCCGGCTCACCGGCAACGGGAGTTATATTTTTGTGATCAGTGGGTCGCTGGAAATAGGAGGGCAAACAGTAGGAACCAGGGATGGCCTGGGCTTGAGGGACTTTGACCAGGTGAATATCAAAGCCGACGCCAATGCGGAGTTCCTGATCATGGACGTGCCCATGCAGTAAGTGATTATTTTTAAACAAGTACATTCAATTATTTACAAACAAATACCCCAAATTTATGGCAATCACCAAATGGACAGTAGATCCAATGCACAGCCTGATACAATTCAAGGTGCGTCACCTGATGATCACTAACGTAACAGGTTCTTTCCAGCACTTTGACGGTACGATCGAAGCGGAAGGGGAAGATTTTACCCAAGGCAAGGTGACATTCAGTGTGAAAGTGGATTCAATCGACACAACGAACGATGATCGTAATGGCCACCTGAAGAGTGACGATTTCTTCAGCGCTGAAAAGTACCCTGAAATTACTTTTACCAGTACTTCTTTCAAGAAGATATCGGGTGAAGATTGGGATCTGACGGGGGACCTGACCATTCGGGACAAGACCAAACCAGTAACCCTGAAAGTGGAATACGGTGGCGTTGCCCAGGATTTCTATGGCAATACAAAGGCTGGATTTACCGTGACGGGCAAGATCAACCGTTCAGATTTTGGATTGGTCTGGAATGGCGTAACCGAAGCCGGCAGTGTGGTGGTCAGCGACGAAGTTAAGGTCAGCGCGGACTTACAGTTTGTAAAAGGCTAAGAGTGACCGGCTGTTTAAAAAAAGCCAAAAGGGGCGCTCTGAATAAAAGAGTGGCCCCTTTTTTACGTAGCTTTACTACCTTGCTCTTACCCTTAAAATGCTTGTTATGTCAAAGATCTTTTATAACTGCATTAAGGCAGCGTTCAAAGTAGGGATCATGGCCAGTGTGGTCAATATACTTTGGTTTATCGCCGCCAAGATCATCCTGCTCATTGATTATCCCTCCGTTAAATGGTATTTTGTACTCGTTGCGACCATGTTGCCCATTCTGCTGGCCGGCGTTGTTTACTATTTACTTTATTCCGCCACATCCCGTCATCATAGGATACTCTTTATCATAGGGTGTATTGCCGTCATCATCCTTACCTTATTTGGGGGACCTCTTTCTCCGGTACTGCCCGACGGATCTCCTTCCACCAGGGATTTTCAGGTACTCACCATCCCCATGCACTGCGTGGCCGGCTTTATGGCCGCGTTCATGATTCCCGCCTGGAATCACTTGAATGACGGGCCCGGCGAAGGTGCGCCCGAAGGCGCCGCAGTATCATAAATGCTTCGTATTTTTGCACCGGAATGAGACATTTATCGGCGCTGAAGAAATATTTCTGGAAATACCGTCTTCGCTTATTGGCGGGTTTTGTGTTTGTGGTGTTGTCCAACTACTTTAGTGTACTGGCGCCCCTGATCACAAAGTACGTGGTCAACAGGCTCATGCAACACCTGTCATCCACCAGCGCCGCGCACTCCTCCGTCCAGCAACCACTCCCGGATCCATTGGCCTCGGCGCTCGTAGACAAGATCGCTTCCTGGCAATTCAATAATGTGGTGGCGTTATGCGGCATTACACTGCTGGTGCTGGCGCTGCTGAGGGGGCTTTTTATGTTTTTCATGCGGCAGACGATCATTGTAATGAGCCGGCATATCGAATTTGATCAGAAGAATGAGGTCTTCCGGCATTACCAACAACTGGACACCCCTTTTTACAGAACACACAGTACCGGGGACCTGATGAACCGGATCGCAGAAGATGTGAGCAGGGTAAGAATGTTCACAGGCCCTGCCATCATGTACCTGATCAACCTGCTGGCCCTGATCTCCATGAGCGTCTATTACATGCTGAAGGAGAATGTCACCCTGACCCTGTACACCTTGGCGCCGCTGCCCTTGCTGGCCATAGCCATTTACTTTGTAAATACTGTCATCCACAAGAAAAGCGAACGGATCCAGTCCCTCTTATCTGATTTGACGTCGAATGCTCAACAGTCCTATTCGGGGATCCGGGTGATCAAATCATTTGTGCAGGAGAAGGCGATGCTGGCCTTTTTCAGGAATAGCAGTGAAGAATACAAAACAAACGCCCTGGGACTGGCAAGGGTAGAAGCCATTTATTTCCCCGCCATGTCTTTTGTCGTAGGAGTCAGCACACTACTAACCATTATGATCGGCGGATTTATGTATATCAACGGGGCGCCTGGCGTTACATTCGGAACCCTTACCGAATTTGTTCTGTTCATCAATATGCTGACTTTTCCCGTCAGCGCCATAGGTTCCGTAGCCAGCATGACCCAGCGAGCCGCCGCTTCTCAAAAACGACTGAACGAATTCCTGCACATACACCCTGAAATCTCCGACCTTCCCGGCGCTATTCAACGTAGCCTGGAAGGAGAGATCCACATGGATCATGTGAGCTTCACCTATCCCCATACCGGGATCAAGGCCCTGACCGACTTTGACCTGCACATAAAAAAGGGGCAGAAAGTAGCGATCATCGGACGGACAGGTTCCGGAAAAACAACCGTGTCCCAGTTATTGCTCAGGATGTACGACCCGGGCAGCGGAACGGTGAGGATAGACGGAAAGGATATCCGCGAAATGACCCTGCACAGCCTGAGAGAGCAGATCAGCTATGTGCCGCAGGATGTTTTCCTGTTCAGCGATACGGTGAAGAATAATATCCTCTTTGGGAATCCTTCGGCAGGTATGGAGCAGGTGGAACAGGCCGCCCGCCAGGCCGTGGTGGATGGCGAAATAGCCGGTTTCAACAAGGGCTATGAAACCATGATAGGGGAACGGGGCGTCACCCTGAGCGGGGGGCAGAAACAGCGGATTTCCATCGCCCGGGGCCTGATCAAGGAACCCCGCATCATCGTGATGGACGATTGTTTGAGCGCTGTCGACGCCAGGACCGAAAGAGAAATCATTTCCCAGTTATACCAATATCTCGAAGACAAGACCGCTATCATCATTACCCATCGCATCTTTTCCCTGTTCCAGTTTGACCAGGTCGTCGTCCTGGATGAAGGCCATATTATAGAGCGGGGAACCCACGAATCCTTGCTGGCCGCCGGAGGGTATTATGCAGACTTGTTTACCCGCCAAAGCGAAAGAGACGACCACCCTCCGGTAGAAGAAGCACCCGCATCGGTAGAAGAAACACCCGCAGACAAAGGGTAAGTTTCTGCAATTTGACGCCCCTACTAACACTTGTAAGGGCGCCCGAATAGCCTGAAATCAGGCTTTTTTCCTTGTTTTTGATTTGCTGTTAAAATTTTGTCAATTAAAAAAGAAGTATATCTTTGTTTCATCTAAAAATTGGTTGTCCTCAAAACTAAAACCTATAACTGTGGCGTACGAAAACAACGACAAGAGAATGGAAAGCGTTTACAGCAAACGCATACGGGCTGGGAAGAGAAGGACTTATTTCTTTGACGTGCGTGCCACTAGGGGAAATGACTACTACCTCACCATTACCGAAAGCCGGAAGCGCTTTAATGACAATGGTTACGACAGGCACAAAATTTTCCTGTACAAGGAAGACTTCAACAAGTTTATCAATGGGTTGAACGAAGCCGTGAACTATGTGAAGACCGAACTAATGCCTGACTTTGATTTTGACGCCTATAACCATGACAATGATGGCGTCGGCGGAGAAGGCGATTATGAGCTGCAGGAAGAATCAACGGTAGCGCAAGAGGAAACGGTGGAAGAAGAGCAGGTGAGCCACGCTCCCGTCGCTCATGCTCCCGCCACTCATACCGCGGCTCCTGTGACACATGTCCCGGTTGCTACCAGTTCGGTAGTAGCCCCTTCTTCTACAGAAGAAGTCGACAAATGGTAATATAATCTTTTGTAATATGAAGAAGCCGTCCCCTTAAAAAGGACGGCTTCTTCTTTTGTATGGCGGCCCTTCGGGCTGAGGGCCGGAGGCAGTTTATAACCACCTACTAAGACTATAAACATATACGTTTAAAAACAGGGCCTTTTTAAACATATATGTTTACGATCCTGTATAGGGGCCGTTTTGCCATATCCCCCGTTCTGCTATCTCTCCGCTCTGCTATCTCTCCGTTCTGCTATCTCTCCGTTCTGACATCTCTCCGTTCTGCCATATCCCCCGCCCCGGCGGGAACAGGGCGCCTTCAGCCCTACCCCTTCCTCCACTTCTTATATTCGTTGATCAGGCCGTTCGTAGACGTGTCGTGCCCGCTGACGGTCGCATCGTTTTGCAGTTCGGGCAGGATCTTGCCCGCCAGTTGCTTGCCCAGTTCCACTCCCCATTGGTCAAAGCTGAAGATGTTCCAGATGACGCCCTGGACAAATATTTTGTGTTCATACAAGGCAATCAGTTGTCCCAATGAATAGGGGGTGATCTCCTTCAAGAGGAATGAGTTGGTCGGTCTGTTCCCGGAGAACAGCTTGAAGGGCAGCAGGGCCTCGATCTCTGCGGGGCTTTTCCCGGCGGCCTTGAGTTCTCCGCTCACTTCTTCGGCTGTTTTCCCGTTCATCAGGGCCTCCGTCTGTGCGAAGAAGTTGCTCAGCAACTTGGGGTGGTGGTCCCCGATGGGATTATGGGAAATGGCCGGAGCAATAAAGTCACAGGGGATCACCAGTGTTCCCTGATGGATCAATTGATAAAAGGCATGCTGCCCGTTGGTGCCGGGCTCGCCCCAGATCACCGGTCCTGTATGATAGGTGACGGGGTGGCCTGTACGGTCCATGGTTTTGCCGTTGCTTTCCATATTCCCTTGCTGGAAATAGGCGGAGAAGCGGTGCATGTATTGGTCGTAAGGCAGAATGGCTTCCGTTTGGGATCCGAAGAAGTTGGTATACCAAAGGCCTACCAGGGCCATGATCACCGGGATGTTTTTTTCAAAAGGCGTATGGCTGAAATGATTGTCCGTTGCATGGGCGCCCTTTAGCAGGGATTCGAAATGATCATAGCCGACCGTCAGGGCAATAGAGAGGCCGATGGCGCTCCAAAGAGAATAACGGCCGCCTACCCAGTCCCAGAATTCAAACATATTCGCCTTGTCGATACCGAATTTAACCACTTCTTTTTCATTGGTGGACAGGGCGGCAAAGTGCTTGGCTACCTGGGTTTCGTCCTTGGCATGCGCCATGAACCAGTCCCTGGCCGTATGGGCGTTGGTCATGGTTTCCTGGGTGGTGAAGGTCTTGGAAGCGATCAGGAAGAGGGTTTCTTCGGGAGAAACTACTTTCAGGGCTTCGGCGATATGGGTGCCGTCCACGTTAGATACAAAATGGGCGTCCATCCCTTCTTTCCAGTAGGGGCGAAGCGCTTCGGTCACCATCAGGGGGCCGAGGTCACTTCCGCCTATGCCGATATTGACGACGTACTTAATGGGTTTCCCGGTATAGCCCTTCCATGCGCCCGAATGGATCTTCTGGCAGAAATCCCTCATCTGAGCCTGTACCCGCTGAACGTCCGGCATCACGTCTTTACCATCACTCAGGATCGGTTTACCCGAAAAATTGCGCAAGGCGACGTGCAGCACCGACCGGTCTTCCGTTTGATTGATCTTTTCTCCGCTGAACATGGCGTGAATGCCGTCCACGACCTTGCATTCGGAGGCCAGGTCTAGGAGAAGCTTCAGGGTCTTGTCGGTGATCAGGTTCTTTGAATAGTCAAAGAGAATATCTTCCAGGCGGAGCGTATACTTGGGGAAGCGATGAGCGTCTTCCGCGAACAATTTGCGCAAGTGGGTCTGCTTGATTTCTGCCGCATGACCTTCCAGGGCTTTCCAGGCACCCGTTGTAGTGGGGTTAATGGTGTGTAGCATATAGTTACAATGTTTTTGTCAGGTGTTGAATAGTGCTTCGCCTGTCCTTTTCCAGCTGCGCTTTCAGGGCATCCAGGCCGTCAAATAGTTGTTCCGCCCTAAGATAGGTATCCAGGCTAATGCGAAGCGTTTTGTCGTATAGATCGCCAGTGAAATCCAGCAAATGTACTTCGATGACCCGGCCAAGACCTCCTACCGTCGGGCGCACACCTATATTCATCATGCCTTTTAGCAAAGGCAAAGATCGGCGGCCGCCTTCGGCGGAAGGGGTAGACACCTCCACCCAAACGGCATACACTCCGTTCCCCGGAATCAGTTTCTCCGGATCTTCTACGGCCAGGTTGGCGGTGGGAAAGCCCAGGGTGCGACCCAATTGCTGCCCCATCACCACCCTTCCTTCAAAGAAATAGGGGTAGCCGAGCAAGTCGGCTGCCAGGGGGGGATGGCCATTCAAAATGGCTTCGCGGATGCGGGTGGAGCTGACCTTCACGGCGTCCAATACCTGCTCCGGGATTTCCCGGACCTGGTATTCATACTGGGCGCTTTTTTCTTCCAGCAACCTGAAATCGCCCAGGCGGTTATTTCCAAAGCGGTGGTCGTATCCTATAATGATGGTATGTGGATGGAAACATCGGACGAGGAATTGCTCAATATATTCTTCAGCGGCCAGCAAAGAAAAGTCCTTCGTAAAGGGAATGACCACGAGGTGATCCACTCCCTGCCGGGCCAGCAGCTCTATTTTTTCATCCAGGGTATTGAGCAAGGCCACCCCTTCGGCGGCCCCCCGCACTATTTTGCGGGGGTGGGGGTGGAACGTGAGAATGACGGTTTCGCCTCCGATTTCTCTGGCTACGGTTTTCATGCCGGAGATGATCTGTTGGTGTCCTTTGTGTACCCCGTCAAATGTGCCAATCGTAACGACTGCGTTCCTGAATGCGGGCAATTGGTCTAGCGATCTGTGTACTTGCATAAGTGGCAACGTCTCACCCGCGAAGCTAAGGTAATTTGTACAAATTGCCGGAAGGCGCTATCTTGTTATTGACAAACCCGAAACCTCCATGAAACTACCTTCCCTTAATTCCCTAGTGTCCAGCTCCGTCGCCACCTTTCGGAGGTTTCCACTGGCCATTATTGCAGCTATTGTCAATACCCAATTCTTTATCTTGCTCGTGCATGCCTCCTATAGGCTTGGGGGAGATGCCGTTACTGTTTGTTACGATACGCTGGCGCGCAGGCTTAGTGTTTCTTGCAGCAAAGACCCCACTTTGAATTTTGAGATGGATTCGGTATTGCGTTCCCTGTTGGGGAAAGCAAATGGTGGATCGTATAACACGATGAAGCAAAACGATATGACCGTATACGCGGCTAACGGAACATTATTATGTAAATTGGTCCTGCAAAGTATACACGGGAATAAGAACGGGGCTGTCTACAGCATTTCCGGGTTTGAGGGGGATATATACATAGGAAGAAAAAATAGATAGAGCGCTGCTATGACATCCAGGGAATATCTTAAATCGCTTACGGTCGTTCACGGAACCCTTTTCTCCTTACAGGTGCTCTTCGCAGGTGTGATGTTTTACCTGCGCAGGTCGGGCAAGTTCGCCACAAGCAGGCTGACCAATCTCACCACTAAGGGGCCCGCGAATATGAACGAGATATACTTCTATATTATCCTGGCGCTCGTCTGTGCGGGGATCGTGTTCAGCTATTATTTATTTCAATCCCGGGTCCGCCAGGCAAAAGAGCAAAAGACCCTGTTTTCTATCTTGAATGATTACCGGTCTGCTTTGGTCCTGAGAGATTCCTGCCTGGATTGGCTGGGCGTATTTTCGATCATTGCCTATACGATGACAGGTAACGAAAGATGCCTGAGCCTGGCAGGATTGATCATGTTGATCTTCCTGGTGTGGTGGCCCGGCAGGACCAAAGTGATTGATGACCTTGGCTTGGAGGGAGAATACAAATGGAAGCTGGAGCAGCCGGACTCCATCCTGTGGTAGTGCGCCTGCGGACGCCGCCTGTCTCAAAACCGGACATGTCTTTCTCGCGACCCTGTACAAGTTACTTACCATCAATTATTTATAGCCTAGTACGCTTTTTGTTGCGGGAACAGCTATGCTCCTCAATTATTTCAAGATCGCCGTCCGGAATATGCGGAAGAACCCCGCGGTTTCCATCATCAACGTCCTGGGCCTGAGTGCCGGGCTCAGCTTTATTTGGGTGATCGGTTTCTATATTTGGGGGGAGTGTCGCGTGAATGCCGCCATGCCCAATGCAGACAGGCTGTACATCGTGCGGACCAAATGGAAAAGCCCGGATATGGGCCTGGACTGGACGGGGCCCGCACCCCTTGCCAAGACATTACACGAGAACTATCCTGGGCTGGTGACAGGGTATTACCACGATGACGGAATTAATTCCATCGTATCCATGGGGGATAAGCATTTTTCAGAAGGGCTCCAGCCGGGGGACCCGAGTATCCTGACCTTGTTTGGCTTCCATTTATTATACGGGGACGTCCGCACGGCCCTACAACATCCTACAGACGTGGTGATCACAGAGGAGAAGGCCCTAAAATATTTCGGGCGCAAGGATGTGGTGGGAGAAACGCTGACGATCCAGACTTTTTCAGGCAGGACGCAGGACTTCACCGTCTCGGGCGTACTTCAGGAGCCGCCCTATAATACCGTGAACTATTTCAACGGAGGCGACGAATCCAATGGATTCTTTTTGCCCGTCACCAGTCTTCCCTTTTTCGGAAGAGATAAACTATTTGAATCCTGGGGCAATGCTTTTATCATCAACTATGTGCAGCTAAAACAGGGGGTTCGCCCCGAAGACCTGAAAGGCGCCGTAGCGCAGATCCTGAAACAGAACCTGCCATCCGACCTTCAGCGCAACCTGCAGGTTTATTTTACGCCCCTGCGGAATTTTTATATGGAGGCTAACGGAGGCGTGGCGCCCAAAATGATGGAAGCCCTGGCGGTGATTGCTTTTTTCATACTTCTGATGGCGGTGATCAATTTCGTCAATATGTCCATTGGTAACTCCATCTCCCGATTGAGGGAGATCGGGGTCCGCAAGGTCATGGGGAGCAGAAAGGGGCAATTGGTCAGCCAATTCCTTACGGAGTCCGTCCTATTGGTGGCTTTCTCCGTGTTCCTTGCGCTCCTGGGTTACCAGTTGGGCCTTCCTTATTTTAGCGGCCTGCTCGGCAAGCCCTTACCTTCCCTGGTTTCTCTGCCGCCCGCTTTCTGGCTCGTCCCGCTGGTACTGACCTTAATGATCGGGTTGCTATCGGGTCTTTATCCCGCCTTTATCTTGTCCCGGCAGCCTTCCATCAGTTCCTTAAAGGGCAAGCTGCAAACCCTGAAAGAAAAACACATCTTTCGCTATAGCCTGCTGGCGGTTCAATTTGTATCTGCCATTGCGGTATTTACCAGCGCCTTTATCATTCACCAGCAGGTGGATTTTTTCTTTCATTCCAACCTGGGTTACGATAAGGCCTCCGTCATTACGGCCACCTTACCCAGGGACTGGAGCACTTCCGGAGTAAGGCATATGGAGGCCGTACGGGACCAGTTCGCCCGCATGCAGCCAGTGGAGGCCGCTACTTTTTCTTTTGAGATTCCCGATGGGAATAGCGGTAATGAGGGGAACCTTTTTTACAAGGCTTCCCAGGATTCCACGGCAGCTATCACGGGTAGTATGCTGATGACGGACGAAAAATACGCAGCCGCCTATCACATACCGGTGGTAGCGGGGACCTTCTTTCATGAAGGCATGGGGTTGCCGGACTCGACTCAACTGGTACTCAATGAATCGGCCGTCAGGGCGATGGGCTGGAAACGACCGGAAGACGCCATTGGCCAAATACTTAGGCTAAAAGGGACACCCACTCTTTTTACGATCGGCGGGGTGGTGAAAGACTTTCATTTCGGGTCCCTCCACGATCCCATAGGTCCCCTCTATTTTATGCACATCCGCATGGCGCTTAGCTACCGGTATATGTCTTTCAGGATCCGGCCGGGTAGCCCGGCAGCCGCCATCGCCGCCCTCCAGAAGGAGTGGTCGGCACTGTTCCCGGATGCCCCGTTTAACTATGTCTTCATGGACGATACCCTGGGTAAGATGTATGCGACCGAAATACAAATGCAGAAGGCTTCCCAGGCAGCAACCGCCGTGGCACTGGCCATCGTGCTGCTGGGCGTATTCGGCATCGTCTCATTGAACCTTAACAAGAGGGCTAAGGAGATTGGTATCCGCAAGGTGCTGGGCGCCACTATACCCCAGGTGATCGTATTATTCATAAAGGAATTCCTTGTGCTGCTGGGGATATCCAATTTGATTGCTTGGCCCTTATCTTATTTTTTCCTGCACCAATGGCTGGCGCAGTATGCATATAGGATCAACCTGACACCCCTCCCTTTCCTGGCGGTAGGCGTCATCCTGGCGGCGCTGGTGGCTTTGCTGATCGTCATAAAGACCGTTCGGACGGCCAGCGCCAGTCCGGTGCAGAGTTTGAGGGCGGAATGAGGACGCCACTCCCCTGGGAAGGGGCCGATGAGTTGTATCTTTGCGGTACAAATTCTGAAATGGCATCGCTGATTATTGTATTGACGGGCATAGCCGTCATGTGGGGCATCATCGTAATGGCTTACCGGTCCTTTCGTAGAAAGAAGAAGCAAGTGGTTTCCCTGCCGCAGGGGTACAAAGAGATATTAACCCGGCACGTAGGTTTTTACCGCGCCCTGGATGCGGATGGCCGGGCTCGATTTGAAAAGAGGCTGGAAGTCCTGATGGGGGATATCCGCATACACGGAGTCAAGATTGACATCGACGCAGTGGACCGGTTGCTGGTAGCCGCCAGCGGAGTCATACCCACTTTTGGATTCCCGGAATGGAAATACAACAATTTAACCGACGTATTACTCTACGGGGAAGCCTTTGATACGGACCATTTTGCCTCGGAAGGGAATCGTCAGGATGTGATCGGTGTAGTAGGCAGCGGGGCCCTGGAGCGGGTGATGATCCTTTCCAAACCGGCCCTTCACCAGGGATTTGCCCATATTGCCGGAAAGGAAAATACGGGCATCCATGAATTCGTACACCTCCTGGATAAGGCCGATGGAGCCGTGGACGGGCTGCCCGAGGCGTTGCTGGCCCGCCAGGACATAGCGCCCTGGTTGCACCTGCTGACAAAAAATATTCACGACATCCAGGCCGGTCATTCCGATATCAATACTTATGCAGCCAAGAACCCGGCAGAATTCTTTGCGGTAACGGCTGAGTATTTCTTCAAAAGGCCGGATCAGTTCCGCCAGACCCATCCTGACCTTTACCCGGTGATGGTGCAGATCTTCCAGCAGGAGCCCGGAGTCGATCCTTTGCTCCACCAGGATGATATTCACCCGGCATAACCGGTCTGGGCGCATATTCCTTCGCCCGGAGTGCATATTCGAGCAATTCGCGTAAATTCGCGGCTTCAACCAGTCCTCCATGTCTTTATACCAGCAACGCGGGGTGTCAGCCCAGAAAGAAGAAGTACACGCAGCCACCGAAAAATTAGACAAGGGGCTTTTCCCCAAAGCCTTTTGTAAGGTCTACCCGGACTACCTGGGAGGGGACGCCGACTGGATCAACGTGATGCATGCGGACGGAGCTGGTACAAAAAGCATCCTGGCCTATCTGTACTGGAAAGAGACGGGGGACCTTAACGTATGGACCGGGATTGCCCAGGACGCTATTGTCATGAACATCGACGACCTGCTTTGTGTGGGCATTTACGATAACCTTTTGTTTTCCTCCACCATTGACCGGAATAAATCACTGATCCCGGGAGAAGTGCTCCAGGCGATCATCCATGGAACGCAGGCGTTCTTTGACCAGATGAGTGATTTCGGGTGCCGGATTCATTATATGGGGGGAGAAACCGCTGACGTAGGAGATGTAGTCAGGACGATAGCCGTGAACGGGACCATTACGGCCCGCTGGCCAAAGGCTAAGACCGTCACTAATGAAAAGATCAGGGGCGGGGATGTGATCGTAGGATTTTCCAGCTTCGGGCAGTCTGTATACGAGCAGGGATACAACAGTGGGATCGGGAGCAATGGGCTGACCAGCGCCCGGCATGACGCCCTTTCTAAATTCTATGCGGACCAGTACCCCGAATCCTTCGAACCCTCCCTGAGCCGGGAGGTGGTCTATATCGGCCCCCACCGGATGACCGATACGGTGCCTGTGGAGTATCGGGGAAAGTCGTTGGAAGTGCCCGTGGGAAAGCTCCTTCTGAGTCCGACAAGGACCTACCTGCCCCTGCTGAAAGAGCTCCTGGAACACCATTTTGAAAGCATCCACGGCCTGATCCACAGCAGTGGAGGAGGGCAGACCAAGGTCATGAAATACGTCGGGGATCATACGCGGATCATCAAGGACAACCTGTTCGATCCCCCACCCATATTCCCATTATTACAGCAGGCCTCCGGGGCCGACGACAGGGAAATGATGCAAGTCTTCAATATGGGCCAACGCCTGGAAATCTATACTCCGGAAGCCCACGCACAGACATTCCTGGACGTGGCCGCCCGCTACGGCATAGAAGCCCGGATTATCGGAAGGGTGGAGGACGCAGAGCACAAGGAATTGCTCATTCAAAAGGGCGGAGAGATGATAAGATACTAAGCAGTAAGGACAAAAAGAAGGCCCCTGTGGAAACAGGGGCCGTAACCAAAACTAACTGCTTATGAGAAACTTTAAAAAGCGGGCCACTCTTCGACCGAGGTCACTTTTTGTATAATGAGGTTGTGTTATCTTCTTTGCTGAGGTAAAATTAAAGAAAGGAGTGTTAAGCATTCTGTTAATTATTTAAGAAGATGTCAATCAGCGTTATATAAAGGGCCTATAGCCGCCATAAGCGCTTATAACCGGGATTTTTCGTCTTCCACACCGGTGGTGTGCCGCTTAATATTCCGGGGCGCGCGCCCGAAGGAGTAAGAAAAGCTAAGGAATGCTTCCCTTCTGTCATATGAGTTTTGAAAATGCACCAGCGCATTGGGTAGGTAAATGTTCCTGCCCACAATCCAGGTGCGCAAAATGTCGTTACCCCCCAGCGTGACCGAACCTTTATCTTTCCATAATTTCTTTCTGATGGCGATGTTCAGCCTGCCTACGGGCCGGAGAACGGACTCCCCGAAAAGCACATCATCTTTGTACATGCCACTGATTTCCCCACTCCAGCCATGCCGGAAACTATATTTGGTGCTGCCCGATAGCAGGAAGTAGGGGGCTGTTTTGTCCAGCAGGAATGGCCCCGGAACCATTCCAAAATAGTGTTTGTACATCCATTCCGCATGGGTATTGATGCTCCAGTTCGACGTCAGGGGGGTACTGATATCTGCGCTGATGCCCGCGGTGGTTTGCAGGTCCAGGTTGATGGTATAGTAAAAGAAACTGTTTCCTTCCAGCAGGTATGCCAACATTATCCCCCCTTTGGTGCGGCTGTACTGCGCCGTTAGTGTGTATCGGTCCAGCCAGGTATAAGACATTTCGAAGTTATCGGAGAATTCCGGGAAGAGCGTGGGATTCCCGGAAAAGTAGGTATACTGATCAAAATAAAAACGGGCGGGATTCAGGTCGTTATAGCTGGGGCGATCGATCCTCCTGGCATAGGAAAAAAAGAGCAGGCTCCGCCCATTACTATCCATGTTCCAGGAGGCATGGAAGGAAGGGAATAGGTTGGTGTAAGAAATCCGGAAAGTAGAATCCCGGATCGCCGTCAGTTGTCCCCGGGCAAGCGTGTTTTCCAGCCTTAATCCCGCCTGGAGGGAAAACCGCTTTTGCTCCGAGCGCAAAGCAACATAGGCGGCGTTGATCTGTTCCCGGTAGGTAAAGGTATTATTGAGGCTATCATTGGGCGTCTCGGAGCCAGGGGATCCTTCCAGGTAGGACCCGCTGTTCTGTCTCCGGGACCAGGTAGGCTGGAGGCCTGCCTCCAAAAAGATATTTTTGTTGAAACGATCTGTATAGTCGGCCTTCAGACTATATATATCGGCGGTGAAAGGCTGTTGGTCGATCAGGTCAAAGACCCCGCCTGCGCTGGGTACCCCTAAGCCGGGTACCCCTGAGCCACCGGTAGTGGAGCTGTCCGGCAACTGGGTGGAAGACGTTTCGACCTGGTAACCGGTTGTCTGGTAGTGAACGAAATCCGCGTCTGCGGAGAAGCTCCTTCCAGGGTGGGACATGGTACGTAAAAAATGAGCGTTTGCATTCTGATTCTCCGGATGATTGTGGAAATGACTGAGGATATGGGTCTGGGAGTCGGCCTGGGCCGACCCGGTATAAAACTCATCCGTATAATGCCCGGTTTCATGGTAAGGATTTTCGTATCCGCTGAAAAGGAAGCCCCAGGTAGTTGACCGCCGGCCGGCCTTTTCCGGGAGGAATTCGATTCCCCCGTTATAGGTAAAGTCGGTTTGATGGCTGATCTCCAAATGGTTTTGAATAATGAGCTGGGCCAGGCTCCCGTCCGGATTATAATAACGCCTGGACCGGTCCGACTGGTAGTAATTATTCGTGCTGGAGAAGCCCGCCATTCCTGTGAATTGGAAACGATCGGTCCGTTCACTCAGGTTAATGGTGTTGTCAGTACGGGCGTAAACGCCCTGGTTATAGGACGTCGTGATATCCGCCCGGAAACCTTTATTTCCCGTTTTTTTAGTGCGGATGATGATAATCCCGGCATCGCCGGAAGCCGGGTAGCGGGCCGGCGGGGTAGGCAGGAGTTCTATCTGTTCCAATTGGGAAGCCGGGAGGTTCTTCAGATAGCTCACCAGGTCCTGGCCGGACAGGTAAGTGGGCCTGTCGTCTATCAGTACAAGGACCCCGCTTTTTCCATTGAGACTGATCGTTCCATCGTCATCCACGGTTACTCCCGGAGACTTTTCCAGGATATCCAGGGCATGGCCTCCGGCGTCGGTCAGTTGTGCGTCCACATGCACGATGGTCCGGTCCAGCTTCCTCTCCGTAAGGGGCTTTTGTCCTATGATACGGATCTCCTTTAGGGAGGCGGAATCCATGTGCGGGCTGTGCAGCGACGCGGAATCCGTTTGCCGCGATTGCGCCAGTAAAGACATGACTGATCCCATGAGCAGGCAGGTAATGCCTGTTCTTGCATATATCATCATAGACGGGACTAATTACCGGGATGGTGATTGACAGGATAAGTCAGGCTGGCTCCTTCGGAATAGGCCACGATCGACTCCAGTATTTTACGGGCGATTTTCTCCCTGTTGGAGGCATCGGAAAGGAAGGCGGCATCTTTTGAATTGGTGAGGTATCCGCATTCCACCAGGACAGCGGGACAATTGGCTTCTCCCAGCACCCGGATGCCTTCATTCCGTTGCATGACTTCTTCTACGGATGGATAGATCTGGGCCAGGTGCTGTTGCATAATTGAGCCCAATACGAGGCAGGAATTATAATGGGCATTTTTAGGGGAGATGTAGGTTTCCATACCGGAGGAAGTCGAATCACCCAACACGGGGGGATTTTTGGCCTGGTCATCGCCGGCTTTCATGTTTGCGTTCACGTGGATGGATACCATCAGATCCGCGTGCTGCCGATTGATAAAATCTGCTTTTACTCCTACAGGATCGTACATGTCCTTGTTCCTGGATAAGATCACGTTTACCTTATATTCGGGGGCGAGGCGGGCGATCTCCTTTGAAATCGACAAGTTGAGGTCTTTTTCTGTCAAACCCTTATAAATGACCCCCGCATCCATACCTCCATGCCCTGGATCAATCACCACCGTCATGACCTTGGACGGCTTTATATGGAGATCCAACGTAAAGGCGGTTTTTTGTTTCAGGGTAAAGGCAAAGAGACCAAAGAGGAGAACGAAAAGAGGGAGGGCAACCCACTTGCGCAGGTTACTCCTCCTGGTGGGTAAGAATTGCATCATCATGGCTATACGTTTGTTGAGTGGGTGTTGATAAAAACCGTTGGACAAGGAATAGGTGGGTGTGTGAAGCGCGTGTTGCACCAGGAAGGTGGCATATGCAGCCACTTCCGATGAGTCCGCTGCCTGGCGGTCGGCCTGGTATTCGTGGATGAGCTGTAGTTCCCGGCGAATGAGATAAAACGGGATGACAGGGAATAGCCCTATGCACAATAGCTGCATACCTATTTTGTCCAGGCTATGCCAGCCCCGGACGTGGGCCAGCTCATGGCGCAGGATATGCCTTCCCTCTGTTGAATCGACGGGAAGCTGTGCATCCCAGAAGATCCAGCGAAAGAAGGAAAAAGGGGCGCCGGGAGTTTGAGTATCAATAAGGGTGATGCTGTCCATCTGTTGCTGGGGCGACTGCCGCTTGAGCTTAGCCAGGCGCCACAGGTGCCAGGCAAATATCGCCAGCAATACGGTGATGACGGCTCCGTAAGCCAGAAGGCAGGCCATGGCCCAGGGAAAGGTATGGGCCGTGGAATGGACAGCGCCCTCCCTCTCTTCTCCGAATTCACCTGCGCCCGGAACGACCGTTAGGAGGTGGGCCAGCCCGGGACCGTTTTGCGGGCCCTCTAACAGGCGTAAAGGGATACTTAAAAAAGGGATGAACACTGACAACACAGCGCAAGCGAGCAGGTAAAACCTATTCCATCCGAAGATCTGTTTATCCTTCAATGAAAAATGATAGTACGCGTAGAGTATGCCCGAAAGAAGGGTCACTTTACCCAGGTAAATGCCGAATGTGCTGATCAGTGTTGTGTTCATACGCTCGTTTATTTTGTGGGCATTAGAAAAGTGATCTTCTGCTTTCTGAATGACTTAACAGCATGGCCACTCTGCATGGCCGGTATCCATTTGGGGCCATTGTTGACAAGGCTGACGGCGAGTTCAGCCAGCTTGGTATTTTGCATCGTAAGCGCTTGTACGCCGGTGACAGAGCCATCCAGGTTCACCACAAAGAGCAATTCGACGGTGCCGGAGTGGTTGTCTTTTTTTAATTCGTCCATATTGGCGGTGATGGCCTGCTTGACATACTCGGTCCATTTAGCGTCGCCTCCGGGGAACTCGGCCTCTATTTCCACTTTGGTGAAAATGACGTTCTCCCCTTGCTGGGCGGCTGCTCCGGAAGGGACTGTGTCAAAGGTCCCGGCCTTTTTAAGGGTAATGAGGATCACCCCGTTTTTCCCTTTTTCCCCGTACTGACTGGCCGCGCTTTCCCCTTTCAGGACGGTGATGCTTTCAATCTGGTTAGGATTCAGTTTAGTAAAAGCGGAACCCTGCGCTGCGACCCCATCCACTACATAGAGAGGACTATTGGCGGGTTGCGTCGAATCGCCTCTTCTCTCGACGTTAATAGTGATCACCTGCGGGCTAGGGACCGTGTCCGCAAGCCTGACTGCGTGCATTACGGCTGGCGGTACTAGGGCTGCGTGCATTACGGTGGCAGGCGGCAGGTAACCAGGTGTGGAAAGAGGGGAAGCCGCCGTCCGGAAAGTCAATGACCCCAATAAGCCAATAGTGAGCCCGGCAGACATGATTTGTTCAAAACTAATTTTCATGGCAATGTGATTTAAGATGTAGCCGGTTATTTAATCGGGCATTTGAAAAGTGATCTTTTGTTTGCGGAAGGCGCTGACATTACGCCCGTGCTGTTGGGCAGGAATCCATTTAGGTCCGTTCCGGACAATCCTTACAGCCAATTCAGCCAGTTTACTTCCTTCCATGCTAAGTGCCTGGACGCCGGTAACGGAACCATCGGCATGTACGACGAATAGTATTTCACAGGTGCCCGAGCGGTTGTCTTTTTGCAGCTCGTCCATATGGGACGTGATGTCTTGCCTGACGTACTCGTTCCATTTGCTGTCTCCCCCTGGGAACCTGGCTTCGATTTCCACTTTGGTAAATATCTTTTCAGTGTCTGCGGCGTCCTGTTGGGCACTTGTGAGACCGACTACTGTTACCTGTTGGAGGGTGTCCCGTCCGCTATTCCCCTTTTTTGTCGTGATAAGGATCACTCCGTTTTTTCCTGCGTCTCCATAGAGGTTGGTGGCGTTGGCGTCTTTCAATACAGTGATGGACTCAATAAGGTTAGGATTGATCTCCTTGAGGGCGCTTGCATTGGGTTTGCCGTCAATCACAAATAATGGCTCATTAGACGCACTCCATGGGACAATTTTAACGTTCGTCGGGTTTGTCAGTTGGCTGCTTGTGTCTGCTCTGGTCAGGGGCTGAACGGTCATGGACAGATGGGCCTCCCCTGTCATAACAACGACGTTCGGAAGTGTGTCGGCATGGCTTTTAAAGAGCACATTGGGGGAGGGCTTTTCATCGAACTCTGCCGCCACTATGTTTTGGCTTTTCACGACATCTGATACATCCTGGTGGATCAGGGGATGATTGACGGGTATACTATCCATCTTCGGCGGGGTGAGCGAAACGGGCTTACTGCGAAGCCCGGCGGCCATTTCCAGGCGAATAGCCAGGTTAGGATGGGCAGCATCCACCCGGAAGGCCAGGAGGCCAAAAAGGCCCAGGGATATAGGAAGGAACATGACCTTTCTCAAATAGGTGAAGCGGGGGTTATTAAAGCGGGTCATCATAGCAATGCGTCTTTTGAGCGGGTGCTGAAAAAAGCTGTTCGCAAAGGCATAGGGAGATACCTGGAAGGCCTGGCTGAGTAGTAATTGGGCGTATTCCGCCAGGTCCTCGTTGCGGGTGGCCTGTTTATCTGCCAGGTACTCATGGATCAGTTGGAGTTCCCTGCGGATGACGTAGAAAAAGATGACCGGGAAAAAGAGGATGCAGGCCATTTGCAGGATCATCTTGTCCAGGCTGTGCTGCTGGCGGACGTGGGTCAGTTCGTGACGCAGGATGCGCTGCCCTTCAATGGAATCCATTTTTAATTCCTTGTTCCAGAATATCCAGTTGAAAAAGGAGAAGGGGGTACCCGCGTCCCTGGTTTCTACCAGCGTTATTTTTTCCAGGTGATAGTGGGGAGAATCATCGTGAAGCCGCCTGATACGCAGCAAGCGGAGCGCCAGCATCGCCAACAGGATACCGGCAATACCCATGTAGGCATAGAGGAATGCGTCTTCCCAGGTGAGGCTTGCCCAGAAGGAAGGGTGCACGGCGACGGTGGTTTCGTGGGTTCTGACGTTGGCCATCAGGCGCAGGACAGCCAGTAACAAAGCGTTGTCCTGGGCAGGTTGCTGAACCCTTATATGGAATAAGGGGAGGGTGATAGAAAGAAATACGGCTGCCAATAAGTAGAAGCGGTTCCACTGGTGGAAGCGCTTATCCCTCAGCACCGCGTGGTAGTAAGCGTATAATACACCGGATACGAGGACCATCTTCAGCAAATAGGCAATAAAAGGGCTCATTTGGGGGTGTTTTTCTGTTTCTTGATTTGTTGCAAAAGCTTTTCCAACTCGTCCACAGACATGTTCTTCTCCTTGACAAAGAAGGAGACCATGTTCGAGAAGGATCCGTCAAAATAGCCTTTGACAAGACTTTTCACGGAGCTTTTGGAATATTCTTCCTTTGAAACCAGCGGGTAATATTCATGGTTGCGTCCTACGAGGGTAGCGCCGACAAAACCCTTTTCCTGCAATATTTTGAGGATAGTCCCTACCGTGTTTTGGTGGGGCTTGGGCTGGGGGAGTGTTTCAAGAATGTCCCTGGAAAATCCTTTCCCTACATTCCATAACACTTGCATGATCTGTTCTTCCGCTTTTGTGAGTGTTTTTGGGGGCATGGGTCAAAGCTATGACTAAATATTTAGTTGTACAAATTTTTAAACTATTTTTTTAGTGATAACGCATGTTTGAAATTCCTGCCTTCACATTTGAGGGGGTTTGACTATTTTGCAGGTAGAAACGAGATAGATGGCAGAAGTAATAGTTTCTTTAACGCAGGCAAACATTTACCAGGGAGATAACCTTATCCTTCAAGATGTTAACCTCGAAGTTCACAGGGGAGAATTCGTATACCTGGTAGGCAGAACGGGGGCGGGGAAATCCAGCCTTCTGAAAACCTTGTATGGGGATCTGTTCCTTAAGCAAGGGGATGGAATGGTGGTAGGATTTAATCTCCGGGATGTCAGTTGGAAAAAAGTGCCTTTCCTGAGACGGAACCTGGGAGTCGTTTTCCAGGATTTCCAGCTGCTGACGGATCGCACGGTGCACGAAAATCTCAAATTTGTACTGAAGGCCACCGGCTGGAAAGATCAGCAATTGATGAACGAAAAGATTGAGGACGTGCTGGATAAAGTAGGCCTCCGGTCCAAGGGGTTCAAAATGCCTTTTGAAATGAGCGGGGGAGAACAGCAAAGAGTGGATATTGCCCGTGCCCTGTTAAACTCTCCCAAACTGATCCTGGCCGATGAGCCCACCGGGAACCTGGATCCGGAAACATCCGATGAGATCATGCAATTGCTCTTCTACATTGCCAGGGACTACGGTACGGCGGTGATTATGGCTACCCATGATTACCGCGTCATCCAGAAATTTCCGGCCCGTACGCTGAAGACAGAGAAGGGGAAGGTGATCGACAATGCCAGCGTTTCCTCTTTATGATGTCGAAGGTTTCCCTTGTATGATCTCCATATTGATTCCTGTATATAACCTGAATGTAATCCCCCTGGTCACGGCCCTGCAACGGCAGGGAGAGGACTTCGGCATCCCATTTGAGATCCTCGTGGCCGATGACGCTTCCTATACCGCTTCTGTCATTGCCGGCAATGCCTCATTAAGCCTGATGCCTAATGTGCGCTATCATGCTTTTACTGAAAACCTGGGGGCGCAACGCATTCGCCATGTGATGGCGGGGATGGCGTTATATCCTACCTTATTGCTGGTGGACAGTGATGCGATGGTGCTGGATGACCAGTTCTATGCCCGTTATGCGGCGCTGGCCGATGCCAAAACAGTTGTATTTGGGGGGATTGCTTACGAACAAGCGGAACACAGGGATAATCTTCGTTGGTGGTATGGCACTAACCGGGAATCATATCTTGCAGATAAGTTCAATCGGAGGCCAGGAAACTTTCTGACCACCTTTAATTTGCTGATTCCCCGGGAGGCCCTTTTAGGAGAAATGGCGCCTGAAAACATGACCCGCTACGGGCATGAAGACACTTTCCTCAGCATGCAGTTGGAAAAAGACGGGGTCCCCATTGTACATATTAATAACCCGCTTTTGCACACGGGTTTATCCAGCAATGAAGACTTCCTCCGCCAAACCGAAGGAGCGATCCATAATTTATGGGCCCTCTACAGCTCTTACAGGCCTTTGTCCCTTTTGCGCAAGAGGAGCCGACTGGTCCGGCTATACGAATGGCTCAGGCGTACCGGTATGCACCGTGTCTATGGGGCGTGGTTTATCTTGAATGAAAACCGGTTACGACAGAACTTACTGTCTGCAGCTCCTTCCCTCCGGAAAATGGATCAATATAAGCTGGGGAAGTTTATCGAATATTCACTGGCATGAGCCGCCTGAACACCTCCACCAATACCGGCTCTTCTGCTTGCCAGTTAAACAGGCGCCTTGCCGGTTCGCAGTTATTCCTTAGCCGGGAGTACAATAGGGGGTCTTCGATAAGGTGTTGGGTGGCGCGGACGATCTCTTCTTCCGTCAATTCAGGGATCAGCACCGCCACTTCAAAAGCGGCCTGTACCCGCTGGTATTCCGGATAGTCCATCGTTACCTGGGGTACACCCGCGTGCAGGTAATCAAACAGTTTATTGGGGAGGGAATAGTACTGGTTCAGGCCTTCCCGTTCCACCAGGTTGATGCCGGCATAGGCATGGTCTGTGTACTGCCTCAGTGCAGTAGGCATCAGCTGGCCGGTGAAGACGATCCTGCTCTCCAGCCCGTAGTGTTTGACCAATTCCCGGCACTCCCGCATATAATTGCCGGATCCGCAAATCACCAGGGGTAAACCGATAGATCGCATGGCCGGAATGAGGGCTCCAAGTCCACGCCCATGGTTGACGGCTCCCTGGTAGAGCAGGTAAGGCCCTTCCAACGGCCTGGGGGAACGAGGATGGTCTTCCAGCACAGTCATATTCCTGACGACGGCATACTGTACCCCGTACCTTCTATGGAACTCGTCGGCTATCGATTGGCAAACCGCGTATCCGTTGGGGAAGCGGGGCACCATCCCCCTTTCGATCCGGAGCCACACTTTTTGGATACGGGGCCTTGCCACCAATTCTGCCATTTCCGTGAATAGTTCCCTTGCGTCGTACACACGGGGGACCCGTTTGATTACAGAGATCATCCAGCAGGGTAGGATGGTATCCAGATTCACCGCGCAGACAAGGTCTACCTTGTGAAACAACAAATAGAAGAAGAGGCGGATGTTCATTTCCGCATAAGAGGTGACGCCTTTTTTGAAAAGGCAGGAGAACCGTACCTGCCGAAAGGGCTGACTTGCCGCTGCCGGGCCGCCTCCGCTCGCCCCGGCTTTGCCGACCCCCGCCTGCGCCGTCGTCGTCCCGCCTCCGCTCGCCCCCGGCAGTCTCCTTCCTACCAGGGTCACTTTGTATCCCGCCCTTGCCAGCGCGCCGGCTACCCTGATCGCCGATTGTTTGTAATACGGATCATCCATCAGGGCGATGCATATGTGTGGTGTCTTTGGATTCATATGGACCGGGTAGGGGGATGGACTTTATGGAACAGGTCATGGTAGATACTTCTCCAGCCGATCCAGTGAGGGGAATCATTCAGGCTGCTGTTGTGCCAGATGGTTGTAAGACGGCCGTTTACAGCACGAAGGGCGTATATATATCTTTCCAGCTCGGCCTTTGTAGCCTGGGGTGTTTGTTGTTGTTCGTAATAACTGGTCGCTTCCATAAAGCAAAAAGGGACGACCTGCAGGGAGGTCTCTCTTTCTTTTTCCAGGTCATACCAGGGAAAAGGACGGGAATAGGAAGCCCGAAAGCCATTTATATGCCCATATCCCATGGAATAATCGGTGGTGATGCCGTTTTCCAGCAGGAGCCGGTAGGAGCCTGGCAGCCTGAACCGGATAAAATGGAACCGGCTCAGGGTAACTGGTTTTCCGGTGATAGCCGAAAGCCGGGACTTTTCCTTTTTTAACCGGCCCCGCCCGTCGCTGTAAAATGACGGATGGATGCCCACGGGATACCGCGCCGCATGCCGCCTGATCAACGCTTTATACGCCTTGTTACGGGGAGAATGGTTTTTGTCGTAGGCATTCAGGGCCCTTCCGGCCGGAAAGAAATAAATGGGGTCTACCGGATGCGCTTCGTGCAGCTCGTCCATCCAATCATAATTGTTGAAAGGGTCCGGCAGCTTGTAGGTCCAGACCTTCCAGCGTTCGACCAGTTGCTTTATATTTCCCCTCAGAATACTATGGGCCAGACTCAGCAAGGTCCTGAATATTCCCTTGTGCCGGTAACACCAGGCCAGGTCGATATCGTAGGTGGGGCTAAAAATGAACGAATGTTCTGGCTCGCCGGCCTTCTCCGAACCGCCCATGGCCGCCGTCACCGTGGCACCCGTGCCCAAACTCGCGCCCGCCTCCGCGGCCTCCCCCGTGGTCATCTCCGAGCCGCCCGCCGCCTCCAGGGCCGGTTGCAGCCATTGCTCCCGGAAAGCCTCTATCCACTCGTCTACCAGTGGCCGGTCCAGACACCCCTGCCGATAGGCCCAACTGGAAGTGTAGTCAAAGCGGTCCATGGGATCAAAAACAGCCCCGGGGAGGTATTCCTCATACCGGGAAAGGAGGTAAAATACAGCCCCGAACAGGTCAAAGGGCCAGTCCCTGGAACCTTCCCCGGCGTGCGGACCCCTGCGGGCGTCTTCCCAGTCGCTGAACGAGCCTTCTGTCGCCTCCCATAGCGGGTGCAAAGGAACATTTTGTAAAGGATCGGCAGCCGGTGTCCCGCCCCGGACGTAGGTTTCTTCCAGGATCCCGGAGGGGGTGATCCTGAGCGCATCAGGCAGATTTTCAGTGGAATAGTTGATCTTTGGCCCTTCCGCCCGACGCCAGGCGACTGTGTCGGAGCTTACCCGGTACGGTATCTGTAAATGATCCCGGAAGATCACGCGCAGGGCGTAGAGGGTTCGGGGGGCAATGACCGGAGTATATATATGTACCATACCTCCCTCACAAGATAAATGTTTTTAAAAAAAGGGAGATATTATTCATAAATTAATCTTTTTTATTACCTTTGCAGCCGCAATATTATAAGCGTAAGTTTTATTAAACAGTGAGTTTACAATGTCGATAACAACTGAAAAAAGAGCCAGCATTTTTGCTGAATTTGGGGGTAGCCCGACCAATACAGGGTCTATTGAAGGGCAGATTGCCTTGCTGACAGAAAGGATCAACCACATTTCTGGGCATTTGCAGGATAATAAGAAAGATTTTAGTTCCCAGAGGGGTCTGATGGACCTGGTAGGGCAGCGTAAGAGCTTATTGACCTACCTGAGCAGGCGTAACCTGATCGGTTATCGTCAGTTAATCGAAAAATTAGGTCTCAGAAAATAAGAGCGACATGATGCGACAAACTATTCCCAACTGCTTATTTCGGTTGGGAATAGTTTTTTTGTACGCATAATTTTTTAGCAGTTTTATCCATATGTTATATGTTATCACAACCAATCAGTAGCTCATTTGACCTGGGCGGCGGCCGGATCGTGACGATTGAAACCGGTAAATTAGCCAGACAGGCTGACGGAGCCGTGACGGTCCGCCAGGGAAACTGTATCCTGCTGGCCACCGTAGTCGCCAATAAGGAGCCAAAAGAAGGGCAGGAGTTTTTCCCCCTGATCGTGGACTACCAGGAAAAATTTGCTTCCGCAGGCCGGATCCCCGGTTCTTTCTTCAAAAGGGAAGCACGATTGAATGATTATGAAGTTTTGACGAGCCGCCTGATCGATAGGGCCCTGAGGCCTTTGTTCCCGGAAGACTACTTCTGTGATGTACAGGTGCTCATCTCTCTTGTTTCTTCTGACGCAGAAATACTCCCTGACGCGCTGGCCTGCCTGGCAGCAAGCGCCGCCCTGGCGGTTTCTGACATTCCCATAAAAGAAGTCATTTCCGAAGCCCGTGTGGCCCGTGTAAACGGTGCGTTCATCGTGAACCCCACCCGCAAGGAACTGGAAACGTCAGACATGGACTTTCTGATCGCCGCTACAGAGAAGAATCTGATGATGGTGGAAGGGGAAGCCAAAGAGTGTAATGAAGAAGACCTGCTGACGGCTCTTCAGATCGGTCACGACGCTATCCGCCTGCAGATCAAGGCTCAGGTAGAGCTGAGGGAAAAAGTAGGGGTGAAGGCCAAGCGTGAATATACCAAACCGGCCACTGACGATGCTTTGCAGGCAAAGGTAGCGGCGTTTGCCTCGGTAAGAATGCTGCAGATCGCCAAAAGCGGTACGGGCAAGCACGAAAGGTCCGAAGCATTCTCTACGCTGAAATCCGACCTGATCACCAGCCTGGGTGATGAAGTCGACGATAAAGGAAAGAAACTGGCCAAGAAATATTTCGAGGACCTGCAATGGGAAATCGTACGCGGCATGATCCTGGATGACCGCATCCGCCTGGATGGCCGTCAACTGGACCAGGTCCGTCCGTTGAACATGGAGATCGACCCCCTGCCTACACCGCACGGGTCAGCCTTGTTCACCCGCGGTGAAACGCAATCATTGACAACCGTTACCCTGGGTACTCCCCTGGATGAGTTGTTGATCGAAAGCGCTGCCGTCTCTAACTATTCCAAGTTCATCCTGCACTATAATTTTCCTCCCTTCTCCACAGGAGAAGTGAAGATGATGCGGGGTGTCGGCCGCCGCGAAGTAGGCCACGGTAACCTGGCTATGCGTTCCCTGAAGCAGATGATGCCGGGCAGCGAATATCCTTACACGGTCCGTATCGTGAGCGATATCCTTGAATCCAACGGCTCGTCTTCCATGGCTACCGTATGTGCCGGTTCTCTGGCACTGATGGACGCAGGGGTTCCTTTCCCCAAGCACGTGAGTGGTGTGGCCATGGGACTCATTTCCCGTGCCAGCGATAATAAGTATGCTATTCTGACGGATATTCTCGGAGATGAAGATCACCTGGGAGACATGGACTTCAAGGTCACCGGTACCCGCGAAGGTATTTGTGCCGTGCAGATGGATATCAAGGTGGACGGGCTTCCTATGGAAACCATGCGGGCAGCACTGGCACAAGCCAGGACCGGCCGTTTGCACATCCTGGATGCGATGTACGCTACGATCCCCGAGGCTCGTGCAGAAGTGAAGCCACATGCGCC
>Ga0302315_10000084_pt1 | contig 115962 bp, 98 predicted proteins | sample III_Palsa_N3_1_FD_200532 | JGI IMG/M metagenome (GOLD analysis project Ga0302315, IMG submission 200532) | Peat permafrost microbial communities from Stordalen Mire near Abisko, Sweden - III_Palsa_N3_1 | ecosystem: Environmental > Terrestrial > Soil > Palsa > Peat permafrost | place: Sweden...
ATGATAGTTTTTTCATGCGATTGATGTTTAGTGAAGCAGAGGTCAGCCTGCACACATTGTAAATTTGCAAAACCCAAAAGAGCGCTGTCATGTTGAGGCACTCGAAGCATAAGGGCAAAGGCCTTTACGCCCACCCTTCGAGTGCCTCAGGGCGACACCCCACTCACACACTTACTTCAAATCGCCAAGATCCAATACAACTTCATTCCTCTGAGGCTTCAGCCTAAAAACCGACCCATTTCCCGGCTTGGAAAACGTGCCTTTTACCGCCTTTAGCTTATAATTTGTGTTTTCAAACCTGCAGTCGATATGTGTTGCATTAACCTTCTCAAAAGGCAATTTGGCATCCGGCGCGGCGCTCATATCAAAAACCCAGTTGTATGGGGTATGGCTTAGTAAAGTCACCCTCATCTGCTTTTCGCCCAGGTCAATCTCCAGCGAACCTTCCACACTTGTCAGCGGCCACGAAATATGCACGGTGCCATTTGCAAGGTTGGTAAACTTCGGGTCGCCGCCCTTTAGCAGCACCTCATCCCCGGCTATTATTACCTTTAAACGCATTCCGGCAATCAGGTCGGGTTTGCTCCAAATATACCCGTCGATAACCGGCAGGGTAAAGAAGGTACATTCATTAGAAGTAGCTACATGCGACGTATAAACCGACGGAAACTTTTCGTCGAACAAATGCAGGTCGCGGATGCGTAAACCGCCATGCTCCCATAATATATTTACCCGGTAGAACCTGCTGTCGTACCATACGGTTCTCAAATCGCTGCCTTCCAGATCCTTGCTTACCACGAAAGAAGTTGCCGGGGTAACTTTATATTTCTTTTTAAACCATCTGCCCGATTGTTCCATGGTTTCCACCCTTATCTTGTGCTCGTCCCTCAGCCGGGCTATCAGCGGCATTTGCAGCTCCAGCCCCTTTGCCATGGCATCCCAGGTAAAAGAATTTTCCTGCCCCGCCTGCGTATAATTAAACCCAAGCGACTGATCATTGGTAAATGTTTTAAAAAACCAGTTCACCCAGGTAGAATCGCCGCCGCCAAATTTGTAAACCGGCTCAAGGGTAACTACGCCCTGGCGGGTTGTGCCCAGGCCATTATCGTACTGGCGGATAGGGTCGCTGCCCAGCATCCTGAATATGGGGACAGGGATTTGGTTTTGCGCGTGCTGGGCAGGCATATACGAGTTTATTTTGCTCGGGTAATAGGCCTGGTTCCAGTATCCGCCCCATAAAGTATAGCCATCCGTGCCATACTGATCTTTGCAATTGGCCGAAGCCACGATATGGTATTTTTGGTACATATAGTTCAGGCTGTAGGCATCAATAAACCACGATGCTACCGACTTAGGATAATATCCAAAGATCTTTTTGAAACGTTGCATATAAACATCTATCAGCTTCTTCCGCTCGGGCAGTGTATAACCGGTAGAGAAACCGATATTCGCCCGCCAATCCCAGGGATAACGGCCACGCCATTTTAACCCGGCATCCTCCACCAGGGGCTGCGGGATCTCCCACCAGGCTCCGATCTCGAAAGTCCCTTTCGGCAGGCCTGCCAGCAGTTTCTGGTATCTTTTATCAAGCAGGGCATCATACTGCAACAAAAAAGTACCGCCCAAATGGTATTTCTGCATGAGCTGCACTTGTTTTACTACCGTTTGGTACAGCACGTCTTCGGTCACCTTTGGGTCGCGCGGTTCAAGCAGGCGGATAAAATTGACAATATTTACAATTTTGGGTGTGGTATCGCTTTTTGATATCACTATATTTTTTGCACTGAAAGCTGAAAAGGCGCATAAAAAACTAAGGCAAAAAAGACTGCCGGTAATAAATGCTATTTTTCTGGCGGGTTTATTTATTGTTGAAATCATAGGATGGCTAAAATTGTTAAAAATAAGCATTAAATCAAATGCTAAAACACATTAGCATTTGCGCGCTTACCTGCCTGATATACTTGCGTCGGTAAGGAGCTGCCCGAAGAGAGACTCGAACTCTCAAGAGGCAATCCGCAAGTATCACGAGAAGCCTTCGCATTTCTCCCGAGCCGTCAAGTTAACTAAAAAAGGTGGCCTGTTGCCGGGCCACCTTTTTAAATAACTAATTCAATGCTGAAATCATGCCAGGTCAAAGCGGTCAAGGTTCATTACCTTGGCCCAGGCCGCAACAAAGTCATGTACAAACTTCTCATGCGAGTCCTCACAGGCATATACTTCGGCTATGGCCCGAAGCTCGGAGTTAGAACCGAAGATGAGATCGGCACGGGTACCAGTCCACTTAAGTTCACTTGTGCTACGGTCACGGCCCTCAAAAATGTCCTGAGCATCCGAAACCGCACTCCACTTTGTACTAAAATCTATCAGGTTCACAAAAAAATCATTCGTAAGCACACCCGGATTTTTGGTGAACACACCATGTGATGAATGATTGAAGTTAGTATTCAACACACGCATACCGCCAACCAAAACAGTCAGCTCTGGCGCAGTAAGTGTCAACAGTTGTGCCTTATCTACCAGCATTCCCTCTGCCGATGCGGTGTGATGGCTCTTTAAGTAATTGCGGAAACCATCTGCGTTAGGCTCCAGTACTCCGAACGATTCAACATCTGTTTGCTCTTGCGATGCATCTGTACGCCCGGGTGTAAAAGGCACCTTTACTTCATACCCGGCATTTTTTGCAGCCTGTTCAACGCCTGAACATCCGCCCAAAACGATCAGATCAGCCAGCGAAACCAGCTTACCGCCAGTTTGAGCGGCATTAAATTCCTTTTGAATGCCCTCAAGCGTTTGCAATACTTTAGCCAGTTGGGGCGGGTTGTTTGCTTCCCAATCCTTCTGCGGGGCAAGGCGGATACGTGCGCCATTTGCTCCGCCGCGTTTATCGGAGCCGCGGAATGTAGCTGCTGATGCCCATGCGGTTGATACCAACTGTGCTACAGAAAGCCCCGAAGCAAGTAGCTTACTTTTTAGCGCGGCGATATCCTGATCATCAATAAGTTTATGGGTAAGGGCCGGGATAGGGTCTTGCCAGATCAGCTCTTCTGCAGGCACCTCGGGGCCGAGATAGCGGGCACGCGGGCCCATATCACGGTGCGTAAGCTTAAACCAAGCCCTTGCGAAGGAATCAGCAAACTGATCCGGGTTCTCATGAAAACGTCTTGAAATTGGCTCGTATACAGGATCGGCGCGTAAGGCGATATCGGTGGTAAGCATAAACGGCGCATGGCTTTTTGATGCGTCGTGTGCATCAGGCACAGTACCTGCACCTGCGTTATCTTTCGGTTTCCACTGGTGTGCCCCGGCCGGGCTCTTGCTTAGTTCCCATTCGTAGCCAAATAAATTCTCAAAATAATTGTTGCTCCACTTTGTTGGCGTGGTAGTCCATGCGCCTTCGAGGCCGCTTGTGATCGTATCGCCTGCATTACCGCTGCCATAAGTGTTTTTCCAGCCAAGGTTTTGCTCTTCAATACTTGCGCCTGCGGGTTCCATGCCAACATATTTGCCCGGATCGGCAGCTCCGTGAGTTTTGCCGAAGCTATGGCCACCGGCAATCAGCGCTACAGTTTCTTCGTCATTCATGGCCATGCGGCCAAAGGTCTCCCTGATATCGCGGGCAGATGCAAGCGGGTCGGGGTTTCCGTTAGGCCCTTCGGGGTTCACGTAGATCAAACCCATTTGAACAGCAGCAAGTGGGTTCTCTAACTCACGGTTGTTGGTATAGCGGCTGTCGCCCAACCATTCCTTTTCAGAACCCCAGTAAACATCCTCCGCAGGTTCCCAAACATCTGCGCGCCCACCGGCAAAACCGAAACTTTTGAAGCCCATCGACTCAAGGGCACAGTTGCCGGTAAGTATCATCAGGTCGGCCCATGAAATTTTCTTACCATATTTTTTTTTGATAGGCCAAAGCAGCAGGCGTGCCTTGTCGAGGTTCGCGTTATCGGGCCAGCTGTTGAGCGGCGCAAAGCGTTGGGTGCCGAAACCTGCACCACCACGGCCGTCGGCAACGCGGTAGGTACCTGCGCTGTGCCAGGCCATCCGTATAAAGAACGGCCCATAATGCCCGTAATCTGCCGGCCACCAGGCTTGCGAGGTAGTCATCAGATCAAAAATATCCTTTTTCACAGCAGCCAGGTCAAGGCTTTTGAACTCTTCGGAGTAGTTGAACCCCTCATCCATCGGATTGGATAGTGAAGAATTTTGACGTAGGATATTCAATTTTAACTGATTTGGCCACCAGTCACGGTTCCTGGTGCCACTGCCTGCGCTTTGTTTTAACGACCCATTCAAAAATGGGCATTTGGCTTCACCTTTATCTATTTTCGCCAGTATCTGATCTTTATTTTCCATGTGTATTATTTTAAAGCAACTAATTTAGGGTATTATTTATTAACCTGTAAACTCTTAAGCCTTATGTGGAAATTTTACTTCATTATGGCTAAAATGAAATCATAGCTTGGCCTTGACAAAAAGCAGAGATACTTACTCTTAAAGCGATGGCCCCGGGGTTAAACCGGCGGTACAAAATGTTATTATGCGTGGTTTGAGCAAATAGCGGATCAACTTAATCCTGTAAATCAAAAAAAATACCTTTATTTGAGAAACGATTTAGCAAAATGAAAAAGCGTATAACCACCATTGCTCTACTGATCATAACCTTACACGCCGGCGCACAAGATCTCTTAAAATACGTAAACACTTTGCAGGGTACTTACTCTACCGGCGACCTGTCGTACGGTAGCACGTATCCAACTGTCGGCCTGCCTTTTGCCGAACAATGGTATTCGGCGCAAACTGGTAAGAATGGTTACGGCTGGAAATACCAGTACCAGGTAAACACAATTCGTGGTTTCCAGCAGGTACACCAGTGCAGCGCGTGGATGAATGATTACGCTGTTTTCTCGCTGATGCCAATTGAAGGCACATTGAAAGTAAACGAAGATGAACGCGCCTCATCATTTAAACACGAAAATGAAATTGCAAAGCCAAATTACTATAAAGTAAAATTCGATAACGGCATAACCACCGAGATCAGCCCGGTAGAGCGTGGAGCGCACATGCGTTTTTCATTTACCGGCAAGGAGGACGCTTATTTGGTATTTGATGGCTATACAAAATATAGTGAGGTACAAATAAACCCGGAAAAGAATGAAATTACCGGCTATGTGCACAATGGCCTTTTTATTCCCGGCAATTTTAAGGCCTATTTTATAATAAAATTTGATAAGCCTTTTATCAGTTATGGTACCTGGGCCAAAAAAGGCGAAACGATAACAAAGGGCCAAAAAACCAATTCCGGGGAGGCTGTAGGCGCTTACCTGCAGTTTAAAAAGGGCAGTGTGGTACAGGTGAAAATAGCCTCATCCTACATCAGCCCGGAGCAGGCAGAATATAACCTTGACAGCGAGCTGAGCCAGTTTAAAAACCTGGATCAAACCAAAGCGGCTGCCGCGAAGATTTGGAACGACCTGTTTAACAGGGTTGCAGTTGAAGGTGGGACAGATAGCGACAAGGCTACATTTTACTCCTGCCTGTTCAGGGCGAATTTATTTTCGAGAAAATTTTATGATATAAATAAGGATGGTAAACCATACTACTTTAGCCCTTACGACGGTAAAGTACATGACGGCTATATGTTTACCGACAATGGCTTTTGGGACACCTTCAGGGCGCAGTTCCCGTTAAGCAACATCTTACACCCCGAAATGGAAGGCCGTTATATGCAAAGCTTATTGGATGCCCAGCAGCAATATGGGTTCTTCCCAACCTGGTCAAACCCCGGCATGTCGGGCGTGATGCTGGGCAATCATGCTATATCGCTTTTGGCGGATGCCTGGGCAAAAGGCATTCATACATTCGACCCGGCTAAAGCACTGGCCGCTTACTTTCATGAAGCAACCAATAAAGGCCCCTGGGGCGGTTCAGATGGGCGTGAAGGCTGGAAAGATTATTTTACTTTGGGCTATGTGGCCCCGGGTGAAGTGCATGAATATGGCGCTAAAACCCTTGAGTACTGTTACGATGATTTTTGCGCTTACAACCTGGCAAAAATGACCGGGAACAAATTTTATGAAGATATCTTCGCAAAGCAGATATATAATTACAAAAATCTCTTCGACCCATCTGTTGGCTTTATGCGCGGCAAACTGGCAAACGGCCAATGGCTGCCCGACTTTGACCCTGCCGCATGGGGAAGCCCATTTACCGAGGGCAACTCATGGCAATATACCTGGTCGGTTTTCCATGATATAAACGGCCTGGTTAATTTAATGGGCGGCGAAAAACCTTTTACCGATAAACTGGATTCGCTATTTACTACGAATAACAGGGTTAATGTAGGCGCTTATGGCCACACGATCCACGAAATGACGGAGATGGTAATGCAGGGCATTGGCCAATATGCGCATGGTAACGAGCCCGATATGCACGCGCCATATTTATATAATTATGTACGCCAGCCTTGGAAAAGCCAATATTGGACAAGGCTGATAATGGCTAAACTTTATAATGCCGGGCCAAAAGGCTACCCGGGCGATGAAGACCAGGGCCAAATGTCGTCATGGTATGTCATCAGCGCGTTGGGATTATATAGCGTTTGCCCGGGCACCGACCAATATGTAATTGGCAGCCCGTTATTCAACCGTGCAACCATCACCATGGAGAATGGCAATAAGTTTACTGTTATAGCTAACGGCAATAGCAAAACCAACGTTTACATTCAATCGGCAAAATTAAATGGAAAAGTTTATACGCATAACTTCATCACTTACGCCGACATTAATAGCGGCGGCACGCTTGAACTGCAAATGGGCCCCCGGCCAAATAAAAGCCGCGGCATTGCAGATGATGATAAACCGTTTTCGCTTTCTGCACTGAAATAATTTTAGGCTTTACTAAATTATTTCTCCACTGGCCGGAGTTTAAACTTCGACCAGTGGAGAACTTTTTTAATGCCTGATCCCTGAATTATGAACAAACCAGCGGGCGGCAGCCTTTTGGAGTTCGCTGCGATCCGGGTCGTTGTCAGCAGCCCAGGCGATAATACCATCAGGGCGTATCAGTACGGCGCTCAAGCCTAATTGTTCTTTCGCCCGGCCCGAAACATACTTCATTTGGCCGCCATATTCACCCGCCAAAGTTTTAAGTGAGGCATTCCTATCAAAATCAAGCAGTACCCCCTGGCCATCATGCATTAGCCCGCCAATTGTTGTACCGTCTTCCAACTCAAAGTTGGGAACGCTGTGCCCTACCAAAGGGTGATCGCCACCGAGATTGTAATGTGTGTTAACACCCCACACCCGTCCTGCAAAATAGGTGGCGCCATCGCGCGTATCCATAAGGTCGCGAATAATCGCGTACAGCGCGCGGGCACCTGGGTCTGTTTTCATGATCATAACCTGGGCCCGTGACCAATCCAGCACCTGTACACCAATTGGGTGCCGTTCGGTATAATAACTATTCAACAAATCTTCCGGCGCTTTCCCGTGGATGGTTACGCCAAGCTTCCAGCCAAGGTTCATGGCATCGCCCAGCCCAAGGTTAAGCCCCTGGCCGCCCAGGGGCGCGTGGATATGCGCGGCATCGCCGGCTAAAAACACCCGGCCGTTGCGGTAGGTTGTGGCCTGCCGTGCCCGGTCAGTCCAGGTGGTTGCGATATGCAGGGCATTGATAGTTACATCGGTGTTCGAGACGCGGCGTAGCACCTCCTGCACATGTTCAAGCGTGATGGGTTTTCCTGAACTATGAAATGCCCCACCGTCAAAATCCTGTATCAACACATAACCTGGCTGGGATTGGAGGTACATACCTGTTGGTGTCACGTTTCGGCCCGGGCTGAGCTTCTCCGGGTCGGCAATGTCGATCTGGGTAGAGTAGCCTGTAAATTCCGGTTCCGTACCGGCGAATTCAAAACCGCCCACCTTGCGAACAACACTACGGCTTCCATCGCAACCCACCAGCCATTTAGCTTTAAAAGACTGGTCGCCCGACTGAACAGTTACCCCGTCCTCATCTTGATGAAAGCCGGTAATGGCGAGCCCGCGCTTGATTTCTACACCCAGGGCCTCTGCGCGGCGGGAAAGCACCGTTTCAAGTTCTTCCAATTCAGAAATTAAACTGGTTTCGGTAGAGCCTGGCAGGCGATACTTCCATTGTGAGGTATCGATATCGACTTCATGAAATGGAATGCCCGCGAAGTGCCCAACCTGGCGACGGGGGCCTTGTTTGGCATTTAGGTGGGGGTTTTTAAGGCGTTTATGCAGCTCAAGTCCGCTTAGCAACCCACGGCGATAAAGCGCCTCAATAGTAGGCGCCGAAAGTCCGCGTATCCCAAAGGGTAGCTGCTTCAATGGCGAGTGCGGATCCTCCGCCTTTTCCAGTATCAGAACGGAACATTTGGCCAAAGCCAGTTCACAGGCGAGGAATAGGCCTACAGGCCCTGCGCCGGAAATAATTACATCGGGAATAGAATGATCTTGTGCGGATTTATTATTATCAGGTATAGCTTTCATATTAGTATGATTGAAAGCACAAAATTATGGAATGCTCCTGCGTCAGGCTTGTATAAACGCGACAAAATCGGTGCTTACAGCCGGTTTGTCTTTCTTTGCCTTTCGTGCGAATGCCGCCGGCGTAATATGTGCTGGCTTGGTGCTATCTTACCGTCCATTGGTTATTTGATTCGTCGGCGTCCATAAATATGCCGCCATCGATTTTAGCGAATTTAACTGACTTCTTGGTTTTAATATCGATCGTGGCTGCCTTCTGGTTTCGTTCCCATATTTCGGGGGTTTCGTGGAAAGTTTGGCCGCTGCCGTCGGTATAGGTGATCACCAGGTCAAAAGGTATAGCGAAGCCGCCGATGTTACTGATGGAAAAACGGTAGCCGCCAGTAGTTTTATCGCAATTGGATAATGCAAGGTCGATATAATTATTGGTGAAGAACCAGTTATTGAAAAACCAGTTGAGGTTGCGTCCCGACCCCTGACTCATGGAATTAAAATAATCCCAGGGAATAGGATGTTTTCCATGCCAGTTAGCCATGTAGGTGTGCAGCGCTTTTTTAAATAGCTCATCACCCAGCATATCCTTCAGTGCAAAGTAACTGAGAGAGGGCTTTCCATATTCATTGTTGCTGAGGCCATCATGCAGTTCCATACCAGGAGTAATAATCGGTAGGTCTTCGGCGGTTGAGGGATCATTTATCCAGCCGCTCACCCTGACCTCTTTGTAAAGCGCATCTGCATTATCCTTGCCGATTTCAGTAGTGCCCAGCAAACGCTCAAAGGTGGTTGCCCAGCCTTCGTCCATAAAACCGTAACGTGTTTCGTTGGTCCCCATGTAAAATGGAAAATAGGTGTGAGCTATTTCATGGTCCTCCACCAATTCAGCAAGTGCCAAATTGCTTTCATAAGAATCGTTCACCATCATGGGATATTCCTGGTCGGCAAAACCCTCAAAGGCTGTCATTTTCGGAAAGGGATAAGGTATACCCGGCAAGTTGTGTGATAGCCAGTCAAGGGTATGACGGCCAAACTGCACAGCGTGGTGGAAGTCATTGGCGCTATCAGCAAAGGCAGCCTGCATGCTTGCTCGGCGATGCGTGGCGTTGTCCACTATTACGCTGGCCGCGTCCCAGTCGTAATGGTCACTGATGCCCACAGCCATATCGGTAATATCATAGGCTTTCCATATCCAGGTGTTGAAAGTGTTTTGAACGGTTACATTTTTGCCGGCAAGTTCGTTGGCACTGACAATATGGATGGTTGAATCGCTGGCGAATGACTGCTGTAGGCGGGTCGCATAAGTTGGCTGTAGTACTTGCCCTGGGTTTTGCAGCGTTCCCGTTGCCCAAACAATAAAGTTTTTGGGTACTGTGACACTGAGGGCATAGTTATTAAAATCATTATAAAATTCCACCGCGTCGTTAAATTCATCCTGATCCCATCCCTTGTAATCGTCGTAAACAGCTACGCGGGGATAAAAATAAGCAAGGTAAAAAGTGGTGCTATCTATTACTCCCTCACGGCCATGGCCTGTGGCCAGATTATAATGCCAGCCAAGCGCCAATTTAACGGAATCGTGCGGCGCAAGTGGACTGGAAAGTTGGACAGATTGATTGGTGCTAACAGACTCATTGTCCCATTTCTTCGCTTCGCCGTTGATGCTGAACGAATCAACCTTGACTCCGTTGCCAAGGTAATCCGCATTTTTGCCGGAAAGCCTGGTGGCTCCTGGTTTATGAATGTTCATGATGATCTTAAAGTTTAGCATTTTGAGCGTGTCTGGGCTATTATTGACATAGGTAATCTGCTCTGTACCGGTGATCACCTTATTGGGGAGTATAACTGTGATCGAGATATTATACCGCCCGAAGTTTTGCCAATAACCGCTACCCGGGCGCCCATCCAGTGAACGTGTACCTTTTTGGTAAGCTTTTTTTATTTCCCTTGGCATATAAAGGTTTTGTGCGCTCACCTGTAGTATAACGCTAAGTAAAAGAATGGGTAAAACGAGGTGTTTTAATTTCATATAATGAGTTAAGTTGTTTATATGACGCTTTATAATACTAGTAGTTGCGCCTATATTTTTTATATTGAATACAGATCTAAACTAACCAGAATGATTTTGTGCGGGTTTCGCGCTTTTAAGTGTAGCTTTCATGTAGATTGATTGAAGCAAAAAACATGGAATGCTCCCGCGTCAGGCTTGTATAACGCGACAAAATCGGTGCTTACAGCCGGTTTGTCTTTCTTTGCTTTTCGAGCGAATGCCGCTGGTGTAGTGCCACTGTAGCGTTTGAATTCCCTGCTTAGGTGGGATTGATCTGTATAGCCTAATTCATGAGCCAAGCCCGCAAGGTTGGTACCCGGATAATTCCATAATCGGTTTCGTACCTGCTCAAAGCGCATCAGGCCGGATACATCTTTAACACTGTAGCCGGAAGATTGCTTGAAGTTCCTTTCCAGCGTGCGAACCGTTGCATGGGCCGCCGCCGCTACCTGGCTTACCGGCATGGTGCCGTTCGCTTTCCTCATAGCAAACCCGGCTTTGACCAGCATACTGTCATTAGCAACCCCCGACCGTGCATCCAGGAAATACTTTTTTACCTGCGCCAGCGCCTCATCTATCCTGCCAGCATAAATACGCTCATTCAACTCGGGTTGAAGCCGGGCGATAGGATGCTCAAATATGCGTACGCCGCCTTTACCTGACGGCAATCCGAGCAGATCGAACACCGTCCAGGGAAAGCACCTGACACCAATGACCTCTAAACGGTTTTTCGCGTAAAAAACAACAGGCTGATTGAGCAACCCCATCATAAATGGTGATGGCAATGGCTGCAAGCCCCCGTTATGAGGAATGCTGCAGCCACTTCCGAAATGAAAAATGATTTCAGCATAGCCATCAGGTTGTACCTCAAAACTTGATCGTTGTTCCCCGTAGTCCCTCCTGTTGTACCAAAAGCACTTTATGGTATCCCGTAGCTCTTCAGGAGGTGCGAATTCTTGGTGCTGCATTTTTAAAGATAGGAATACAAACAAGAAAAGCTACGCTTTCGGGTACCTTTCTGCCAATGCGGCCCTTAATGGTCAATTCTCGAACTATTTTCTGGAAGATTTAAGGTGGATTGCATTTTAGCACTTCGATTCGAGCCCAGCCCGGGGAGCAAATATAGCCAGATACTTATGTATCTGGCTATTCTGTTATATAGCTATAATTACATTCAATTTGAGTTGCTAAGAATGCGCCTTTTCCAATATTGGGACACGGGAGCAATTTATTTTATTTTCGCAGGTAAAGTCAGACAATTATAAATTAAGGTTAAATTGCATCAATGAACTTTATTTATAAATTTTTACTACTCTCTTTACTTCTAAATTATTCTCATAAACAACTTTGTGCAAAAACTAAGGAAAGTTCTAATTCCGCTATTTTAAAGAAAGATTCAATTGTACAGCGTGAAACGGCAATCATAGATGGCAATAAATATACCGCCATTAAAATTCTTATTGACAATTGGGGGTTTAAATTCTATATAAAAGATGAGGGCGGTAAGATTGTTTATACATATAAAGATGGAGGAATCTTAAGTTTTAAATTCTTGGATTTTAATAGAGATGGATATAAGGATATCATACTGGAATTAAGAGGTGTGGATTCAGGTCAGCAAGACCTGATTATTTATGACAAAAAATCAAAAAGGTTTAAGTTAGCTGGCAATTGTTCGAATGCTGAAAAAATACCAAAGACAAAATATTACTATACCTACGAGGATTGTTGCATGGGAAGAGATTGGAGCAGTAACCTCTTTTATATTTCTGAATCGAAAATTATTAATATCGGGTACATTAAATATAGTGATGGTTACGGACTATCCTTTTTTAAACTCAATGGTAAAAAGATACTGTTAAAAAAATGGAACGTTCGTATAAATGGTGATACGCCGGTTACCACAGGGCCGCATATCGATTTTGATTTGGGGCATTATTGGACTAAGCATTGGAGTTCCTTCAGTAAATAATTTATTGATTAATCCCTTTTCAATAATCAGGTTCGAAAAATCCAGTCTGGTTAAACTAAAATGTGCTTTAACTCGCTTAAAACACGCATTTGATCAATAAATTGGTTCGAAAAATGCACAGTCTGGGGAACGAGTTGCAAAACTTTTTCCGACTGTGATAATGTATCTTTGAGTCGGATCTATATAAATAATAGCAATGTAAACCATGTCAAAAAGAATATTAATATTGGGCGCTACCGGGAGAACAGGCAAACATGCCATAACATTTGCATTAGAGAAAGGTTACCATGTAGTTGCATTGGTTAGAAATCCAGCTAAGATAATTGTCAAGTCTGATGACTTAACAATTGTAACAGGCCTTCCTACAAACGTCGATGATGTTCACAAAGCAATGAAAGACTGCGATGCCGTTCTCAGTTTGTTAAGCCCTTTAACCAGAGGAGAAGCCATTTCTTTCAGGAAAATAAATTCCCCCCGTATCCTGGAAAAAAGCATAACTAATGTGCTGCAGGTGATGAATGAATATGGAATAAAACGTATTTTAATCTTATCCTCTGTTGGTGTAGGGAATTCCTGGAAATATGCGCCATGGTATGTGAAACTGCTTATTAAGCTAACAAATTTCAAAGTTATATTTGCTGACCATAACGCGCAAGAAGGTTTAATTCAAGCATCCGGAACAAACTGGACAATTGCCAGGCCTGTCGGATTAAATGAAAACGAAACTATTGGGACATTAGCAGTAACCTATGACCATACGCCAAAGCCGTTCCATATGAGTCGCAAACTGCTGGCTAAATTCTTTATTGATAATGTATATAGTGAAGTTTATATTCACAAAACTCCTATGCTGTCAGAAAGATAATTGCCCCGCTGTCCGTAGATTCTATCTACGGGTAAACTATGCATGTAGTTTCTGACTACACCAAAACACAAAAGCCTCAAATCTTTCGACTTGAGGCTTTTGACTTAAAGTAGCGGGAGCGAACTGCCGACCTTAGCTAAATCATCAGTACTTCTTCATTATTTTAACCAGCATGTCGGCTATTATTTGGTGCCCTTTGTCTGTGGGGTGCAGGCCGTCGAAGGTCATACCCATGGCATCGGGCGGGTATGGATAATCATCAGTTGCGGGATTATACGGTATGGTTGTATATTCAGGATAATTATAATTTTTATACTCATGTGTTTGCGGGTCGCGTAAGCGACGATATTTTACAGCATTTTGGGTGGTTATCCCGCTTTTATAGTAAAGGTCCACTAATTTTAAATGTTCAGCTTTTGCGATCGCTTTGATCGCGTCGGCATATTGCGACAGGTAAACCCCATCTTTATCTTTATAATCGCCATGTAAAAAAACTGATGGGTTATTCAAATCAACATAATCTGTACGGTGTAAGGGTGTTATCATAATGATCACTGCCTCGCTGTTCAGGCTACGTATCTTGTCAATAACGGTGCGATATGAACCATACACAGTTTGGTTGCCTGTATGGTTTTCATAATCGCTAAAGGTGCCTATCGGCAAGCCCGTCCACCAATCATTTGTACCGAGGAATAGCGAATAAATATCCGACTTTACCAAACTGAGGTTATTAATGTTATCGGCAATGGCTTTTATTGTCCAACCGGGATGCCCGTTATTTACGAACCGTACATAAGGCAGCTTTTCAACCACATCGTCCATATAACCCTTCGAAATACGGTTTTTTGTTAATTCGGGCCTTCCGTTCAGGTAAGTGATCGAATCACCAATCACCATCCATGTAAGTTCCCTCCGTGGTGTAAAAGAGGCAAGCATAACAAAGGCAAGGAGAAGTGGGATATACTTTTTCATATCAGATTGCTGGTAAATAATGGTGGCTAAAGTTATTAAAAAAATAATCGTTTTAGCTTATGGTGGCGTTTTCACTGTACCGCTAATTTATATATGGCCAAACAGAAAAGCCTCAAGACTTACGACCTGAAGTAGCCCATTTTTCAGAACCGTACTACATCGCCGTCAAGCGGCAGGGCATTCTTTTCTGCCGACGATTTTCCCCGGAACTTTGAGGCGGTATCGAGCATGATTCCCTCATTGGTCTTGCCGAGCAGATCAATGGCAGAAAATACAAATGGCATTCCTTCCGACATCTCGAATGTCGGTCTGTCTGTAACCTGAAAGTGGAGATGAGGCCCTCCCGCATTCCCCGAGTCTCCTAAACGGGCCAGCACATCTCCTTTCTTTACATGTTGCCCAATATGAACCCGGATACTTCCATTCTGCAAATGGGCATAATGCGCGAAGATGCCCGGCCCGATCTCCAGTACAATAAAGTTTCCGTAAACTCCCCGGGCTGTCATATCGTCCGGTTGCGGTAAAGGGGATAACGGCGCGTGGTCTGCTATACCATCGCGCATATCCCGCACTACAGCATCCCGTACCGCAAGCACTTCAGAACCAAATCCGACCCACTGGTTATTGGAAGTCTGGTTGAGTTTGTCAGGCGGTACTTCTACGGCGTGCCCCGCATTGTTAAGCCCAATAAAATCGATCGCGAAACGTTGGGGAATAGTTACTATTCCATTCAGTGCAAGCATGCTGCCCCAATGATGCGACTTAGGGTTGCCCGGGCCTTCATCGACGAACCAGATATGCCCGCGAAGCGGGGCTCCGAGCGCCAGTACAGGCCGCCGATCCAATCGGGTTACTGCACCAGCAAGTGTGTGAATCTTCTTATCTACATCCATGAAATCGATAGTGTGGCGCAGGCTTCGCGGAAGCCGGGCCCCTGATGGAAGGGTAAGCCATAGAAAAAGAACTGTGCGCCTGCCCTGTGGTATGACTAAATCTGCCCCCGTCTTTGGCATTTCGTCGGAATTGAGCAGCTTCATTAACCCCTCTTTAGAAAACGTAGCGATGGGCAATGTAGATGAATCCGCAAAAACAGAGAGCGATTTAACTGTGAACGGGCCAGCCGTATCGTAGAAGTTGGTGAGATGAAGTTCGTAAGCAAGATGGAAACGATGGTCGCTACCCTCAAAAACGCCCGGGCTAAAGGGGATGCGTGCCTCGACCGCAGCGTCATTCGTTTGTGCTGCCGTTATGCGTGCCGCTGTAAGAAATGCGACCAGAAGCAGTAAACGCGTTCCTAAACGAAATCGAAGCCTGCTGGCAAGCAAATCCATACTTTGGATAGAATGATGTGTAGCGTGAATCTCGCCTTCGACAATTTTTAAGTTTTCTCCTAAAGGCATACTATTGTTGGGTGGATTAACCAAATATAAAAAATATCAGGAAATAGATATATTTATATTTATGCACGACCACCTCAGCCCGTAGCCGTGTTTTCGCTGCTCTACTAACCTGCAAATCAAAAATAATAAAGCCGCAAATCTTTCGATTTGCGGCTTTTAAAAGTAGCGGGGAGCAGGATCGAACTGCCGACCTCAGGGTTATGAATCCTGCGCTCTAACCATCTGAGCTACCCCGCCGTAAAATAAAATATAGCCTTTTCCGTTTATCACACTCGGGCTGCCATAATGTTAATAACCCGACCGAAAAAGGTTTGCAAATATAGCAGAAATTCGTTTTCTTTAGAAAAAATGTTAACATTTACATCCTGTGGCATTCTTCTATTGATAAACCTTGTATGTCTGAAAAGAAAAAATTTACTATTGAGTATGAAATAAAATCATCTCCGCGCATATTATATAGCTTTCTGAGCGAATCAAACGGGTTAACCCAATGGTTTGCCGATGATGTTAGCGTTCGCGACCAGGTTTATACTTTTACATGGGATGATGAAAAACAGACTGCAAAGCTGCTGATGCTGAAGGAAAATAAGCTGGTAAGGTTTAAATGGGTTGATGATGAGCCGCAATGTTACTTCGAAATGGAAATTATACAGGATGAATTAACCAATGATGTTGCCCTTAGCATAACCGACTTTGCCACCGAAGAAACCATTGCCGAGCGAAAACTGATATGGGACAACCAGATACAATACCTGGTAAGCGTACTTGGCGCCTGAGGAAGAAAAAGCAATTTTCCTGAATTTTTAAGCATTTGAAAAAGATCCATCTTTTATTACTTAAATCATTTATAAGGCCTTTTTTAGTTACCTTTTTGATAGTAATGTTTGTGTTGCTGATGCTATTTTTATTTAAATACATCGACGACCTCATCGGCAAAGGCTTTGCCTGGTACATTATTGCAAGGCTGATGTTATATGCCTCGGTTGCCAACGTATCTGAGGCGCTGCCCCTATCCATCCTGCTCTCCACCATCATGACTTACGGCAGCCTCGGCGAAAATTACGAGCTGGTGGCCATTAAGTCAGCCGGGATATCATTAAGCCGGGCCATGTACCCTATGCTGGTGGTGGTAACTTTTTTAAGCATCGGCGCGTTTATATTTTCGGATTATATGTTGCCGGTGGTTAATTATAAATATTTATCGCTGCTATATGATGTGGGTAAGCAAAAATCGGCCACTTTGTTGCCCGAGGGCGTGTTCAGCAGCAGCTTTCCGGGTTATACTATCCGTGTTGAAAAGAAGGATCCGGATGGCATCAGGCTATACGGCATAACTATTTACCAGCCAAATAAACTCCGGGATAATAACACGGTAACCCATGCAAGAGAGGGTAGAAATTACCGCACCCCCGGCGACCAATACCTGGTCATAAAGCTTAAGGATGGCGTACGATATGAAGAATCATCGCCTGATGGTACTGATTACAATCCGCGCCAAACGTTTCAGCGCACCCGGTTCAAGGATGCCGAAGTAAAGCTTGCCCTGTCGGGTTTTTCATTTCATCGTACTGACGAAAGTCAGTTCAGGAGCGTTTACCAGATGGAGAACTTAAAAGAATTAAAATCATTCAGCGATTCATCCCAACAGGTGTTAGATCATAACCTGGCGCTTAATTATAAAGCCATAACGCCTTTTGTAAAGTATTTTTCTCCGTCGCGTACAGCCCCCCCGTCAAAAGTTCACCCAACTACAATTGCCGCGCCTTTAAGCTTAAGCCAGCAATCAGCCGCTGTAGCCAATGCCATAAACGAGGTGCGCTGGGTGCAGCAAACCATACAAATGAATAATGAGGTTAGCAAATCAATCGCTTCGGAGATCCGTAAATCAAAGGTGGAGTATCAAAAAAAGTTTACTTTATCGGTGGTTTGCATTGTATTGTTTTTAATTGGCGCGCCGCTCGGGGCCATCATCCGCAGGGGCGGTTTGGGCCTGCCTGTTGTTATTTCGGTGGCTTTTTTCCTTATCTACCACATCATATCGTCCATAGGCGAAACCTCGGTAAAAAACGGCACCATACCTGTTATTTTAGGCATGTGGGTAGCCATTTTCATACTTACCCCCATAGGCCTGTTCCTTTCCTACAAAGCCGCCAACGATTCGGTTATGTTTGATAACGATGCCTATAAACGCTTCTACAACAAAATATTTAAATATAAGGCCAGCAAACCCGCGCCATAATTTCACCGTTTATAAGTATGCTATGCGCCTTATAATATAGGGTACGCGGGCTGTTTAATTTTCCCTATTTTTGCAGCGTGAAGAAGATTCATCTTTTAATACTTAAATCATTTATAAGGCCCTTTGTAGTTACCTTTTTCATAGTGATGTTTGTGTTGCTGATGCTATTTTTATTTAAATACATCGATGACCTTATTGGAAAAGGATTTGCCTGGTACATTATTCTTGAGCTGATGATGTATGCCTCGGCCTATAATGTGGCCATGGCGCTGCCCCTGTCTGTGTTGCTCTCCACCATCATGACCTATGGCAGCCTTGGCGAAAATTACGAGCTGGTAGCTATTAAATCAGCCGGTATATCATTGGCCAGGGCCATGTACCCCATGATCATTATTGTAAGCATACTAAGTTTTGCCGCCTTTTTATTCTCGGATTATATGCTGCCGGTGGCTAACCTCAAATATTATTCGCTATTGTATGATGTAAGGCAGCAGCGTTCAGCTACCTTATTGCCCGAGGGGGTATTTAGCAACAGCTTTCCGGGCTATACTATCCGCGTAGAAAGAAAAGGGGTCGATGGGCAAACGTTATACGGCGTTATTATTTATCAAAAGGAAGATAACCTTAATAATACAAGCGTGCTGTTTGCCAAAGAAGGCAAAATGTACCGCACCCCCGGCGACAGGTACCTGGTTTTAAAGCTTAAGGATGGCATCCGTTATGAGGAAACCCCCGGTGAGCAGGGTTTTAATGCACGCGAAAGGCTTACACGCTTCCGTTTTCAGGAAACTGAGCAGAAGTTTGATCTTTCAGCATTCCAGCTAAAGCGAACCGATGAAAGCGAGTTTAAATCGGCCTTTCAAATGATGAATTTAAAGCAGTTAAAGGAGTATAAGAAAAGTACACAACATTCTATAGATAGCTCGCTCCGGCTTGAATATAGGGCGGTGGTGCCCTTTATGCGCTATTTTATGACACCTGTAAAATCTGTTGCAGTAAAGCATTATGTATCGGCCAATGCCCCTCTGCCGGGTACCCTAAACCTGAACAACCAATCGTCGCAAATTGTGAGTGCATTTAAATTGAACCAACAATTAGCCAGCGTTGCAACTGCAACCAGGGAGGTGCAGTCTGTTCAGAGTATGATAAAAGGCAACTCGGACAGGATGCTTGATAACGCGCAAAATATACGCCGGTCTGATGTAGAATATCAAAAAAAATATACCTTGTCGGCAGTTTGCCTGGCCTTATTTTTAATTGGGGCACCGCTGGGCGCCATCATCCGCAAGGGTGGTTTAGGCTTGCCTGTGGTGGTTTCGGTTGTATTTTTCCTCATCTACTATATCATATCAACCATAGGCGAAAAATCAGTAAAAGACGGCAATATGCCGCCGATATTGGGTATGTGGATATCCATTTTCCTGCTAACGCCTATCGGCCTGTTCCTGTCATACAAAGCCATTACCGATTCAACCTTGTTTGATATGGAACTATACAAACGTTTCTTTAACAAATTGTTCAGGCGCAAAGAGGCGTAATAAGGTTGCCGCTGTTGATTTTACATAGCAACGACCTGTTTAATTATATTATGATTTAAATTTGTATTAATGCGCAGGCCCAAAGCTAATTATACCATGGGCAGGCCTTCAATATTTAGAACCATCCAAAAAGAATGTTAAATACAATACAAGAGGCTATTGAAGCCATACAAGCCGGTAAAACTATTATAGTGGTTGATGATGAAGACAGGGAAAATGAGGGGGATTTTTTAACCGCTGCCCGTAATGCCACGCCTGAAACCATAAATTTTATGGTAAAATATGGCCGTGGCCTGGTTTGCGCTCCCATTACTAAAAAACGCGCAAGAGAGCTTGACCTTGAGCCCATGGTTAGCCACAATACTACATCGCACGAAACAAATTTTACAGTTTCGATTGATCTGCTTAATAACGGTTGCACTACAGGTATTTCTGCATCCGACCGTTCAAAAACAGTACTATCACTTATTGACCCTGCCATTACACCCGCAGATTTGGGCAGGCCGGGCCATATTTTTCCTTTAATAGCTAAGGATGGCGGCGTATTACGCAGAACAGGGCATACCGAAGCTGCTATTGACCTTGCCGTATTGGCCGGGTTTGAGCCCGCAGGTGTTATATGTGAGATAATGAAGGAAGACGGCGAAATGGCACGTTTGCCCGAGCTTTTGATATTAGCCAAAGAATTTGATCTTAAGATCATCTCTATACAAGACCTTATCGCTTACCGCCTGAGTACCGAAACGCTGGTAAACAGGGAAATTACCGTAAAGCTGCCCACCGAATGGGGCGATTTTGATATGATAGCCTATACACAGGTAAATACCGGCGAAAACCACCTTGCCCTTGTAAAGGGTAGCTGGGAGCCCGGAGAGCCTGTTTTAGTGCGCGTACACAGCTCATGTGTAACGGGTGATATATTTGGGTCATGCCGTTGCGATTGTGGCCCACAGCTGCACAAAGCGATGGAAATGATCAATAAGGAAGGCAAAGGTGTTATTGTTTACATGAACCAGGAAGGCCGTGGCATTGGCCTGGTGAATAAACTAAAAGCCTATCATTTACAGGAAAATGGTTTTGATACTGTAGATGCCAATATAAAGTTAGGTTTCAAGATGGATCAGCGCGATTATGGTGTTGGCGCCCAGATATTGCGCAGCCTTGGCATATCAAAAATGCGCTTAATGACCAACAATCCTCAAAAAAGGGCTGGTTTAATAGGTTACGGGCTTGAAGTGGTTGAGAATATCCCCATAGAGATAGCGCCAAACCCCCATAACGAAGCTTATTTAAGAACTAAGCGTGACAGGATGGATCATGCCATATTGCGCGATCATTGATCCTCGTTGTCATCGCTGCCATCGGGTGTGGTTTTAATGGCGGTACCGTTATTTTTTGATTTTTCGTCTACAGCAGGCGTATCTGTAGGCGTGGGTATTACGGGCTGCTTTTTAGGTTTGCCCCGGCTAAAAATGTTTCTGAAAAACTCGCCAAACGTGTCAAAATCCCTTTGGTAAACCAAACCAATACCATTTACATACTGGGCGCTCAACTGGTCAATAGTATTAAGTGTTGTGGTGTTTAAAACCCTGTAGGAATATTGGGCTTTAAGGTCGCCATTTTTCCTGAGCAGGTATTGCGCTTCAAAATCTTTGGTGAGGTTATTAAAGCTGGAATTAAGGAGGTTGGTTGATGTGTTGTTAAACAGATCATTGCCACTGGTATTGCTAAATAAACTTCCGTTAAGCACAAGGCGGCTATCCATTAGCCTGAAGGTGGCGCTGGCATCATTAAACGACCGTAAGTTCAGGTCAAGGTTTTTAATATTTGATTGCGATATAAATGTATTTAATTTATTGAACGCGAATTCACTAACCGCGTCGCCCGCGGTACCCAAAACCTGGTTGGTTAAATTACTTGGGTTACCCGATGCAAAACTTCTGCGCACAATAATACTTAGCGCCTGCTGGCTGCGGTTATTATAATCATTAAGGTAAGTCCCCAGATCATCCTTAATAGATGGATCGGTAGGGAAGTTAAAGTCAAAATCGATAGTAGGCTGTAATAACGATTTGGTAATAATAAGCTCGGCCTGTACCAAAACCTGCTCATTTCCTTTTGGTGGCGCTAAACCTGCAGCTGAATAAAGGTTGGCAACATCCGTTCGCACTTCATAAATGGCGTTTAGGTTTATTTCGGCATTTGATGGGTTGCCTGTCCAGCGTATGGTACCGCCCTGGTTAACCACAAAGTTTTTACTGATGAAGTTTTTGGCGGTAAACTCAAACTTACCCGATGAGATCAAAAAGTCGCCAAACATTTCAAAATCGCCCAGGCTGGTAATGTTAAGCTTTAAATCGTTGCTTACACCGCTACCTTCAAGCACACCATAATCTGTTGATATTTTTACTACGGTTTTCTCGTCAATCGTAAGGTCTAAACCCAGGGTAACACCATCAAATGCCTTGGGGCCTGCTATACCCTTTGTGGTATCCTTATGGCTCACAAATTTTATAAAATCATAATCCCCAACAGTTGATGAGGTGTTCAGGGGGATATTAAATATTGTACCGGCTTCGGTTTTAGCCTTAATATTAATCTTCATGGTATTAACCGGGCCATTGAACGAGAAAGTGCCTGTACCATAGGCCGTGCCAAAATAAATATGGTTATCCTTAAATTTTGTGTTTAAGGCCATCAGGTTTTTGGCGGTAACGGTAGCTTCAATATCCGGGTTGTTAAGGTTATTAAGGTCAACTGTGCCGGTAACGGTACCACTGCCGCCATGCGTATCCTTAAGTATCATATTATCAATATGTATAACACTATTGGTAACCGTTAATTTATCGCTAACTGTATATGCTGTTTTAAGGTAATTTACGGTAACGCCCGTATTATCCAGCGTAACATCGCCGTTTAACTGGGGTTTTGATAACGGCCCGGTCAGCTTCAGGTCGCTGGAAACCGTTCCTTTCGGATCAGAAACAAGGTCTTTAATAAATGGTTCAAATATTACCGTTTCGGCATGATCCATTTTTACATTAAAATTAAGCGCGTTATCGCCCGCATCCTCTGCCAGCGAATATAAACCGGTAACATTCATGGTTTCCGCGCCACGATTATTAATGCTTAGTTTTACGTCGGCCTCCTTGCGGTCATTATCAAGGCTCGATACAATTTTCACATCACCCACCAACGTTTTATTCATGGTTAACGAATCGATGCCTAAATGTGCGTCGACACCTGGCGTACTGGTAATGGATGAAAGCACCACATCGCCATTAAGCGAGCCTTTTAACTGTATATTCGATACTTTGGTAAGCTGATCAAACGTAGCCATGCTAAACTTTTCAAAGGTTAGTTTCAGTTTATCTTCGGGGTTAGCCGAAATAAACCCATCAATCTTTAATTTTTGAGGCCCGTTTGACAGTTGGAAACCCGACACCTGGGTTTTACCATTTAAAAACTTTATTCTAACCTGTTCCTGTAACTTCCAGTCATGCCGCTCCAGTATAACATCCGATGGCAATAAACTAAGCTTAGCCAGCGTATCGCGGCCAAACTGCACCAGGCCGTAAAGATCCAGCTGATTGGTGGCATCCTTATCAGCAAGCTTAACGTTAAAATTCAGGCTGTCTTTACGTATAATGTTTGATATATCGATGTTTTTTATAAACAGGCTATCCGTTATGTTTATCCTGCTCAATGATATATTTATACCCAGTTGCGCATCGCTGGTGCTTTCATCAACGATCAGGTCATGAAAAACGGTTTTACCATATTGTATGGTCTTAACATAGCCGTTAAGGGTTGCCGTTTTATTGGTCGAGTTAAATTCGCCTATAAATGTGCCCTGATCGGGAATTTTCAGGTCGGGCGCAAAAACGGCAGTAAGCGGATCTAAATTTTTAAGCGCTAAATTAAACTCAAAATTTTGCGGCTTGGGCGTAACGGTAGTTGTTTGCAGCGATGGGACATATTTTTTAACAATTGATTTAAAATACGCTGGCAGCGTAGCCAGGTCATAGCTGCCCTTAAGGCTGCCATCGGCTATATCTGATTTTAATGATATCAGCCTTGCATTGCCATTGCCACTGGCTGATAGATATACCGAATCAACCAAAAAATTATTACGCGGATCAATAATGCGTATGGGCGACAGATCAATAGTACCCGTCAAATTTTCGAGATTATTGCCCGAGAATTTGGTTTTTAACAGCGTAGTAAGGGTAATGGTATCCTTTAACAGCTTCAAGGTATGTAAACGGGCATCCTGTATGTTTGCTGTAAAATCATAAACCGGCAAAGTTGGGTTTAAATTAATACTGCCTTTTAGGGCAAGCTTTATATTTTTATCATTGATATTTACCTTACCGTTAACCAGTTTTTTTATAAAGGTGCCGTTTACAGCAAGGTTGTTGTATTGATAGCCTTTGTAATCAAGGTAACTTATTTTTGCATCTACATCTTCCGTAAGGTTTTTAAGTGCGTCGCCGCTGCCTTTAACATTGGCGGTTAATGTGGTGCGGCCAATATCGCCCACATCCAACAATCCACCCAAATCAAAATTTGATGTGCTTAATTTACCGCTGTAGGCTGGTATGCCCGCCTTATTAATTTTCAAGTTAATGTCAGAGTCGAAGCGGCCCAGTTTGGTTTTAAATGTGCCATAGGCCACAAAATCATTTTGCAGGCCCGTAAACCTACCGGTAAAATTAACGTTCCCGAATTTAGAGATGATATCGGGCGCGCGGGGTGTGCGGCCACCCGTAAAGTTACTTATCAGGTAATCAAGGTCTTTTTTATTGGTAGCTATCTGCTGAAAGTTTAATTCAAGGAATGTATTATCCCAATCGGGCAATCCCCTCAATCTGAAATCTCCCCGAATATAAGTTGCCTGCCCACCTGTTATCAGCAGGTTTTTCGCGCTTAAGTTTTTCACAAGCCCTTTTATCCTGCCATCAACGCCCAAATCAAATTTAACATGTTCAAGTCCGTCGGTAAACCAGGCAATATCTGTTGATGATATACGCGATGTTTTAAAATCGCCATCCATATAAACCTTATCCTCAATATCATCAAAATCACTAAAGGATTTGAACTTCATGCTGAAATAATCCTTCACTATTGAGCGCGGCGTGAGCAGGAAAAGGTTTTTTGCCAGTATCTGGTCGGTATCAACGGTAGCGTTGGTTGTCAGGTTTTTTACGTATAGCCCGCTTTTTTCGTGCAGGGTAAGGTTATGCACAGCGCCCTTAAACAAATGGTGTACAATATCCATATTGTTTATTACTGTGCTGAACTGCGTAACATCCAGGTCATCAAAGTTTACCCCTTTTGTCAGCGTATCTATCAGTTGGTTTTTATACCTGAAATGAAAATTATTTATAGCGATCTTTTCAAACTTAAACTGCCAGGGCTTACTTTTAATCTTACTGGTATCGGGCGAACTGAAATAATCGAGAATGAATTTCAGGTTGGAGGTACTATCCTTTTGTTTTTTCAGGTAAACGGAACCGTTGTCGAGCTGTATGAGGTTAAAATCAATGGTACGGTCGCTAATACTGCTGAAAAGCGAAAATCCGCTGATGCCGATGGTTAGCTTTGGTGTGTTAAGCAGGGTATCTTTATGCTTATCCAGCACATAAAAATCTTCAAGCACTATTGATGTAAAAGGCTTTATATAAATGCTTTTTATGCCAACTTTAGTATGGAGTTTTTTTGACAGGGCGGCGGTAACTTTTTTCGCGGCCCAGGTTTGTACGGGCTGGTACTGAAAAACAAGCAATAGTATGCTGAACATCAAAAAAATGACCAACACTATCAGTAACGCTATTTTGAGTACTTTTTTAATAACTTTGAAGCTTTAAACAATTATTGAATTATAGAATGATTGATTTATTGAATGTTAAACGCAGTTTATACAACATAGTTTAACCTATCGGCAAATAAGCTATGCCATTCTTAAAAATCAATAATTCAATAATTCAAAAACTCATTAATTAAATTAACGTGCCTGTAATCCTTGCTATCGAATCTTCCTGTGATGATACCTCAGCCGCCATTTGTGCCGATGGTGTGATATTAAGCAATGTTATTGCCAATCAAACCATACACGAAGCTTATGGAGGCGTTGTTCCTGAACTTGCCTCAAGGGTTCATCAGCAAAATATCGTTCCTGCGGTTCAACAAGCACTATTGACCGCAAAAGTAAACAAAAATGATGTTAATGCCGTGGCTTTTACGCGCGGCCCGGGTCTTTTAGGCTCGCTGCTGGTTGGTGTATCATTTGCCAAAGCCTTCGCGTTGGCTAAAAACCTGCCGCTTATCGAGGTAAATCATATGCAGGCGCATGTGCTGGCACATTTTATTGGTGACCACAAGCCATCATTCCCTTTCCTGTGCCTTACCGTATCGGGTGGCCATACGCAAATAGTTTTGGTGAAAGATTACTTTGATATGGAAGTGATAGGCCAAACTACCGATGATGCCGCCGGCGAGGCGATGGACAAAACCAGTAAAATATTAGGCCTGCCTTATCCCGGCGGCCCGCTGATCGATAAACATGCCCGCCTCGGAAATCCGGATGCTTATAAATTCCCCGAACCGCAAATACCGGGTTTGGACTTTAGCTTTAGCGGCTTAAAAACAGCCATTTTATATTTTATACAAAACAACGTAAAGCTAAACCCCAATTTTATACAGGATAATCTGAACGATATTTGCGCCTCTGTTGAAAAGAGGATAGCTACTATACTCTTAAATAAATTAAAAAAAGCGGCTGCGCAATACGGTATAAAGGATATTGCTTTAGCGGGCGGTGTATCGGCCAATACTGGTTTACGCCAGGGCCTGCAGCAAATGGGCGATGAGCTTGGCTGGAACTGTTTTATACCCAAACTGGAGTACTGTACCGATAACGCCGCTATGATAGCCATTGCCGGTTATCATAAATACCTGAAAGGTGATTTTGTTGGTCAGGATATAGCGCCATTGGCAAGGATGCCGTTATAGCCCCCCAACCCCCTAAAGGGGGAGCTTTTGAAAAAAATATTATTAACTTTGAAGTCCTAACTCCCCCTTTAGGGGGTTGGGGGGCTAAATGAACGGTGCATCGGTAATTTTTTATGCGGTTTTTGTAATACCGCTTATCGTATTTTTGGTATGGCTAATGCGACAGGATAAACGCAAAGGCAAATTAGGACTGATAGTTTTATTGGTTACTGTTGTTGGTGTTATTGCCTACATGTATTTCAAAAAGATGTTTTCGCTAAGCAGCGAGTTTTATACATCATCGGGAATTATTCTTTAGCGCTTAATTATTATTTGCTGCCGTAGTTTAGCAAAGAGTAATAAAGCAATTTCTCATCATCACGTCATTGCGAGGCGCGGAGATGAGGTAGGTGAGTGTTTATCGCACAAAAAAGCCTTTCCGTTAAACGAAAAGGCTTTCCATATTCAATGATATCAAGGCTACACCTCTGCTAAATGCTCACCGGTTACTACTTCTTTAATTTTGCCTTCTAATTCATCCATTAGCTCGGGGTTGTCTAAGATCAATTGCTTTACTGCATCGCGGCCCTGGCCCAGGCGGGTTTCGCCATAGCTGAACCATGAGCCTGCTTTTTTAATGATGTTATGCTCAACACCTAAGTCGATGATCTCGCCTGCTTTTGAGATGCCTTCGCCAAACATAATGTCAAACTCGGCTATGCGGAAAGGCGGGGCCACTTTATTTTTTACAATTTTAACTTTTACGCGGTTACCCGATACTTCGTCGGTATCTTTTATCTGCGATATACGGCGCACATCCAAACGTATAGAAGCATAAAACTTAAGCGCGTTACCACCGGTGGTAGTTTCGGGGTTGCCAAACATTACACCTATTTTTTCGCGCAGCTGGTTAATAAATATACAGCAGCAACCTGTTTTGCTGATGGTACCGGTTAATTTACGCAAGGCCTGCGACATTAAACGTGCATGCAAACCCATTTTCGAATCGCCCATTTCGCCTTCTATCTCGCTTTTTGGAACCAGCGCGGCCACGGAGTCGATCACCAATATATCTATAGCGCCGGAGCGGATCAGGTTATCGGCAATTTCTAAAGCCTGTTCGCCGTTATCGGGTTGGGATATCAACAGGTTTTCTACATCCACGCCTAATTTTTTGGCATAAAAGCGGTCGAACGCATGCTCGGCATCAATAAACGCGGCAATACCACCCTTTTTTTGTGATTCAGCAATGGCATGTATGGCCAACGTTGTTTTACCTGATGATTCGGGGCCGTATATTTCAACTACCCTGCCTTTAGGCAGGCCGCCAACACCCAGCGCAATATCAAGCCCTATCGAGCCGGTTGATATTACTTCAATAGGCTCGATAGCAGTATCGCCCAGTTTCATTATCGTACCTTTTCCGTATGATTTTTCCAGCTTATCCAAGGTAAGCTGTAATGCCTTTAATTTTTCTGCGTTTGCGTTCATCGTTTTAATTATTCTCTAACAAATATAAAAACTATTATTTATAATTACTAATAATTTTAGTAAAAAGTTTATGGTATTATGTGCTCTAAAGATAAAGAATTTTAAAATGCATTTCTCGTAACGTGTTAAATTGTATACATTAGAAATCCTAAACAATCATTTATGCATCCATTACACTTGGTTTATGATTTTGGAAGTCAATCAATAAGCTATGATTTTTTGTATACATTACCATTTGTCATTTTGGGTGTAATTTGTTTTCTGTATCATAAAAAAATAAAAAATGACGCTGCATCTTTTACCAACATGAACAGAATGCAAGGAATGATTTTCGGTATAATTTTCTTTTCAATTTCAGTTATTATGATGATGTTCGCAGGTATATCTTCTTTTACCGCCTATTTCAAAGCCAAAAATAATTACGAACATCATCATTATTCTGTAATAGAGGGAAGAGTAGAAAATTATCACCCATACGGGGGACATGATCCAGAACACTTTACAGTAAATGGGGTCTATTTCGAATGTATTGACCATGATGAAACAGAATTTGATTATAATAAATCAGCATCACATGGCAAAGTGATCAGACCAAAACTATTTGTACGGATCTATTACTTTACAGATGGCAAAGAAAATGTAATAATCAAATTGGAAACCGAATAGACGTCAAACAAATTTTCCCATCAAAACCCTTTTTTCCTAACAATTCCCGGCTTGCGGGCTCGTTTGTTTTCGGCATCTTTAACACCTTCGGCGCCATAGCGGCGGGCCATTTTGCCTATGCGTTCTTCCATGGTTTCGGTGGTCAAGCGCTCCCGGCCCAGGCTATCTACCATAATTGGGAACGCGAAGGGCGTAGGGCGCTCAATGGTTTTTAAAATAATGTTTTGCTTGCCGATGCGCTGCAGGGCCAGACGCAGCCTGAACTCTTCCAGTTGAAATGCCAGCGCCTCGTTATAGGCCTGCCGCACCAATAAATTATCGGGCTCATATTCGCTGAAAACTTCGAAGAGCAGTGAGGTTGATGCCTGCAAATGTTTGTTTTTTACCTGCTGGCCGGGATAGCCTGTAAACACCAGGCCGCCAATGTGGGCGATATCCCTGAAACGGCGGCGGGCCATTTCGTTGGCGTTAAGGCTGTGCTGAATATCATCTAACAGGTTATCAATAGAGAAAAACCCGGCATCTTCCAGCACCGTTTCTATCGGTACATCATCGTCGGTAAGCAGCTCAAAGCCATAATCATTCATGGCGATGGAGAAGCTGGCGCTTTTTATTTTGCTGATGCGATAAGCCAGCAGCGATGCCATGCCCTCGTGCACCAAACGGCCTTCGAAAGGATAAAATAACAAATGATGGCCCTCGCGGGATTTGAATGATTCAATTAAAAATTCATGACTTTGCGGCAAGTGCGATAACCGGGCCTGCAGCTCAAAAAGTGGCTTGAGGGCTATCACTTCCTCATCCTTTTCAATACCATGCGCCACCTCGTCCAGCTTATCGCGAAAAACAGCGGACAGTTGCGATGATAAAGGCATCCTGCCGCCGTTCCAGCTTGGGATGAGGCCTTTGGTGGCTTTTGATTTTTTAACATAGGCGGTCATCTCCTTCACCCTGATAAATTCCAGACTGCGCCCAGCAAACCAGAACACGCTACCGGGTTTCAATTTGGAAACAAAGCTTTCCTCGATAGTGCCCAAACTACCGCCGCTTAGCCATTTAACGCGGATGCTCAGCTCGCTGGTAATGGTGCCGATACTCAACCTGTGCCGCATAGCCACGCGGCGGCTGTTTACTTTATACAAGCCGTTTTCAACCTCTACCTTTAAAAATTCATCGTATTGCGCTAAGGTTTTACCTCCGTTAGTAATAAAATCAAGTAACTGGTTAAATTCCTTCCGGGTAAGATCGGCAAAAGCGAAGGTGGTTTTCACCTCCTTAAACAGTTCATCGGCCCTAAAACCTTCAGAAACGGCCAGCGTAACCATGTACTGCAAAAGCACATCCATGGTGAGCAGCATCGGGTCGCGGCTTTCGAATATGCCTTTTTTTATGGCTTCTTTCAAGGCAGCGCCTTCCAGTAATTCAAGCGAATGCGTGGGCACAAAGTAAGCCTTTGATACCGCGCCCGGATGGTGCCCGCTGCGCCCCGCGCGCTGCATAAAACGGGCAACACCCTTGGGGCTGCCTACCTGCACCACGGTATCCACAGGCCGAAAATCAACCCCCAGGTCTAAGCTCGAAGTACATACCACTACTTTTAGGGCTTCGGCATGGAGGGCGGCTTCTACCCAGTTGCGCAGCTCATTATCGAGCGAGCCGTGGTGCATGGCCATAATGCCAGCATACTCCGGGTAATTATCTAAAATAGCATGGTACCATATTTCCGACTGCGAACGGGTATTGGTAAATATAAGCGTGGTTTTGCTTTTGGCAACTATTTCCATCACCTGCGGCAGCAGCTTTACGCCAATATGCCCGGCCCAGGAGTAGTTCTCGATATTTTCGGGGATGATGGATTTGATCACCAGCTTTTTGTTGAGGTTGGCACGCACCATTTTTATTTTATCGGCAGGAAAATCATTGCCCAGTAATACTTCCGCGGCTTGCTCCAGGTTGCCAATGGTTGCGCTGATACCCCAAATCTTTAGTTGGCAGTTTGCAGTGGGCAGTTTGCTGTCTGCCGTTTGCTGTTCGCCTGTTAATTTTTTACTGCTATTTGCCAACTGAGAACTGCCAACAGCTTTAAGTCGGGAAAGGCCCAACTCCACCTGTACCCCGCGTTTGGTTCCTAACAGCTCATGCCACTCGTCGATCACCACTACCTGCAGGCCGCTGAATATTTTGGGATATTCTTTTTGGGCGAGCATCAGGTGCAGGCTTTCGGGAGTGGTGAGCAGTACTTCGGGCAATTTTTTCTTTAGGGCGGCCTTTTCGGCGGCGGGCGTATCTCCGGTACGTGTAGCTATTTTCCAGGGGATGTTTAGCTCATCGCATACCTCCTGCATAGCTTTCTTAATATCGTTGGTTAGGGCGCGCAGTGGAGTTATCCAAAGCATAAGCAGACCGTTGTTTTGCCGGGTAGTATAGGTTTGGGGATGTTTATTGATATAATCAGCCAAAAAGGGAAGGAACAAGGCAAAGGTTTTACCGCTGCCTGTAGGGGCATTCAGCAAGCCGGAAAAGCCGCCTAAATAAGCGGCCTCCATTTCGCGCTGAAAGGCGAATTGCTCCCAATTCTTTTTTTTGTACCAATCGCGGATGATCCGTTGCCCTATTGTAATCATGCCAATAATATACAACGGAAACAGCAATAAGTTATATACCCGGTTTAAATTTAAATGAGGGCAGCCTCGGGCAAAGCATTATTTTTTATCGCCTTTTCCCTGTCGGGTGTATTGTACAAATGTTCGGGTATTTCTGCAAGGGTAGATGTATGCACCTTTTCGCCAAGGCTATAAAATTGCTGAAAGCTCATGATCAGTGGTTTCCATTTATCGGGGTCGACACTGTTTTTATCCCCATCCATCAATATATATTCTTCCAGGTAAACCTTTTGTATGCGCAGCTCAAAGGTGAGTATCTTTCCGCGCTGATCGGGGTCGCCTTCGGCCAAACCGTGAACGGCTTCAACAACGGCTTCCATTTGTACAGGGCATTCTTTAACCCGTGGCGGCCAAACAGTGTCCGACTCCTGCTTTGTTAAGCCCGCTATGGCAAATTTATCTTCTTCGTAGCGGTAGCCTTTCAACAATTTGCCTTCGGGCACCGGGTTTGAGCCGGTGGTTTTTGCTAAAAGGTTTACACAGGCTGCCTCGTTAACCGATGGTAAATTTAAAACACATTGCCTGTTACGCATAAGGTTATGGGTAGTTTTTGAACTTGCGGCCAGGCCGATAACGCAACGCCAGCCCAACCAGAATATTGACGACATGGGCGCAAGGTTATCACTTCCGTTTTCGTTATTTGTGCTGATAAGCACTACCGGGGTGCCAAAATATAAAATCGATGGTTCGCTGTTAATGTGCATGGTTATTAATTATTATTGATACACAAAACTACCTTAACAATAAACCCAAAGAAACCCGTTTCTTGCTAACCTGCTATGCCGCACTATTGTATCTAAAGGTTTACATACTGTAAATAACAAAATACTCATATATGGGTTATAGTATAATTATTATAATAAGCCATGCTGAAATATACTTTAATACTTGCTGTTACCTCGCTGATGCTTGGCTGTGAACAATCATCAACTCATAAAACCTTAGCCGATAGCCTGCACATGGCCGATACAGCCTTAAAAACCATTTCGCCGGCGCGGATGATCGTGCCAGGAAAACGGATAGGGCTGATATCTATTAACGAGAATGCCGATAGTGTGATCCTGAAATTAGGCAAGCCTGCCCGGGCTGATGCCGCTATGGGCGCTTCGATGATGACCTGGTTCATCAAACGTAAAAAACACACCTACCAAACCAGTATTTACGCTCACCGCAATATGGGCGGCGCCGATGAAGCGGTAAGCCATGTAAAAGAAATAAGGGTAACATCGCCCTGGTATAAAACGGCCGATTATTCTGGCGCGGGATCCGCATTGAAGGATATAAAAAAGCTGTACAAATTGGTAATGCGCCCGGTATCAAACCCAAATATTAAAAAGCTGTCGCTATATGATGATTATGGCGCGGGTATAGGGTTTGAGGTAGACTCAACCGGCAAATGCACTGCCGTACTGGTACACGCCGAGGGTGATAGTTCAGTTACCTATATTGATATGCACCAGTAAATACGTTGAAATGTTAGCTTATATATGGCGTAATAATATTTTTTGCCATATTTAGATCATGAAACGACCACTCATACTTATCCTGCTAATTTCAATATGCCAGTTAGGCAAAGCCCAAAGTTTGCAAGATACTTTAGGAATTATTAACCAGTTTTTTCATCGTTACCAACCTGAAAATCCGGGCGGGCAATTAGCTATCAGCAGGAATGGTAAGTTAATTTTTTCAAAAGCATGGGGCTTGGCCGATATAGAACATCACGTACCATTCACCACCGAAACTGTAAGCGAAGCCGGATCAATATCCAAACAATTTACCGCGGCATCCATATTATTATTAGAACAACAGGGGAAATTATCCTTAAACGATGATGTACGCAAATATATTCCTGAATTTCCCGGTTACGGTTCGGTAATCAGGTTAAGTAATTTATTGCATCATACCAGCGGCTTGCGTGAGTGGAGTGATCTGGAAGCAATTACCGGCTGGCCCCGCACTACCAAAGCCTACAGGAACGAAGACGTGCTACATATGCTTTGCAGGCAGAAAGGTTTAAACAACCAACCCGGAACCGAATTCATCTACAGCAACTCAAACTATATATTGTTAACTATAATAGTTGAAAGAGTGAGCGGGATGACACTGCCAGATTTTACCAAAAAATATATTTTTGAACCAGCCGGGATGAACCATACGAGCTGGAGGGATGACTACAAGAAAGTAGTGCCCAACAGGGCAATAGCCTATTCAAAAAATGGTGGCATTTATAAAATAAACATGCCTTTTGAAAGAGTATATGGCCCGGGTGGCTTATTAACAACAACAGAAGACCTGCTGAAATGGAACAATTTTTATTTAAACAATAAGCTTGGAAGCCCCGGTTTGCTAAGCAAGCAACTGGCTATTGAGCCCATACCCGGCGGTATTATTACCAACTATGCAGCAGGGTTATTTATTGGTGACGTAAACGGGGTAAGAAGGATATTTCATGACGGGCAAACCGCGGGTTATGTAGGTATTGTTGAAAATTTCCCATCATTGCAGCTTTCCATTGCATGGCTTAGTAACACTACCGAATTTAAAGCAGGCTTGTTTGATGAGATAGATGAAATACAAAATTTATTTATTAAGGATAACAGCACTCAAACCTTAACAAAAAACAGTAATGCACCCCGCTTATCAGTTAGCACAGCACAAAAATATACCGGGTGGTACGCTTATAGCAAAACCAACCAGGGCATAAATATTAAATTAATTAATGATACGCTGTTTTTTGATGATACGCCGCTTATCCCCATAAACGATACGGAGTTTATATATAAAGCCTCCAAAATAAAGTTTAATGGTACACATGGTTTTATGTTAAGTACGCCCGATAACAGGCAACTGACATTTACAAAAGAAGCCGACAGTAAAATAACTGCTGAAAATTTAGAAGCATATACCGGCACTTATTACTCACAAGAAACAGAAAGCAGTTTTAGTATTATACTAAATAACAATAAGCTGATGCTGGAAAAGGATTATATTAAAGATGCGGTGCTATCGCCAACCTACGATAAGGCCTTTAATTTTTACCTTGCTGTAGATGGGGAACTGAACCCGGTATCTGTTAATGTTATTTTTGAAAGCGATAACAAAAATATAACCGGCTGCAAAATATCAACAAGCGATGCAAGGAATATAGTTTTTGAAAAAATAAAATAATACTAGTATACATCACGTGCTTGCGAGGAACGAAGCAATCTCACAATTAAATTTGGCGATTCGATACTTAGCAAGTGAGGTTGCTTCGTCGTTCCTCCTCGCAATGACGCGTGGTGAGAATGCAAAAGGCCTGTTCAATTTTTTGAACAGGCCTTTTGCATTATTAAATTTAAAGCCTATTTCTTCTCGGGCAGTAAAATAAACTTTATCAAATTATCGCCGCTTAAATATTTGTTGGCGGCGTCTTTGGTGCTTTGCACGGTTATTTTATCCAGGTCTTTAAGGTGGTTTAATATCCTGTGCGCGTTTAGCTGGTTTTGCTCGCCGCTGGCAAGGTAACCGGCCCAATAATAGTTCTGCCTCAACTGGATCTCGGTTGAGCGGATGTTTTCAGCTACAAATTTCTGAATATCGGTTTGCAGCGCGCCATTTTGCTTTATCTTGTTAATTTCATCAAGCGTGGCGGCAATCAGCTTATCAACATTAGCGGGGGCACATCCAAAATATACATTAAATGTGTACCTGCCGTTTGGCACTTTAACATAATCGGAACTTACACCCGGCGAATAAACACCGCTTTCCTGCTCGCGCAGGCGCTCGGTAAGCTTGATCTGCAATATCGATTCCAGGGCATCCAGCTCTAAATTATTCACCTCGTTATAATCGTAATCGCCGCTGAATACCATTTGTACGCTGCTTTTATCGCCAATACCTTTATATACCGTTTTGGTTATCTGGCCTGCAGGTGGGTGTATATTCAGATTTTTATAGGTTTCCTTACCATCTGTTGAAGGCAGGCCCCCGAGGTAGGTTTCAAGCAAGGGCGTAATGTCATTGATATTAAAATTACCTACAATGGTAAAAGTAAAGTTGCTTGCATTGGCAAACCGCGCCTTGTAAAAATCAAAGGCCTTATCTAAGTTGGCCGCGTTCAACTGATCAACCGTGGTAACTAAATTCCGGAAATTATAACTGTTTAAAACAGCCGAAACGGTATCCCTGTAAACATTTGTTGGGTCGAGGCCCCGGTTTTGCAGGAACGCTTTAGATTGGGTTATGGTTGATTGCCATATATCAGGGTCTTTTCGCGGCTGGGTAAAATACAGATATACCAGTTGCAGGGCCGTTTCCAGGTCCTGTGGTGTGGTATTGCCCGATATACCCTCAGCGGTTTCGCTTATATAGGGCGAAATATTGATATTTTTACCGGCGAGCATCTTATCCAGTTTAATTTGCGAAATATCGGCAATGCCACTGGAGCCTATGATGCTGGCTGCCAGGTTTGCCGATGGGAAATCAGCATCGCTTGCCAGCGATGTACCGCCAAACGCATAGCCACTGATGAGGATCTGGTCATTTTTAAAATCGGTTGGTTTCAGGATGATCTTTACACCGTTTGAAAGCTTGAGTGTAGCAACCCCAATGGAGTCATCTCCTTTTCGGCTCACAACCACACTACCACGCGGAATTTTATTCCGGCTTAATAAGGGCTCTGTGCTTACATTATCCACATAAGGGGTAAGGTTATCGCCAGCGGTGCTTATCCAGCTTAATAGGGTTTTATCGTCGGGTAGTTTAGCTTTTTCCTTGTCGGGCGCTTCAACAATTACCACACGGTTTTGATCGCCAATAAATTTGCCTGCCATGGCATTCATTTCGGCAAGGGTAATTTTACCAAGGTTATTTACATAAAAGTTATACTCATAGTCGATACCCGGTATAGCCTGGGCATTTAAAAAGTTTTGTACGTACTCTTGTACAAAATTACCCGATGTGGTTTTGTCCTTTTCCTTATAAGCGTTTTCAAGCTGTACGAGCGCGTTCTGTTTGGCGCGTTCCAATTCGGTTAATGTAAACCCGAATTTTCTGGCACGCTCTGTTTCGGCTACTACAGCCTTAATAGCATTTTGCAGGTCATCGCCTGATTTTGCTACTGCGATAGATGTAAATGCATCCTGCTTACCTAAAAAACTACCGTATGATGCCTGACCAAAAAGGAATGGCGGGTTTGGCTTTTGCATTAACTCGCCGATACGCGCGTTAAGCATCTGGTTAAACAGGCCTATGCGTACACTTTGCAAATAATCGGTTGTTGTTTTGATCGTGGTTTCCGGGTGCTTTACTATAATTTCGGCTAAGGTATAAGGGAACTCCTTATCTGTTGCTGTTACTACGCTGGTACCCGCAACAGGCGGATCGGTGTAAATGGTACGTGGTTTTTCGGGTGTTGGGTTTTTTAAGGACGAAAAATTCTGGATGATCAATTCCTTCACCCGGTTTACATCAAAATCACCAACTGCAACTACAGCCTGCAGATCGGGGCGGTACCAATCATGGTAAAAGCCTTTTATCGTTTCAACGGTAGCGGTTTTTATAATATCCTCCTTACCTATAGGCAGGCGGATAGCATATCTTGAATTATTTAATAAAACGGGCAGTATTTGTTGCTGCAAACGTTCTTGTGCATTTTTACCACGCAGGCGGGCCTCTTCCAGCACTACGCCGCGCTCTTTATCCAGCTCCGACTGGTCAAACGTAACATAGCCCGCCCAGTTAGCCAATATGTCAAAGCCTTTTTCAAAAACGCTAACGGTATCGGTTGGTATAGGCAGCTCGTAAACGGTTTCGTCGAAAGTGGTAGAAGCATTCAGGTCTGCGCCAAATTTTACGCCTGATTTTTGAAGATAATCCACCAATTGATTTTTAGGGAAATCGCGTGTACCGTTAAATGCCATGTGCTCGGTAAAATGTGCCAGGCCCTGTTGCGGGTCGGTTTCCAATACTGATCCTACTTTATTTACAAGGTATAATACTGCGCGGTTCTTTGGTTCGCTGTTATGGCGGATATAGTAGGTTAAGCCATTAGGCAATTTGCCTATAATAACATTTGGGTCGACGGGCAAAAGCTCGCTTTTTAATTGTGTAGAAGCCGCGCCCTGGGTTTTATGGGCAACAGGCTTTTTCTTAACCTGGGCAAAAGCGCCGCCCCATGTAATAAATAAGGCTAAAGCCGCTACCGATAGTTTTTTGTTAAAATTCATTAGTTTAAATTAATAGGGAATTTATTGCTTGATGCAAAACGTATAAATTAAGGGATTATTTTTCATTAAAAGCCTGTTTCATCATGCTTTCCAGCTCATCTTTATGATCCTCGCCTATTTTTTGCCCCCATGCCATTGATTTGGTTAAAATATCGGGCTGTTTGGCTGTCATGGCTTTGCCTGCCGGGGTTGATAAAAAATCGGCTATCTTGTTTAACTCATCTACGCTATATTCCGAAGCATAAATAGGAACAAGGCCTTTCGTAACCTCATCGGCACTAAGATATTTCGCGAAAAATTTGGTCATCACATCAACAAAAGCAGGCCTTTTATCTTCGGGTATCTGGGCTGATTGGCTTTGTATTACCGTTGCGAAGATCTTCTGCATGTTTTCCTGTATACCCGAAGCCTGTATCAGCCGCTGGGCGGCTTTGGCTTGTTCGGGTGTAATACTTGCTTCCGTTGTTTGTGCTTTCAGTTGCGTAAAGCACACCGATAATAAAATTGTTAATAAGATAAGGTTTAGTTTGTTTTTCATTTATACTTTGATAATTATGTTACGTTTATACAATGGGTACATAAACAGCCATATAACAAATACCAGTGCTATGCCAGCCGCCAATGAAGCATTTATGGGTGTAAAACAGGGCACAAATACCGTTTGGTAAATATAACCGTAAAGGTTTGTACGTTGCCCGTTAAAGGTAGTTGGTATGGTGCCTAAAACGCCCGGTACAATATCGGCCAATACATAGGCGGTGATTGAGTTTATGCCGAAGGCTACAAAAAATGGTGTGGCTTTTTTAAAACCTTTAACATCAATAAGCCAGTAAAGCGCTGCCAAAAAAACGGTAGCCATGCCACCTGTATAAAGTACAAAGGAGCTCGTCCATAATTTTTTATTGATGGGGAAGAAGAAATTCCAGGCCAATGCCATTAAAATAGCCCCTACGCCATAAACAAACATCCAGGTAATCTTTGTTGCAGCATCTTCGTCTTTTCTTTTTAACCAGGTTCCTACCCTTATACCAAACAAGCCGGTACCAATGGCGGGTATAGTGCCTAATATGCCTTCAGGATCCCACACGCGCGACTCCGTCCATAAATGTTTGGTGCCGAATACCAGCCTGTCGAGCCAGGCGCCGAGGTTTGTTGCGGGATTAAGGTTTGCATAACCCACGCCCGGCACAGGTATGCATGTCATGATCAAATAATACCCTATTAAACAACCCGCAAATAACCATACCCTTGTTTTGGCTGTGGTTTTTAAATATACTACCGTACATATAAAATATACCACTGCTATACGCGGCAAAACGCCCGGAATACGGATCTCGCCAAGAATATTACCTATATTAAAATCGCCTTTTAAAAACTGGAAGAGGATATGAACGCCATAATTAATAAGCAACAGGTTTAGCATACGTTTAAAGGCATGCCATATCAACTTGCTATGATCCTGTACCGCTTCTTTTCTTTTTTCCATAGCGTAAACAATGGATACACCTGCCATAAAAAGGAAGAAAGGGAAAACCAGGTCGGTTGGGGTACAGCCATTCCATTCAGAGTGATCAAGCGGCGGATAAATATGGCTCCAGTCGCCCGGGTTATTTACTAATACCATGCCGGCCATGGCAATACCGCGAAAAACATCGAGCGAAAGCAGGCGCGGGGATTTAGTTTTTACTTCAGCAGTCATTGGGTTATCAGTTTAAATGTATTAAGGCCTATAAATTTATAATTATTAATAAACTTATAGGCCTTATCGGCATAAAAAAATAAACCCTAGCCTTAAAAACCCGATACTTAAACTTAATTTAGGGCTATGGTAGCATTAAACCACAACCTGCAACAGCTTTTTGATATTGCCCGAAAGGATGAGAAAACCGCCATTGGTTTAATGTCGGGCACCTCGCTCGATGGGCTTGATATTGCTTTGTGCAGGTTTAGCGGCAATGGCCTGCAAACCAAATTCAAGCTGCTGAATTTTGTAACTATTGCTTATGCTGAGGATTTTAAACAGGAAATAAAAGCCGTATTTGCCCGCAGGAATGCCGACCTGGAAAAGGTTTGCCTGCTGAATGAATTTATCGGCAGCTATCATGCTGAACTGATCCTGCAGGCACTTGCCGACTGGCACATCAAACCAGAAACTGTTGATTTTATAGCCAGTCACGGCCAAACCATTTATCATGCGCCAAAACGTTTGCATAAACAAGCAGGCTACCCCAATGCTACCCTGCAAATTGGCGATGGCGATCATCTTGCGGTAAAAACAGGCATACTCACTATCAGCGATTTCAGGCAGAAACATATATCGGTGGGCGGCGAAGGTGCGCCATTAGCTTTATATGGCGATGTAATATTAGGCAGCAAGGCGGGTGAGAACAGGCTGTTACTAAATATTGGCGGTATTGCCAACCTTACTTATTTGCCTGCCGATGGTAACTACGCACATATTTTATGCACCGATACCGGCCCCGGCAATACCCTTATAGATGCGGCCTGCCGGGCGTATTTTAATAAGCCCTATGACGAGGACTCAAAGATCGCATACGCGGGTAAAGTGAATGAACCATTGCTTGATGCCTTGCTTAGCCACCCGTTTTTTGGTGAAACAGCACCAAAAACTACCGGGCCGGAATTGTTTAACCTGGCTTATGTTGAGGATGCGCAGCGGCGGTCATTAACATTACAGATAAGTCCCGAAGACCTGATTTGTACTTTGAGCGCGTTTACTGCCCGGTCTATTGCTGATTTTATACAGGCCAATTTTAAAACTGATGATCTAAAAGTGTTTGTAAGCGGCGGCGGCGCTAAAAATTTGTTTGTAATGGATCAGCTTCAAAAGCTTTTACCGGGAATTATTATTGCAGATACCCGGGCTTTAGGAATTGACCCGGATGCAAAGGAAGCTATTTTGTTCGCACTGCTGGGCAATGAGGCCCTGTGCGGTGAGCCGATGAAAATTGGCAATAACCCGGCGGTGCTGATGGGGAAGTTTAGCTTTGCATTATAAAGTTGCATCAATCAATTTAAGCGGGATCCTTATGGCCCGCGGGCGATAGTTATCCGGATCATATTTACCATCAACACAAGCCGGGATGCAGGGTGCGTAACCGTTGATGGAATAATCCATCAGCAGCTCGTTTTTCGAATTGATATACTCCGGATGTGCCAGCGGGCCATAAAAAAATGGCCGGTGGCCCTGCTTACTATCATCAATGGTATAAATAATTTTCCTTTGCGTGAACGGCCCCGAAGGGCTTGTACTGCTCGAAACATAAATGTCCTTGCCGGCATCGCAGGTAAGGCTGAATTCGGTGCTAAAAAGTACATACCTGTTTTTAATTTTACACATATACATGCTAAAGCCCGGTATATCAGCAATTACAGCACACTTTTTTATATCGGCTACCCAATTGCTGCCGTCCCAAAACATCCATGGCGCATTGGGTGCCTGTTCTGTAAAACGGGCCAGGTAAACTTTGTTATTTTTCAAGCCATAGGTATAAACAAACCCATTTTCTTTAATAAAACCCTGTCCGAAGCCAATACCGTCGAGATCCTGCAAATGGGTATAGGCAACCACATGCATAGTTGGCACATAAATTTTCGCCCAGGTATCGCCCAGGTTTTGCATATCGTATTGCCCGGGGCCGTTTTTATGCAGGTTCAGGCAGATGATATACACCGTATCGCCATGCTGAAAGCCAGTGAGCGGCCATATAAAATTGCCCGGTTCGGCTTTAAAAAAACTTGGAGTGCCATTGCTGCCCGGCAGTGTAATGGTGTGATGCCAGTCCCAGTCATTTTTGGGTTGGATAAGCACACTGTTATTTGCCCCGAAAAGACATGGCACAGAGCGCGTAGCCGGGTTATAATCATCAATATAACTATCGCCAAACAACCACATTACCCTGCCATCATCCAGCGGGATTGTATAACCGCCATCAGCAGCGATCATACCTTTTTCGCGTTTGAAAAAATTGGTAATTGAGGTGTCCTTATAAGCTTGCTGGGCGAAAAGGGCGCTACTTGTTAATATGCATAAACAAAAAGCAAACAACTTTTTCACGGTACTAAAGTATCAAATTACAACGCGTTTAAGCTTGTTCAATAGACTATTAATTTACGAAGTTTTTCAAACTTCGTAAATTTGGTGGACGATAGATAGGTTTAGGTCGTAAGATGAAAACATGTAAAGCAAAACTTACGAAGTTTTTTAAACTTCGTAAGTTAATTGATATTTTACAAATCGGCTTTCAAACCATACTTCGCGCTGAATTTGCGGTATAGTTGCTTGTGCAGGTTATCTAAATTAATATCGCGGCCCTGTATAAAGGCTTTTTGCACATCAATGGTGATCATATCCAGCGCGTCGCCTTTGGAGATGAAAAGGTTCGCGTCTTTGCCAACCTCCAGCGTTCCGGTAGTTTTGTCGATACCTAAAATTTTGGCGTTGTTTTGGGTGATCATGCTTAAAGCTTGTTCTTTACTCAATCCATAACCCACTGCCTCACCCGCCTCAAAGGGCAGGTTGCGCTGCCGCCAAAAACCTATACCTGTTAAGCCGTATAACACGCCTGCATCCTGCAATATTTTGGGTAATTTGTAGGACAGGTAAACATCATCTTCATCATTATCGGGCAAACGCTGGGTTTCCTTTAGTATCACGGGCACATTATTATCCCGCAGCACTTCGGTAACCAAATATGATTCGCTGCCACCAACAATTACGGCCTGCATCCCGAATTTTTTGGCAAAAGCAACAGCCTGCACGATCTCCTTTGCGCCATCGGCATTGATGAACAACTTTTTTGAACCATTAAACAAGCCTTTCATAGCATCCAGGCGTAAATTGATGACGGCTGGTTTATCTATTTGCGAATAGGCCTTAGCTTCTGCAAACAATTCAACTATCGCGTCAATGGCTTTTTGCGCGCGTTCGGCGGGTGATTCCTGCGGGCCTGTCGCTGGGGCCGCGCCCCTGCGGCGGGTATTGGTTTGTACCACCGGCCAGGTTAAGTGTATGCCTATATCTGTTTTATAAGCCGCGTCTTCCCAGTTCCAGGCATCCAATTGCACTACCGATGACTGGCCGGATATTACCCCGCCATCGGGCGTTGGCTGCGCCAGTAAAATCCCGTTCGACCGCACGGTTGGTATCACTTTCGAATCGGTATTATAAGCAACTATCGAACGCACATTAGGGTTCAGGTCGCCGGTTTCTTCATCATCCACCGTACCGCGCGCGCCTTCTTCTATCTCTATAAGGCCGAGTGTGGTTATGGGGCATATAAAGCCGGGATAAACTTGCTTCCCGGTGGCATCAATAACATCGGCACCTGCATTGGTTGGCGCGGCACCCTCGCCTATGGCGGTTATTTTGCCTTTATCAAAGGCTATGTAGCCATTATTTATTACCTGGCCGTTACCTATGTGAATGGTGCCACCGTTTATAATAATTGGTTTTGATTGCGGCGGCGCAGGCGAAATAGTAGCTTGTGCGTATAGGAGGTTTGTGCTGAGCAGTAATCCTCCAAAAATTGTAATTAGCTTTTTCATATATAATTATCTTTAAAGGATTATTGATTATTTACGGTTTGGATAGCTGATGTTTGTGTTTGACTGGTATTGCCGCCATCGCCCGAAACATATCCGTCGTCTTCGCTCGCCTCATCATCAACCCTTGGTCGGCGGCCCATTGGCCTTTGCGTTAACGCACCCTTATTTTTAGCGGCGATCATTTTCAGGATGATACGTTCCTCATCAGCCTTCATGGCTTTTTGATTGGCTGCATCCTTATCAATATCCCAGTAAGGTATCCCATCAACATAAGTTTTTAGGCAAACGGCGTAAATAGATAAGGGATCGGCCGACCATAACACCACATCAGCATCCTTGCCTACTTTTATACTGCCTACACGGTTCTCTACATGCATCATTTTTGCCGGGTTAAGGGTAACCAGCTTCAGGGCTTCTTCCTCGCTCATGTGGCCATAGGTTACGGCCTTACCAGCTTCCTGGTTAAGGCGGCGGCCCATTTCCTCATCGTCGGAGTTAAAGGCGGTAACAACGCCCATATCATGCAGTATTTTGCCATTGTAAGGGATGGCTTCGGCAACTTCCATTTTATAGGCCCACCAGTCGGAGAATGTTGAGCCATAAATATCGCGGGCTTTCAGTTTATCGGCTATTTTATATCCTTCTAAAACGTGGGTAAAAGTGTTCACCTTAAAGCCCATGCTATCGCCCACAAGCATCAGCATATTAATTTCTGATTGGAGGTAGGAGTGGCAGGTGATAAAGCGTTTTTTATCCAGGATCTCAACAATTGCATCCAATTCCAGGTCGCGGCGTACATTATTGCCCTTTACAGCACGCGCGGCCTTGTACTCTTTGGCGCGGGTAAATTCATCAACATAAACCTGTTCAACTCCCATACGTGTTTGCGGGAACCGCGCATTTGGCCCGGCTGAGAGAGAAAAATTACTTCCCTTAACGTTTTCGCCCAGCGCGAATTTGATAAAGCCATCGGAACCTTCAAATTTCATATCATCGGCCAGCACACCCCAACGGTGTTTTATCAGTTGCGTTTGCCCGCCAATAGGGTTAGCCGAGCCATGCAAAATATGTGAGGTAGTTACCCCGCCCGCCAGTTGGCGGTACAGGTTTATATCTTCGGGGTTCAGCACATCGGCTATCCTTACTTCGGCTGTTACAGCCTGTGTGCCCTCGTTTACGCTGCCTGCTACCGCGATGTGCGAATGCTCATCAACAATACCCGGCGATAAATGCTTGCCGGTAGCATCAATAACTTTAGCATTTGGGGCAGATAGGTTTTTGCCTACCGCCTTTATTTTTCCGTTCTCGATCAGCACATCGGTGTTTTGTAAAATGCCTTCTTTTTCGTTCGTCCAAACCGTGGCGTTTTTAAACAACACCGTTTCGGCAACGGGTAATTGCGCATTACCATAAGCCACAAAAGGATACATAACCGGGCCAACGGTAAGGTCGGGCTTTGGTGTTGGGCGGTGTTGCCCGGGGTCTGCGGGGCCAGTGTAAGTGGCCGTCCATTTAATGTCCGTGCCATCGGGCATTACACCATTGCCACGAAAGGTAAGCGGCGACAGGTTAGTGATGTAGCCGGTTAAACGCACATTACCGTTTGGCTTACTTTTCAGGTCGAAATAAATACTTACTACATCGCCGCTGCGGGTAATGGTGCCATGCGCGCGGGTGCTGTCGGCATCGTTACGCGCTATGTTCACATCATATTCGCCGGGCGTGCCACCAATTTTAAGGCTGACGCCGGGCAGGGCATCGCTTGCAAAATTATAACTGCCACGCAGGTCGGTTACATCCATGCGGGTAACTACATACTGGCGGCCCTCAATCCAATTCTCATAAATAATATTTTCTTTTTTAAACAGGTCATCTGAGGTGATGATGAAGTTGGCCATTTTCCCTTTTTCAAGCGTGCCTATTTTATCGGCAACACCCAGCATTTCGGCAGGGATAGAGGTTAGCGACATTAAGGCCTGTTTTTCACTCAAGCCATTATCGATAGCGGTACGCAGGTTTGTCCAGAAATCGCGACTGTTATCCAAGCCATAAGATGTTATGGCGAATTTTATCCCGGCCTTTTCCATAGTTGCCGGGTTGGTGGGCGCCAGTTCCCAATCTTTTAACTGGGCATAGCTTACTTTGCGGGCATCCAACGGGTCTTCCACATCATAAGCCTGCGGGAAGGTTAAAGGGATGATGAAGCTGCTGCCCGTGCCTTTCATGGCATCAATGCGGCGGTATTCATCGCCATCGGTTTTAAAAATATATTGCTTGCCAAACTCTTTTGCAATTTTATTGGCACGCATCACCATCAGCGGGTCGCTAACTTCAAATATCTGGGGGATTGCTTGGGTGCGGTTAAACTCGGCCAATGAAATATTATATTCCGCAGTTTGGTTTTTGTACCACTGGGCATCATAATAAGTTTGGCGGATAAGGGCAATACTGCCCATTAATGACGACGGATAATTGGTTGCTGCCGTACCCTTGCTAAATGAATAATGCGCGGCGGCTTCGTCATTCAGCATTACTTCGTTATCGCGCTCATCGCCCAAAGTAACTACTACCGATGTGCCGCGGGCAATACCATCGTGTATTAATGACTGCACCGCGCCAAAACCATTTTTCTTCATGTCCTCAGCTTTTGCAACATCAGCATGAAATATTGCTTTAGCGTTCATTTCGGGTTTTATAGCCTCGTTCCAGCCATACGCACCGGGTTTGGTTGAGGTATAAACCGGTACACGGCCAAAGCCGCCTCCCCCACGGGCAAATTCCTGTCGCGGGGCATCGGGCATGCCATAAGTGGTATAGGCATCAACCAGGCCGGGATAAATGTATTTCCCTTTCAGATCAATAGTTACATAGCCTTTTGGAATGGTGATACCCGCGCCTACGGCTTCAATTTTGCGGTCTTTGATCAGCAGTGTGCCATTGGCGATGGTTTGATTGGCATTTACTACAATGCTGGCATTGGTGAAGGCGTATTGCCCGGGGAGGATATCCCAGGCACCGTTCACCGGGAATGTTTCTTGCGCATAGGTTACTTTTATAAGCAATATCGCGCAGCAAAAAAGTAGAATTTTTTTCATTGTGACCAGTTAATAATGAGGATTATAAATATAAAGAAGATTTTATTAGCTGCAAGCTTTAGCTATTGCCACAGTAAATTTGTTACAGAATGTGTTCAGGCCTTATTTAGTTTTATTAAAGCGATAACTATAGCTCAATAAAAAATACCGTTTTATGGCTTCGTTCTGTATATCATTTATAGTATTATTTGAAGCGAAATGTATGGCGCTAACACTTTGATTCAGCAGATCGTAACAGGTTAACCTTATTTCGCCTTTGTCCTTTTTCTGAAAGGCGCGGGCTATAGAAAAACTTAACAGGTTTGACTGGCGCTGAAAGCCCTGCGCAACCAGCGGGTTGTAGATATGGGTATAATTAATACTCCAGTTTATCCGTTTAGGCCATTGCACATCCAGGGGCAGGCTTATGGTTTGCTGCACATAACTTACAGCGGGATAATTTACCAGTTCGTACCGGGTAATTGCCGGGTTAATATGGTAGGTAGGCTCAAATTCAACCACATCATTCCAGCTCACAACAAACTCCTGTGTAATCGGGAGCGCGTAAGTATCCTGGTAACCATCCTTGTAATTAACTTCAAAAAAATTACGGCCTGCGCTTGCGTTAACATTGGTTGACTCGCGTAATTGCCATTCGCCAAATTTTTTTAGGGTTTTTGATATGCTCCCACTAATATAAGTGGTAAACCTGCCATTTTTGTTAATCGGGGTTATTAATTGCGCACCCTGCGCACTAACCAGGCTTTCCTGAATAATACTGTTGTTTTCCAATATAACCCGTGCCGATAAAAATACATATAACTGATCCTGCATATCGAATTCGTTATAATTAATGCCGAAGTTTCGCAAACGCGTAGGCTTTAGATCGGGGTTGCCTGTAAAGCTATTTAGCTGGCTATATACGATAGTAATTGGTTCTAATTGGCTGATCGTAGGCTGCCGCACATCTTCGCTATAGCTAAAATTCACCTTACCTAAGCTTAATGATACAAAGGGGAATAAGTAGGTGAAATGCTGGTTCAGATCGGGGGTGTTGTTATTGAACTGGTTATCTATCTGTTGTGTTTGCGCAATAAAGCCCACGTTAATATTGATATTTTTTTTAATGTACACCAATTGAGGGTGCCCGCTTTGCAACCATTGGTCGCGGGTTAAATTGCTGCTTTGCGAGGGTAAAAAAATATTGTAAAGCCCTGTTTTGGGGTCAAGGTCATAAGTAAACAGATCGGCACCATTAACCGAGTAGTTGCCGGTTAAAGTTATACCCGCGGTAATAGTTTTACTAAGCGGGTAATTATACCCGGCGCTTAAACCCACGCTGGTATTAGTGCTTTTGTTATTGGCAAGCCTTGCCAAAGTATCTGAAGTTAAGCCCGCCGTGTACGATACCAGGTCATCATTGCTTATACCCAGGTTTGTGTTGGGGTTTATACTTATATCATTGGTTATGCTTAATGATTCTCCTTTTTTTCTGAAGGAATGATAATAGTTTAAGCTGTGCTGGTATTGCGTATTATTGCCTTTATCACCATCGTTATTAACGCTTTTACTTAGTACAGGTGTAAAATTATTAAAGCTGGTAACCTGACTAAGGGTATTTGAATTGGTATTGTTAAAAGCCAGTTGCGGTATATATTTTATATTGGTTACGCTATCGGCTGCCCACTCTATTGTTCCGTTAACAGTTTGATCATTGGTAATATTGTGAATTTTATTTGCTGAATTATTGGTTAGCACCGTATCGCTTAAAAATTGCGCAATATTTTTTGATTGCAGGTTATTGAAAATGGTATTGTTATAGTTGTAAACCAGGTTAAGCTTTACTTTTTTCCAGTTATCGTTAATGTTTACCCCTGTGTTGGTAACCTGCTGTAAACCTTCGCTGGGGCCAAACCCTATCAAAGAGGTGCCGATAAACTCCGTATTACCCAAATCTTTGCTGTTGCCGATGATGCTTACCTGCAAATTATCAATTGATTTGTTGTACAAGCCATCTACCTGGTACCTATCCTGCGTGCCTGCCCCAACTGTTACTTTACCAAAGGTGCTTTTTGAAAATTGCTTTTTAAATTTCAGATTGATGATCTTCTTTACCACGTAGTCCGGCTGCAGGTGATCGGGGTCATTCTCGCGGTCGTCATATACCTGTATTTTGGCTATCATCTCGGCATCCAGGTTTCTTGATGCAATTTTGGGGTCGTTGGCAAAAAAATCGCGGCCATCCACTTTTATTTTAGATATGCCTTTACCATTAAAGGTTATGGTTCCATCGCGGTCGACCTGCATGCCGGGCAGCTTTTTTAACAAGTCCTGAACAACGGCATTAGGCCGCACTTTAAAGGCTTCGGCATTAAACTCAATGGTATCTTTTTTAATGACAATAGGCACACTTTCACCTTTTATAGTTACTTCGGCCAGGTTTTTTGTGCCGAGATATAATGTACCGAGGTTAAGCAATGCCGCTTTTGTAAAATTTAATTTTATATGCAAGCTTTCATAGCCAACATGCGATATCAGCAGGCGTAAATCTTCATTATTCCTTAAATTACGTAAGGTAAAAGCTCCTTGTTTATCAGTAAGCGTATATGATACCAGCGATGAATCGCTCACTTTTAAAACAGCAACCGTTACAAATTCAACCGGTTGGCGCGTAGTTGAATCTATAAGGGTTGCTGTAATGGTATGCCGGCTTTGCGCCCGGCAAATATTTACTAAACAAATAATGGTGATAAGGAATAGCAGTTTTTTCATTTAAAGCATCTAAACTAACTAAATATGTAGTTTATCACGCCGATTATTATTACCTGTTAACATTCATTAACATTAAATAACGTTCGTTAAATAATCATCAAATATTAGTTTACCAAAGTGTTTTCGCGGCCCGGTATAAAGTTTAGTGATTTTAAAATAGTGTTGTATATTCGAATAAAAATTTTGAGTTATGAATGCATATAATTTTCTTCTGCACGCGCATTCCGGTTTCCGGTATGTGGTAAGCATATTACTTTTGCTGTCTATTTTCCTGTCATTCTCGGGCTGGCTTGAAAAAAAGCCATACGTTGAGGCCAACAGAAGGATAAATTTATTTACGCTGATCTCGGCACATATACAATTGCTGCTCGGCATATTGCTTTATTTCAAAAGCCCGTACGTAGAATTCAATAGCGATACCATGAAAGACCCTGAACTGCGCTACTGGACAATGGAACATGTGGTAATGATGATCGTTGCTATTATAATAATAACCATAGGGCACAGTAAATCAAAAAAACTGGTACTGCCCGAGGCTAAGCACCGCATCATCGCTTTATACTATTCAGCAGCCTTAATAATCATTGTGTTAGCTATTTTGGCAAGCCATCGCCCATTTTTGGGTATGAGCTGAGAAAAAAAATGAGAAAAACTTTGCTAATTCAAATTTCTTTATAAATTTGCTCCCGCTATGATCAAAATCAACCCAATTAACCAATGGTGGCACCAATTAACAAATTGGCAGCCGGATATTATTTGATCGTATAGATTAACCAATTGTAAACCTATTTGGAACCCGGCGAATATAATTCGTCGGGTTTTTTTGTTTTAAGGACTATATATAAAATGAAGAAATTTAAAATTACAACCACACATAAAAAGCTATTAGCAGATACCACCACCCCGGTAAGCATTTACCTGCGCTTAAGGGATGTTTTCCCGAATTCGCTATTGCTGGAAAGCTCCGACTATCACAGTCGCGAAAACAGCACCAGTTATATTTGCTGCGAACCCATCAGTGGTTTATTGCTGGCCGATGGCCACCTGAAAAAGAAATACCCCGATGGCACAGAAGAAAATTACCAGTTCGGCGGGTTCGAGCTCATCAGCCAGATAAATGATTTTTTAACTTGCTTTGAAACGAATGAAACCGGCTTGAAGATCATATCCAACGGCCTGTTCGGCTATTTTACACATGAGGCGGTTGAACATTTTGAAACGATCCGGCTTAAAAAAGTTGATAACGACAGCAAAAAAATACCCGAAATGCAATACCATATGTACAAATATGTTATCGCTATCGATCACTTTAAAAATGAGCTGTACATATCCTATAACCAGCCTGATGGACAAGCGGCTGATAACGGGCTGGAGAAAATTGAGTACCTGATCAAAAATAAAAACTTTCCTGAATATACTTTTCAAAGCAAGGATGCCGAGCAATCAAACCTTACCAACGAGGGTTTCATCGCTATAGTTGAAAAAATGAAACAGCATATTTACCGGGGCGATGTTTTCCAGATCGTGCCATCGCGGGCATTTTCTAAAAAGTTTTTGGGCGATGAATTTAATGTGTACAGGGCGCTAAGGTCTATCAACCCATCGCCCTATTTGTTTTATTTTGATTATGGCGATTTCCGGATCTTCGGTTCATCGCCGGAGGCACAGATCACTATAAAAAACAGGGTGGCCAGTATATTTCCTATCGCGGGAACCTTTAAACGCACCGGCGATGATATTAAGGATGCGGAACTAGCGCAAAAGCTGATAGAAGACCCCAAGGAGTCCGCCGAACATGTGATGCTGGTTGACCTGGCCCGTAACGACCTGAGCCGCCATTGCGAGCAGGTGGAAGTTAAGGCTTTTAAAGAGGTGCAATATTACTCGCACCTTATTCACCTGGTATCGCATGTAAGCGGTAAATTATTGCCTGGCGTGGCCTCGTTTAAGGTTGTTGCCGATACCTTCCCCGCAGGTACGTTAAGCGGCGCGCCAAAATACCGGGCTATGGAGATCATTGACGAGAACGAAAAAACCAAACGCAGCTTTTACAGTGGCGCCATAGGCTATTTAGGCTTTAACGGCGATTTTAACCACGCTATTATGATACGCTCGTTTTTAAGCAAGAACAACACCCTGCATTACCAGGCGGGCGCGGGCATAGTGGCAGGTTCGGTACCCGAGATGGAGTTGAAGGAGGTGGATAATAAAATTGCGGCGCTGAGAAAAGCGATAGAGTTGGCGGAGGAGTTGTAGTACAGCCCCCTAACCCCCTAAAGGGGGAAATATTGCGAATAATGCTTTTTAAATAATTGGATATGACGACTAATAATATACCTAATTCCTCCCCCTTTAGGGGGTCGGGGGGCAACATTTTAATAATAGATAATTACGATTCCTTTACCTATAATTTGGTGCATTTGGTTAATGAAATTGGCTTGCAATGCGAGGTTTGGAGGAACGATCAGTTTAAGATCGATGATGTGGATGCTTTTGATAAAATCATCCTTTCACCGGGGCCGGGGATACCTTCAGAGGCGGGTTTGTTGCTGGAAGTGATAGAGAAATATTCGCCTACTAAAAGTATTTTTGGCGTTTGTTTGGGGCAACAGGCCATTGCCGAGGTTTTTGGCGGTAAGCTGTATAATTTAAGTCAGCCGATGCATGGAATAGCTACACCCATATTGGTTACCGATGAAAAGGAAAAGCTTTTTACCGGCCTGCCAAAAAGCTTTAAAGTTGGCCGGTACCACTCATGGGTGGTGGATGAAAAAGCCATCCCGGATGCGTTAACCGTGACTGCCATTGATGAGGCGGATAATTCGGTAATGGCCTTGAGGCATAAACAGTATGATGTAAGAGGTGTACAATTTCACCCCGAATCGATATTAACGGAGTATGGTAAGGAATTGATGAAAAACTGGATCGGCTAGCCCCCCGACCCCCTAAAGGGGGAGTTTAATGGCGGGTAATTATAAATTTATATATGACATTAAAACAAACGAATCAAAAGCTTCCCCTTCAAAGCGCTGGGGGGACTATCTTAGATAAAATAGTCCTGAATAAGCGCAGAGAGGTTGAATCAGCCAAAAAGAAAACTTCTTATACCAAGTTGGAGGAATCGGATTTTTTTCACCGGGAAACCTATTCTTTCAGGGAGTTTTTGCTTGATCCGGCGCGTACGGGCATTATTGCCGAGTTTAAGCGTAAATCGCCATCAAAGGGGATCATTAATGATAAGGTAAAGGTTGAGGCTGTAACTAACTCCTACGCCGCCGCGGGTGCTTCCGCGCTATCGGTATTAACGGATAGGCAGTTTTTTATGGGTAAAAAAGCCGACCTCATTAAAGCCCGGCAAGCCAATACCATCCCTGTTTTACGCAAGGATTTTATGATTGATGAGTACCAGGTAATTGAAGCCAAAGCTTTAGGTGCCGATATTATTTTACTGATAGCCGCCATACTTACGCCTGCCGAAATTCAGCAACTGGCATCGCTGGCAAAAAGTATTGGCCTGAATGTATTGCTGGAGGTTCATAACCTGCAAGAACTGGAACGCAGCATTAACCCAAACCTTGATGCCATTGGTGTAAATAACCGCAACCTGGCTGATTTTACAGTTTCGGTAGAAACATCATTTAAACTCGGGGAACATATCCCGAAGGAATTTTTAAAGATCTCCGAAAGCGCTATCAGCAATACCGATGTAATTAAAGATTTAAAAAAGGCAGGCTTTAACGGTTTCCTGATCGGCGAGAATTTTATGAAGCAGGCTGATCCAGGGCTAGCAATGCATGAGTTTGTGAAGGGATTGAGATAATGCTAATAGGGCACAAGTTACCCTTGCCAATACCTGACACACAAAACTTGCGCCAGTGGGGGAGTTTGGCCTATTCTCCGCGCGTCCTTGCGAGGAACGAAGCAATCTCACATGATTAAGTATTGAATATCCATATCGTCTGCTTGTATAGTGGGGTTGCTTCGTTCCTTACAGCAATGACAAAAATTTGAGATCCCGAAACAAGTTCGGGATGACCAATTTGCTAAACCATATCAACCCTAAAATTCAATATGCGCCCTTAGCGAAAATACATTTACAGGGCCGCGGTCGGCATTATAGGCCGGGTTTAATATAAACTGGTAATCTGGCGTAAGCCAAAATTTCTTTTGGAAGGCGTTTATCTTGTAATATAATTCGGCTATCATTTCGGGGCTGTAATTCAGGCGGCCATCACCTATCAAAAATCCATAACCACCATCGGCCAGGTAATCGCGATGATCTGCCGATAATCCGTTGCCTATAAATGCTAAGCCAAGCTCATCATCATTACGTTTCCACGAAGTGCCTTTTAGTACGCCGCCAAAACTTACTGAGCGGTCGATCTCGGTAAAGAACCAAGTTTCGGTGTGGCCGTCGTTGGCGCTGACTTTTGCAAATACACCAAAATCATTAGTGATACTTTGGTCGGCGCTGATACCAAACCCGTATTTATGCCGCCCATAGGCCTGGGTGGTATCTACATTTGGCGCTTTTGGATTTAGGTTTATGGCTTCCCGGTAATTACCGAATTTGCCGTTGTTTAAAAATCCTAATATGCGCACAGTGCCTTTTTGGCCATCTATTTCATAACGCCTTTCATACTCCATGGTTTGTGTGTTGGCATGTAATACCTTAGCATCCCATACAGCGCCATTGGCGGTTGTAGTAACCATAGTTAGGGCAAAACGCAATGTCCAGTCGGGTTGGCCTAATTCGGCGTAAGCGCCAAGTACATAGCCGCGGGTGTTGGCGGGGTAATCCCAGGCTCCATTATCCATCAAGGCCCAGTTCATGAATTGCATGCGTGGGTCGTGGCTGTATTGATTGCCATCAAAAAAATCGGCCATGCCAAATTTTCCAAGGACGAATGAGAAATAACGCTTGCTTTTTAAGCCCGCTAACTGGTTCTGATCATCAGTTATGGTATCCTTTTCTTTGCCCCATTCAAATGTTTGTTTAAAGTATAAGCGGGCAATATAAATTGCAGGCGCGCTGCTGCCTATCCTAAAAGTCTCACCGTTCGGAAAGCCTGCTATACCCAATGTTTTGCTTAATCCGCTTCCGCCTGATAATTCAGGATCAAAAACCGCTTCGGCGCCTTTCCATAAGCGGGCATCGCCAAATAAGGTGCTGGTTATAGATGTTTGCGTTTCCTGGCTTGTGATCAAGCTATTTCTGCCGCTATACGGCGCGCTAAAGGCAGGCTTATATTGCGTAATAGTTGTTTCCTGAAAATGGAAATTGTATGGCTGCTGTTTAAGCGTGTCCTGCGCAAAAGCAAAGCTTATAGAAGTAAGCAGTAAAGTAATAAGTAGTAAGCTTTTTTTCATTTTGGCGCAAATTAAAGTTTCAGTGTTAACACAATGTATCCTCTTTATAAATTTAAACAAATCTAATAATATTTTTAGACAAGACTAAATATTATTAGATTTAGTTTATAGCCACTGACTAAACTTTTGTATAAACCAGTTTTTAATAACCTGTGTAAGCAGGCAATAAGAAAATAAAATAGCTACCAGCCATAAAAAGAACCCAAGGGGCAATGGCTGTAACTTAAATGCCCCGGCAATGGGCGAAAACGGCAGCGCTATCCCTATCAGCATAATAACAGAGGTTAGGGCCACCACAGGTGCTGCCGCCCAGCTTTGTATGAAAGGTATTTTGCGTGTACGTATCATGTGTACAATAAGCGTTTGCGATAATAAGCTTTCAACAAACCAGCCGGTTTGAAAGAAACCCTGATGTGCGGGTGAATTGGCTTTAAATACATACCATAGCACCGCGAATGTGGCATAATCAAATATCGAGCTGATAGGGCCGACATAGATCATGAACTTGCTGATACCGCTTGCATCCCATTTTCGTGGCTTAACAATATAATCCTCATCCATTATATCCCAGGGGATGGAGATCTGCGAAATATCATACAGCAGGTTATTGATCAGGATCTGGATAGGCAGCATAGGTAAAAATGGCAACAGCGCGCTGGCACCCAGCATGCTGAACATGTTACCAAAATTGCTGCTGGCCGTCATTTTTATATATTTTATGATGTTGCCAAATGTGCGGCGACCATAAATAACGCCCTTACGCAATACCATCAGGTCTTTTTCCAGCAAAATAATATCGGCGCTTTCCTTGGCAATATCCACGGCGGTATCAACAGAAATACCAACATCAGCATCCCTTAAAGCGGCTGCATCGTTGATGCCATCGCCCATAAAACCAACCGTATGGCCTTTTGCCTGCAATACTTTTACCACCCGCGATTTTTGCATCGGGCTAAGTTTTGCCAAAATGCTGATATCATCTATACGGAAAGCCAGTTCCTCGTTGCTCATCCCTTCCAGGTCTTTGCCCAGCAGGATATTATTAACCGGTATGCCTACATCCTTACATATTTTTTTAGTAACCACCTCGTTATCGCCGGTGAGTACTTTTATGCTGATGCCCAGGCGGTGCAAAGCTTCGATCGCCGGTTTTGCCGATGGTTTGGCAGGGTCGAGGAAACCAACAAAGCCGGTAAGTATCATATTGCTTTCATCGGCAACGGTGTAGGTAAGCGGCCTTTCATCATATTGCTTTATGGCAACCAATAGCACCCGTAAACCTTCCTCATTTAACTTTCTGGAAGTTTTAAGAATGGTTTCGCGCATTTTTTCGTCCATTGGGATAATGGCATCAGTTTTAATCTGCAACTGATCATCCTCTCCCGGGTCGAAAGCATGGGTACACAGGTCGAGTACTTCCTCAACCGCGCCTTTGCAGATCAGCAGGTGCTTGTGGTTGTTTTCTTCCAATATAACCGACATACGCCTGCGCTGAAAGTCAAACGGGATCTCATCCACTTTTTTGTAGGCTTCGCCCTCTTTCAGGCAGTCATGCAGCTCTACATGCTCCAGTACGGCGGTATCTAATAGGTTTTTGAGCCCGGTTTGGTGGTAGCTGTTCAGGTATGCCCACTTCATTACCTCGTTATCCTCCTGGCCAAATACATTCAGGTGGCGTTCCAGCACAATTTTATCCATGGTGAGCGTACCGGTTTTATCGGTGCATAAAACATCCATGGCCCCAATATTTTGTATGGCGTTTAAGCGTTTAACCACCACCTTACGTTTCGACATGTTTACCGCGCCTTTGGCCAGGTTGGCAGTAACTATCATAGGCAGCATCTCAGGCGTTAAGCCAACGGCTATAGATATGCCAAAGAGCAGCGCCTGTAGCCAATCGTGTTTGGTAAAACCATTAATTAAAAAAACCAACGGAACCATCACCAGCATAAATTTTATCAGCAGCCAGCTTACGCTGTTAACGCCTTTATCAAAACTGGTTTCGGCACGTTTACCAACCAACGATTTGGAAAGCGAGCCGAAATAGGTATCGCCCCCGGTATTTACTACCACGGCCTGGGCAGTACCGCTAACTATGTTGGTACCCATAAAGCAAACATTATCCAGCTCAAGCGGCGATAATTTATTGGCCCGTTTATTGGCAGCGTCTGTTTTCTCAACGGGCAATGCTTCTCCGGTCAGGATAGCCTGGCTAACAAACAAATCTTTTGATTGAACGATACGCACATCAGCGGGTATCATATCGCCTGCCGATAGGTGAATGATATCGCCGGGTACTAATTGTTTAATATCAATTTCCTGCCTTGCTTCGTCTTCGCGTAAAACTGTGGCCGTGGTTTTAACCATCGACTTTAGTTTTTCTGCCGCCTGGTTGCTGCGAAACTCCTGCACAAAACGCAGCATGGCGCTTAAAAACACCATGATCGAGATCACGGCTACCGTAGTATAATCCCTGTCATCAGGTGCCTGGATAATAACATCGGTAATGAGCGAGATAATGGCCAGCACAAACAAAACACCTATAAACGGATTTAAAAAGGCTTCGAAGAATTGAATATACCATTTAGGCGCTTTTTCATGTGCAACCTCGTTAAGGCCAAATTTGCTAAGGCGCTCTTTAACCTCAGCTGCTGATAAGCCATGCTCGCGGCTATCTAAGGTAGCCAGGAATGATGCTTTAGTATTTGCAGATGCCTCTTTAAGCTTTAAAGCAGCAGCATTATCAAATTCTGAAGAAGATTGTCCGTTGTTTTTGCCTAGGGCCTTGTAAACTGTGCTGATTTTTTCTCTTTTAAGCATGATAATAAATATTTGCCCGGCCAACCGGGCTGCTTAAAAGAAAGTGTTCCGGTTAACTGGGGGATGATAAGAAATGATATGTTCTACTCGGACCGGTATCCATTTTAATTGTTTTTAATTTTTGCGCAAATTAAACCATTTTAACAATGCAATGCAATTGCATTAATTTTTGCATTTACTGCATACGCCTTTAACAACAAGGTTCATCTCTGTAGATGTAAAATCAGCAGGTAAGTTAACCTCGGGAATTTTGCTGTTTGGAAGGCAAAAAGTTTCTTTACAGGCGATGCAGTAAAAATGTACATGCAGATCGTGGTGCTGGTTGGCATCACAATCCTCAACACATAGCGCGTATTTTGGCGAGCCTGTGCCATCATCAATTACATGTATCAACCCTTTTTCCGAAAAAGTTTTCAGGGTACGGTATATCGTTATTCTATCGGCAGGCTCCAGGTTTTTTTCAATATCGCTTAAACTAACGGCCGAGCTTTGTTTCAAAAGCGAATCAAGCACCAATATGCGCATTGCTGTTGGGTTGATGTTTTTATCCGTAAGCTTTTGTTCAGTGTTTGCGTTTTGCATAATTAACTGATCTGGGTAACTATTAAAGCCTGTTTATTGCGGCAAAAGTAACCTTTATGTTTAAACACCATGTCACCATTTTGTTTATATTTCTATCTGGATTAATGAATTTACCGCGGTTTGCACTCCAAATAAAATTGCTGTAGATAACTTTCCATAAAGGCATGACGTTGTTGTGCCAGTTTTTTGCCGGTTTGGGTATTCATTTTATCCTTTAGCAATAACAGTTTTTCATAAAAATGATTGATGCTTGGCGCGGTGGAGCTTTTATATTCCGCCTTGCTCATGTTAAGGTTTGGCTCAATTTCGGGGTTATATATTTCCCTGCCTTTAAACCCACCGTAACTAAAGGTGCGGGCTATGCCGATGGCCCCAATAGCATCAAGCCTGTCGGCATCCTGCACAATTTGAAGTTCGATGGATTGAAACGATGGTTTATCAAAACCCGATTTAAAGGAAATATGCCTGATGATCTGTTGCACGTGAACGATAAGCTGCTCATCTAAACCGATGCCGTGTAAAAATTCGCCTGCTGTGGCCGGGCCAATCTCTTCATCGCCATTGTGGAATTTGCTATCAGCAATATCATGCAGCAGCGCAGCAAGTTCAACGGTAAGCAGGTCGCATTGTTCTGATTGGGCGATGAGTTTGGCGTTAGTCCAAACCCGGTGAATGTGCCACCAATCGTGGCCGCCTTCGGCGTTTATAAGGGAATTACGTACAAAGGCTGTTGTGGTTTCAACAATTTGATGATGGTTCATTTTCAGAATAATATCCGCAAAGATATTATTGTTGGGCTTAACCTACCCTTGCTATCTGAACTATACCGGGTTTAATACTGATCAGGTCAGCAACTTCAAAATCCAATACTTCGGCTATCTGGAAAAGGCGTTCTACTGTTATTTTGGTATAACCCAATTCAATTTTACTATAAGCATTTTGCGATATATCTAATTTTGCCGCAAGATACTCCTGTGTATAATTTCTGTGTTCTCTCTTGTTCCTGATATTGGCTGCAATAGCCTTTATCTTGAAATTTAACATGTCATTAATCATAATCTGGCACCATTAAAATAATATCTACGAAATAAAAAATCACGCAGATTTAAACTTTACTATTTTTCAAGTTTAAAATTCATAAAATGCTCGTATTCAGGGGATAATTTTTTAATAAACTAAAACACAGGCAGATAATTGTTTAGTTGCCGCCGTTTTTCATTTCGGCATCAATGGCCCTTAAAAATTCATTGGGGTGCTGCGAGCCTATAATATAAACCAGGCCGTCGCGATCTGTTAAGTGGATGGCTTCCTTGCCGCCGGTATAAAAGCGGATGGTGCCTTTTGTATGCAGGTTATATACGGGGTTATTAAATAAATAGCGGCTGTATTCGCCTTTTTCGGCCTTTACAATACTGTTAAGGTCTATTTTTACCAGGCGGGTTGTCCAAAGGCCGTCAAGCAGTATGCTTTTGTTTTGCACCCTGGTGCGAAAATGCAGCAGAAAACCCATGATGATGGAAATTGTAATAATGGCAAAGCCTACAACCACCAGCAACTGGTTATTTTTGGGCTCGATATCGGTAAATAAATAGGCGGCAAAGCAAAACATGGCCATTACCAGGCGTATAGTAATAGGTATAAATTCCCTTCCGAGATATTGCTTTTCAATAAAGGCCGGTTTTTCCATTCAATTTGAAAATTATACAATTTGAAAATTTGCTGATTTGAAAATGAAATACCATCTGCGGAGAAGTTATCATTTTCAAATTCCCGAATTTTCAAATTTTTATTAGTTCGAATATAGTAACTTTTTTAGTGTTATCATTTACTTTATACTTATTGCTAAGGCGGTAACCGCCTATCCACATGATATCGCCGTTGCCATTAATTAGTAAGGGGATAGTGGTTTTTTCATGCAGGGGTATTTTTTGCTGGATGAAATAATCGCTTAGCTTTTTACGTGTCTGCACCCCCAGCGGGTAAAAATAATCACTTTGCTGCCAGGGGCGCATAGTTAACGGGTAGATGAGCAAATCAGTATCTATAGTAACCGCCAGCGGGTTATCTTTAATGATCAGCGCGCTATCGTCGTGCAACAGGGTTACTTTATAATGGCCGTATTCAACAGTATGCTCACCGGCATTTATTTGTACTTGTTTATGCGGGTGCCCTGTTTTTTTGGTAAGGATAAGTTTATCCCTGTCTAATATCAGCCTAAAACCTGTACTTTCAAACGTCCTGCCGGCGTGCTTATCAAGCGTACTTATAATATCATCGATGGTTGTTTCATTAAAACCATATTCCTGTAGTAGTTTAAAAAGCAACAGGCGTTTGGGGTTGAGGTTTTTTATCGCATTTATCGGAATATGCACCTCATCGCCATAAGCTTTAAACAAATCCTCTTTTAACTCAGCCAGCCTAATTTCAAGCATTGTTTCCATATCCCTGAAATGCTGCAGGTTGTTCTCAAAGGTTTTTTCCAATGCGGGGTTTAATTCCTTTAGTTTGGGTATCACTTCGTGCCTTAGCTTATTGCGGGCATATTTTACCGATGCGTTTGAGCTGTCTTCTACATAGCTTAAACCCTGCTGCTGTACAATTGCCTGTATATCATCGCGGTTTAAAAATAACATGGGGCGTACAAGGTTGCCATTTTGGGGCAGGATGCCATGCAGCCCGGCGATACCGGTGCCACGGGTCAGGTTTAACAATATTGTTTCAATCGCATCGTTTTGGTGATGCGCAAGCGCGATAACATCATAATTGTATTGCTGCCTTATCTGCTCAAACCACTGGTACCTAAGGTCTCGTGCTGCCATTTGGATAGATATTTTTTTTTCGGCAGCGTATGCTGATGTATCAAAGTTAATGGTATGAAACTGCACCCCGGTTTGTTTGGCCAACTGATGGCAAAACTCCTGATCGGCCACAGCTTCGGCGCCCCTTAACTGAAAATTACAATGAGCAATGCTAAAATTAAACCCGGCAGCCTTTAATAAATGCGCCATTAAAACCGAATCCATACCACCGCTAACCGCAGCCAGCACTTTATTACCGGCTGTAAACAAGCTATTTTGTTCAATAAAATCAATAAATTTTTTAACCGGCAGCATTCATCAAAATTATTAATTTAATAACCCCAACAAAAAACTAATTTTGCCATTGTGAGGAAATATGTCATAAGCTTATTGTTTCTGCTGATAGCGTCGACTGCTTTCTGTCAAAAAAAATCAAAAGTAAACCTGATCTCATCTACAAAAAGCGAGGGTGTTAAGCGCAATGGTGTGGATATGATAAAGGTATACAATGGCGTATGGAAACAGGATTTTTCTATCATGCGGTCAGACAGCGCCTATTTTCACCCCGCCGCCAATGCTTTTGAAGCCTTTGGCCACGTTAACATTAACCAGGGCGATACGCTGAACATTTATTCGGACAAGCTTAATTATGATGGTAATACCAAAATAGCCATTTTAACCGATAACGTGGTGATGGTTGATAAGGAAACCACCTTAACCACCAATTATTTTACCTACAGCACAGCTACACGCATTGGCACTTATACCGATGGGGGCAAAATTGTAAATAAAACAAACACGCTTACCAGCAAAAACGGTTATTACTTTGCCGGCACCCACGATGCTTATTTCAGGTACGATGTGGTTTGTGTTACCAGTGATGCCCGGATCATAACTGATACTATGCGGTATAACTCCAAAACACGCATAAACTACTTTTATGGCCCTACGCATATTTACGGTACCAAAGACAAGGATACCCTTGATACCGACTTAGGAACTTATGATACCAATACCGAACAGGCTAATTTTGTTAAGAACAATTTATACCGCCAGGGCACCAAATCATTAAAAGGCGATACCTTGTTCTATGACCGCATTAAGGGTTTTGGCCGCGCCGTTAAGCATGTAATTTTTAATGATAACGAGCAAAAGGTAGCCATTCGCGGCGGATTGGGCACTTATTTTAAAGCAAATGACCTTACCATTGTTACCCGCGACCCTTACGTGGTTTTAGTGGCCGAAGATAAGGATACCACCAAAAGCGATGGTGTAAAAAAGATACCGGTACTAAGCAAAAAAGATTCGCTTGCCAGGATCGCTGCAGGGAAAGTTAAAAAAGGTAACGTCGGTAACAAAAAACAGGCAATTCAAAATCTAACCATGCCTACGATCAACAACCTAACGGTGCAGACTAAAATGATCGACTCTGCCAGCAAGCGGTTGAAAATGCCTGTGCTTGATTCATTCAGTAAGAAACTACCAGAAACTGTTAACCTTGATTCGGTTAATAAAAGGCTCTTCGCGCAAAGCAAAAAGATAGATAAGGCCACCCAAAATAAACTCAGGGCCGCCGCTGCAAAGGGAATTTCAAAGGCAAAGATCGATACTAACGAAATACTTTCTAAAGCTCCCGCTACCCCGAAAGATACCAGCCATATTAAGCGCGACTCGGTTTACATGTCGGCAGATACTATTGAAACGCGGATATTAACATTTAAGGAGCTTAGCAAACTACAGGAACTGGAGCGTTTATCACATATCAGGGATACCACCAAAAAAGTGATAGTGCCATCCATCATCTATAAAAAACCGCTCCAGTCCTTATCGCTCGATCCGCCTAAATGGCCGAGGGATACCAGCTATTATCACCATGATTATTTTGGGCCGCCAAAACCGAAGTACCAAAAGCCAAAAAAGAAGGTGGTTACCTCGGCACCAAAAAAGAATGTTAAGGCCGATTCAACCTTCTACACAAAAAAAGTGGTGCTAAGCGATACTGCGCGGGTGCGTATTATTATGGCTTTTCATAAAGGGAAAATATTCAAATCGGATCTGCAGGCTGTAGCCGATTCCATTTTTTACAGTAATAGCGACTCTACCATACGATGTTATACCAAGCCTATGGTATGGACAGAAGGGTCGCAGCTATCGGGCGATACCATATACCTGCAATTGCGCAATAAAAAGCTGGATAAGATGGATATGTTCCCCAATGCCTTTATCGTGAACGTGGAGAAAAAAGATTCGGTACATTTTAACCAGGTTGGTGGTAAAAAAATGCGTGGCTTTTTTAAGGATAGCAAGCTTAGCCGGGTATATGTTGATGGCAATGCCGAAACCATATATTTTGTGCATGACAGCACTACCAACCTCGTTACCGAAATGCAGCGCTCATCGAGCAGCCGGATATGGGTGTACATGAAAAATAACGAAGTAACCCGGCTGGGCTTTGTAACCAAGCCCGAAAACCGCTATATCCCTATTAAAATGGTTAAGGATGATGAGAAGATATTAAAGGGGTTTTTATGGAAACCTAAAGACAGGCCGGTATCAAAAGAATCAGTTTTGCCATCGTACAACAAAAAACCTGATACCACCAAAACACACTTAGCAGGGCTGCCGAGGCCTAAAAAAATGTTTGGGAAAAACGGTAAGGATACTTCCGTTAACAAAAAAACAAGTATAAAAGCCGCGGGGGACAGCACGCTTAAAAAATCGCCGGGGATAAAAGCCGGAAGCGATACCACAAAAAACAACCTGCTTAAAACATCACCAGCGATTAAAACCAGGCAGGATAGTTTGCTGAAAAATTCAAATGTTAAACCGGCTGGTAAAGATACTTCGGCTATTAAACAGCCCCCGCTACTTAGCCCGGCTATTAAGGCGAAGCAGGATAGTACGATAAAGCAACCGTAAGCAACTTCTGTTATCCTGAGCGGAGCGAAGGATCTATCCGCGTTCTACTAAGCTTGTGGGTAAATGTCGCTTGTATAATAGATCCTTCGCTGCGTTCAGGATGACAAATCTCTTATAGCTTCTCCAAAAATGCAATCAACTTAGCCATAGCTTTTGCCCGGTGGCTGATGCTGTTCTTTTCGGTCAAACTCATTTCGGCAAAGGTGATGGCATAACCATCTGGCTGAAATATAGGGTCGTAGCCAAAGCCCGCGGTACCACTGCGTTCATGGCGGATAGTTCCCTCTACGGTACCTTCAAAAAATGTTTCTTCGCCATTCCATAGCAGCGATATTACGGTACGAAAACGCGCTTTGCGATTGGTTTCGCCGCTAAGCTTTTCAAGTACTTTATCCATATTGGCAGCGTGGTTGCCATGGCTGCCCGCGTACCGTGCCGAATATACACCCGGTTCGCCGTTCAGGGCATCAATTTCAAGGCCGCTGTCGTCGCCAAAGCAGTTCAGCTTATATTTTTGGTAAATGTAGTGGCTTTTTATAGATGCATTTTCGCGGAAAGTGGTGCCTGTTTCGGCAATATCATCGTGGCAACCAATATCGTTAAGACTAAGCAGTTCTATTTTTCCGGCAACCTTGTCGGCTACTTCTTCAAGTTTATGGGCATTATTGGTTGCGAAAACTAACTTCATTTTAGAATCAGGATTTAAGGGTCAGGAATCAAGACAAGTGAATAAAATTACAGCAGCTTCATTTGGTCCCAAAAGGCTTTTTTGTGTTCGTTGCTCTCCATCATTTCATCAAAACTGAAGCTATACAACGCGGTACAATTGCCCAATTGCTGCAACTGATTAAGTTTTAACGGGGCGAGGCCGCCGGGTAGCGCATCCTTGCCCATAAAAAGTATCCTTTGAGGCTTTAGGTGATCCTTTAATGTTTCAAAATTAGCGTCAGCACATGTAGCCATGTTAACTATTGCCACATCATCCAGCTCAAAACCTTTGCGTTTAAGTATATTTTCTAAAGAGGTTAAGTGCGTTGCGGATATAAATTCGATTTCGGGGTAGTGTACCAGTATCACAAAATCCTTTTTATTTGCGCCCAGGTATTGTATGGCTGTAGCATATGCTACGGGTGATACGCTTGCTACAGGCGCTATATCAGACAACGCCTCCGGAATATCTGTAACCGCTGTTGCATCTGCCGCTATATCAACCTTTTTATACTGGTTTTTATCGGCACTTAACAAAAATATATCATCCTGAAGTATAAAATGCAGGGCAGCCGGGTTTTCTATGCTCACTTTAACAAATTTTAACCAAAAGTAGTTAAACAGTTTCAAGCTTTATCGGCATATTCGCATAATTTTAAGCGGTGTTGATTAACCCTGATTATTTATACAGCATATAATTCATAAATTTTACCGAAATTTGAACCCTTTGGCGGAAAGTTTCTGCACATAATTAAGTATAAAACGATACATGAGAAAGTTTGGGATAGCAGTTTTAAGCATTTGTTTAACCATATCAGTTGCACGCGCGCAACAACATACGCTTGATAAAATAGCAGCAGTAGTAGGCAGCAGCATCATATTGCAATCAGATATTGAATTATCATACGCCAATTACCTGGCACAGGGCGGCGCGCCAAACCAGGCTATTAAATGCCAGATCATACAAGGCCTGGTGTCACAAAAAATATTGGCGGCACAGGCAATTATTGATAGTATTGAGGTTAAGGAAGATGAAGTTGACAACGAAGTTGACCGCCGTATGCGCTCCAGCATGGCAAGGGCAGGCGGGCAGGATAAACTGGAGCAGTTTTTAGGCCGCTCAATCATCCAATATAAAGATGAGATCCGCCCGGATATTCGTGAAGGCATGATCGCTGACCGGATGAAGCAAAAAATTACCGATAAGGTAAATGTTACGCCGCAGGATGTTGAAAAATATTACAATACCATTCCAAAAGATAGTTTGCCAACCTTTAATAAAGAGGTTGAAGTAGGCGAGATCGTATTTTCGCCAAAACTTACCAAAGAAGAAAAAGAATCTTACAAGCAAAAGGCCGAAGACCTGCGCAACCGTGTAAAAGCGGGCGAAGATTTTGGTACACTGGCGCGTTTATATTCGCAGGATACACAATCGGCCATTGAAGGTGGTGATTTGGGCTTTGCCGACAGGAACACGTATGTTAAGGAGTTTGCCGCTTGGGCATTTAAGTTAAAAGCAGGCGAAATATCGCCGGTATTTGAAACTGATTTCGGCTTCCATTTTTTACAGGTGATAGAGCGCAGGGGCGAGCAGGTGCATGTACGCCATATTTTGATTATACCCGCAATTACCGCGCAAAGTTTAGACCGCGCAAAATCAAAGGCTGATAGTATTTATGCCCTGTTTGGTAAAGACAAAAGAATTAATACCACTAATATGGGTTCCTTCTTTGCCAGCGCAGCTTCTGCATACTCAGATAACAGGGATACCAAATTTAACGGCGGCATGATGCTGAATGCTGAAAATGTTGAAAACAGGACTACTTTTATACCAAGTGATAAGCTCGACCCACAGGTAGCGCTTGTTATTGATACCATGAAGGTGGGCACCATATCAACCCCGCAATTATTTACCGGGCCCGATGGTAAAAAGAGTTATAAGATATTGTTTTTAAGATCGGTTATCGACGCGCACAAAGCTAATCTGGCACAGGATTTCCCGAAAATAAAGGATGCTGCTTATAACGATAAGGTTAACCGTACCGTAAGCGAGTGGTTTGAAAAAAGAAGGAAAGAAACCTATATCAAGATAGATCCTGAATACCAGGGCTGCCCGCAAGTAAAAGGATGGGCCACCCCAGTATCTGCTGATATAGCAGCCGATGCTGACGCCAAACCATAATACCTATGCAGCACCGAACCGATGTTGAAGCGGCAGATGCCTTAAACCAGGCCTATCATCAATTACGTGCCGAAATAGGCAAGGTAATTATAGGCCAGGATGAGGTGGTTAAATTTGTGCTGATATCAATTTTCAGTAACGGGCATTGTTTATTGGTTGGTGTGCCCGGCCTGGCAAAAACGCTGCTGGTGCAAACCGTTTCGCAGGCGCTAAACCTCGATTTTAAACGCATACAGTTTACGCCCGACCTGATGCCATCGGATATCATCGGCTCCGAAATACTTGGCGAGGACAGGAACTTTAAATTTATACCCGGCCCGGTTTTTTCCAATATTATCCTGGCCGACGAGATAAACCGTACACCTCCGAAAACTCAGGCCGCCCTTTTGGAGGCCATGCAGGAAAAAGCGGTTACCACTGCCGGCGTTACACACCAGTTATCAAAACCATTTTTTGTACTGGCTACCCAAAACCCTATTGAGCAGGAGGGCACTTATCCGCTGCCTGAGGCGCAACTCGACAGGTTTATGTTTAATATATCGCTCGACTATCCATCGTTCAAGGAAGAGCTGCAAGTGGTTAAAAACACTACAGGCACTACCAGCGCAAAAGTTAACCACATTTTAAACGCCGAGCAGATCATTTATTTTCAGCAATTGGTGAGGAACATCCCCGTTGCCGATAATGTGCTCGAATACGCAGTAAAGCTGGTAGCAAAAACCCGCCCCAACGGCGAGTTTGCCGCCCCACAGGTTAAACGCTTACTAAATTGGGGCGCGGGCCCGCGCGCCTCGCAATACCTTATCTTAGGCGCTAAATGCCATGCCGTTATCAATGGTAAATACTCGCCAGATATTGAAGATGTACAGGCTATAGCGAAACCCATATTGCGCCACCGCATCGTACGCAGCTACCACGCCGAAGCAGAAGGATTATCAACTGACGATATTATTGAGCAACTTTATTAAGGTGAGTTGGGTTGAAGTGATTAGAGGTTAGTGATTGGTGATTAGTTTTATTTTTGTCCGGAAGATGATATATCCCTTTTACGTAGCGCGTGAGATGTCACCCTGAGGTACTCGAAGGGTGAGCGAAGAGGCCTTTACCCGCATGCTTCGAGTGCCTGCAGCATGACACCCCTCTTTACAACACTCGTGGTGTTTTCATAACAAAGGCTGGTGGAAGAGTTTAATTATATTTTTTATTCTCGATTTCGTTGAATTGCTTTATGGGAGGGTGATTATTTAATTCGACAATCTCAAAAATATTGGACGGCAATTTTGACAATTCGGCAATCTTTAAATATTCAGTCAATACACTTTTATCGATTTGTATCTTTCCACCTCCTGCCCAATGCCTATCTTTTCCATCCTTTTTTACACCAGAAATCCAATACGCATCACCAGTAAGATACTCTAAATGATTACCTCCGCAATGCCTTTCGCCCTTTAAAAAAACTAACCCATTAAAATAGGTCGTCTTTCCAGTTTTAGAAAAAAAGGCTCTTCCTATCCAAGCAGGTCCATCATCATTGTAACCTGTTTTTAATTCGACATAAATTAACCTTGAATTCATTATTATCTAATATAGGAATGGCAAATTAAAAAATTAAGAAATAATCCGAAAGGGCACAAGTTAATCCAATGCACTTCCAACCTTAAACTGCGCCAGTGAAGACCTAACTAATCACTAACCTCTAACCACCAATCACTAAACCTACTCATTCTCAATTGCCGAGAATACCTCCAGCAAAATATCCCATTTGTGGTCTTTGTCTATTTCCCAAACACGCACGTAGTTGTAATTGCTTACTATATTACCTTTGGTAATGCGTGCGGTACCATAACTGTAAGCCAAATCGTTACTGGTTGAACGGCCTGCATTTATTGTTTCGGCGCTAATGGATATCGCTTCATTATCAATAAACTTCATGATCTTATCCTGCCCCACAATCGCTTCAAAACCCGGGAAGTAATAACGCCCTTCGGGACTTAAAAACTCTTTATAACTTGCCAGTGCAGATATGGTTAAAGAGTGGTTGAATAATTTATCGGTAGCAAGTATCACGTTTTTCCCGTTAAAAGGGTCTTTACTTGGCGCAATTAATTTTGATGAATCAGGCTCAGTAAAATCTGATACGGCGGCCTGTTCAGCTTCGGGATGCTGAATCCCCAAATCCATTAATAACTTTAGTTTATTGTCGCCATCGGCACGCCAAATAGATACATAATCGCCATAAACCTTATCCGAATCGGCTTTGCCGTTTTGGTAAGTGTAAGGCCCGGCGGTAAAGGCCAGGTCGCCATTGGCAGAAATACGTGCAAAATTAGGCTTCCAGGTTAGCGAACCGGGTTGCTTATCAATATTGGAGTAAAAATCAACTATCCGTACCGGTTGTGGTTTAAAAACTATTCCTTCCGGGTCGGCAACTTCTAAAAAAGCATCTTTAATACCTTTGCGTTCTACCAGTTTATCAAAACTGTCTTCGGCTTTCATAACTTTATCAATTGTTGCAAGCTGGGGCTTTTGCGCTAAGGCTATACTGCTAAATAAGCTAATGGTTATCGCAGTTAATATAATTCTCTTCATTTTTATAATAGATTGTGGCAAGAAATTTAGTAATTTATTTTAAACCGCCGGTAATATTTAAAAATTGTTGCCGGGGCGTATTATGTTTATTGTTTATATAAAATTTAAATTTTACTCCAGTTGGTACCTTCTTTAGTATCTTTTAATTGAAACCCTATTTTTTGCAAACCATCGCGTATTTTATCAGATGTAGCATAATCCTGATTTTTTTTAGCTTCGTTCCGCAGGTTTACAATAAAGCTTAAAAGCTGTGGCAAATCGTTATCGGCAGCCTGCTCATTCTTCAAACCTAAAATATCCACTACAAAACTATTCATCAATTGTTTTAAAAGATCAAGGTTCGCCTGGTCTATTTTCAACTTACCATCGTATACCGAATTGATGATGCGCGATGCTTCAAAAAGCTCGGCAATTAATACCGGGCTGTTAAAATCATCATTCATAGCTTCATAACAACGATTTATTAAGGGATTTATTTCAACATCCGTACTGCCAGATGCTTTTAGCTCATCCATTAAGGTAAAAGCATTCATCAAACGCTTAAAACCTTTTTCCGATGCTTCCATCGCTTCGTTGCCAAAATCAAGCGTACTGCGGTAATGGGCCTGCAGCATAAAAAACCGCACTGTCATGGGGCTGTAGCCCTTATTCAGTATGGAGTTTTCGCCCGTGAAAAGCTCATAAGGCAAAAAGCTGTTGCCTAATGATTTCGACATTTTTTGCCCGTTAACCGTAAGCATATTGGTATGGATCCAGTAATTAGCCGGGATCTTTCCGCAAGCCGCTATATTTTGCGCTATCTCGTTGGTATGATGGGTAGGCATCAGGTCGATACCGCCGCCGTGGATATCAAAATGTTCGCCCAAATACTTATCGCTCATGGCCGAGCATTCCAAATGCCAGCCCGGCAGGCCAACGCTCCAGGGCGAAGGCCATTTCATCAATGTTTCGGGTTTGGCTTTTATCCAAAGGGCAAAATCAAGCTTGCCATGTTTTTCCTGCTGACCGCTAAGGTTGCGTGTGTTGTTTAACAGGTCGTCAAGGTTGCGGCCATTTAAAATGCCATAATCATGGCTGTTGTTATATTTTTCAACATCAAAATAAACCGAACCATTCACCTCGTAAGCATAGCCTTTTGCCAGGATGGTTTTTACCAACTCGATCTGCTCAATGATATGGCCCGTGGCTGTGGGCTCGATGCTTGGCGGCAGTACATTAAGTATCTGCATCACTTCGCGAAAGCCTATGGTATATTTTTGCGCGATCTCCATAGGCTCTACATGCGCCAGTTTTGCTTTTTTTGATATCTTATCCTCACCCTCATCGGCATCGCCCTCTAAATGGCCTGCATCGGTCACATTACGTACATATCTAACCTTGTACCCTATATGGTTAAGGTATCTGAAAACAAGGTCGAATGAAATATAGGTACGGCAATTGCCCAAATGCACATCGCTGTAAACAGTGGGGCCGCATACATACATGCCCACATGCGGCGGGTTTATTGCTTTAAATTGTTCTTTTTTGCGTGTTAAAGTGTTGTAAACAAACAAATTTTGTTCCATGGTGGCAAACTTACGATTAGTCTTTTGAATATGAATAGGTCACGAGGAAAATGAGTGTTATTGAAATGTCTTTTTGTATAAAAATGATTAGAAGTAAGGCATATTACTTAAAATTAAGAGGTATTTTAATTTTTCGCCCTCTTTCAGCGAAGCGATGAGAGAGGGCCGACCAGCGAAGCGTAGTCGGGGTGAGTTAACGGAGCGCGTTAAAAAGGGTATTGGGCGTTGCCTGCGGCCCGTGCTATCCGCTCATACTGCACAGGCATTAGCCACAGGCCGGTATCCGCTACTATCACTAACGCAAATACTCTCTTTTGCTTCTATTTCAGCAGCAGATCGGCGCATACAGGGTAATGGTCTGATAACCTTTTCTCAATGATATTATAATCCAGCACATCAAAGGCCGAGTTTGCCATGATATAATCTATCTGGTAATTAGGGAAATTGCCATTATAGGTTCGCCCCATGCCCGATCCTTTTTCGCAAAAGGCATTTTTTAACCCTTTGCTCATCTGGTTTACAGCAAATGAGGTAGGCGTATCGTTAAAATCGCCCGAAATGATATAAGGATAGGGGCATTTATTGGCATCATCCTTTATTTTAAAAACCTGTATGCTGCGTTTTATAAAGGCGATCTTTAGCTTGCTGCCTAACCTTTGGGTTGAACCTATATCTGCTTTGCCCTGGCCCGATACAGCGCTTAAATAACGGTAATCTTCCGGGTCGAAGCGGATGGATTGCAGATGGACACTATATACCCTGAACATTTGATTTCCCTTTTTTACATCGATATAAAGGCATTGGTTCTCGCTTGTGCGGTCATTTGATAGCTGTATAAAACCATGCGCTATGATAGGGAATTTTGAAAACATGGCCATGCCGATAGCCTCATCCTTATTAGACTGGAATGCTTCGAAGTAATAGTTGGTGGTATTAAGTATTTTTTGGATGGAGTCGAGTATATCATATTGCCCGTGCTTGCGGGTATAAAACTCCTGAAAACCTATAATGTCGGGTTGCTGACCGCCTATAATAGCTAATATCTCCTGCTTTGTCGAAGCATCGTTTTTTGCACCATAGCGCTTAAAATTATGCACGTTATAGGTCATCATGTGTACAATGTTCAAACCCGGCGCATAACTATTTGAGCGGGTGGCACGCAGGCCTATATTTTTGTTCAGCACGTTCCAGCCTGCGGCAATGCAGACGATGGGCAGCAATATCCATATACTCCTGCGCAGCAGCCAGTAAATAACAAATATGATGTTACCAAGCAGCAGAAAGGGATAGGCCAAACCAAAAAAAGCGATGTACCAGTATTTTGACGGATCAGCTATTGGGGCGAGGTAGCTTATCAGAAGTGAAGCGCACAGGAAAATATTTAACCAAAGGAAAATCTTATCAATAAAATTTAGCTTTTTTTTAGCTTTCATTTTTGCTGGCGCGAAATAATATTTCCTTTTCTTCCTTGCTCAGGCTTTCGTAGCCGCTGGTTGATATTTTATCTAATATGGTATCAACATCCTCCTGGCGCGGTTTTGAAGCACTCCTTTTTACCGTGTTGCGGGCAACCACCCGTAATTTGGATAGTTTTGGCCCCGATTTAAACAGGTTGCTAATGTTAGCTATCCAGTCGCTGCCTTTTTGTAAACGTTTGATATATACAAAACCTAACAAAGCCCCGCCTATGTGCGCTATTTCGCCACCCGAATTAGGGCCGGCAATGCTTATAAAATCAAGGCCTACATAAATAAGTACTATCCACTTTAATTTTAAGGAGCCTATAAATGGCAATGGGATCAAATAATTTGGTAACAAGGTACCCGTTGCCACAATGATGGCCATAACACTGGCCGAAGCACCCACCACAATGCTGCCCGCAGCCGCGTGAACATTGGTAAATGCCGGGAATATATTATAACTCACCACATAAAAAATCGCCCCGGATAAACCGCCCATCAGGTATAAACCTATTGTACGTTTAGTTCCCGAAAACTCTTCGAATATCCGCCCAAACCAATACAACCACAGCATATTAAATAAGATATGAAGCGGGCCATCATGCATGAACATATACGTAATAGGCGTCCAAAAATGATGAAGTAATATTGGGAGTGAAGCCGGCAAAGCCAGGTATTTAGCAGCGTAAGATGGAATAAAGTCAATATCGCTGGTCAGCAGCCACATGATAACTGCCGGAATATTTATAGCCAGGTAAACTATAATGTTTATACCCATTAGCAGATAAAGCTTACTGCTCGACCTTAGCATTTTAGAAGATATACTTTGCCAAAGTGTGCTCATATTAAGTCTTTTTTATCCCCCACAACTTTATTAACAGAAACCCGAATAATGCCCCGCCTATGTGCGCAAAGTGCGCAACATTATCGCCGGATTGCTGGCTTACGCCCGAAAACAGCTCGAACAACACATAAACCGGGATCACATATTTAGCCTTTACGGGTACAGGTATAAACATGATCATCATCTCCATGTTTGGGTATAACATGGCAAAAGCTATCATCACACCAAATATCGCGCCCGAAGCGCCAACTACCGATCCATGATAAATATCATATAGATTTTGCGCATTTGCCCCAAATTGAAGATAACTTGATTCAAGTTCGGGGTGGGGTATTGTAAATCCGCCGGTTATGCCATGCACCTGTATAGCCTGTACAAGTATCTGCAACAATACAGCACCTATGCCGCAAATAAAATAGAAATTAAAGAATTTCTTCGACCCCAAAGTGTACTCTACAATAGGCCCGAATGAGAACAGAACGAACATATTAAAAATAATATGTAGCCAGCCCCCATGCAAAAACATATAGGTAATTATTTGCCAGGGATGAAAGGCGGGCGAATCGAAATAATAAGCAGCAAATAATGTAGAATAAGGGCCAAAACCACTCATGTGGTCGATCATTATAAACGGCAAAAAACAAAGTACGTTGATGATAAGCAGGTTTTTTACAACCGGTGGCAAGTTTGATAAAGGGGATTCCATATAGGCGTTAATATTTTTAGTTTAAGCTGTTAAGCTATTTTTCAAATCTCTCTGATAATTCATTTAATGTAAAGGTACTAATTACAGGCTTGCCATTTAATGCAAGATTAGGCATTTGACAGGCAAAAAGCTGGTCGATAAGTAAATTCATCTCCTCTAATGACATTTTTGTGCCTGCTTTTATCGCCGCGTTGCGCGCCAGCGATCTTGCCAGGTTATCGCGCTTATCCAGTTTTAATATGGCAAGGTTGTTTTTAAAGCCTTCCAGCAGTTGCTCCAATAGCTCATGCTCTTCAATATTATTCATATCAGCCGGGATACCTTCAACCACCACCGTATTTTTGCCAAATTCGCGGATATCAAAGCCCAAAGCGCGCACATCGGGCAAAAGCTCTCTTAATAACTCAAAATCGCTGCTGTTTAGTGTAACCGACTGCGGAAAAAGGCTTTGCTGGCTTACACCTGAGTGGTTTTGCAATTGCTGTAAAAACCGCTCGTACAATACACGCTCATGCGCCGATTGCTGGTTGATGAGCATAAAGCCCGATTTAATTTGCGACAGGATGAAACGGTTATGGATCTGGAAAAGCTGCCGCTCGCTTGATTTGCTTACCTCCTGCTCATTAACGGCAATATGCTGTTCCTCGTGCATCTGGTGCTGAAACGTGGGCTCTTTTTTACTGATCTCGTACAGTGTATCCCAATTTTTGGGGATAGGCGAGTCGCGGTGGCCGCCATCATTGCGTAAAAAGGGGATTTCCCTGTCGGCTTTTTTCTCGGCAGCAAAGGGGTTAAAATCAGGGTTGAAGGCGATAGTGGGCGCCACAATTTCCTCGAAAGGCTTTGGGGTTATCAGGTGTTCAATGCTATTTTCCTGGTCGAAATCAAGACTTGGCGTAATGTTATACCTGCCCAATGAGCGTTTTACCGCCGAGCGGATAATGGCATATATGGCCTTTTCATCCTGGTATTTTATCTCGGTTTTTGTGGGATGAACGTTGATATCGATCTTCGAAGGGTCTATCTCGATAAATAAAACATACAGCGGGTAGGTTTCATCGGGCAGCAACTCCTGGAAAGCCGTTAATACTGCATGGTTCAAATAAGCATCCTTTATAAAGCGGTTGTTTACAAAAAAGAATTGCTCGCCGCGGGTTTTGCGGGCAAATTCGGGCTTGCCAACAAAGCCGTGCAGCTTAATAATAGTGGTATCTTCCTCCACAGGCACCAGCCGCTGGTTATAGTTATTACCAAATAAATGCACAATGCGCTGCTTGAGCATAGCCTCGGGCAAATGATAAACTTCCTGCCCGTCGTGGTGCAGCGTGAAAAATATCTGCGGGTTAGCCAATGCCACCCGTTGAAATTCATCAATAATATGCCGCATTTCCACCGGGTTGCTTTTTAAAAAGTTGCGGCGGGCGGGTGTATTGTAAAATAAATTTTTTACGGATATAGAGGTACCGGTATTGGCCGAGCAGGCCTCCTGGCTCAACACTTCCGATCCTTCGATAAAAATGCAGGTGCCCAGCTCATCTTCGTGGCGGCGGGTTTTCAGTTCCACCTGCGATATAGCGGCAATAGATGCCATCGCTTCGCCCCTGAAACCCATGGTGCGTATGGCAAACAGGTCTTCGGCTTTTCTTATTTTCGAGGTGGCATGGCGCTCAAAGCTCATGCGGGCATCGGTACCACTCATCCCACAGCCGTTATCGATCACCTGTATCAGCGATTTCCCCGCATCCCTCAGTATCAATTGTATTTTATCCGCTCCCGCGTCAATCGCGTTTTCCACCAATTCCTTTACTGCCGATGCCGGCCGTTGCACCACTTCGCCAGCGGCTATCTGGTTGGCAACGGCATCCGGTAAAAGCTGAATTATATCTGGCATTTATAAAATTTCCTCTCTCCGCAAAACTGCGGATTCCTTTTCGATGCTAAATTAAATATTTGATGTCATAACTTTTTTATCATTTGTTAGTTGTATATAGTTTATAGTTTTAATTAAACTTGTACGTCAATCATCCTATGAAGAAATTATGGCCCCTGCTGCTCATTTTTATAGCAGCATGTAAGCAAAAAGAGTATAATGCCGATCTGCTGGTAAAAAACGCCGTGGTTTATACCGTTGATAGTGGTTTTACCACCGCGCAGGCATTTGTAGTAAATTCCGGCAAAATTATTGCCGTTGGCGATACAGATACCCTCCTGAAAAAATATACCGCCCGCGAGGTTGTTGATGCCGGCGGGCATGCGGTTTACCCCGGTTTTATCGACGCGCACTCGCATTTTAATGATTATAGTCAGGGCTTGCAGCAGGCCGACCTGCAAAATACCCATAGCTGGGATGAAATATTAGATACCGTAAACTCCTTTGCCCGCCGCAACACTGATGGCTGGATAATTGGCAATGGCTGGGATCAGAATGTGTGGAATATAAAGCAATTTCCTAATAAGGCCAAGCTGGATTCTTTATACCCGGTACGGCCGGTGTTATTGGTGCGGGTTGATGGGCACGCTGCCATTGCCAACCAGGCCGCGTTAAATATTGCCGGGGTAAAACCGGGGCAAACTATTAACGGCGGCATTATTGAAACTATAAAAGGCAAGCTTACCGGCATATTGGTTGATAACGCGGTGGGCATAGTTACCCGCAAAATTCCCCCACCCGATGAACAGGTTGTACAAGCAGCGCTTTTAGACGGGCAACGCAACTGCTTTGCTGACGGCCTTACCACTGTGGCCGATTGCGGTTTGCCCTACACCATGATAAGCACCATTAACGACCTGCAACATAAGGGCGACCTTAAAATACGCCTGTTCGTAATGCTATCAGACCGCCCCGAAAATTATGATTACTTATTTAAACACGGCGTTTTTAAAACACCCGGCCTTGATGTGCGCGGGTTTAAAATGTTTGCCGATGGCGCTTTAGGATCAAGGGGTGCCTGTTTATTGCAGCCTTATGCCGACCAAAAAAACTGGCGTGGCTTTTTGTTAAGCAGCCAAAAGCATTTTTTGGAAATGGCCCAAAAGGTTTATGCCAAAGGCTTCCAGTTAAGCACACATGCCATTGGCGACTCGGCTAACCGGGTTATTTTAAAAATATATGCCAGTGTTTTAAAGGGCAAGAACGACAGGCGCTGGCGCATTGAGCACGCGCAGGTATTAGCACCGGAGGATATTCACCTGTTTGGCGATTATAATATCATTCCATCGGTGCAACCTACACATGCCACCTCGGATATGTACTGGGCGGTTAAACGCATTGGCCCTGTGCGCCTGAAAACGTCATACGCTTATAAGCAATTGCTACAGCAAAATGGCTGGCTGCCCTTAGGTACCGATTTCCCGGTGGAGGACATCAGCCCTATTTATACCTTTTATGCTGCTGTAGAAAGAAAAGACCTGAAAGGTTTCCCGGCTGATGGGTTTCAGCCCGAGAACGCGATAAGCCGCGAGGAAGCGTTAAGGGGTATAACTATATGGGCGGCAAAAGCGCAATTTGAAGAAAAGGAAAAAGGCAGCATCGAGCCGGGTAAATATGCCGATTTTGTGATACTGGATAATGATATTATGAAAATGAACGGCGCCGACCTGCCAAAGGTCAAGGTGCTGAAAACTTATGTTAATGGTGAAAAAGTTTATGAGAAAAAATAAGTGGAATTGCGTACTCCCGGTATTATCGTTGTTTATTTTATTTAATTCGGCCTGTGCGCAAAATCCACCTCTTGGAAAATCATACGTCGCCGAAGAGAACCAGGTGCAAAATTCAACAGTGTTGTTAAACAATGCATCATACCTTATCCCCTTACAAAACCTCAATACCCTAAAAATTGCCAGTGTACATTTTTCAAACCAGTATGCCACCGGCTTTGATAGCCTGCTTAATAAATACAGCAAGGTTGATGTTTTTAGCGGGAATGATTATACCGGCGCAAAAAACATCAATATGCTCTCGGGCGATCTGAAATGGTATAATACCATCATCATACAGCTAAACAATGCTGATCTGAATAACCAGCAGATCATCAATTTCATCACCCAAAATCAAAAGATAAAAAATGTAATTATAGCCCTTTTTGGCAGCGGCAGTTCATTTACAAAGTTGAATGATGTTTCGGCGCCTATTATATGGTGCGAGCGGGTATCGCCGGTATCGGCCTATTTTAGCGCGCAGGCCATATTTGGCGGGGTAGCCATCACCCAAAAGCTAAGCAGCACCTACACACCGCGGTACAGTGCAAACATGGGTTTTACAACCGGCAAAATACGCCTGCAATATACCGTGCCCGAAGAAGTGGGCATTAACGCTGCTAATTTATTAGCCATTGATACCATTGCCCGCATGGCCATTGCCGAGCATGCCACACCGGGCTGCGTTGTTTTAGTAGCTAAGGACGGTAAAGTAATATTTAACAAGGCCTACGGCTACCATACCTATGATGATCAGATGCCCGATAAGCTAACGGACATCTTCGACCTGGCATCGCTAACCAAAGTAACCGCCACGACGATGGAAGTGATGCGCCTTACCGAACAGGGCACTTTAAATATGGATTCAACCATTGGCAGCTACATACCTTATGCCCACGGTACCAATAAAAATGATATCCGCCTGTTTGAGCTGATGACCCACCAGGCAGGTTTGGTACCCGATATCCCCACCTATGAAAAGCTAAAACCCAGCGATCATAGCATCGATTCATCCGCCGCGTATCCAACCAAAATAGTCGACAATTACTATTTGCGTAAAAACTATTTTAAGGATGTAATGTGGCCCGATATATTTCATTCGCCCTTACGCACACGCGGGCAATATGTGTACAGCGATGTGAGCATGGTTTTGATGAAAGAGATTACCGAAACCGTTACTTCAACACCACTGAATGATTATGTGCTGCAGCAGTTTTATTTGCCGCTGGGTATGCAAACCACCGGCTTTTTGCCGCTGTACCGTTTCCCGGTTGCGCGCATTATACCTACAGAAAATGACATGGTTTTCCGCCATACCTTATTGGATGGTTATGTAGAGGATCAAACGGCGGCCCTGTGCGGCGGTGTATCAGGCAATGCGGGCCTGTATGCCGATGCCAATGATCTGGCTATATTGTACCAGATGATATTAAACAAAGGCACCTACGGCGGCACAGCCTACTTTAAATCCGAAACAGTTGATCGCTTTACTTCCAAACAATCGGCGGTTAGTCGCCGTGGTTTAGGTTTTGATATGTGGGATCCGATTGCCGATCGTCATTACCCATCGCAATTAGCCTCGCCGCAAACTTACGGGCATACAGGCTATACGGGCACCTGTGTATGGGTCGACCCGAAATATAATTTAGTATATGTGTTTTTATCAAACCGGGTAAACCCAAAGGTGAGCGATAAACTATCGAGCCTGCGCATAAGGCCGAGGATACAGGATGCTGTTTATGAGGCAATAACGAAAGGGTTATAAAAAGATAATATCGAACACCGAATATTGAATGCAGAATGATGAAGTTTTAACTTCGGTGTTGGAAATTCAAAATTCAGTGTTCGATATTCAACCAAATATTTACATCCGCTTAACACTATTCCAATAAATTGCTGTTAAACTTGTATTCATGAAAATAGGAATAGTTTGTTATCCAACTTTTGGGGGGAGCGGGGTTGTAGCCACCGAGCTTGGTAAGGCTTTAGCCGATCACGGTCACCAGGTGCATTTTGTAACCTACAACCAGCCAGCCCGGCTGGATTTTTTTTCGGCCAACCTTTTTTACCACGAAGTTTCGGTATCCAACTATCCCTTATTTGATTATCCGCCCTATGAGCTTGCCCTCGCCAGTCGCCTGGTTGATGTGGTACGCTTTGAAAAGCTGGATATACTGCATGTGCATTATGCTATTCCGCATGCTTCGGCAGCGTTTATGGCCAAGCAGATATTGCTTACTTATGGCATCTACATCCCGGTAGTAACCACCCTGCACGGTACCGATATTACACTGGTAGGTAAAGACAGGACATTTAAGCCTGTGGTAACATTTTCCATCAATAAATCAGATGGTGTTACCGCTGTTTCGCAGCATTTGAGGCATGATACCTACGAGTTTTTTGAAATTGAGCGCGATATAAAGGTAATACCCAACTTTATTGATCTTACCCGTTTCAGCCTTAAGGCAAAAGACCACTTTAAGAAAGCCATTGCCCCATCGGGCGAAAAAATACTGGTGCATACCTCAAATTTCCGCAAGGTAAAACGCACCGAGGATGTGATACGCATCTTCGCGAAGGTAATCAAGCAAATACCGTCCAAGCTATTAATGGTTGGCGATGGCGAAGAACGCTCCGACTGCGAGCAGCTATGCCGCGACCTGGATGTGTGCGACAATGTGCGTTTTTTAGGCAAGCAGGATGCTATTGAAGAAATATTATCCGTAGCCGACTTGTTTATAATGCCATCACAGTCGGAAAGCTTTGGTTTGGCAGCACTGGAGGCTATGGCCTGCAAGGTGCCTGTGATCAGTACCAATGCCGGCGGCTTGCCAGAGTTGAATATAGAAGGTGTAACCGGGTTCCTGAAAAATGTAGGCGATGTAGATGGCATGGCCGAAAAAGCCATTTATATTTTAGAGGACGAGGACAGGCTGGCGCAATTCAAAGAAAATGCCCTTGCCCGTGCAAAGGAGTTCGACCTGGCTAATATTCTTCCCTTGTATGAGGATTATTATGTGGAGGTTATTGAAAAGAGCAAATCACGCGAGGGGAGTTTGATATAAGGATTTGTTTATATCAAACCTCTTTATGTCATTGTGAGCGGAAAGTGTGGTGGAATAGCGCTGCGAAGCAACCTCGTCGCCCTACATAGCGGTTCTGCAATGACGACGAGGTTGCCGCGGCCCGCTTTCGCTCACACCTCTGCATGGGCCTCGCAATGACATATTGGACTAATTAACTTACTATCTAAGCTTATCAATTATATCCTCAGCCATTAATTTTTCCTGCAAGCCGCTTGTCATATCCTTAAAAGTTAATAAACTGCTTTGCATTTCATCGCTGCCAATGAGTACCGTGTAAGGGATATTTTTGTTATTGGCATACTCCATTTGTTTTTTGATCTTAGCTCCTGCAGGGTACAACTCGGCGTTGATGTTTTGCTTGCGTAGGGCATGCAATAGTGGGAGCGCATATTTTTCACCCTCGCTGTCGAAACAGCAGATCAATACTTTTGTAGTTTGGTTTGTATCAGCCGGGAACAGGTTAAGCTCATCCATTACATCATAGATCCTGTCGGCGCCAAAGGATATGCCTACCCCGGTAAGGTCTTTCAGGCCGAACATGCCGGTAAGGTCATCATACCTGCCACCGCCGCCAATGCTGCCCATGTTTACCTCGTTTGTTTTAACCTCGAAAATAGCGCCGGTATAGTAATTTAGTCCCCGGGCAAGTGTAATATCCAGTTCACAGTTTGCGGTTTGCAGCTGGCAATCAACCAGATAATTAAACACGGTTTCTATCTCTTCACAACCTTTTAAGCCGGTAGGTGAATCTTTCAGGGCATCACGCAGACTATCCAGCTTTTCGGTGTTTGAGCCTTGCAGTAAGATAACCGGCTTAAGCTTTTCAATATCAGCATTGCTAAAGCCCTTTTCCAACAGCTCTTTGGTTACGCCGTCGAGGCCTATTTTATCCAGCTTATCTATGGCTACGGTAAGGTCGATGATGTTATCGCCTTTGCCTATTACTTCGGCTATGCCGGATAATATTTTGCGATTATTTATTTTTATGGTGAAATCTTTCAGGCCAAGCTTGCTCAGGGCCTCATCGTAGATCATAATAAACTCCGCCTCGTTCAATAATGATGCTGAACCTACCACATCAGCATCGCACTGGTAAAACTCGCGGTAGCGGCCACGCTGGGGCCTGTCGGCGCGCCAAACTGGCTGCACCTGGAAACGTTTGAACGGGAAGGTGATCTCGTTCTGGTGCATTACCACGTAGCGGGCGAAAGGGACGGTAAGATCGTAGCGGAGGGCTTTTTCGGAAATTTCTGCTGAAAGTTTTTTAGATGTTAAATGTTCTTTAATATTTCGCAGTAATGCTTGTTCTTCAGTACTTATTAAATTTTTTAATTCTTCAAAATTTTTATTGATAGACTCCTTAATTATACCTTGTACTTTTGTCACTTTTTCACGAGCTGTAACTGCTACAGTTAATATCTTTAATAGATCTTCTTGGTATTCTTTAATACTATTTGATTTTTCTAAGAAGTCTCCACTATCTAATATCTTAAATATCAACTTATCCCCTTCATCACCATATTTACCCATTAGTGTTGAAGAATTTTCCATAGCAGGCGTTTCTATCTGCTGATAGCCATATTTACGGAAAACTCCTTTTATGGTATCGAAAATAAAATTGCGTTTCACCATTTCGGCGGGTGAAAAATCGCGGGTGCCTTTGGGGGTTGATGGTTTGATGGATGCCATGCGGCAAATGTACAAAATTAGCCGTTATATGTTTCCAATACCTGCTTAGCGCGCTGTCATGCTTAGTTATTAAATCCGGCGGATTATGAAGGGGAAATAACAGCCTTCAAAATCCTGATGTCATTTCGAACTTGCAAAAGGTGGGCTAAGCAGTGGGCATTGAGAAAACTTATACGCTATGTAAGGTAAATCATGCAGGGCGTATAAGTTTTCTCCTCGCCCCCTCCCACAATCCAGCCCTGCTCGTTCGAAATGACATGCTGGGTAAAGCTGTCATGGGTAGCGAAGCGAAGCACGCGGGATGGCCTTACGCTCATGTTTCGAGTGCCTCAGCATGACAGCCTATAGGCTGTTTAAAATAAATAATTATTTTTACCTCATGAATATCATTCTCCAAACCCCACGCCTTATTATCCGCGAGTTTTTGCCCGAAGAAGAACAACTTTTTTTAGATCATTTTACAGACGAAGAGATGCTTTTGTACCTGCCAAAGCGTAGCAGAGATGAACGCATAAACATATTTCACAAGGCATTGGCCAATTACGCCAACAGCAAAACACTGGGTACCTGGGGCATGTTCCATAAAATAAATGGCGACCTGGTTGGCAGTTGCCTGCTGCGCCTTTATAATGATCTGCCCGGAAAAGTTGAAGTAGGCTACAGCATAGAAAGAAAATACTGGGGGGTGGGCATTGGTACCGAGATGGCCATCGCTATGGTAGGCCATGCATTTGCCGATGCTGGTACAACAGAAGTTATCGGGGTTACAGTACCGGCAAATATTGCTTCGCAGCGTGTGCTTGAAAAGGCCGGGCTGGTGCGCGGCGATAATTTTAAAAGGGATGATGTGGAGCTGGCTTATTTTAGGATAACGAGCCCCCTCTAAATCTCCCCCGGTAGGGGAGACTTGAACTTCGCTCTTTTATAATTTTTTTCTCTTCTATAGATGGGATTTAAAGTCTCCCCTACCGGGGGAGATTTAGAGGGGGCTGCCTTTTATGATTTCCTCACATCCACCCTCAATCAACTTAAAAACAGGTTCAAACAGGCTGTCATCATAATAGGGATCGGGTACTTCCTTATAGCCCAATAGTAATTTTACTTTATCCGCCGCCCGCTTATTTCGTGCCATGGCCAACACATCGTGCAGGTTCATTTTATCCATTACAAAAATATGGGCGTAATCATCAAAATCGCTTTGCCTGAATTTGCGGCATACCTGCCTGCTAATATCGATGCCATGATTACGTGCCGTTAGGATAGAACGCCTGTCGGGTGGGGTGCCAACGTGCCATCCGCCTGTGCCTGCGGAATCCACCTGCCAGTTTAAGCCACGCTCATCAGCCAAATGCTGCATTATACCCTCCGCCAGCGGCGAACGGCATATATTGCCCAGGCATACCATTAGGATTTTCATTTTGGGGTGTTGAAAGGTTGGAATGTTTTAAGGTTGAAAAGTTATCATGCACTTATTGAAAGTAACATTACAATTTTTCAACCTTGCAACTTTAAAACAATAATCAACCAAAAAGTTCATTCAGCACACCTGCAAGCCTTACGCCTGCTTTAAGCAGCTGGCGGTTCAGGGTATCAATATGGCTAAAGTTGTATTTGTAGCTCAGGTTGTCGCCGGGTTTAATGTCGGTATAAAGTATCTCGGCTATCTGGTTCGATTCGAACAGCCATTTGCTGATGGGTGCGCTTTGCCATTCCTTAACTTCGGCAGGGGTGGTGTGGTTAATAGCCGCCGCGTATTCGGTATAGCTTAATTGCTGATAGTCTATCAGCTGCGAATCCCACATGGAATGTAAGTTAGTGGGGTTATTGAACCAGGTCACTTTAAAATCATTACCCCCCTTATCATCGGCGTGGGCTACGTGCATGGGCTGGTGTACATCCTCGATAATGTGGATGAGCATCCGCAGGCAAAATCTTTTATCATTTTTCGACAGGCCTTTATCTTTTAATTTGCCTATCAAAAAATTCAATTTGGTATAGGCATCCACATTGGTATCCTGCTTTAAAAAAACAAGCAGCTCGGGGTAAGTATAGGCTTTGTTAAGATCGACATAATGCCAGGGCGATAAATAGCTGAATGACGGGTCGGATTTTATATAATCGGCCCAGTTGCTGGCCATGGCTATGGATTCATGACCTAAAATTGCCTGAACAGCCAATTTGGCTTTAGGTGTTAAATAGCTTTCAGCAATCTGCCCGCAAATACGGTGGCCGGTTGTGCCCCATGCCATTGACTGCAATGGCGTGTAAAGTACGGCTATACCAATAATGAGTTTTTTTAAAAGGTTTGTTTTCATACTGTTAAAGTGGTTTTACATAACAAGTTGTTCTTTTGATTAAGCGGGCATTGATAGGTATAACGCCCGATGTGCTTGAAAGTTGGATAAGCGAATCTGTTTTTTTGGTTACCTTAAATATCTCCTTATAAACACCGATGCGGAAGCAGTCGGGGGTTTCCTTTATGCTAAAATCGGCATTGCAAAATTGGCCTTTTAAAAACAGGGTATCATTGCGCTGCACGTAATGGCCACGGGTGTATTCTGTCCAGTGGCCGGTTTTCATACAGCTATCAGCGCCATAATTTACTTTGCTGAAAGTTTTTATCGATACAAAAAACGAATCGCAGCTAAACCTGAAATGATACAGTGAATAATTGATCAGCCGTTGCTGCGCCTTTACCGTATCCTGCTGCCACTCACCCTGCACATAGCCCTCGCCAGCGCCCTGCATATCAGGGTTCATCCGGCAGGAACTGCACGCCACTATTAAGGTGAAAGCTGAAAGGTAAAGGGCGAAAGCTTTTTGCATTTTTTTATACTGTTTGTCATCCTGAGCGAAGCGAAGGATCCATCCGCGTTCTAATTAAGCGCTTGGTTACTTGCTGCTCGTATAATAGATCCTTCGCTGCGCTCAGGATGACAATTAATTATTGGGGCGACTATTTCAATCCGCCTATCATATCTTCCGGCTTAACCCACTCGGTAAACTGCTCATCGGTTAAATAGCCTAACTCAATTGCCGCTTCGCGAAGCGATTTATTTTCCTTCAGCGCCTTTTTAGCAATCTTGGCCGCGTTCTCGTAACCGATATGCGGGTTTAATGCCGTTACCAGCATCAGCGAGTTTTCCAAATGTGTTTTAATGCCATCGTAATTTGGTTCGATGCCTTTGGCGCAATGGTCATTGAAAGACACGCAGGCATCGCCAATTAACCTGGCCGACTGCAAAAAATTAGCTGCCATAACAGGCTTAAACACATTCAGTTCATAATGCCCGTTCGAGCCGGCTATAGAAACCGTTACATCATTACCCATTACCTGCGCGGCAACCATGGTAACCGCCTCGTTTTGGGTTGGATTTACCTTGCCCGGCATAATGGATGATCCCGGCTCATTATCGGGTATATGTATCTCACCGATACCCGAACGCGGGCCCGAGGCCAGCATGCGGATATCGTTAGCAATCTTCATTAATGATACGGCTATCTGCTTTAAGGCGCCATGTGTTTCAACAATGGCATCATGCGCGGCAAGCGCTTCAAATTTATTCTCGGCCGTTCGGAATGGCAAGCCGGTAAATTTGGCAATATAATTTGCTACCTTAACATCATAGCCTTTGGGGGTATTGATGCCCGTACCTACGGCTGTGCCGCCCAGCGCTAGTTCCGACAGGTGATCGAGCGTGTTACGCAGGGCTTTCAGGCCATGATCCAGTTGAGATACATAGCCCGAAAACTCCTGACCCAAAGTAAGTGGCGTAGCATCCATCAGGTGGGTGCGGCCAATCTTCACAACGCTTTTAAAGGCTTCGGATTTTGCTTTTAGCGTATCGCGCAGTTTTTCAATGCCCGGTATGGTAACATCCGCCACCATTTTAAAGGCGGCAATGTGCATAGCGGTTGGGTAGGTATCGTTCGACGATTGTGATTTGTTCACATCGTCGTTGGGGTGGATAAAAGTTTTTCCCTCACCCAGCTGATGCCCTTGTAATACATGTGAGCGATTGGCGATCACTTCGTTCACATTCATATTTGATTGTGTACCCGAGCCGGTTTGCCATATCACCAGCGGAAATTCGGCAGCCAAGCTACCGGTAAGTATCTCGTCGCAAACCTGAGCGATCAGGTCGCGCTTATCAGCAGGCAATACGCAGCAATCGGTATTGGTATAGGCGGCAGCTTTCTTCAGGTAAGCAAAAGCGGCGATGATCTCCTTTGGCATTGAAGCCTCGGGCCCGATCTTAAAGTTATTGCGCGAGCGTTCGGTTTGTGCGCCCCAGTATTTATCGGCAGGTACCTGTACCTCGCCCATGGTATCGTGTTCAGTTCTGAAATTCATGGTCATTAAATTTGCAGGCGCAATTTATGGTTTTATATGGTGTAAGCGAACGCGAAAAAGTAATCTTTTTAGTACAAACGTTTACCTATTTGTTTAATTCAGCACCCTTGAAATATTGGCGTTGGCAACGCATCTGAAGCCGGTATAAGCATTACAGCTATTGATACCACAGCTTTCGCGCCAGGTGGTTCGCAGCTTTACCGCCGGGTCATTCCAACTACCGCCGCGGATGACCACTTTTTTTGGATCTGTTTTGGCTATACCCGGCCGCCTGTCAATAGCAAATTGCGCACGCCAGGCGTAACTATCCTGCTGCCATCTGTCTAAACAAAATTCGGAAACATTTCCGGCCAGATCATAAATACCCAAATCATTGGCAGAATAGCTGCCCACGCGAACCGGATGTCCCGAACTGGCAGCGTAATTCGCAAGTACCGGCGTGGCATCGGCATTGCCCCACGGAAATTCAATCGGCACATGCCGATTGCCTTTGGCTGCATATTCCAATTCTACCTCCATGGGTAAGCGCTTTCCCCTCCACTTTGCATAGGCGCTGGCCGCATAGTAGGATACATAAGTCACCGGGTAATTTGCCTCACCTTTAGGGTACTTATCACCTTTCCAATCCTTTAGGTATTTGCCATCCTGTAAACTATCAGCAATATTTGTTTTACTCCATTGTGGGTTGGCCTTAACAAACTCTTTATATTCAGCATTGGTTACTTCATATTTGTCGATATAATACGGCTGTACGGTAACGCGAATTGATGGATATTCCTGCGAAAAAAATGATGCCGGTTCATTAAAACGCGCCATATCCTTTTTAAGCTGAACACTGTCGATACCTAAACGGAATGTGCCCGTTTGTACTAATACCATGTTTTCTAAACTGGTATTAACATTAGTTTGATGGTTTGCGTTTGAAAATGATAAGATGATCATCGCAAATGCTACAAAAAATAAAGGCTTAAAGTATTTCATAGGGTATTAGTTGGTGTGTGTTGGCCCGTGGTATCTAAACGCATTGGTAAATTAGCATTTAGATAAAAATAGGATTTTATATTTTGAAGATAAACCTAAGTGGTAATCTTTTTAATACAGAAACCAAAAATACTGTATTGTGTTAATTACTTATAATAGTTTACCATGCCCAAATACAACATCATCTTCACCTCGCCTGATGACGATCCCTATTTATGGAACGGTACATCGCTTGATCAACTGGAAAAAACCGGCCAGGAAGTATTAAAATTCAGCGGAAGAACATTTGAACACGGTGAACTTAAGGCCGCCATAAAACATTGCAGGGCCTTTGCTAAAAAGATGTTCCCCGATGATAAGGGTTTGAAGATAAAAACGGTGGAGATAAGGGTTTCAGATTAATGGATTAGTTTTGATTTACCTAATTTTTGTCAAAGTATTTTTTGTTTTGACAAAAATTGACAAATTACAATCAATTAATCACAATAAAACAAACCCGCATGTCATTTCGAACTTGCAGGAGGTGGCTAAGCAGCGGGCAAGTGAGAAATCTTTTACGCCCGGCATGATCTGCTTATATAGCGTATAAGTTTTCTCCTCACCCTCCCGCAAAACCCAGCCCGCTCTCGTCGAAATGACATGGTGGTAAATCTGTCATAGGTCGGCACTCGAAACATAACAACGCTCTTTATTCATCATTTTAAAAAGTCCGTTGTGCCGATCTGATCCACAGATCCAGTGCATCTAATTGTTTGCTGTTCTCTTTAAACCAGGCAACATCATCGTCTTTATATACCGATAGGCTTATCAATCGTACAAAAGCAGGCATGTTACCGCTCGCAGCCAGCTGATCAAAAAACTTTGCATAAAAATTGGCTAATGCGGGTTGCTTAATAATTTCATCCGAGCCTGGCGCTGCCTTAAAAATGGCGGTTAATTGTAAGGTAAGCGAGTCAACCGCCGAGAGGCCTGTTTTGCCTTCGGTCGATGCGATAACTGTTAATGGCAATGATAGGGTTCCCGCGCTCATTTCACTTACCGAAATATTGATATTGGTATGTTTTGCATCCTTTTGGGTAACGCCATAGTTAATCACCTTCTTCATATCCTTAAAAACATCCGCCGAGCGCTCACTATTCGGCTCGATCAGTAAAAAGCTGCACCAGGCCTCTAATGCATAAATGCGTTTGCCCTGTTCGTACTCCGCCATGGCATATATGCGCTGGCTGCTGGCATGTTTTGGGTCGAGTTTTATGGCATCAGTTTCACAGGCCTCTGCTTCGGCATATCTTTTTTGCCGCAGGTACGATATGCCCAAATTAAAATGCAGGCGCTCGTAGTTTGGGTTATCCTTAATCCCGTTCTTATAACATTCAACAGCTTTATCGCCCTCGTTGTTATCATCATATATTGATCCCAGCAGATCATAAGTTTCGTACTTAGAATCCTTGGATTGTACAATTTTTTCAAGAAAAGGTATGGCATCTTTCCCCTTGCCCGAGCTGTAGAGCGTATAACCCATTTCATAATCGGCCTGCAGGTTATTCGGATCCGCTTTTAGCGCTTCGTTGTACTTTTCAATTGCTTCGGGGTATTTTCCGGCGTCATTTAACGCGACACCCTGTTTTACCAGGTCTTTTGTGGTATCGGTAGTTTGGGCATGGGCGGCAATGGTTAACAGGCTGATGATTACCGGTGCTAATAGTAGATTTTGCAATGTTTTCATTACCTGAAATTACAAAAAGTGAATAACAATATGGAAATGTTTAAAACTTAAAATATTTAACCGTGGTATAATTTCTAAATTTCGCCTTCGTTTATTTGAATAACTGTTATCTATGAGATTAATATATAAAAACTTTCTGCCTTTTACCGTTTCCCTACTTTTATTAGCCTCATGTTCGCAAAGTAAAAATAAACCAGTTTCATCAACACCCGATCTTGGCAAACCCTTTGACCCGACAGCATATTTAAAGTACGACCCTAAAAAGGCCGATAAGCGTATTGACGAGTTTATGAAACACCTGCACCAGGTGAGTGGCTTTAACGGCAATGTGCTGGTAGCAAAAAAGGGTAAAATAATATATGAAAACAGCTTTGGCTGGGCCGATTATCCCCGCCAGGATAGTTTAAATATCAACTCCAAATTTCAGCTGGCATCGGTTACCAAAACCATTACATCAACTGCTATTTTGCAGCTGATGGAGCGCGGTAAACTAAAGCTTAGTCAGGATGTGCGCGATTTCTTCCCGAACTTTCCGTACCAGGGCGTAACCATCAGGCTGCTACTCACACACCGCTCAGGCATGATGAACTATGTTTATTTTGTTGATGATATATACCGCGCGCAGCACCTCAACCAAAAAAAGGGCATCACCAACCAGCAAACAATGGATATGATAGCCCAGTATAAACCCACGCCGTTTAACAAGCCCGATAAGCGCTTTTTATACAACAACTCCAATTTTATGGTGCTGGGTTCCATTATTGAAAAGGTTACCGGCATTAGCTACGCCCAATATGTAAAGGAAAATATTTTTGACCCTGCCGGGATGAAAAATACTGCCGTATACTCAAAAGCGGTGTATGATAAAATACCTACCAATGTGCTCGGGCACGACCGCAATAGCTGGAAATATTCCGTTGCCCCTAATTTTTTAGATGGCCCCGTTGGTGCTTATGGCGTTTACAGTACCGTTGGCGACCTATTTATTTTTGACCGCGCCCTGCGGGCAGGCAGGCTGCTTAAACCCGCCACGCAGGATTCGGCCTATACCGACCGCAACCCTATGCTACGCGGGCATTTTAACTATGGCTACGGCTGGCGCCTGTTTGAAGCGCCCGGCCAAAAGGTGGTTTATCATACCGGTTGGTGGCATGGTTTTCGCCACATATTTTTGCGCGATATGAAAAACGATGTTACCATAGTGCTGCTCGGCAATATGGTTAACGGCAGCCTGCTGCACCTGGATGATCTGTTTAAACTAACCGGCATGCCCATTGTGCGCAAAAGCGCTTATACAGGCAGCGGTGGGGTTGAGGAGGACCAGTAGTCGGTTGATTAGTGAGTGGTTGGTTTGTATTTTAACTTTTACAAAACTAAATCCGGTTTATTTTACTTTATTAAGTAAACCATAATTTCGGGGAGGTTTTAACTTAATCAACCACTCTCCCAATAAACTTAATCAACCTCAAAAACATGTTCGACAAAATAAGGGAAGCAGAGCAAAAAGCGGGCGATATAAAAAAACGACTGGACGCCATAAGTGTAAGCGGTACGGCAGAGGGTGGCAAGATCACCGTAAATGCTAACGCGAACAAAGTGATCCAATCCATTCATATCGATGATGATTTTTTTAAGGATGCCGATAAAGAAGAACTGGAAGAATTGCTTTTAGTAGCCATAAATAAAGCTATGGATCAGGCCGATAACGTTAGCCAAAGCGAAATGGCCGCCTTAACACAGCAAATGTTCGGCGGCTTGGGCGGTATTTTTGGGAAGTAACCAATAATATGTCATTTCGAACGAGGTACGAGGAGAAATGACATCCTTTAATATAAATAAAAAACTACACTATATGAAAATCACCTATTACGGGCAATCGTGCCTTGAGTTGGAAGCCGGGGGAAAAAAGCTACTGTTCGACCCTTTTATTTCGCCAAACCCGCTGGCAAAACATATCGATATAAAGAGTATAAAACCCAATTATATATTAGTATCACACGGGCATGGCGACCATGTGGCCGATTTGATAGCCATACAAAAAAATAGCGGCGCCAAAGTAATTTGCATTGCCGAAATTGCCGGATGGCTGGGCAATCAAAACATCGAAGCCCACGGTATGAACATTGGCGGGGGATTTAATTTTGATTTCGGGCGGGTAAAAATGGTTAATGCCATCCACTCCAGCTCCATGCCCGATGGCAGCAACGGCGGTAACCCTGCGGGCTTTGTAATTTATGCCGACGGCAAAAAAATATACTTTGCAGGCGATACCGCGCTTACTTATGATATGAAACTGCTTGCCGATGAAAACCTCGACTGGGCGATTTTACCCATTGGCGATAACTATACCATGGGTGCCGATGATGCGATTAAAGCCTGTGATTTTATTAATTGCAAAAATGTAATAGGCGTGCATTACGATAGCTTCCCGGTAATAAAAATTGATAAGGACGAGGTGAGGGAAAAATTTATAAAGGCCGGGTTAAACCTAAAATTGCCTGCTATTGGCGAAAGTTTAGATCTGTAACAAAAAAAGCCCTCCTGAATAACAGGAGGGCTTTTTTATTTGCCTACTACATTTTGGTAGTATCTTTTTTGATTTTTACCTTACTGGTATCCGTCTTTATCTTAATCTTTTTCTTCTTCATCTTTTTGGTGGTATCAGTTTGCATGGTTCTGCCTGTATGAACCGGCGCCCCCGCATAAACACTTCCAAACGTGATCGCTGCTAAAGCAATCATACAACATAATTTTTTCATGGTAATAATTTTTTAGTTTTAATTAGCTTGTACTATTAAGACAAATATTAACCATGAATTGTTTTAAATTATACTATAATTAAATTATGGTGCCATTTGGTATAAGCGCTCGTTTTTTAACTACCACAATTCCATCCTGTACGGTATGTGTGCCATAATCGCCATCTTCAAGTTTTTCGCCGCAATTAATTTGTACATCGTTGCCTATATAGGTGTTTTTATCAATAATGGCGTTTTTAATGGTACACCTGTCGCCAATACCCATTATCGGTGAATCACTTATCCGCGATTCTTCTATCTGTTCAAGCGTTTGGTAATTATCGCTGCCCATTACATAACAGTTCTCTATCACCGTATCAAAACCAATACGGGTACGTATACCTATAATCGACCGGGTAATATGGCTGGCGTTTATGATACAGCCATCAGCAACAATAGCTTTTTCCAAATGCGTACCGCTCATTTTTGATGGCGGCAGCATGCGTGCGCGGGTAAAAATGTAGTTTTTATCAAAAAGGTTAAATTGCGGTATTTCATCAGTCAGGCCCAGGTTGGCATCAAAAAATGATGGTATGGTACCAATATCTGTCCAATAACCCTCATACTGATAGCTTAATACCGTATGGCTGCCGATAGATTGCGGGATGATCTCCTTACCAAAGTCGGTACGTTCGTTACCTTGCAGCAAGTCGTACAAAAGTGCGCGGTTAAAAATATATATCCCCATCGATGCCAGGTAAAACCGGCCCTGTGCAGCCATTTCATCGCTTACTTCCGATTTCCATTCTTCAAAATCAGTTTTTGGTTTTTCAATAAAAGCGGTAACCATATTGTCATGGTCGGTTTTCAATATGCCAAAACCGGGTACATCATTGGCATGCACGGGTATGGTAGCTATCGATATTTCGGCATTGGCCTGGATATGGTTATCTATCATTTGCTCAAAATCCATCTGGTAAAGCTGATCGCCCGATAGGATGAGCACATAATCAAATTCATGTACCGCCAAATGGTGCAGGCTTTGGCGCACCGCATCAGCCGTGCCCTGGTACCATGAACCACTCATGGGGGTTTGCTCAGCCGCCAGTATATCAACAAAAGCCTCGCTAAAACTGCTGAAGTGATAGGTGTTTTTGATGTGCTTGTTTAACGATGCGGAGTTGAACTGCGTTAAAACATAAATACGCGTGATACCCGAATGCAAACAGTTGGATATTGGAATATCAACCAGGCGGTATTTGCCTGCAATTGGAACTGCCGGTTTTGAACGTGTTGCCGTAAGCGGAGATAAGCGACTTCCCTGGCCACCGCCAAGTACGATGCATATTACTTTTGATGTCATATTATAGGTTTTAAACTTTCGTAAAGGGTAATATATTCCCGCGCCGATCTGTTCCATGAAAAATCAAGGGCCATCATTCGTTTGCGCAGTAATTGCAGGTGTGCCGTGTTCTCATACAGGCTTAATGCACGGCTGATGGAATGACAGATATCATCGACAGATACATTGTTAAAACGTATGCCATAGCCGCCTTCATCGCCAAAATCAATAACTGTATCTTTTAATCCGCCGGTGCTTCTTACAATGGGCACAGTTCCATATCTGAGCGAATACAATTGATTAAGCCCGCATGGCTCCACGCGCGATGGCATCAGCAAAAAATCCGATCCGGCATAAACCCAATGGGCCAATGCTTCATCATACCCAATAAATACATTGCATTCGCCCGGGTACAAGTCTTTAAGCTCCAGCAATTGCCTTTCCATACCCGCGTCGCCCGTGCCTAAAACCAAAAAATTAAACTGGCCCGGGTGTTCGGCCATGCTTCTTTTAACAGCATCGGCAATCAGGTCGGCACCTTTTTCCATTACCAGGCGGCCAATGAATGATATGAGTGGTTTTTCGGGCGATAAGCCAAACCTGGCGCATAATTCGGCCTTGTTCTTTTCCTTGCCATGTGCCAGTTTAGCCGCCGAAAATTTTACAGGGATCATGGGGTCGGTTTTAGGATCCCACACCTCGGTATCTATACCATTTATAATTCCCGATCCTTTCGACCGTTCAACCCAAAACAAATATTCCAAACCGTTGGAGCTAAGCGTAAGCTCTTCTAAATAACTTGGCGATACGGTGGTATAACGCCAGCAACATTTTACGGCGGCGGCAAGCGGGTTTATATTCCCGCTCCAATCCAGCAGGCCACCTTTGCTCAAGTCGATCTCGGGCAGCCAGTTAAGCTTATCCCAGCCAAAAAAACCGTGGTATTGCCCGTTGTGTATGGTAAATACGGTTGCCGTATTGGCCAGACGTGTATATAACCTTGAATGATATAGCAGAAAAGGTATTAAACCCACATGATGATCGTGACAATGTATCAGGTCGGGGCTTTGCTGCGAGTAGTTTATCCAGTCTAAAAACGCTAATTGAAAGGCCACAAACTGCTCCCTTTCATCGGGGTACATATAAACCTCTTCGCGATCAAGCAAGCCGGGAATTTTTATGAGGTATAATTCAAAGCCCAGCTTATTGGTACGCTCTTTTAAAACTTCAAAGTAAAGCCTGCGCGTACCCAGCAGGGTTGAGGCCTGGAAAACCACATCAAATACGTTTTCCTGTACAAATTTGCGGTTATAATAAGGTATTACAACGGCAGCGTCCATACCGGCCTGGTTTTGGTATTTTGGCAACGCGCCAACTACATCGGCAAGGCCGCCAACTTTGGCAACAGGATAACATTCGGCGGCAAGATGATAAATTCTCATTCAGGATTTATATGGGTTCAATTTAAGCAAAGATTGCTAAAAGAAAAACCCATAATGATTTATATAGTTTTTGAAATTTAGATGGAGGATTGTAAAAATGTTAATAACCTTTCCAGTTTCTTATTGAAAGATTTATACCAAAAGCGCCGGGTAGCTTTTTGCCTTAGTGTATTTAGGAGTGCTGGGTGCTGGCTAAAAGTATGAAATGATTACTAAAAAGTAATGCCGCATGAAAGTATTGTTCAATTTAAGTGTTCTCTTGATCGTCTGGCCAAAAAAATATTGGGAGAATCACTGTTTATCACAATTTTATAAATATTGTTCATTTCGCAAAGCTTCAATACATCTTTTGTATTCATTGAAACGTAAGGCTGTGTTCCTTTTGCCCAATTTGATATAGCAACTTCATCGGTAAATGCGCCCAATACTTTAATTCCGTCCACTTCAAAAATACAGGTCAGGCTTAAAATTTCATTTGTTGATGCAGACCATTGAAAACCCGGTTGATGGTTATTTTTTGCAGATGGTAGTATCAAAAATGAATTACCATTGAGCAATTCGAACATAACCCTCTCAAAATTTTTGCCCGATGGGTCTTTGCCCCAGTCATCCAGCAACGAAATTAACTTAGTATTATCAGCGCCCTCCATGCCATATTATTTAATGCGCTTCCAACCAGTTCAACCCCGTACCTATCTCTACCATAATAGGCACGGTAGTTTTAATGGCGTTTTTCATGTTATGTAGTATGATGGGTTTCACTATTTCCACCTCATCATGCGGCACATCAAACACCAGCTCATCATGCACCTGCATGGTCATGCGGGCATCCAGCTTTTTGGCTAAAAATTCACGGTGAATATTGATCATGGCGATCTTTATCATATCCGCCGCCGAACCTTGTATCGGCGCGTTAATCGCATTTCGCTCGGCAAAGCCGCGTACTGTCGCGTTAGCTGAATTTATATCGCGCAGATACCTGCGGCGGCCCATTAAAGTGCATACGTAACCGTTTTCGCGGGCAAAGTTCATGGTATCGGCCATATATTTTTTGATGCCGGGGTATTGGGCGAAATAATTGTCGATAATATCTGCCGCCTCTTTACGTGGGATACCCAGATTTTGCGATAAGCCAAAAGCCGACTGCCCGTAAATTATCCCAAAATTTACTGCCTTGGCATTGCGGCGCTGGGTGCTTGTTACCTCATCGAGCGCTATGCCGTACACATTGGCGGCGGTTGCAGTGTGGATATCAAGGTCATTTACAAAGGCGGCCATCATGTTTTCGTCCTTGCTGATCTCGGCTATGATGCGCAGCTCAATCTGCGAATAATCGGCTGATACAATGGTATGGCCTGCATCGCGTGGGATAAAGGCCTTGCGCACTTCGCGACCACGTTCGGTGCGGATAGGTATGTTTTGCAGGTTTGGATTGGTGGAGCTTAAACGCCCGGTAGCCGCCACCGCCTGGTTATAGGAGGTATGCACGCGCCCGGTTTTAGGGTTTACCATTTGCGGCAAGGCATCCACATAAGTTGATTTTAACTTTTGCAGCTGGCGATAGTCTAAAATATCGCGCACAATATCGCTTTTTGCTGCAAGCGACAGCAACACATCCTCGCCGGTTTGGTATTGGCCGGTTTTTGTCTTTTTTGCTTTTGGGTCGAGCATCAGTTTCTCAAACAAAACCTCGCCTAATTGTTTTGGCGACGCGATATTGAAACGCACACCCGCTTTTTCATAAACCGTTTTTTCCAGCTTGGCAATATCCGTTTCCAGGTCTTTTGAAAACTCCTGTAGCGTAAAATGATCTATTTTAACACCTTCAAACTCAATATCGGCCAAAACATATATCAGCGGGTGCTCAATTTCATGTATCAGCTTTTCACCTTCTACCTGTTTAAGCTTTGGCTCGAAGATATCCTTTAATTGCAGCGTGATATCGGCATCCTCAGCCGCGTACTCCTTAATTTTTTCTATCTCCACATCACGCATGCTGCCCTGGTTTTTGCCTTTGGCACCAATAAGCGTAGTAATGGAAACCGGTTTATAACCCAAATAATTTTCCGACAGCACATCCATACCGTGCCGGGTGTCCGGGTCGATGATATAATGCGCCATCATGGTGTCAAACAGGTCGCCTTTTACCTGTACGCCATACCATTTCAGCATCAGGATATCAAACTTTATGTTTTGCCCGGTTTTGCCAATGGTGGCATCTTCCAGCACTGGCTTAAATTCATCAACTATTTTCTTTGCTTCCTGCTGATCGGCGGGCACGGGCACATACCAGCCCTCGTTTGGTTTTATGGCGAATGATAAACCCACCAGCTCGCAATGGTTGGCGTCGGTACCGGTAGTTTCGGTATCAAAACAAATGCTTTTTTGCTGTTTTAACAGGGCGATAAGTTCGGCGCGTTTTTCAAAAGTATCAGCCAGGTGATATTGGTGCGCAACGGTATCGATATTTTTTGATGGGATGGTAAATTCGGGCTCGGCAATATCGGCAATATCAACCGTCATGGTGGTGCGGCCCGTAGCAACCGGGTTACCAAAAAGGTCGGTTTGGATAGATACGGCCTTCATCTCCGTTACGCTGAAATCATCACCAAAAACACGCTTTCCTAAAGTGCGGAACTCTAATTCTGCAAATAAAGGTTCTAACAGGTCTTTACTTGGGGCGCACATTTCCAGTCCGGCCTCATCCAGTTCAACCGGCGAGTTCAGGTTGATGGTAGCCAATCTTTTCGACATCAGGCCCTGCTCCGCATACTGCTCCACATTTTCGCGCAGCTTACCCTTTAACTCGTGACTATGGTTGATGATCTCCTCAACAGAGCCATATTGTTTGATGAGTAATTTGGCTGTTTTTTCGCCAACGCCGGGGATGCCGGGGATGCCGTCAACCGCATCGCCCCATAAACCTAAAATATCAATTACCTGCTCAACACGCTCAATTTCCCATTTGGCCAAAACCTCTTTTACACCCAATATCTCCATTTCGTTACCCATGCGGGCAGGTTTGTAAATGTGGATGTTGGGCGATACCAATTGTGCAAAATCCTTATCAGGGGTCATACAATACACCTGGTAGCCCTTTTGCTCCGCTTTTTTGGCAAGGGTGCCGATGATATCATCAGCCTCGAAACCATCCGAAGTGATCAGCGGGATATTGAAGCCAAGCACCACCCTGAAAATGTAAGGCAGGGCTTTTGACAGATCCTCAGGCATGCTTTCGCGATGGGCTTTGTATTTTTCGTATTCGGTATGGCGCTCGGTGGGGGCATCGGTATCAAATACCACGGCCATGTGGGTAGGCTGTTCCTTTTTCAATACATCAAGCAGCGTATTGGTAAACCCCATTACCGCCGATGTATTTAAGCCACCCGAAGTAAAGCGTGGGCTCTTACTCAAGGCAAAATGCGCCCGGTAAATAAGGGCCATGCCATCCAAAAGAAATAGTTTTTTCATGTTTATAATTACGCTGGTTTTTGAAGCGATCGTAACGATTTGTTGGGCGATCAGTTTAAAACAGTGCGTTTCAAAAATACGATTTATGTTGGTTACTACTTGTTATCCCGTTTCCTTTTTTATGTAATGCATAGCGGGATTTTAAATTATATTATGTCATTGCGAGTGATAGCGTGGCAACCTCGTCGCTTACCTATTGAACCCGACGAGGTTGCTTCGTCGTTCCTCCTCGCAATGACATATTTGTGGGTTATTTAAAGCTACAATCAGCCAAATGATCATTCACCATGCCTGTTGCCTGCATGTGGGCATAGCAAATAGTGGTGCCAAAGAATTTAAAGCCGCGTTTTTTCATATCCTTGCTAATCGCATCCGAAATTGGTGTACTGGCGGGTATACTTCCCGGTTGATTGATGATAGGCTTACCATCGGGCATAAAGCTGTACAGGTATTTATCAAACGAGCCGAACTCCCTTTGCACATCAATAAACAGCCTGGCGTTGCTTATAGATGATGCGATTTTTAAGCGGTTACGGATAATGCCCGCGTCATTCAACAGCCGCTGTACATCTGTTTGATCAAAAGCAGCCACTTTTTTCACATCAAAATCCGCGTAAGCTTTGCGGTAGTTCTCTCTTCTGCGCAGGATAGTGATCCAGCTCAAACCCGCCTGTGCCGATTCCAATATCAAAAACTCGAATAGTTTTTTATCATCATGGGTTACCTTGCCCCATTCTTCATCGTGGTATTTGATGTACAGCTCGTCGTTTCCTGCCCAGGTGCAGCGTTTTATTTCTTTTGTTTTCATGATTTATCTAATTACTAAATATAAAACTATGTCATTGCGAGCGATAGCGTGGCAATCTCGTCGCACGTATATGAACGCGACGAGATTGCTTCGTCGTTCCTCCTCGCAATGACATAAAGAGTAAAATCTTTATGCTTCGTTCAATTCATCCCAGTATTCAACGGCTCTGCGGTAATGTGGTATTACAATCGATCCGCCTACTAAATTCGCTATCATAAAAACCTCGTTCATTTCATCGTGATTAACGCCTGCTTCGTGGCATTTGCCTAAGTGGTATTTGATGCAATCGTCGCAGCGCAGCACCATTGATGCTACCAGGCCCAGCATTTCCTTGGTTTTTACATCCAAAGCACCATCGGCGTAGGTGGTGGTATCCAGCGCGAAAAACCGTTTGATATTGGTGTTGGATGATTCCATTATCCTGTCGTTCATTTTGGTTCGATAGGCTTCAAAATCGTCTACTAATTTTCCCATGGGTGTATAATTATTGAATGAGTGATGGAATGAATTATTGATTGAATATTAAACTTTAAAGTTATAAATCTTTATTTTTACAAACCTCGAATTGCTAATAAATTTATCAAATAATTACATAGCCATGGATAGTTTATCGCCCAATATTTTTGTTAAGGATATTAACAAAACCATTGATTTTTACAAAGAACTTGGTTTTCAGTTAGTGATGACCGTACCCGATGACGGCAGCCCTTTTGTTTGGGCCATGATGGTGAATGGCAACGTTAACTTTATGTTTCAAAGCTTTGCCAGCCTGGGTGACGACCTGCCGCAAATAAAAAGGCATGATGGCGGTTCGCTGCTGCTTTATATCAAGTTAAAGGGCATCCTGCTGTTTTTTGAGGCTTTGAAAGATAAGGTTACGGTTGTACACGGACTGGAAAAAACATTTTATGGCGCCACCGAATTTTCAATTTTAGATAATAACGGCTACCTGCTAACCTTTGCCGAAGATATAGAATGATAGATTTTAAACGCATTGACCATATTCATATAGCCGTTGCGCCCGACAAATTGGAGGATGCCAAAGCATTTTATACCGGCATTATGGGTTTGCAATTGATCAACAGGCCGAACCATCTTTTTACTACGCCCGGCTATTGGTTTAATATAGGCAATATACAATTGCACATAGGTGTTGAGCCGCAATTGCCCATTTCTACCCGGCATACCGCCTTTGAGGTGGCAGATGTTGATGCCGCGCTCAACTATCTTAAAAACAAAGTTCAGCTACTTGATGAACCAACCATACCCGGGCGCAGGCGCTTTGCTTTTCTCGATCCTTTCGGCAACCGGATGGAGCTGTTGCAAATAATTGATATTTAAAGCTTTAATTGTTTTAATAGTGTACCTTTAGTAAACCAATTAAAGAAAGAACTTTTTATGAAATTTATCTCTCCAAAAATCCACGGGATTATTGATTTCTTAGTGGTTTTACTTCTTTTGGCCTCGCCAATGCTTTTTGGCATGAATGGGATCTTAGCCTTATTCACTTACGCCCTGGGCATAGTGCATTTAATATTAACCCTGTTAACTGATTTTAGCGCGGGTGCATTCAAGCTCATCCCGCTGCCCTTTCATGGAATGATAGAGCTACTGGTTGGCGTAGTGCTGATCGTACTGGCATTTACCCTTTTTAATGATGGCGGAATAGGGAAGATATATTATATATGCTTTGGGGCCGCTGTATTATTAACCTGGCTTTTTACTGATTACAACGGCGTTACAATTGCATCGGTTTAAATTATAGCGCCAGCTCGATATTCGGATCCCAGAAAACAGTTTTAAAATCCTGCACCTGGTCGTCTTTTACGGTAACACCTTCGCTTTCGAGCATTTGGGCCATTCTATCGCCACCAAAATGAAATTTAGCAGTAAGTAAGCCCTGCCGGTTTACCACCCTGTGCGCCGGTACAGGTGGCTGCTCCTTGCCGCAGGCCTGCATGGCATAACCTACCATACGTGATGATCCTTTTGTGCCTAAATAATTGGCAATAGCGCCGTAGGAAGTTACCCTGCCCTTAGGTATCCGCCGGGCTACCTGGTAAACCTTATCAAAAAAATTAATATCATCCATTATTAAAATGAGAATTTAAGATAGTTTATATTCTTATTATCCTTTAAATACTTTTTCTCATAATAGGTTTTTATCGATAACACCTCATCAGCATAAGCCGAATGGTACAGGTCTGCGGTTTTTGCGTGAAGCTTTAATTCCAGTTCACCAATTTTTTCGGCGGTATAGGCATGCAGGTTATCGTTATCTGTTTTCAGGTTGATAAAACCGCCAGACTTTAAAAAATGCCTGTACATATCCAAAAAGCGTTGTGAGGTTAACCGTTTTTTCTCGCGGCTCAGTTGCGGCTGCGGATCGGGGAAGGTGATCCATATTTCATCCACCTCTGCGGGGCCAAAGTAATCTATTATATTCTCTATCTGTATGCGCAGAAAGGCTACGTTAGTTACATTTTCTTCGAGCGCGTCTTTAGCGCCGCGCCACAGGCGGTTGCCTTTGTAATCAACACCAATAAAATTTTTGTTGGGGAACATGCGGGCAAGGTTTACCGTGTACTCGCCTTTACCGCAGGCCAGTTCCAGTACAACAGGGTTATTGTTTTTAAAATGATCGGCCGCCCATCTGCCTTTAAATTGTTTACCGGCATCTAATTGCAACACATTGCTAAAGGTATCTATTTCGGCAAAGCGCCTTATTTTGTCTTTTCCCACTAAAAATTAATTTGTTGTTGCACCAATAATAATATCGAACACTAAATATCGAATATCCAATAATGAAGTGATTTACTTCATCATCTTATATCCGGCATTTGATATTTCGTATTAAAATATATCGTGCAAAAATAGTGGTAAGCGCCGAAACTACAAACCGTATGGATAATTGCCCTCGGCAGTGCCTTCTTTTTTGTGGAAAAGCGTTTTTACCTTATCCCATACGCTCACCACGGCTTCTTCATTGATATAACCCGATGCTTTTTGCGAAACAAGGCCCACCAAGGTTTTTATAATAAAGCCGGAGTTTTTGAACAGGGTTTTATTGAGGGTGATCGGAATTAAAAAACGTGATAACAGGCTTACAAAATCCTGGTTAAAAATATTCGATCTGCTTTCGCCGGGGTTATCCGGCTTGGGGAATAATGAGTAAACGGTTGAAAATATGGCCGCGGGGCTACTAAAACGCTGCGCCAGCGCGTGGCTTTTCTGCTGTTCCAGCTCACGTAGCCTTACAATCTCTTCCTTTAAATCCCAGCTGTTTCTTATAGGTGCGTCCATCATTTATTATTTAAATATCTTTTGTATAATACCATTAACAATTGGCCTTTCAAGGCGTTTTTTATTAAGCTTTAAAACAATAGCGATGATGAGATAAATAAGCGCAACACAACCAAAACCTTCCCAATCCGAATTAAACAGGTAAGCCAGGTAAAATGCCAGGGTAATACTGGCAAATATAAAAGCCATAATCATGCTTAGTATAGCCACAACATCGGCAATAATACTGGCTGCAATTGATGTGCCGCCTTCAATAGCCCTGTATTTAGCAAGCTTAAAGCGTGTTTCGGCGTAATCTGTCAACTGCTCAATAATAGGCGGCTGTGGTTCTTTGTTGGCTTCCATATAATTTATTTATAACCCCGGCCAATTAAAACATCAGCCGGGGTTCAGTAAAATTTATGCGTGTTCCAGGTCGTCCTGGTATTCTAACTCGGCACCTTTTATTTTTGTTTTAATGTTTTCAATAACCTTATCTTTTAATCCAACCAGGTTATCAATTTCATTAGCGGCGGTTTCTTTTATAGAGTCGCCAAGGTTTTTTAATGATTCAGAAAGTTTGTCGCGTGTTTCACTGCCTTTCTCGGGTGCAAATAGCATCCCTAATGCTGCTCCTGCTGCCAGCCCGGCAAGCAATGCAATTACTACTTTTGAGTTATCATTCATATTATTATAATTTTTATGTTGACTAATTGTTTTATAAAAACGGCTAAATATCTTGCCAAGTATTATTAACACGACAAATTGTCTTACGTTTTAAAGCGCGTTTTGTTTGTTTTGACCGGCTTATTTTATCCGCTCACCTACAAAACCAGGCATTTATGGGTATTATATGTCGGGCCCGGTGCGCATGCGTTCCAGCCTGTCGGCGGCAAGGCGGTTTGTTTCATATATCTCCAGCAATAATAAAAAGTACGATAGCAATACCGGGCCAAAAACCAGGCCTAATATACCAAACAATGGCAAGCCTATAAACACGCCGATAACCGTTATGATGGGGTGGGTGTTGCCAATGCGTTTATTGATGATCATACGCAAAACATTATCAATATTGCCTATAAATAATAAACCGTAAGCTAATAGCAATATGCCTTTTACGGTATGGTCATTGGCAAATAGTATAATACTTGCGGGTATACAAAGCGTTGGCGCGCCTACCACGGGTAAAAACGAAATAAAGGAGCCTATCACCCCCCAAAATATAGGGTCGGGTATGCCGAAGATCCAGAAGCCATTAGCAAGCAATATGCCTTGTGTTAGCGCTATAATGCCCTGCCCCAATACATTTGAGTAGGTGGAGTTGCGTAGCGCGGCGGCAAACTTTAAAGCATGCTGCTCGCGAAATGGGGCATATTTTAGCAGGCCGGCCTCAAATACATCTATCTGCACCAGCATAAAATACAGCAGAAAATATAATACCAGCAGGGTTAAAATTATACTGGCGGCACTGCCTAAAATTGATGGGAACAGGTCGGTAGCGAATGTGCCCAGCTTTTGCAGGGTATTTTCAGCAAAATGGGGCTGGTTTAAATTCGCTGCCGTAAAGGCATCAATTTTTGAGAGCCACTCCTGTATGTGAAAGCTATTATGGTTGATACCCGATATTTTACCTATCACCATAAAGCTTAAGGTCAAAAACGGGATAACGATCACGATAAGCGAGCTGAAAATGATCATTAAGGCGACAACCGATTTATTCCAGCCCTTTTTTTCAACCAGGTACAAATAGCCGGGCCTGAAAATTGTGAACAGCACAATGGCCCCCAGTATGGCGCTGAATAATCCGCTCAGCGCGTAAAGCAAAAAGCAGCCCAGCACAATTATGCTGACCAGTATGATATTATTACGCTGCTTATAGCTAAAAATCGACATCGGGATGAGTTAGATGATACCTATCACATAAACAAAAAAACGCCAAAAAGTTTTTAGCGCACAGGTATAATATAATGCAAAAACTATTAAGCCCTTTCTTCTAAAAATTCCTTTATTTTTTCGCAGCTCCCGGCAATTATATCCATATAAAAAATATGGTCGGCTGATGCATTTGGCGGAATTTCGTAGCGTAACTGGTCAAGGGCCATTTGTATGTTGGAAAGCTGGTTCCTGATGTCGTGTTTTAACATCTTTAGTTCACCGGCTGCAGCATCCTGTAATGGCTTTTTCATTTACTTAAGGTTGATGGCCTTCATTTTATTATAAAGTGTTTTCCTGTCGATCTTTAATATTTCGGCGGCTTTGGTTTTATTGAAGTTAACCTCCTTTAAAACCCTTAAAATGGTTTCGTATTCAGCCTCAAGCGCCGCGTTTTTCAGATCGTGCCTGTTTTCTTTTACTTCTGTAGGTTCAGTGCTGCCATTGCTGTTATTTACATAATCAAAGGTCAGCATCCTGTTTGAAATTTCAAGCGGGAGCGCTTTCATGGTTATCTCATTACCTTCGGTAAGCAGGGTGGCGCGCCTTACTACGTTCTTCAGCTCGCGAATATTGCCCGGCCAGCGGTAACTCATAAAACACTCGATAACCTCAGGCGAAAAGGATGTTACATTGCGGCTCAGCTCGTGGTTGGCTATGATCAGGAAATGATCGGCCAGCAGTATAATATCATGCCCGCGTTCGCGCAATGGCGGCATATAAATACTAAACTCGTTAAAACGATGGTAAAGGTCTTCCCTGAAACGGCCTTTTTGTATACTTTCCTGCAGGTTTTCGTTAGTAGCTACTATCAGGCGCACATCCAGGTCAATTTCGCGGGTGCTGCCTATCCTTTTAACCTTTCGCTCCTGCACGGTACGCAGTAGGGCCGCTTGTATATCGTAGGATAGGTTGCCAACTTCGTCTAAAAATAAAGTACCGCCGTTAGCCATTTCAAAGTGGCCTATTTTGGTATATAAAGCGCCTGTAAACGAGCCTTTTTCATGGCCGAAAAATTCGCTGGCGGCAAGCTCCTTAGTAAGCGAGCCGCAATCCATAGCTATAAAAGGATGGTTATGGCGCGGGCTGCTCAAATGAATGCTTTTAGCTACGGCTTCTTTGCCGGTACCGCTATCACCAAATATAATTACACTGTAATTGGTGGGCGCCACCAGGTCTATCTGCCGCAATATTTCTTTAGAAGCTTTGCTGGTGCCAAATACAAATTCACCGTTGGGGGTGTTCTTTTTTTCTTTTGATTTTGAGCTGATGATCGGCTCCTGGTAATCATCTTCCAGCAAAGCATATTGGGTTTCAATAGCCTTGTTAATGGTATTTAGTATTTCATCGGGATATAATGGCTTAGTAATGTAATCATAGGCACCCATTTTGATGAGCTCAACCGCCATTTTAATATCAGAGTAGCCGGTTATGATAATAACGCCGGTTTTGGGATATTGCGTTTTTATATTTTTCAGCATTTCGCGGCCATCAGTATCTTCCAGCCGAAAATCACACAATACCAGGTTAAAATCCCCATTTTTGAGGTATTCCATAGCATTTGTTCCCGTTGATGCTGTTTGTACTTCAAAACCGTTACGGGTTAAGAATTTTGATAACAACAGTGCAACGTTTACTTCATCATCAATGATGAGGATCTTCTTCATATTCAGCAAACTGTTAACAGGTAAATGTTAAAGCTGTTAAGTTACACAAATTTGCTAAATGTTGTAAATTTTATGAAAAATGAGTGAAATTTTATGTCGTATTACTTCAAATTAAAGGCATAGGCTACACGTGCCGCAATAAAGTTATTGTAGTGCCCGTCGCCATAAAAGCTTTGAACGCCTTCGTACCTGAAACCTACATCAATATACCTCCTGTTGGGCATTTTAAATAATATACCCATTTGCCCGGCATAGGTTAAACCGGTGCTGTTAAGGCCATAAACGGCCGATTTATTTAACAAAAGGCTTTCACCACCTTCGGCCTGCAGATAAAACGTGCGTATCAAAAAATATTTCAAACCTACTTTTGCGGGTAAAATTTCCATATTGGCAACTTTTACACCTTGTATGGCCTGGGGGTTTTCACCGATATTGGTATTGGGCGAAAAAAGATTAAAACCAATATTGCCGGTAAAATATAATTTTTCGGTTATAGGCACATCAATTTGTGCAGAAGCGCCTATGTTGTACGCGTATGAATCATTAAACGTACCATTGGGTACACCACCATCAAGGCCAACGCTAACGCGTGTAGTATCGGGCACGGCTGAATTTTGCGCTTTAGCGCCTATTGCAAAGCTTAAAAATGCTATTAAGTAGATAATTTTTTTCAAAGTGATCTTCATTTTTATGTTTAGATTAATTGTGTTAGAACGTACAATAAAATAACAACGTATACCGTGGCAAAAATTTATCTGCCTGTTTTTTGTGCAAAGCTAATATCAGTTTTGATTTATAGATACTTTACGGCCATAAAAATGCGAATTATTTGAATTTTAAATTGTTAAATAAGGTTAATAACTGTAATATTTAGTTTACACCCTTTACTTAAGCACAAAAAAGGCGCCTGTAAACAGGCGCCCTCTTTTATTAAACTAATTATCACCCAATATTAAAACCCATAAGCTACACGCAGACCAAAGAAATTAACTTTGCTGTCGTTAACATTGGTAACAAATTCTGAGCTTGCTTCGTAACGGATACCGGCATCAATATAATTGTTGCCACCTAACTGAAACTGGTAACCAATTTGAGGTGCGTAAATAAACGCTGCTGATTTGTTAAAACCAACATCAGATTTGTTTAAGGCAAATGCTGCACCTGCTTCGCCCTGTATGTAAAAATTACTTACCGGGAAGAATTTTAAACCAGCTTTAACCGGCAATAACTCAATGTTTGTTGGCGATACGGTTGTACCTTCAATATCAATATTATTTTTACCAAAAACGTTATCGTAACCTGCGTTAACGGTAACGAATAATTGATTTACAACCGGGATATCCGCCTGTACCGAACCACCAAGGTTCCAGTTATAGCTATCTGATAATTTACCGGTAGGGATGCCAGCGTCGACACCAATACTGAATTTTACTCCGCCTGAAGTTGTTGTTGAAGCTGTAGATGGGGTAGTTGTTTGTGCTTTAGCACTGAATGCGAATGCAGCGAATGCTAAGGCAATTGCTGAAATTTTTAATGTACTTTTCATGACTATATGTTATTAATTTTTGTTGTGTGTGTTTAAACACGCAACAAAGTAACGCACATAATCATATAAGTTTTTTCATCCAAATGTCACGATTATTCAATCGATTGATTAACAGTAAGATAAAATCTGACTAAATTGGTTTTTAGGTCAGTTAACTGATTTAGCAATGGGTGAATGGTGGTTATTTTTTGAATTTTGTCATCCTGAGCGCAGCGAAGGATCTATTATATAAGCGGACGGTGACCAAGCGCTTGGCTACAACGCGATAGATCCCTCGCTACGCTCAGGATGACAAAGAGGTGTAAACTATTTCCCCTTAAATTCTGGTTTTCGTTTTTGGAGGAATGCGGAAACACCTTCCTGCAGGTCGTTCGTATCAAAGCATTTCCCAAATTCGGCTATCTCTACCTCGAAGCCATTTGCCCCGGGATCAGATGCCGCGTTTACCGCGCGTATGGCCGAAGCGATGGCAAGCGGGGCCCGTAATAATATCTTATTTAAGATCTCTTCAGCTTTAGCTAATAATTCACCGGCACTAACCACATGGTTCACCAGGCCGTATTGATAAGCCTCCGCAGCGGTTATCATATCGGCAGTCATGATCATCTCCAGCGCTTTGCCTTTGCCAACCAGTTGCGTTAAACGCTGCGTACCACCATAACCGGGTATAAGGCCAAGGGTAACTTCGGGCAAACCCATTTTTGCATTGTCAGATGCTATGCGGATGTGGCAGGCTAAAGCCAGTTCCAATCCCCCGCCCAAAGCAAAACCGTTAATAGCAGCTATAACAGGCTTGTTGCCATGCGCTATCCTGTCAAAAACATTGCGGTGCCCTTCGCGCGAAAGCCCGGTACCCGTATACTTATCCAATGAGGCAAATTCCGAAATATCCGCGCCAGCTACAAAGGCCTTTTGCCCTGCACCGGTAATGATCAGCCCGCCAATTTCGTTATTTTGAAATGCCTCGTTCAATGCCTCGTGCAATTCGGCAAGGGTAGCTTTGTTTAAGGCATTCAGCTTGCTTTCGCGGTTGATGATGATATACTGAATGCGGCCTTTATGCTCAATTAATATGTTTTCAAATGCCATAAGGATGCTTGTTTAAAAATTACGGTGCTGGTGTACCCATGCGGTAATATAAGCCACAATATCCTGCGTATTGGTGCCCGGCGGAAAAAGCTCGCCTACGCCAAGTTTTTTCAAGGCCTCCATATCCTCATTCGGAATAATGCCGCCGCCCGTAAGCAGCAAATCATCCATGCCTTTTTCCTTTATCAGGTTGATGATCTTGGGGAAAACAGTCATGTGCGCGCCGGAGAGGATGGATATGCCAATGGCATCCACATCTTCCTGCAGGGCAGTGTTCACCACCATTTCGGGGGTTTGGCGCAGGCCGGTATAGATCACCTCCATACCCGCATCGCGCAGCGAAGTAGCAATAATACGCGCGCCTCGGTCATGCCCGTCGAGCCCGACTTTAGCAACTAATACACGAATTGGCCGGTTAAAGGTATTACTCATAGTAAAACCGTGGTTTATTTGGCGGTAAAAGTAGGAAGAAAATATGAAGTTAGTGATTAGAGGTTAGAGATTAGTGATAGTAACACAAGCGCAAAAAAAGGACGGTCATGCACGTACCTAATAAAAAATCACGTCATTGCAAGGAACGAAGCCCACACGCTTAGCGGATTTGTAAAGTGAGGTTGCTTCGTTCCTTGCAATGAAGGCGCGTATTAAAAATCATCTTAAAAAACACCTTTCAGCTTTAACCTTTCGCCTTTAACCTTTATTCCCTATTTTTGCCCTGATACTTACAAATGACATGAGCGAAGAAAGATCATTAAATTTTATTGAAGAAATAGTTGAAGAGGATATAAGCGCTGGTAAAAACGGCGGCAGGGTGCTTACCCGTTTCCCGCCTGAACCGAACGGCTACCTGCATATAGGCCATGCCAAATCTATTTGCCTTAATTTTGGGCTGGCGCTAAAGTATAACGGTAAAACCAACCTGCGTTTTGATGATACGAACCCTACTAAAGAAGAAACCGAATATGTCGACAGTATAAAAGCCGATGTAAAATGGCTGGGCTTTGAATGGGCCAATGAACTGTACGCCTCTGATTATTTCGACCAGATCTATGATTTCGCAGTAACACTGATAAAAAAAGGGCTGGCTTACGTAGATGATAGCACGCCCGAAGAAATAGCCAACCAAAAAGGCACGCCTACAGAACCCGGCACCCCCAACAAATACCGCAGTCGCAGTATAGAGGAAAATTTGCTGTTGTTTGCCGAAATGAAGGCGGGTAAATACCCCGATGGCGCCAAAGTATTGCGCGCTAAGATCGACCTGGCTTCGCCGAATATGCATTTGCGCGACCCGCTGATGTACCGTATAAAACATGCCCATCACCACCGCACCGGCGATGCCTGGTGCATATACCCTATGTATGATTTCGCCCATGGTGAATCGGACGCAATTGAGAAGATCACCCATTCCATTTGTACGCTGGAGTTTATCCCCCACAGGCCATTGTACGATTGGTTTATTGAGCAACTGGATATATTCCCTTCAAAACAATATGAGTTTGCCCGTTTAAACATGACCTATACCGTAATGAGCAAGCGCAAGCTGATACAATTGGTAAATGAGGGGCATGTAGAAGGCTGGGACGACCCGCGAATGACCACCATCAGCGGATTGCGCCGCAGGGGCTATACCCCGGCTTCTATACGCGAATTTTGCGAGCGTATAGGTGTTGCCAAGCGCGAGAACATGATAGATGTAAGCCTGCTTGAATTTTGCATCCGCGAAGACCTGAACAAAACAGCCTGGCGCCGCATGGCAGTGCTCGACCCCATCAAACTGGTACTTACCGATTATCCAGCTGATAAAACCGAGACCATGTACGGCGAGAATAACCCCGAAGTAGAGGGTGGCGATGGTGGCCGCGATATCCCCTTTAGCAACGAACTGTGGATAGAGCGCGAGGATTTTATGGAAGAACCGCCTAAAAAGTTTTTCCGTTTGGGCGTTGGCCTCATGGTACGTCTCAAAAACGCCTATATTGTAAAATGTGAAAGTTTTGTAAAAGATGCCGGTGGCAACGTAACCGAGATCCATTGTACCCACATCCCCGATTCAAGATCGGGTGGCGATAGCAGCGGTATCCATGTAAAAGGTACCATCCATTGGGTAAGTGTGCCGCATGCCAAAACTGCCGAAGTGCGTTTATATGACCGCCTGTTCCAGGTAGAAGATCCATCAAACGAAGAGGGCGATTTTAAAGAATACCTGAATCCCAACAGCCTGCACATCATAAAAACAGCCTATATTGAACCTGAATTGGCTAAAGCCGAAGTTGGTGTAAGCTGTCAGTTTATGCGCAAGGGCTATTTTACGCTTGATAAGCACTCTACTGCCGATAAACTGGTATTTAACCGCACCGTTACTTTAAAAGATGGCTGGGTAAAAAAATAATATGAAAGTTAGCGGCTTTACCTTCATACGCAACGCGGTTAATAACGATTATCAGATAGTAGAGGCCATAACCTCCATTTTGCCTATCTGCGATGAATTTATTGTAGCCGTTGGTAATTCTAACGACAATACCCGTAAGCTGATAGAAAGCATCAATTCGCCCAAAATAAAAATTATCGATACCGTTTGGGATGATACGCTAAGGGAAGGCGGTGGTGTATTTGCCCTTGAAACCAATAAAGCGCTTGATGCGATATCGCCCGACACCGACTGGGCCTTTTACATTCAGGGCGACGAGGTGGTACATGAAAAATATCTCCCAACCATAAAAAAGGAAATGGAGGATAATTTGAATGACCCCAAAATAGAAGGCCTGCTATTCAAATACATCCATTTTTATGGCTCGTATGACTATTATGGCGATACCCGGCGATGGTACCGCCGCGAAATAAGGGTGATAAAAAACATAAAGGGCATGCGATCCTACAAAGATGCACAGGGTTTTAGGTTAGATGACCGCAAAATTAACGTAAAGCTGATAGATGCCTATATATACCATTATGGCTGGGCCCGCCCGCCTCAGGGATTAACCCATAAAGGCAGAAACTTTAACAAGTTTTATCACGATGATGAGTGGTGCAAGCAAAACATGACCGAAACCTACGAGTTTGACTACGGCAACGCCGACAGGCTGCGCACCTTTAAAGCGACCCACCCCAAAGTAATGCTCGACAGGATAGAAAAAACCAACTGGAAAATTGATTTCACCAACAAGCCACTAAAAAAGGATTATACCCTCCGCAGGCGTTTCCTGCAGGTTATTTTAGATGTAACCGGCTGGAGTATCGGCGAGTACAAGAACTATAAAATTGTAAAGCGGTAGGCCTTGCGTATTACTTACAGATCATATTAAAATCTCCATCTCGTCGCCGGTATTCATTATCTTTATTTTATAATTTAAAATGGAAAACAAAAAAGAGTTTACCGAAGTCCAAAAAATGTGGCAATGGTGGTTATGGTTAGTGCTGTTCATTACAGTTTTACCGCTTATTGCCATTATACTGGTTCAGTTTTTTACCGGTAAGCCTGTTGGCGATCATCCCGCTTCAAACACCATACTGTTACTGCTCATCGTTTTTATTTTTTTGCCCATCTTCCTGTTTTTCTACTTTTTTAAATTAACCACACGGATAGATGAAAATACCATTTACTATGGTTTTTTCTCGCTTAACGAATTAAAGTGGGACGATGTAAAAGAAGCAAGCCTGATCAAATACAGCTTTTTTGGCTTTGGCTATAAAATAAGCCGGGAGTACGGCGAGGTTTATAACACCCGGGGCAATATGGGCCTTTGGATCACCACCCAGCGTGGTGGAAAGATATTAATAGGCACCAATAAGCCTGATGAGTTGAAAGCATTTTTAGAAGCAATTGGGAGATAGAACCTCTTATTGGTTATATTATAATGTCATTAGTTTTAAGTCAATATTATATTTAACTAACCAATTATTATAAGGTACCAAGATGGAAAATCAATTTGATGACGTTATGGCTAACAGAACAGACGCTGAGTTAATTAACATATTGCAAAGTCCATCAGGTGATTATCAGCCTTCCGCTTTAGAATCAGCAAAACGCGAATTTAAGAAACGCAATTTGTCTGACCAACGAATTGGGTCGATTAAAGAAAAAATAGCACAAAAAAATCAAATAGACGATATTAAAGCAAACGAACCTCTTCCAACTATTTGGAAAGTGCTTGCATTCGCTTTTCCAGGAATTATACAAATTATTTTTGCCGGCATTTTTAAAGCAGAAGGCTCAACAAGAAAACTCAACGAGTTAGTTAAATGTACTCTGTATGGATTTCTATTTTACTTAAGTATAGTTATTTTATTGATAATTTTAATACAGGGTTTTCATTTGTAGTATTACCTCTGCTGCCCGCTGTCCGTAGTTTCCAACTACGGACAGCTATGTATAAAGAACGATAAAATAGATTTTGAGGAAAACAATCTATTATTAGGGCTTTAATTTCAAGAATACAGGTAACTCGAGTGCATGCGATATATATAAGATAAGCTTGATCATTTAACTGATATCTTATTAGATAAACAATTTTGATTGGTCAATTAAACCACAAACATCCTGTAACTGGCTACGTCTACAACGCTGTTTTCGACGTAGCGAATGAGTGAAAAGCAGCTGTAAAAATTGCTATTGGGGGTAGTGCACGCCATAGTAAGTAATTTGAGCTTTTACTTTAACGGCTCTTTAAAAAATTAAACAGACTATATATCAATAATTGGCCGATATTTTGAACGTATATATAACGTATATATAACGTATATATAAAAAATCTCAATCATTTTTCTTGTTTGGTATGAGATTTGCGATTTTCCAGAAAAATGCTATCAATAATTTAAAACAGTTTTTATTTGTAGATGGGTTTGTAGTATAATGAAGACATATTATCAAATAAATAAAATGAGATTAATGTGTTGAAATATTTAAATTATGATAAAAGACAAAAGGAAAAGCTTTTTGCCGGACTTAAAGAAGGTTTTAAACTTTGATTGCAAAACTAATGTTGAAAGATATCAAAAGTATATTTAAATTAAATGGGTTTCATTCCCGTATCGTACTTTTGATATTATATGGCGAAAAAAAGTTTTTGATTAAATTTCCTTTTAAGTTGTTACGGAAATTTATTAATCAGGCTCTTTATCATTGCGAGATCCATCCCGATTCCTTCACAAGCGTTACAGCTATAGCAACTATGCGCCTTCCGCATCCGTATTTAATAATCATCCACCGTACATGCAGGATAGGTGTCAACGGAACCATATTTCAAGGTGTAACAATAGGCGTGAATGAGAATAAAGAAATTATTGCTGCGCAAATAGGCGATAGTTTTTACATCGGGTGTAATTCATCGGTATTAGGACCTGTTAAAATTGTTGATAACGTTACTATCGGAGCACATTCATTGATTTTGAAAGATTTAACTGAAAGCGGCGTTGTTTTTGGCTTGAAATAGTTGATGAAAAAAAGCTTACCCCCGCTGCCGCTGCCCCCCGCTGTCCGCTGTCCGCAGTTTTCAACTACGGACTAATATGCCCCGAAACTTCAGTCTCCAATAACGCTCTTGTGTTCAGAAGATCCCGCTGTCCGTAGTTTCCAACTACGGACTAATATGCCCCGAGACTTCAGTCTCCAATACCCGCCGCGCCTATTGTAACTCTATTATTACTTTCATGTAACCACAACGTTACCCGCCTTTCAATCAATCGTTTAGCTGGCTTGTTACCTTTATATACAACCTAATCAAACGTTATGAAAAAGCTCATTATCCTGGTGCCTTTTTTAATATTATTTAAAAGCACCTTTGCCCAGTTAACCGAGCAGGAAACAAAATACGACTTTTTTACACTGGCCGTTGGCGGCGGCAAAACCTTTGTTGCTAACACGGCCTTCGATGCCTGGACAGAACAAAATTACCAGCGTAAAATATATAATAACGGCGAGGTTTACGCCGATTTTGGCGCGGCGCTAAAAAATATTGATTTCGGCGGCGGGGCGCAATGGGCCTCGGGCGATTTTGCCATGATAAATTTTTATGTTGGCCATAGGATAACGCCGCTAAAAAGCCCGATAACATCATACCTTAATTTTAGCTGGTTCGGTTATATCGATGATATCTACAGCTTGTCGCCGGTAAACTATGTACGTACGCCCGATGAAGTAGGCAAGCACATGGAATTAAGGTACACGTCGTCATTTATAGGTATCTCCAGCAAAAATTACTTTAATAACATCAAATTTAATATCAGCCGCAACAGGAAAGTATATTTCCGTACAGGCTTTTATGCCGACTTTGGCTACAGGCCCTGGGGCGCGGTATGGCAGTATGGCTACAATAAAGAAACCGACAGCCAGTATTATGATGATGATAACCAGCTTGAAACCACCTCAACTACAAATTTTGTAGGCCATAACGTTTACAGCGTGCCCGCCTTAGCCAATAAATTTTTTGATGCCGGCGTATTTATTGCCATCACCTTTAGCACTATTCCGAAAAAGGATGAAGGGAAAATGTAGGGAGAAACCAGTGGCATATAGCCTCGCTGTTGCATTCACAAACCACCCTCCCCAATTCCTTTGTTTATAAGGATAACGCCTTGGTTTTAGGGTTATTGCGCAAAAAAATATATAGTTAAGAAACGTTGTTTTGATACAATACACTTTATATTTTTGGTTTATACAGCTATAAGAAAATCATAATCATATGAAAAAAATTAACATTATTTATTGGATTTTTACCGGCATCCTGGCAGCCGCAATGCTTTTTTCGGGTATTACCAGTATCATGAATACCCCTGAATCCATTAAAATGATGAGCGGACATTTTGGATATCCTGTTTACTTTAACCAGTACCTGGGCGTTGCAAAAGTTTTAGGTTCAATAGCTTTATTAGTGCCGGGCTTTCCACGCCTTAAAGAATGGGCCTACGCCGGCTTTACTTTTGATATGATTAGTGCCGTTTATTCGGAAATATCCGTTCACGATTCAGTGGCGCAATGGGCTCCGATATTTATCTTCATAGCTTTTTTAGCGGTTTCGTATATCTGTCACCATAAGAGGTTAAAAGCTACAGGTGTTAGTTAGGAGCGCGGTAAGTTAAATACCCTGCCCTCGTTGTCCGTAGTTTCCAACTACGGTGCAGGGAAGATGGATTTTCTTTCGCAAATGTTGCGTAGGCTGTCATGCTGGTACTCGAAGCATGCGGGCGAAGGCCTATACGCCTTGCATTATCGTCAATGCATAGTTCGCGATGCCCTACGCTCATGCTTCGAGTACCAGCATGACACCCCCCTTCTCATCTTCCGAACACTAACACTGACAACACCAACAAAGGCTCAGAATACCTAATTCAAACAAAGGCCTAATTAAATGCAATAATAAACTCTATCGCAGTAAGTATCAGTAGCGATAGAAAAACCCCGCCAAATATTATTGCGGCTTTTTTTAATTTCTTACCATCCTTGGTCGTTCGCCATGAAATAAAATTCAAAAATATAAACACCATCCCCGTTATAATAATAAGGGCTTTTAAAAATGTCAATATTATATAAATGGTATTCTTATTCATACTGATCTCTAATTAACCCAACGCTGGTTTAAGCGCGCAACTCTTAAAC
>Ga0302315_10000085_pt1 | contig 114920 bp, 92 predicted proteins | sample III_Palsa_N3_1_FD_200532 | JGI IMG/M metagenome (GOLD analysis project Ga0302315, IMG submission 200532) | Peat permafrost microbial communities from Stordalen Mire near Abisko, Sweden - III_Palsa_N3_1 | ecosystem: Environmental > Terrestrial > Soil > Palsa > Peat permafrost | place: Sweden...
ACCCTTGTTAACTTATTATGAACAGGTATCGCTACAGGCTTGTATAACTCATTTAAACTCATATCCTTGCTTTTTAGTGTATCCCGATGGTATGGACACCGACAATTATACTGTATTAAAAAAAGACTTATTACTTAAACCCGTGCCATCAAACTGGCTGGGATCTATTGAGCGCTACAACAAAATGAAGCTTGATCTCAAGTTCTATCAAATGTTTGCAGGTTATTCTCACATGCTTACATATGAGCTTGATGCCTATATTTTTAACTCAAATATCGAAAATACCAACGCTTTAACATTTGATTACATAGGTGCCCCCTTTTTTGAAGGTTATTGGGAAGCAACACCTAATTCCAATTTTATAAAAGGGTGTAATTCTGGTTTTTCAGTGCGTAATATCCAATCGTGCATAGATGTATTAAAGGGGATGAAAAAATATCGTTTTTATTGGATGTTTTACCGTGTTTTTTTGCGGCCCGTATCGTCCCTGCGGGTAAAACTTAACGAGCTAACTAATAAAAAATATGAAGTTTTTATCACCGGGCGGTTCAGTTTTTATTTTGACGATTTTCATATTAACGAAGATGTAGTTTGGTCGGAAATTATTCCGAAATTGTTTCCATCTTTCACCGTCGCAGATCCGAAAAGCGCACTGCAATTTAGTTTTGAATATAATTTGGAGAAGTCGCTGGAACTGAATGGCGGCAAACTGCCCCTGGGCTGCCACGCATGGTATAAGCATTTTGATTTTTGGAAAGATTATATTGACATGGAAAGCTAATGATGAATTTTGATTTTTACCTTTCTGAAATGTCAATATCCGACTTGCATGGCGGCGGTTTAACGCTGCAAAGGGTTATTGGTGATGACTTGATGCATATCCGCTATTTTGCCCATGTTAAACGTTTCGCTTATGATTTGCCTGCCACTGAAAAATTTGCTGACCGTGCTATCGATCTGACATCCGTTTGGGAAAGCGATATCATTCGTAATTTGATTGGACGCACTTTCGCGGCTTCACTAAGCAATAAATTATTCATCATAAAAAGGACCGCCAAAAATGCTGCCCGGCTGCTGAACAGTAAATTTGAAAAAAGCGAAGCGATAACAGGCCTGGTATGCCCGCAAGGCATGGCATCAATTTATACACTTGAAGCGCTTAAAAGTTATCGCCGGGTAAGATATATAAGCTGGGTGATGGATGATCATCTAATTCAATACAATAACGGGAAATGGGATTTCCCAAAAGGAGTGGAGCAGGTATTTAAAAAGCATTTACAGGATGCGGATCACGTTTTCGTGATCAGTACAGCGATGCAGGACTTTTATAAGAGCAGGTTTGGTATCAACTCAACTGTGTTGTTTAGCTCAGCAGATTTGAGCACACAACGGGGCAGGCCTGTTTTAGATATAAACGCTGCCCTGAAAATAGGATATTTTGGCGCCGTATCCGCCTGGCAGTTGGACCCTTTGCTGGCTGTGGCAAATTCATTGAATGGTACAAATACACAATTTCATATCTATTCGGCTATTGAAAACCTGCCGGATGAACTTTGTGTGGGTGGCGTTTATTTTAAGGGAAGACTTGATCCCGGCGAGGTTTTACACGCCATGCAAAATTATGATGCCATACTTTTACCTGTAAGTTTCAAGGACGAAATGCGTAGCCTGTCAACTTTCAATATCGCTACTAAAATGAGCGAATATCTTGCCTCCGGCGTGCCAATACTTGCTATAGGCCCCGCTTATGCGGCAATGATACAATACCTTAAAACAAACGATGCCGCGCTCCTGGTAGAATCGGGCAACGAAGATGACATTAAGAATGCTTTCAAATTGTTTAATGACAAGGCTAAGATATCTGCAATATTGGAAAACGCTAAAAACCTTGTACTCAACGAAACGGGGACATTGCCAATGCGAAAGCGTTGGGAAGAGGCTTTAAATAAGTTGCCATCTTAGGTAAAAATCTTATTATTGTTCCATCAAAATATATAATTCCCTGTTCTGCTAAACAAACATGATAAATACAGGTAAAAAAATATTAGTAACAGGGTCATCAGGATTAATTGGCTCAGAAGTATGTGTGTATTTTGCCGGTCTTGGCTGGCAGGTTCATGGCGTGGATAATAACCAAAGGGCTGTTTTTTTTGGCCCGCAAGGCGATACACGCTGGAACCAGCGCAGGTTAACTGATAAATTGGGCGGTTCATTTCATCACCATGAAACTGATATACGCGACAGGAAAGGCGTACTGGAATTACTTAAACAAATTAAGCCGGATGCCATAGTCCATGCCGCTGCGCAACCATCGCACGACAGGGCTGCCGCGATACCATTTGATGATTTTGATACCAACGCGGTCGGTACGCTCAATTTACTGGAAGCTGTACGACAGGCTTGCCCCGAATCGCCTTTCGTCCACATGTCGACGAATAAGGTGTATGGCGACAGGCCTAATACCATCGCTTTAACGGAAAAGGAAACCCGGTGGGATTATGCCGACCCGCTATATATTGACGGTATTACTGAAGACTTTTCTATTGATCAAAGCAAGCATTCTATTTTTGGGGCATCAAAGGTTGCGGCGGATGTTATGGTGCAGGAATATGGGCGCTATTTTAACATACCAACCTGTAGCCTGCGCGGCGGATGTCTTACCGGACCCAATCATTCAGGTGTTGAATTGCATGGGTTTTTGAGTTACCTGGTTAAATGCAATTTAGAAGGACGCGAATATAAAATTTTTGGATATAAAGGCAAACAGGTTCGTGACAATATTCACTCGTACGATGTCGCTTCGTTTATACAAGCCTTCATCGATGCGCCGCGCACTGCCGAAGTATATAACCTGGGCGGCGGTCGTGCCAACTCATGTTCGATATGGGAAGCCTTTAAACTGGCGGAAAATTTTTCGGGTAAGCCGCAAAATTATAGCTATGTGGATGAGAACCGCATAGGCGATCATATTTGTTATATTTCAAACCTTGCAAAAATACGTGCGCATTATCCGGGTTGGGATATTACCATTTCTTTAGAGGAAACCATTAAACAAATTGTTGAGGCGTTAAGAGGCAGGTAATATGAAGCTACTCTCATTTCAACCATTTTCTTTATATGAAAACGGCGGTGGTAACCGCATTCTCCGCCGTTTATACCAGGATAGAGAACAGCAGATTACATCATTAGCGGTAACGGGTTTTGCGTCAACGCCCAAAACAGGGCAAATCAAAGAAATTATAATAACCGCCGCGCCAGCCACACGCCGGTGGATGCGGTGGTACTTTCGCGATAGCATTATTTGGCTAAGGGAAAAAGCATTCAGATTTTGGACGATAAACCGTATCCGTAAAATAGCCGCCAACATACCTTTTGATGTTCTGCATGTGGTAAATCACGGGCCATTTTCGGCCGCGTTGAATGATGATGGGTTTCTTAACGGAAAACCTTTATGGGTTTCTTTCCACGATCATTTTTCAACCACATGCGGCAGTTTCACTGATGCTGATAAGCTTTGGAATAAGGCTGACAGAAGACTGGTAATTTCAAAAGAATTGGGTAACGAATACCAAAAGTTATTTGGCAATATGCCTTATACTGTTATTACCGATGGTGTTGAAACAACCGAATTAAGCACACCATCAGCGGCAAAACAATCGCCGGTTATTATTTATTTCGCCGGCCTGCTCCATATCGAATATATTAAGCTGTTTAAAGTTTTAGCCGATGCGCTTGATCTGTTAACGAAGCAAGACTTAACTTTTAAACTGGTATTACGTGCTACCCAAAAAATACCGTTCCTGAATAACAGGTTATTTGAGGTTGAATACAGGGAGATGACCTTAAATAATGATGAACTTAATAATGAGCTTAATTCGGCCTCAATACTTTATCTGCCTATTAAATTTACAACACCCAATTTCTATTTATATAGCTTGTCAACAAAAATGATTGGCTACCTGGGGGGAGCGGGCGCAATACTTTATCATGGCCCCGGTGATAGCGCGGCTTGTAACATGCTGCAAAGGGCGAATGCTGCTGTTTGTTGCAATACATTAAATACGGATGATCTTGTAAAGTCAATTATTGATCTGATAAATAATAAAAGCAGCATTTCGTATAATGCAAAAATTTTAGCACAGGAGAGCTTTAATATGACTATCATGCAGCAACGTTTTTGGCAATTATAAAAAACAAATCATTCCGGATGAACATAGTATTTATATGCAGTTCACTCGAACCTGGTAAGGATGGAGTTGGCGACTATACACGCCTCCTGGCAGGAGAACTGGTCAGGCGGGGGAATACTATCTCCCTGTTATCATTAAATGACCGGTTTATTGATGAAGTTTTTACAGACATTCAACCATCAGAAGGTATTGATGTACCGGTAAAGCGCATTCCGTCTTCCTGTTCTGAAAAAGAACGTTTCGCACTTGCTAAAGAATGGATCGATCGCCACAACCCCAAATGGTTAAGCTTTCAATTTGTACCATTTGGTTTTCATCCCAAAGGACTGAAAGTTGGCCTGGGCAAATTTTTATTATCAATAGGCGGGGACAGGCAATGGCAGGTCATGTTTCATGAGTTATGGGTGGGCATAGCAGTTGAAGAATCAAAAAAATTAATATGGTGGGGACGGCTGCAACGTTATCTTATAAAATCATTGATCTTAAAACTGCGCCCAAAAGTTATTCATACCCAAACTCAACTTTACAAGGCGCTGTTGCATAAACTTGGATTTAACGCTGAATACTTGCCGTTATTCGGAAATATACCTGTAACAGGTAAAGTCAATACCCAAAATGAAAGTGATTTATCCGGGATAAATAAGAAGCTTTCGTTTGTCGTTTTTGGCTCTATTCATGCCGGAGCACCAATAAACGGGTTTGCAAGGGATGTTGCCCGCTATTCACTCAAAAACAATGTACCCGTCGCCCTTACCTTTATTGGGCGTTGCGGTATAGAACAGGGTAGGTGGTCTGCCGCGTGGCAATCTGAAGGATTGACGGTTGAAGTAATGGGCGAACAACCGGCGGAACGGATTTCGGAAGTGCTGCTAAATTCAACTATCGGACTTTCGGGTACCGCGTTCGCGGTAATTGAGAAAAGCGGTTCGGTTGCTGCAATGCGCCAGCATGGTTTACCCGTTCTTTGCGTTTCAAAACCATGGCACCCTGCGGGAATAGCAAAGCAACAAGGCCCATCCGGAATTATTGAATATAGCGCCGGGAACTTTGAAGCTTGCCTGGCTGCAATTGCACCTATGCATTATACGGCTCATGTTTCGGATATTGCAGATAAATTCATCAGCGCCCTTTTAAAAGTATCCTGAATGGAAGATAGAAAAATTTGTCTTTTTACAGCGCATTCGCCTCAAACAGGTGGTGGCGGCGTAATATTGAGGAGCCTGATAGCCGGTCTGCCGGACATACCGGTTTCCTGGTATTACATCGGCGATAGCGTTGTCATTGGTTATGAAAAAGGATATTTAGGAAAGGCGGTGATGGGCCGTAATATTATTAATGATATTTGGCAGACATGGAAAATGCTGGCTGATAGGAAGGTCGCGTATATTGATAAGCTGGTTAAGCAGCTATTAGAAATAGAATGCGATGAATATTGGATAGTTTCGCATAACGAAGGGCTGCGTGTAGCCTTAGAGTTGACCCGCCGGCAAACCCGCCCTGTTCACATGACTGTTCACGACGACTGGGCTGGGGCCTTGTGCGCACGCTCTGTCCGCTACCGGGTTTTATCCTATTGGGCGAAGAAGCTGACAATTTCAACATTGAAAGCTGTAACCTCTTTTGATGTGGTAAGTTCTGGAATGAGTAACTATTATTGGCAGCTAACCAGCATAAAAAGCGAGGTATGCCACAGGTATCTTAGCCAAGATGCTATCAGGCATGAAGATGCCGTTATTGATACTGAGCAGTCCGAGATAGTTGCAGGGCATATTGGTTCAATATATAGTAAGGCTGATTTTATTACTTTCTTGTCTGTCTTTCATGAATTCGCTATTGAGAAAGGAAAGCAGCCTATGTTAAAGATGTGGGGATGTCATTTAACTATGAATGATATACCAGCTAAGTTAAGGGACAGTGTGTTTTTTTATGAAACTTTGCCTGAAGAACAGGTACTTCCCGAACTTGCCAAATGTACTTTTGTTTATGCCATGTACCCGTTTAGTAATGCATTAAGTATATTTTCAAAAACAAGTTTGCCAACCAAGCTAACAAGCTACCTGCAGGCAGGCAGGCCAATTTTGGGACAAGGCCCTGCTGATAGTACACTCGCGGAGTTTTTAAACACAAACAGTTTGGGAACAATGTGGATATCGCAAAGCAAGGAGGATGGCTTTAAATGTTTGGAGGGCATACTTTCATTGAAAGTTGGTTATCAACAATTGGAAAGTACCCGTAAACAATATTTTGGCGAGCAGAATTTGAAAGTCATGCGCCGGGCGCTGTTAAACCGCTAACTTTATATCAAAATATAAATTGAAGTTCAGCTTTTAACCGAAGACTTAAAAATACCAAGCCCGGGTTGATAAAAATAGGTTAACCCAGGTAATGCCGATTTGTATATAATACATTGATTGTAAATATATTGAAAAATGTTAACCCTGAATTATGTTAAGTTATGTTAACCCTGTTTTTGCATTTTGGGATTCAATTTATCTAATCTTGCAATTTATAAGCAGGAAGTTTATTTGGTATAAATTCTATTTTAGTAATGGAATTTATAATTTGCAGCACTCTGGTTTTTAATAATTTTGATGGAGAAAAATAATGGCCGGATAATTACGGGCAGTTCAAGCATTTTCCTGGATATCCTTCGTATTGGCGCTGCATTTACGGTATTGTATATTCATGCATTTGACAGGTGGTTTCCATCGCTGGCCCATGTTCAGGATAAGCCGGGAGAACCATCACACGCGGCGGTAATTATTTTCTTTGTCCTTTCAGGATACGTCATAGCCCATACAACCATTAGTAAAAACCGTGGCGCGATGCAATATGCGCAGGCCCGGTTAACAAGGCTTAGTTCTGTTGTTATTCCTGCTTTGGTTATAACAGCGGTCATTCAGTTAACAATAGCGCTTATAGACCCTCAAATGCTATCGGCCTATACAAGAGGCGGATCAGGAATAAGATATGTATTGTCGGGATTATTTATAAACGAGTTTTGGTTTTTTTCTGCCGCTCCCCCGCTAAACGGGTCTCTTTGGTCGCTTAGTTTTGAGTTTTGGTATTATGCTATTTTCGGCTTATGGTTTTTTCGCAAACCGGGTTGGCGGTCGTGGCTATTTGTTTTGGCCGCTTGCTTATTTGCCGGGCCCAAAATATTGGTAATGATGCCGGTTTGGTTGTCGGGTTACCTGGCCTACAGGTTGCCAAGGCCACCACTTACACATTCAAAAGCATGGGTAATGGTTTTTATCTGCCTTTTTATAGCCTGGCTATGTATAACCTTTATACCATTCATTCCTTATAAGATAGGATACAAGCCGTTGTATTACGCCAATCAATTTGTTACCGACTGGATAATTGGTATTTTTGTTTCATGTGCATTATGGATATTGCCGGTGGGAAATGATTTGAGATCAGGGGTTAAATGGACAAAAGTGTTCAGAAAAATTGCCGATCTTACTTTCCCGCTCTATGTTTTACATTTTCCGTTACTCATATTATGGCGTTGTTTATTTGGTTACAAAACTAACGATGTGGTCCAGCTTTGGGAAGCAATGATATCCGTGCTTATTGCATCGGCTTTCATCGGCGTTGTTTTAGAAAAGCAGCGCTTTTTATGGTCCCGTTTTTTTAAATGGTTTTTAAACGCGATAAAGAGCAACATTTTTAAAAATATGGATGTGTACTTTTCTGATCATAGCAAATGAAAATAATTCTGTCGCATCCTACAGGGAATCAATTTGTGCGTGCATTAATTTCGGCAATGTCAAAGGAAGGATATTTAAGTGAATTTCACACCACCGTCGCTGTATGTCCCGGTGAACAATGGTTGAATTTACTCCCCGGCAAAATTAAAAACGAATTGCTTAGGCGCTCATATCCTGTTCCGGCAAGTCAAATAATTTCGCACCCATTGTTAGAAATAGCGCGAATGGTTCTGCCCAAAATAGGTTTAAACAGGTATACCAAACACGAAACAGGCTGGGCAAGCGTTGATGCAGTTTACAACAATATAGATAAAAAGGTTGCACAGCGGCTTTCAAATGGAAGGTGTAAACCCGATGCCGTATACGCTTATGAAGATGGTGCCAAATTATCTTTTACAGCCGCTAAACAGCAAAATATTAAATGTCTCTATGATCTTCCAATTGGTTACTGGCGTGCTGCAAGGATGCTTTTAAATGAAGAGTTGGAACGATGGCCGGATTGGGAGCCCACTTTAACAGGGTTTCACGACTCTGATTTAAAACTTGAACGCAAAGATGACGAGTTACGTTTAGCAGAAAAAATTTTTGTTGCAAGTAAATTTACCGCCCAAACGTTAAGCTATTTCCCGGGCACACTGCCGCCTGTTAAAATAGTTCCTTATGGGTTTCCTCCCGTTATTACATCGCGCGACTATTCCGCTAATATATCAGCGGTAAATCCGTTGAAGCTGCTTTTTGTCGGTGGTTTATCCCAGAGAAAGGGTATAGCCGATCTTTTTGCCGCAGTAAAAACACTTGGTCACCGTGTATTATTGACGGTGGTTGGAAATAAAACAGGCAAAAATTGCCCGGCACTAAACGAGGCATTGAAAAACCATCATTGGATTCAAAGTTTGCCCCACGAGGGTATACTCAAATTAATGCGCGAGCATGATGTATTGGTTTTGCCATCGTTGTTTGAAGGTTTCGGATTGGTTATTACAGAAGCAATGGCCCAGGGGGCACCCGTGATAACTACAAACCGGACAGCAGGGCCTGATATTATTACAGATAAGGAAAATGGATGGCTAATAGAGGCGGGTTCAACGGAGAAACTAACGGAAGCTATTGAGTATTTACTGCTTTACCCGGGTACAATAAAAATTGCGGGCAGGCAAGCTATGGAAACAGCGCGAAAAAGGCCATGGGAGGTTTATGGGAAAGAAATGCTTGCCGCGATTATAAATAATTGATTATATTCAAAAATTAGTTCAGATAAATGATACCCGGTTTGGATCAGAGCATAGATATTGAAAATCCTTCATCTAACACATCTACGACAAGAGGCGTTGGTATGATCGACAGAGATTACGGTCGCAGCTTGTTAAAAAAAGGAATTTGGGTATATTTTATACTGCTTATTTTTGAAGGGGCATTACGTAAATGGGTATTACCGGGATTAGCTACCCCATTGCTTGTAGTCAGGGACCCCGTGGCAATTTGGTTGCTATTCACTGCATGGAAATATGATGAATTTCCATCCAATAATTATGTGTGGGGAATGTCTTTTATTGGTGTAATAGCCATATTTACGGCGCTTGCATTTGGCCATGGCAGCGCCGTTGTGGCTTTGTATGGCGCAAGGATATTGCTTTTTCACTTCCCGCTAATTTTTTTAATTGGCCGGATATTTAACCAGGACGATGTTTTGCGGATGGCAAAGGTAGTGCTTGTCATAGCTGTCCCGATGTTTTTCCTTATCGCATTACAATTTTATAGCCCTCAAAGTTCATGGATAAACCGGGGTATTGGCGGCGATGTGGAAGGCGGCGGGTTTAGCGGGGCGTTGGGGTACTTTCGGCCGCCCGGCACTTTTTCTTTTACAACAGGCAATTCCCAGTTTTTTGGACTGGTTGGCGCGATAGTTATCTATTTTTGGCTCAATCCGGCACGTATCAGCCGCCTTTTATTATTGGCTGCAACTATCAGCCTCACGGCTGCGATCCCTTTATCTATCAGCCGTTATTTATTTTATCAAATAGGCCTGTCAACTTTATTCGCGACCTTATCAATTATCCGCCAGCCTAAGTATTTGGGCAGATTGTTACTTGCCGGCGTAGGCCTGGTTATAATTGTTGCAATACTAAGCAGGGCAAGCTTCTTTTCAAATGCAATTGAGGCGCTTTCAAGCCGGTTTAGTGTCGCGAGCGACAATGAGTCATCGGCTGGAGAAGATTCATTTTCCGGTCGTTTTTTGGCCGGCTTTTTTGAGCCGTTCCAATCGCCAAACTTCCCGTTTTTTGGCTTGGGGATAGGCATGGGTACCAATGCCGGGGCGCAGCTGTTAGTTGGTCATGCCGATGAGTTTTTGATATCAGAAGGTGAGTGGGGAAGATTAATAGGCGAAATGGGGGCTATAATGGGAATTACGGCAATTTTAATACGGGTAAGTATATGCATAAGGCTTGTAATTGAAAGTTACAAGAAGCTGTTAAAAAACGATTTGCTGCCCTGGATACTTTTAAGCGTGAGCCTTCTTTCGATAGCACAGGGGCAATGGGCCCAACCCACCGCGTTAGGGTTTGCTGTTGTTGTGGGGGGATTGTCAATAGCGTCGTTAAAGGAAGGCTATTCATAGGCTCTCAAATGGGTGAATGTACTTACTTGTTCCAGATACCTGTCGCGGTCCTGTTTATTACCAGTTGGGATTGGTAAGTAAATAAAATGCCCATCACTAACATAACTGCAACATTGGCAATTACCGTTCCGGATATTCCGACATGGTTAATTAATAAAACCGAAAGCGGGATATTTATAATTCCGGTGCTGATAACAAGAATTAATTGAATTCTTAACTTGCCCGTTCCGTTTAGAAAATAAGTATGTATCACCATCCAATTCTGCACAATTACATAAATGGCTAATGATAGAGAAAGCATGTTCGGCACAACTATTTTATCCCCAACCCAAATCCGGTAAAATATATTTGAAAACAGATAAAGAAATACAGCCAAAATAGCGCCGGATAGCCAAATCAGCCGCAATTTTTTTATTGATTGCCTGATCCAGCTAAAATCATTTTTTGCATACGCTTCAGTAAAAGCGTTCCAATAGGGTGTAAGTATAATATTAAAAGCAATAGTAAGTATTGCGAAATATTTATACGCCACATTAAAAGTGGTTACTTCAGACGGTCCTAAAGTGCGGGTTATAATAATATTATCAGTTTCATACAATATAAGCGCCCCGACCTGTACCAGGAAAAACGCGCCCCCTAAGTTTAAAAGATTTTTAGCGCTTTTAATATCTATAGTACTAAATCGGGGAATAAAAGATTTTAAACCTGATCTGAAAAAATATAGCGTGCCAAATAATAAACTTAATGCAGGGCAACCGGCTGCTACCAAAACCAATATAAATAAGTTGCCATTAGTACATAGCGTAAGTATATAAGTAATTACCAGTGTAAGCAGTTGCCCGGCTAAAAATATCAGCGAAGACTTAAAGGGTTGCTGGGTAGCGGTCAGGATGCTGTTAATAGGTTGCAAAACAAATTGAATACAGAAGAAGCCCAGCGTAATTAAAATAACCGGCCAAATTTTATAATCAATAGTATTCCCAACCTTAAGCAATTGATTCCAGTCGAAAAATGATCCAACTATGAAAAATAAAACGAATGTTGTTAGCGCGATGAAAAACAATAATATATAAGTTGTGCTTACGTACCTGGTAATGTTTTGATCTTCCTTTAGCACAATTGAAGCCGCTAACTTATTTCTTAAACCATTGCTAAGCCCAATGTCAAAAGTATTAACCCAAGCTACGAGAGCGTAAATGGTTAACCATATGCCGTATTGAGCAGTGTTTACGTAGTTAATAATAAGCGGGACCAGGATGAAACCCACCAAAATACCCAAGCCCTTTATTAAAAATGAATACAAAATATTCTTTTTAATATTCAAAGTCCGCTCATGACCAACCGTCCAGAATTTTTGAATGATATTATTCACAAAAGATCAGTATTTGCTAATTTTCATTTTACCAATATTTATTTTGCAAGTATTATCCGGGGAAGAATGGTAGAATCGATTCTGGCTTTTAAAATATTGGTATTCCATCCATTTACCATTCCGCAATTTCCGTTATTCCAGCTATTATTAGCTTCACCCGCTGCGTTTATCCAGTTAACCATATTTCCGCTGACGGTATTTAGCGCACATGTTGGCGGCGACTGATTCCAAACATACAATCCCACATTTGTAAAATACTGTCTTTTACTGTATATTTTATTATTCACTATTTGAATGTTTGTACCGCCCGCAATAGCCATCCCATACTGCCCGGGGTTAACCAATATATTGTCTTTAGCAATTATATAAGAACCTCCATTGTCACCCAACATGATCCCGCCGCCGCTTTTGCTTGGGCCGCCTCCCCGTATCCAATTCCCCTCAATCAGCACAGGACTATCAAAAGTTCCGTTAGTTTTAAACATGTTTATAATATCTTCCGGGTAACTTTCCCCTAAAATATTTTCGCACCTGTTATAGCTCACCACATTGTTTTTGCCGCTTACTTCATTGAATTGAACCATTTGTCCCCTTGGGAAAGGGCCACGTACATTTTTTACCTGGTTGTAGGATACATTAATTCCCTGGCTTTCTATAGCGTAAACCCCGGTAACAATACTTTCCATGTAACAATTTTTAATAGTTATATTTTTACATTTATAAATATCTACGCCATTTCCTTTAGATGAAACCAGCCTGCAATTTTGTATCGTTATATTGCTACAATTAGTCAGCCGTATGCAATTAACACCCGAACTATCAATTTCAAGCCCGTCAATTACCTTGTCGTGTACCCCGTTTAATAAAATTGGGGCCGAAGGGGTATAATAGGTGATGTTAAAATTTTTAGCGCCTGTTTTACCTAAAAAGTTAAACGCATTTGTAAAGGGGGCTTTTATAAATACCATACAAAAGGCAACTACAAGTATATATATGCCGTATTTATTTATAATCATAATGCAATTGTTTTACCATAAGCAGTTGATGGTATTCATTTGCACAAAACTAATAACAAAAATATAACAAAGTACTTTGTAAAGGTCTTCAATCGGCAAAATACAGGCATTGTGCGATACCTTTCCCTATCCCGATAGCTATCGGGATAGGGAAAGGAGGAGGATAGGGTAAATTTACATGCCTGGCAATAATTATAACCGAACTTTATTTTAGTGTAATTCGTTTATAAGCTAAACTGTTTCTTAAAAACTATTTTCTTGTTTGAAGCATGTTTTTTTTATTATTGCTTTTTGAAGTTATCCATGTAAAAATTAAGTGCTATTATTGCAGGAAAATCTGTTTGATGATAGGAAATAGTTTAGTTGACAGAATACTATCATAATTAGATTGTTGGAGAGAAATGTTTCAATTTAACAGTAATTGAAGGCATAAAATTAAATAATGACGGAACCGAAATTTGTGGATACTTTAGGATTTAAGGTTTTTTCTGACGAGCTTGATTTAATTGCAATCAATAATATTCATGCTAAAGTAATTAATACAATTAGTCCAAATTCTTATGGAATTTCGACAAGGGACTCAGTTTTTCGTGAATCTTTAAAAAAGAGTGATTATCTTGTGCTGGACGGTGTTTATTTTGCAATCGCTTCAATCTTGTTACAAGGAAAAAATATAAAAAAGAACCAGGGCCCGGATGTATTTGATCATTTTATAAACAGATCAGAAATAAATGGAAGTAAAGTATTTTTTTTAGGCTCTACCCCGCAAACGCTTGAAAAAATAAAATTAAGGATACATAATGAGTATCCGGATATAGAAGCTATGTATTATTCTCCTCCGTTTAAGCAGGAATTTAGTAAAGACGAAAATGACGAAATGGTTGAAGCGATAAATAAGTTTAAACCTGATATCCTGTTTGTCGGAATGACATGTCCCAAACAGGAAAAATGGTCGATAAAAAATAAAGAGCGCATAAAAGCAGGTTTAATTATAAGTATTGGAAATGTTTTCGATTGGTTTGCCGGTACACAAAAAGCCATACATCCAATTTGGTATAAATTAAGAATGGCCTGGTTGGTAAGGGTTTTCTTACGTCCCGAAATTTTCAAAAGAAATATTGGAAATCAAATGAAGTTTTTTGCCGATGTGATGTTATTATCTTTACGATTAAAGAAGATTGAGAATGCTTAAAGTCGCGTTAATAGGTGCCGGAAAAATGGGTATATCTCATTTATCAATTTTGGGGGCACATTCAAAAGTACAGGTAGTTGGAGTTTGTGACACTTCAAAAATGGTTATCGATGTTTTAGAAAAATATTCTCCATTTCCCTGCTTTACCGATTATAAAAAGATGGTTGCCGATACCAAACCGGATGCGGTTTTTGTTGCTGTTCCAACAAAAGATCATGCTTCGATAGTGAAGGAGCTATTATCACAAAATATTCATGTATTTGTTGAAAAGCCATTTTGTTTATCGCCAGGTGAAGGTGAACCTTTAGTAGCCCTTGCCGAAAAAAATAAATTAGTTAACCAGGTTGGCTATCACAATAAATTTAACGGTCCTTTCCAGGAGGTTAAACGATTATTGGATGCTAATTATTTAGGGGATATTTTTCATTTCCAGGGCGAATCATACGGTCCTGTTATTGTTAAGAAAAAGGCATATAGCTGGAGATCGGATCCTGCCGCCGGCGGGGGGTGTTTAATGGAATATGCTTCTCATATAATAGATTTAATAAGCTATACGCTTGCGCCTATCACATCAGTAACGGGCAGCATATTAAAGCCAATTTACTCTAACAAGGTAGAAGATGCAGTTTATTCATTATTGCAATTATCAAATAATGTAACGGGGGTATTGTCTGTAAACTGGAGTGATGAAACTTATCGTATCATGTCAACCTCTATAACAATAATGGGCAGTAAAGGCAAAATCATAGCCGATGGGAATGAATTAAAGGTTTATTTCAAAAAAAATGAAGTACCTGAAGGGTATACCAAAGGATGGAATATTAAGTATATAACTGATTTAACCGATAATGTTGATTTTTATTTACGGGGCGAGGAATACTCATCACAGGTCGATTATTTTGTAAATGCGGTTTTAGGTGAAGTGCCAAATACGATCAACACTTTCCGGGACGCATGGCTGACAGATAACGCGATAGACCTGATAAGAAAGAGTATAAAATAATTTTTAAAAATGGATAGAGTACTTTTTGGTGATAACCAGTTTTTTGCAATTAATCATGTTTCTGATGAAAAGGCAAGGGCTCAAGCTATAAAGTTTAAGGATGATAAGGCTATCATTAAAACATTGGACTATGCCATAGATGCGGGGGTAAATACATTTATGTGTACTACTCACGACAGGATAGCAAACGTTTGCGACCATATCCGGAAACATCCCGAAAAATACAGAGATTTTAAAATTTATCCTTGTATGCCTTATGCCCATAAATATGCCAATGCGGTAACAGAACTGGGTTATTTGGGAACACTTAAGGAATATATTCCCGGAAATTTTTTTAATTCGATGTTTAAAGGGGGCGTAGCCTACTTGTCAAAAGATTTTGTTTCAATTTTGGAATTATTGATTGATGCCGAAATGAAAATGTTTAAGGGGATAAATACACCGGTGATCTGGATGCAAAATGTTATAACCGACCTATTACTCGGACTTGGGATGACAGATATATTATTAGGTTTTCATCATTACGTAAATAAAACGTACAATGCCGAAGCAGGTTTTATTACGATGAATATGCCTAAATTATTGGCAACATTGGAAGCGGGTGGGGTTGAAAATCCAATTATTTGTACTTCTATAAATAAAATCGGCTTCCGCATGGCAGGTGGTATTGAATTGTATGAAGAAACACTGAAAACAAAGAAGGTCCGGGTGGTAGCCATGCAGGTTTTAGCTGGTGGGGCTATACCCGCCAAAGAAGCCATAGAATATATAAGTAACCTGCCTAATATTGAATCTGTTTTGTTTGGCGCGTCATCAAAAGCACATATTGATGATACCGTTGCTTATATAAAGCATTTTGATAGCCTAAAATAATTTGACCAATACGGCGGTTAAATTCTGAGTTTTCCCGTATTAAGTTACTTCGGTTTGGTTTAAGGCGTTTGTGGTATTTAAAAATGGGGCAACAAATAAAGGGCCTTGTGCGATACCTTTCCCTAAATTTAGGGAAAGGAGGAGGATAGGGTAAAATTAGTTTTAATAAAAATGTAATAATTTAATTTAGTTGCATAAAGTATGGTCTTTATTGAAAATAATTCAAAAAAAAAGTTTTATAGCTTAATTATTTACATTTAATCAGGTTTTTTAGTATTTTCGCGAGCTATTAAAAGAGGGTAAGAATGAATATTTTAGGAATTATTTCCCCGATTTACATTAAAACAATAAGCTATATTATTACTTAACAGGTAAATTTATTATATATTAGGAATGCTTTTTTATAGTAAAACTTTTTATTCTTTAATAGCTTCACCCATTGTAAATTCAACCCTAAATTCGCATATTCAAAGATTCTCTAAAGCATATCCTGATCGAAAAATCAAAAAATCATATGAAATTTAAACATTTAAGTGCAATTGTTTTGATTGCGGTTATATTTATTAGCTCCTGCACACCTTATAGAACTGTTCCTTATTTTCAGAATTTAAAAAGAGATAGTGTAACAGCTACAACAGAAAAAATTACAAATTATTCACCGCTCACTATTCAGGCAGGTGATCTCTTAGCGCTTCATGTGACCAGCTTAAATCGCGAGGCGGATGCTGAATTTAATTATAATTTGGAGCGACCAAATGGTTTGGGCATAGGGGTTAATCTTAACACCAATAGCGAAAGTGTTGTATATGGGTATTTGGTCGATCAACATGGAGAAATTAACCTTCCTGAAGCAGGAAAAGTTAAAGTAAGTGGAAATACCACATCTGAAATAGCCTCAATGTTAGAGTCAAGGTTGGCAGAGTACTTAAGCAAACCTAACGTGAATATACGTATTCTCAATTTTAGGATATCGGTTTTAGGCGACGTTGCTAAACCCGGAAGTTTCGATATAGTAAATGAAAAAATAACCGTCACACAGGCGTTGGCGCTTGCTGGAGATTTAAACACCACGGGTCTTCGCAACAACATTTTACTAATAAGGGAAATAGATGGCAACAGAGAGCAAATTACATTGAATTTGACATCAAAAAAAATATTTAATTCTCCATACTACTATTTAAAAAACAATGATGTTATCTACGTGCAGCCCAACCGAGACAGGGTGGCACAATCTGATTCTGGTGTAATTAAAATTTCACTATTAATTTCTGCACTTTCTGTACTGGCTCTATTTTTAACCAGATTTAACTAATTATTTTTATGAGCAAACAAAAAACTCAAATTGCTACCCTTGCGCTGCCAGAAACAGGAAGTGATTCATTTGGTACAGGTAACCTTATAAAAAAATATTTGTATCACTGGCCCCTGTTTATTTTGGGAATTATTGTTGCATTAATACCAGCATATTTTTACTTAAAAAGCACCAACCCAATTTACCCTATTTTAGCAACGCTTGAATTTAAGGCCCCAACTGCATCCTCAGCATCCTTAACTGTTAATCAGAGTAATACTCAGCAGGAACTTGATCCTATTGACAAGCCAATAATAGTTGAGAATGAGATTGAGGTAATGCAATCTAAAAAGTTGATATATGAAGTTGTTAATGCGTTGCAGTTATGGGTGACGTATAGCCAGAAAAAAGGATTAATGGATATCGATCTATATAAGCAAACGCCAATAAGCTTCCAATTTATTCATCAGGAAGGAACAATAAGCCCACGGGGCGAAAAAATTGATGTGGAAATTAAGGACCGTAGTTCGTTTGTTTATAAAGATGAGATTGGTAACAAACATGAGAGCCAATTTTCAAAGCCCGTTAAAAGTGATTTTGGAACATGGCAATTTAATCCTAATCCTAATATTGAAGGCTTTATTGGAAAAACTATAAAAGTTTCCATTCAGGATCCTGATTTAGTTTCCGATGCTTTTCAAAGTAAAATTAAAGTTGCACTTGAAAATAAAGATGCTCCTTTTGTTAACCTTTCGACTTCTGATATAGTTCCTCAACGCGGTAAGGATGTATTAAATTCATTAATGGATCTGTATCTGAGATTTGCAATAGCCGATAAAAATAAGCTATCCCAGAACACGCTCAAGTTTATTGAATTTAGGTTAGATTCTCTCAAAGGGCAATTGGATTCTGTAGAGAATAAAATTGAAATTTATAAGAATACACACAATATCACTAATATTGATTTACAGGCACAAAGCTATCGTGATATTAATCAGGATAATTTGAAAGCATTGAATGATGTTGAGGTACAACTCGGAATAGTTGCAGGTTTGGAAAAGTATGCAAATTCTGATGAAAACAATGATAAGTTGCCCGCGGAAAGCGGCCTTTTGACCGATGCCAGTCTATCTAATTTATATGAAAAATTGGCTGATTTGCAATTGAGGCGCGAACAACTCATATCTACTGTACCTGAAACCAACCCACTGTTCATTTCGACTGATAAGCAGATTGCAACCTTAAAACAGGATTTTAAAGAAAAAATAGAAAGTATCAAAGCGTCATTATTAGCTCAAAAAAAGCAACTTAATACTTTTAGTAGAGGTATCCAATCATCGCTTAAGCAAGTGCCTGGTCAAGATAGGGAATACGCAGCACTACAACGAGTTCAGGTGATATATGAAAACATATATAAGTTTTTATTGGAAAAACATGAACAAGTTGCATTGCGATATGCATCATCTGTGTCTGATTCAGAAGTGGTAGATGATGCCCATGCGGGTAAAATAAAATGGCCATTTGCACCCGCAGTTTATGCTTTGGCGATAATTTTGGGTATGACTCTTGCTGCTGCGGTATTATTTGTAAAAGAAAGTATGGACGATCTGATAACAAGTAGAAAACAAATAGAAGACGAAACCAATGTGCCTATTTTGGGCGAACTGGCATACCAAGATACCGAACAGCAAATAGTTGTCTCCGAAGGCAGGAGTAAATTTGCTATAGGCGAGCAATTTAGGGTATTACGTACCAATTTATTCCATTTGCACGGTAATAACGATAGTGGCCGTGTTACTTTGTTCACATCCAGCATAAGCGGCGAAGGTAAAAGTTTTGTAAGTTCCAACCTTGCGGTTACATTGGCTTACGCTGCCAGGAAGACTGTTATCCTCGAAATGGACTTACGTAAACCCAAAATATCTGTAAACTTTAATTTAAATGCCGAGCATTTTGGTATTAGCGACTATTTGGATGAAAAGGTTGCAGATATTAAACAATTAATAAGGCCTTCAGGTGTTGCGGGTCTTGATGTAGTAAGTTGCGGTACCATTTTACCTAACCCGTCCGAGTTGTTGGAGAAAGATAAATTAGATGTATTGATCAATGCATTAAAGACCATGTACGATGATATCATCATTGATTCTCCGCCTATTCATCTGGTTACAGATGCTTTAATTATTGCCAGGGTAGCTGATGCTGCGCTATATGTGGTAAGGCAGGGATACACACATAAACATGAGCTGGACTTCATTAATGAGATCAAACAGTCAGAACGTTTTCCTAAATTTACTATTATTTTTAATGGCGTTAAACGTAGCGCCCTGGGCTACGAAGGTTACGGTTATGGATACGGTGGTTATAGTGCCTATGGTTATAATGGCTATAACGCATATGCCTCTAAAGAAAAAAGAACCTTTGGCGATTTGATAAAAGGTGTTCTATCCAGATTTTATTGAAATCAAATAGCTCAAAAAAACATGTTGCAAGCAAAATAATGATTGATAATCGTTTTTTTGGTTGCAGCTTTTTATTTGCTACACATGCAGCCACAAGACCGTATAGCTATTAATACCGGCTATCTTTATGCAAGGATGGCTATTACCGTTTTTATTTCGTTATATGCTACCCGTTTGGTTTTAGGAGCATTGGGTGCGAATGATTTCGGTATATTTAATTTGGTTGGCGGTGCTATCGCTATGCTTACCTTTTTAAATACTTCAATGGCTGCAGCCACACAACGGTTTATGTCATTTGCGCTTGGGGCCCGTAACTCCGACAGACAAAAAAGCATCTTTAATGTAAGCATTATCCTGCATTTCATGATTGCCATATTAGTTGTATTGGCGCTTGAAGGCGTGGGCGCTTTTTTATTTAACGGTATTTTAAAAATTGAGCCAGATAAAATAGAGGTAGCAAAATGGATATTTCAGTTTATGCTGATAGACACATTCTTTACTATAGTCTCTGTACCATATGACGCAATAATAAACGCTAATGAAAATATGTTATTGGTGACTATTTTGGGCATCCTCGAGTCTGTTTTAAAACTAGCTATTGCTATTTATATTACCAAGACACCTTATGGTAAATTAATGACCTATGGTTTACTTACTGCGAGCCTGTCAGTACTTCTGCTTATAATACGCAGGGTTTATTGCCATGTAGTTTATGAAGAAGCTGTTATAAACTTCAATAAATTTTACGACAAATCATTGCTTAAAGAGATGACCAGCTTTGCAGGCTGGAATTTATTAGGATCGTCTACTAGTATGGTAGCAAGTTATGGGCAAGGGATTGTTATGAATGTTTTCTTCGGGACGATTGCAAACGCAGCGCAGGGAATTGCTGCTCAAATTAGTGGACAACTTGGCGCATTTTCTACAACAATGATGCTGGCATTAAATCCAGTTATCGATAAAAGCGAGGGCGCAGGTAATAGGAGCTTGATGATAAAAGCTTCGGTTGTGGGAAGTAAAGTTTCTTTTTTTCTTTTAATGTTTTTTTACGTTCCTTTTTTGATAGAAACACCTTTTATTCTAAAATTATGGTTAAAAAATGTTCCTGCATTTGTGGTAATTTTTTGTAGATTGCTTTTACTTCGAAATCTCATTGAACAGCTATTTATAACATTAACTTCATCTATCTCGGCAGTTGGCAACATAAAGCGTTTTCAAATCTTTTCGTCAATATTATTTATACTGCCGCTATTGGTCACTTACTATCTTTACTATTTGCATTATCCTGTATATACATTATACGTGATATTTTTATTATTCGCTGTTGTTAAATCAGTTAACATATTGTATTTTTCGTTTTTAAGCTTCAATCTCTCTTTCAAATTCTTTTTAGAAAGGGTTATTTTTCGTTGTTTAAGTGCCTTTGGACTTATTTTTATATTAACTTTTATACCATTCTTTATTTTAAATACCGGATTTGTACGACTGTCGGTTGTTTGCATCACTAATGTTGTTTCGTTTTTTATAGTCGTTTTGTTTGTGGGCTTTACAAACAACGAGCGAATTGAATTTATTACTATTTTTAAGCAACTCATAAATAAAATGCAACTCAATAAAAGACGCGCATATCAAGCTATTACCAAAACAAACGGCAGATGAAAATAGTTCAGGCTACAGGGCAGACTTGTAATCAATTCTGGATTTATTCCAATTTTATAGCAGATAGTATAAATGAAAATGGAAAGATTGTAATTTTAGCGCCTGATATTTCAATACGTGACTTTCCCAATATGTTGAATAATGAATTTATAATTTACCCATTTTTCGATGCAAAAATTGCGAATTTTTTTGGATATTACGGATATATAAAATTTTTAAATTTCTTATTTGCAAATAGATATTCAAAGATAATTTTGAAATATTTGTCCAAGATCATACCTGGCATTGAATTTATTCCTGCAGGCGTTGATTGTCCTAAAAGTATATATAGGCTTATAGAAAAAGAAAGATTGAAGCATATATATACGCCAGGTAATTTTATAATTGAACCTGTAAAGAAAATATTTTTAGATGCCAGGCAACATTTTGATATTTTCGTTGGAATACATATCAGATTGGGTGACTATAGAACATATCTTAATGGGAAATATTATTATAAATTAGAACAATATCAGTCAATAATGCGCCATTTGATATTTCTATTTAAGTCGAAAAAAGTCGGATTTTTTATCTCTAGTAATGAATTAATAGATTTGGAAATATTTGCCGAATTTTATGTTGTAACAATTCCTGAAAATTCAGCAATGAAGGATTTATATGCATTGAGTCAAACAGATTTTATCGTAGGGCCACCGTCAACATTTTCTGCTTGGGCATCTTTTTATGGAGATACGCCTTTATATTTTATGGAAGATCCTAGTTACAAATTTAATCTTTCCGACTTTATAAATATTATGGACGTATGGGGTGCATAAATTGCAAAGTAATATGCTGAGCTTAAATAACGTTTAGGATGGATGCTATAGGTAACATGAAATGAAAGTTATTTACGATCATCAAATTTATTTACAAGAAGTGGGGGGGATTTCACGTTATTTTCAGAATTTGATAGCGACATTTGAGCAGGAAAATATATGCCAGACAGAAGTCTTGAGCTTTTTCAGCAGAAATATATATTCAGAAAAAAATAATAATGGGATATTTTTATCCAAAACGGGTATTTCCATTTTAGATAATTTTTTAAACCGACGAATTTTAAACGAACAGTTTATTAAATTCAACGAATTATACACTATTAAAAAGTTAAATTATGATAATTATAGTCTAATACATGTTACAGATCATCATTGTTCTTATCTGGAAAAAATTCAACAAAAAAGGCCTGTCGTTCTTACTATGCATGATCTTATTCCAGAACTTTTCCCATCTTTATTTAGCGATATAAAACAAAGAATACGAGATCGGAAATATTCAATTCAGAAAGCAGATCGTATTATATGCATCTCAGAATCAACGAAGAAAGATTTAATAAATATTTATGATGTCCCCCCAAATAAGGTATCAATGATTTATCATGGGGCTCCCGATTATTTAAAAAATTATCATATAGGTTTGAATAAGTATGAAGATAAGAAATATATTATGTATATCGGCAACAGAGAGGCCCCCTACAAAAATTTTTGGAATATGATTGAAAATCTCGATCAATTTTTTACGTCTAATATCGAATTTTCTTTAGTTTGCGTTGGTGCAGCTTTCACAGTAACGGAAAGTGCCAAAATGAAGAAATATTCATGGAACAAAAGGGTTACAGCATTGAGAGTTGATGAGAGCGAACTATTTTCCATTTATAAAAACTCTTTATGTCTAATTTTTCCATCTTTATATGAAGGTTTTGGGTTTCCGTTATTAGAAGCGATGAAGGCTGGATGTCCAATATTAGCGAGTGATACATCATGCTTACCTGAAATTGCAGCAGGGGGTGCGAAATATTTTAATCCGGTGACATTTACGGGATTTGCCGAGAATTTGAAATCTATTATTGAAGATAGTGATCAAAAGAAAAATATGTTGGAAAAACAGGCAATTAGATTAAATGATTTTAGCTGGAAAAAAACGGCTTATGAAACTTATGATTGCTATTTAAAAGTACTGTAGAGTAAACTAACATTGATATTAAATGAAATAATTTTAATCTGTATAGTTAAAATGCATATAATCAGTAGGCTAACTAATTGAGGCAGTTATTAAAAGAGCTTATTGATAAATTATTCCGATCATCTTGGAAAGCAGGTGTGAGTAGAGTAAATTTATTTGCTCGGGAAAATTCAGCAAAAAACTGTTGAGACGTATAAAAAGAGTATAGTTCGATAAGATTTAAAGACTAAACAATGAAAGAGAATTTTAATTCAAAAAAGGGCGATTTACATTTGGTGATAATTCTTTTTCTTGTTCTTATTCCATTTTTTCGCTTTAACGGAATTGCTAATTTCAAAGGGTGCCTTTTGCTTGTATTGTTTTCGCTGATTTTTGTTAAGAATCTGATTTTTGTCAAAAGCCGATTTTTTGATTTTAAAAATACGAGGCTTACGGGTTTTTTGCTTCTTATTTTTTGGAGCTTAATATGTATGCCTTTAGCGCCTATAGTGCAAAATTCTATTGAAGTTATTATAGATTTTTCCTGTTATTATTTTTTTTATTTGATGATAAGCAGGAATGTATCAACTGCTAATGATATCAACAAATTGGATATTCTTTTATGTTTTTTTTTGATAGTTGAATTAGTTTTTGTGTTAGGGCAAATGTCTCGTATTTCGGTTTTTGATTTTTACAGCGAAACACAACGGAGTGATAATGCAACAATTGTAAGAAACGGCAGCCGCTATTGGGGTACTATGAATGGTTCAAATACTTTGGCGAGTTTTGTTGCGCCAATAGGCATTTATTTATTTGCGAAAATCAAATTGTCTGGTAAGCCATATATTGCTTATACAATTCTTGCAACAACGGCATTCGTGACATTGCAAACTGGTACCAGGAGTGGAATAATTAGTTTAATTATGGCTTTCGTTTGGTTTTTATTTAGTGACAAAAATAAAAGAATTATCACAGTCATTCAGGTAACGGCGATAGTGATAGTTCTTTTTGCTGTACTGGGAACAAACTTCATTACAAATTCAACAGTTTTTCAACGGTCAACAGCAGCAAATGCCGATGACCGTACTATAATATGGACTACTGCCATGCAAATATTTTACGAAAAACCAATAGTCGGAACCACTGTGGGAAACCTAAATCAATATTTAATAGATTACAAAGTGCCCGTACCTGTCAATAAGACTGGAGTATTTGGTCACGTCGAAAATGTATATTTCACCATACTTTTATCGGCAGGATTGATTGGTTTAATATTTTACCTTTCTCAGTTTGTTGTTTTTTTTAAAAAAATGCATTCGTTATCCAAGCATAGGGAAATTACCAGTGAAGCTAAAATTATTGTTAAAGCCTTGCGCGTAGCTTTTATCTCCATTTGCATTTCTATGTTTTTAGAGCCGTCATTTTATTTGAATCAAAATTCAGTTTTATTGTTGTATTTGTTTATAGGGATATTGTATTCGAAATATGTAAACAAAAAAATCGTTGTTGTCCAGACTTCCTTTGTGTAATATTTAAATTTGCTAAATAATATAATAAAATCATACATAGCAGCTTACAATAATGATAGCTAAAATAGCCGTGCTAATAACTTGCCATAATAGAAGAAATAAGACTATCTCATGCCTTCATAAATTATTTAAACAAAAAGGTATCTTTATTGATTACGACATAGAAGTGTTCTTGACAGATGACGCATCTACTGATGGTACTGGACATGCAGTAAAGGAACTTTTCCCCTATGTCAATATTGTTAGTGGCAACGGGCATTTGTATTGGAACAGGGGCATGCACTTAGCCTGGACAACTGCAATACAGGCAAATATTCATTATGATTATTATTTGTGGCTAAATGATGACACAGATTTAATTTCTGAAGCAATAATTGTCATGTTAGCCACAGAGAACCATCATAAAGACAAGTCATTGGTTTGTGGTAGTGTTCGTTCGGCCATAACGGGAGAATATACCTATGGATGCCGATTTGAAAATGGAAAAAAAATAATTCCAAATGGTCAAATCCAAGAATGTTTTACGATAAATGGAAATTGTGTTTTGGTAAGCAAAAAGTTGGTTTACGAAATAGGAATTTTAGACCCGGTTTATCCTCATGCTATAAGCGACTTAGATTATGGACTTCGGGCGCTTTACGCTAATTTTAAAGTAATAACGCCTGCTGTATATGTTGGATATTGCGAATCTAATGAAATAGGTCCTAAATGGTGGTATAGTTCTACCCCTATAATAGAGAGGTTTAAAACTTTATATTCGCCCTTGGGAAATAGCCATCCTTATTATTTTTTTCTCTTTGAGAAGAGATACTTCGGATTATTTACAAGTATAAAACATTATTTTTCCATTCATTTGCGGGCTCTTCTCCCTTCTTTATGGAAGAAAAAAATGTTATCTGATTTTAAAATAAACCAATAAATGAAAAAAGTTCTTTTATCGGCGTTTGCATGTCATCCGACAGAAGGCTCAGAGCCTGGAAATGGTTGGAATTGGTCGTCGGGGCTGGCAAAAAAAGATTTTGAGGTTCATTGCCTTACACGTATTGTCGGAAAAGAAAACATCGAAGCACATAATATACATTCCAATTTACATTTCCACTATATCACTTTACCATTTGGGTTGGAACGCTTATATACGATGTCGCAACCCACTATGTATCTATATTACATTTTATGGCAATGGGCGGCTTACAAAAAGGCGAAGTTCCTTCATAAAACAATCAAATTCGATGTTGCACATCATGTTACATGGGGTAGCCTTCAAATGGGGTCATTTTTATACCAATTAAATATTCCGTTTATTTTTGGGCCTACGGGAGGGGGGCAAATAGCCCCGGATAATTTTAAAAAATATTTTGGACACAGTTGGACTGCGGAAGAGAGGAGAAAAAAAGTTACTTGTTTTTTTTTGACTTTTAATAACGCCTTTAGGAAAATGATCAGGAAGGCCGAAGTAGTCATTGTTTCAAATCGCGAAACCGAAGATATGGCTAAATCAAACGGAGCGACTAAGTGTTATTTAACGTTAGACGCGGCCCTTCCACGTAACTTTTTTCCGAAGCAATTTTCTCCAAAGAGGCTCTTTGCTGGCAAATTGAAATTATTGTGGATAGGACGTTTGTTACCGCGAAAAGGCATTTTTTTGATACTTGATGTAATGAAAGAGCTAAGCTATAATCGTTCAATTACATTGACGATTGTTGGAGATGGACCCGACGGCCCGGCACTTTATAGCAAGATAAGAGAGTATGAATTGGAAGAAACTGTTTTTTGGAAAGGGCAGGTCCCTTATAAAGAAGTAAAATCTTATTATGAAGATCACGATATTTTTTTCTTTGCTTCTTTACGCGACTCCTGTCCGGCACAATTAATAGAAGCGATGGCCTACGGATTACCGGTCGTTACTATTAATTTGCATGGGCAAGCGTTAATTGTTGATGATGAGAGGGGAATACTTTGTAATTGCGATACGCCCGAAATAGCAATAAAAGAGTTAGCCAATGCAATAACTTATCTTTTTAGCCACCCGGAAGTTGTAACTCAAAAAAGTATGGCTGCAAACTCATTTGCCGCCCAACAAATGTGGCCTAATAAAATCGACACTATCGTAAATAGTTATTACCCTAAAATTTAAAATTTACAAAGAAATTTACTTTTATAAATTATATTTAGTTTTTAATAAAAACTGATGTTGCAGTAATTCGTCTATTGTATCGAACCTGTTTCTTAGTTTCTTGGCCGGATTACCTCCATAAATTGAGTAGGCCTCCAAATCTTTGGTCACGACCGACCCGGCTGCCACAATTACACCATCATTAATGGTTACACCACCCATTATAGTTGAGCCATACCCAATCCATACGTCGTTGCCTATATTTGTGATCAAATCAAGTCCTTTCCAGTTGTAATTTTTATCGCGTATGGGTAATGTCATACAAATAGGCGTACCAACCTGTTGAAAGTTATGATCATATCTTCCAACAATGCCAACTTTATTAGCAACTATCACATAGTCACCGATGGCACAATCTGTTTCTATTAACGAATCGCGTCCTATATAAAAATTCTTACCGATCTTTATGGTCGTTTTCCCCCATATCCTCACTCTAACACCAGCGTGAAAACCATCGCCAATTTCATAATGTCGCCACTTTACTTTTACAAGGTATGAGTCCCTGATATTTTTTAAAAAATCAATAACTTTTTTAAACATTTAGTTTTTTAAGTAAATCATCGAATAATTGATCAAATACAAAAGGCGTTTTTGATTCTCGTATAGCTTTGAGTTCGAAAATAGGTTCAATGTTATCTAATTCTCTTTCCATCAATATGCTTAATTCGACTGTGTCGAAAGGGTTAAAAATGTCTCCGTTTAAACCGGGAACTATCAAAGAAGAAGCGCCAGCTAAGTTTGAACACAAAACTTTTGCCCCTGCCAATAAAGCTTCATTTACTACTGCTCCATAAGGCTCGTAGTGACTGGGTAACACAAAAATTTGCCCAACATTATACCAGGCAAGCAATTCGTTCCCTTCATGCCTGCCTGCAAATAGCACTTGCTGTTGGATTCCAAGTTTAGTCGATAAGTTCAGCAACTCATTACGTTGATCGCCAGCGCCTATTAAAATTAGTGCAGCATTTGGATAGTCGGCAGCGATCTTGGCAAATGCCTCTAATAACCGGTCTATTCCTTTTACAGCAACAAACCTTCCGACAAAAAAAATGCACTTTTTACCAACTAAACCATTTTCTTTTATAATGCTGTTTGAACGATCTAAAGCTGTTGTTAAACCAGCTCGGAAGCCTTCCTCTTGATAAGTTATAGGAAAAACTATCCAATTATTTTTTTTAAACTTATTGGTATACCAATCAGCTACTTCGTCATTGATCAGGATAAGTCCGTCTATCCGTTCAACCAAATAATTTCTTGAAAGTGCTCGTAATCCTGTGCAATTTTTAGCAATGTCCAGGCTATCATCACAAACAGAGTAAATTTTATATTGAAACCCGAAAATTCGTTTTAAAAGATAAACAAACCAGGTTGTCTGACTATATTCATAAGTAAATACAATATCAGGCTTAAAACGTTGGATCACTGCTAAAAAACCAGATCTGAAAGCGCGTGATCCGATTTGAAAGCCATTTTTAAGATAATTCGGTGTAAGATGAAAGAAGCTTTTTAACCTATCCTGGTCAAAATGTTGATCAAGATGATTTTCATATATAAAATGGATTTCAGTGTTGAAATATTTACTAAAAGTATTCCAAAAATCAACCCTATATGGGGCTAAAGCCTGGTGAAAAATCAATAATTTTTTCTTAACCTGTGTGTTTGTGATCATTTAATTATTACTAGGGGTATTTAAAGATACTTTATTTTTTAAAAAAGATACTCAAAGAAATACTCAAAACCCATATTTTTTGAAATATTAGTTTCTTTTTGAGACAAAAAGGATAACAAAGCTTTGAATTCTTGCCACAATTCGTGAAAAGAAATTCATTTTTGAAATAAATTTCTTTTGAAATTGGGCGGTATATGATGTCATATCCTTTGGAAAATCGAATTTTTCGGATAAAACTTTATCTAAAACTGGTAGGTAGCGTTTGCTTGATCCTTTGGTATGCGTAGATAAATCACCAAAACCATTATTATATACTTTCGAAAGAATAGGGTACATAGTAAGCCCACCCACTTTATATTGATGATAAAACCATCTTATGGCCCATGAATCTATTTTGCCATTAATTTGCTTTTTAAGCATTCTATTTAAATCAGAACCTCCTTTTCCAAAATTGTGCATAGCTTTTCTATCACTTCTGAAGGTGTCATAATCTTTAATTTCCCAATCTATACCTATCCATCGATTTCGCCAGGTTGCCCATCCCCATGACCACCCCCGGTTTAAAAAGTACCCATCCTTTGAATAACCGACTGGAATTTTTAAATTAAATGAATATCCCGAAACAGAAAATACATTGTAATGATGTGTATATTCATTTAATGCCAAATTCATAAATTGGAGAAAATTTGAGGTAAAAACTAGATCATCTTCTAATACAATTACTGATTCATGTATTTCGAGTATGGTTGAAACGCCCGATATGATAGAATTGGCTAAGCCAAGATTTTTGTCGGAAAGGTGAAAATTAATTTTTTTAAAACCAGTTATATTTCTTATGTAATTTCTAACTTGCTTGACTTGTGAATCGTCTTTACTGTTTTTAGCTCCGTCAGAAAATATGTATAACTCGCTATCTTCACTAAGTTTACAATTGACTAACGAGTCTATAGTGATTTTTAAGGTGTCAAGCCTTCTATAAGTAAATAATGCAATTGGCGCAAGCTCACAGTTCATTAACTCAAAGGTAAAATTTCCAATCAACTTTTTAGGTGATGTAGTAAAAAAATAGATAAATATTTATATTTTAGCCGTTTCGGTTAAAATTATAGATATAACATGAAGAAAAAATATCTTTTACTATCTTTTATTATAATACTTTCAATTATTATATTGATAATAGTTAGATGGCATAAAGCTGGTAGACAAGAAGTTGTTGCAGAACGAAAAAAAAGTGATCATTTAAATATAAGTATTATTGGGGATAGTTATGTTGAAGGTGGAAAATTGGACACGATTATTTCAAACTTTCTACTCAAACGTGATAAGCGTGCGATAATATTTTCATCCGGCCAAGGGGGCGCAAACAGTAGATTGATTTACGAAAATTTGTTTTTGGATACATCTGATCGTAATTCAAGCAACAAAGTTTTTCATAACGGCACCAAATATTGCGTTGTTATTGCGGGTGTAAATGATGCTGCAGGCCAATATGGTGCATCATTTTATTCTTATCACATGATTTTAATTATTCGAGCTTTACTAAATGACAATATTAAGCCCGTTATTGTTACGCTTCCTGAATTCGGTATTCAGGATATGGAAAACAACTTCAGTTTATATAAAAAAACACGAAATGAAATATTCGGATATTTTACCGGGAATGGGTTTAGTAACACGATTAATGATTATAGAAAGCATTTTTCCTTAGAGTTAATTAAACAGAAGCTTGTTGATTCGGTTATATTAGTTGATTACAATAACATAATAACTAATTATCAGGCAAATAAATCTTTATTCGAAAATCCTGCCCATTTGAATTTGGCAGGTAGACAAAAATTAGGAAGAGAAATCGCTAAAAGCATTTTAGTTAATATTAACAGAAATCATTTACAATATCAATAGAGATGGCTAAATCTATTTAAACATAAATGTTATACACTAAGGATAAATTTTCTTCATACAAATTAATAGGTTATCCCAATGACTTATCCAACTATGCGAAATAAGTAATCTATTTAGTTTTTTAAATTGATAATATTATCGTTCTTTACACAAATAAGCATAAAGCATGCAAGTCACAATAGTATAATTCTTTCGCTACTTACCGCGTATTTAAAAAATGATAAATCGGAATATATCAAAAATTGGTCTTGGTACTGGACGGTTATCGTCGTTAGGAGAATCCATCTCGCAAAAGCAATGCAATGAATTGATAAAAACAGCATTAGAAAATGGCATAACAGTATTGGATACCGCAGACACTTATGGCTCTGGGGATGCAGAAAGAATGCTTGGAAAATCTATAACCGGCATGCGTGAAAATTTTTTTGTTATAACTAAAGCAGGATTTCCCCATGTTAGTTTGCCTGGCTGGCTGTCGCCCGTTAATCAGATAGGGAAAAAGGTTATGCAAAAATTAAATTACAAACAAAATTTCTCAAAAATATATTTGCTAAAGGCTCTTCATAAAAGTTTAAAACGGCTTAATGTAGAAGCCGTTGATGCTTTTGTTTTGCATGAACCTTTAATTTTGGAACTTACCGACGATAGCTGGGCGGCACTTGAAAAAATTAGTACGAGTGGTATGGCCAGGTATACAGGCGTTTCAACAAGCGATCATAAAGTTGTGCTATCTGGTATAGAAAGTAAGCAAATACAAATTGTAGAAACTCCCGTTAGTTTATTAAAAAAAAATGAGAATGAAATCGTTCGGTTATGTAATGAAAGCCAGATTCCAATTGTAGCAAACCAAGTTTTAGCAGGATATCATCATTTTAAACGTAACAATGAAATTAAGTTGAAAGCCATTCAGGAAAAATATAATATTGATGATGACCTGGTGAAATTTTTCATCGGATACGTAGTCGGCCAACCTGGTATAATAAGTACATTAATAGGGACAAAAAATAATCAGCACTTAATAATAAACTCAAAAATTATTAATAACACTGAAAAACTTTTTGATTTATATACCGAAATCCAGTCGTTAAATATATGATATTAGGCGCGGGACAACTCTTGAACGGATCAACATTAAATTGTGACGTATGTATTGTAGGGGGTGGACCGGCTGCCATCACAGTTGCATTGGAGTTAATCGGTACAAAAAAAACAGTTATAATGATTACTGGTGGCGAATGGAATGAAACACCATTCAACCAGGATTTAAATCGGGGGATAATTGGCAAAAATACTTCACATGAACCACTTGAAGAAAATAGGCGAAGGCAATTTGGCGGCGCTTCATCAGTGTGGGGCGGACGGTGTATACCATTTGATCCAATCGACTTTGAAAAACGCGATTGGATTCCCAATAGCGGGTGGCCGCTAACTTATAAGGAGTTGATGCCATACTACGAAAAAGCCACCCAATTGTGTTTAGCAGGCGATTTTTCTTTTAATGGAAATGACTTATTTAAAAGTAGCCCGACTGAAATTATACCCCAATTAGATGACAACAATATTTTATCCTGGCCACTCGAAAAATGGAGTCCTCCGATAAATTTTGCCAGGCAGTATAAAAAAAAACTTCAGGATGCAAAAAACATCAAAGTGCTGTTAAATTTCAATGTAAAAGCCATTAATTGTGTTGACAAGAAACAAACTGTAAAAAGTGTTACCATTGCATCGCCGTCAAAAGAAATCGAAGTTTTAGGAGGATGTTTCGTATTAGCAGCCGGAGCTATTGAAAATGCAAGACTATTACTTAATTCTAAATCGACTTATCATTTAAACGGGTTAGGCAATGATTTTGATAATGTTGGGAGATATTATATGTCGCATATTAACGGTACTTTTGCAGAAGTAAACCCGGTTGATCGTGGCAGACTTCATTTTAATTTTGAACGTGATAAGGGCGTATACACCAGGCGTCGGTGGTGGTTTAGCGAAAAGTTTCAACGCAAAGAAAAAATCGGTAATATTATAATGTTTTTACATCACTCCGGGGGGCTAAATGGACATAGGGATGCATTGTTTTCCTCGGTTTTTTTAGCCAAGGCAATGTTGTCAATTTTAAAAGAAAAATCGCCGGGCGCTATATTTGGCAGGTACAATCAATTAAAACCTGCAATTAACGAACATTCAAAAAATGTTTTCGACAATGGTTTTCATTTAATTCCGCAAATTGTTTCATTGGCTTTAAAGCGGTTTGCAAAGCGAAGACTGCCTTACATTCTTCCATCAATAAAGACCCCCATGTTAGGATTGTATTTCCAGGCAGAACATATGCCTAACCGCGAAAGCCGGATAGCTTTGTCTACAACTGATGTTGATGCTCTAGGCGTACCCAGAGCGGTAGCTAATATTGCTTTTTCAGATATAGATGTGAAAACTGTAATTAAAGCACACAACGCATTTGTAACAAAATATCAGGCTATCCAAGCCGGGAACGTTTTATATAATGAAGAAAAACTTGAGAGCTATATGCAAAACAGATTGCATAATTTCAACTCAGCAGCCCATCATTTGGGTACTACACGCATGGCAATTAGTCCAAAGGAGGGAGTTGTCGATGCCAATTGCAAAGTATTTGATACTGATAATTTGTATATCGCCGGTTCTTCGGTTTTTCCAACTGGCGGGCATGCTAACCCAACGCTAACCATAGTAGCGTTGTCATCTCGGTTGGGTCAACATTTAAATAATAATTTTTTTAAATGATTTTGTCACATTGCATTAAGCGTTGTGTTGAAAATGATTAGTGAGGTCATTATGATCATAAAAAAAGAAAAAAAAACGATTACGATTGATAAAATTATTTTAATTGTTAATGTGGTATTTGCGGGTGCTTTACTCTTAAGTTATTTGGCACCAACTACTGACCCCAGAGACTTTGCATTGATAGCTGTTTTGGGATTTGCATATCAAATATTGTTCATTATCAACATTTTGTTTTTATTTTATTGGATTATTCGTTTAAAAATTTACGCGCTTATTTCTATTACGAGTATTTTATTGGGCTTTACCATTATAGAGAGGAATATAGGGTTTAATTTTTCAAGTTCTGAGAACAGAGGCAAAACGACAAATACTATCAAGGTAATGCAGTACAATGTTCGTGGTTTTAATGGGATAGATAAGTTTGATAATAAGCCTATAGGCAAGGAAGTTGCACATTTGGTAATGTCCAGTCATCCAGATGTTGTTGATTTGGAGGAATTTAATGAATTTAAACTGGATAGTGGAACCAACGTAAAAGCAATTGAAGATGGGATAAAATCAAACTATCATTATTTTAAAGTATTTAAACCATATACAAAAAGAGAGCATTATGTTTCAGGAATTGCAATTTTTACCAAGTATCCCATAGTAGATACAGGCTGTGTTCCTTCAAATGTATTTTTGCCCTTGAGGGCGGTATACATTGATATAAAATATGACAATAAAATTTTAAGGGTATACGCTCTTCACCTGGAGGCTGTTGATGTTGGGCCGGCGAAAGCCGGAATGTTAAAAGGAAAGCTGCTTTTTAGTAAAGCCTCATTTATAGTAAATCGTCTTAAAGAAGCTTTTGTAAAAAGGAGTGACCAGGTATCACAAATAAAAGAGCATATGTCGAACTGTCCTTACCCTTATATTGTTACGGGTGATTTTAATGATACCCCAATTTCATTCGCTGTTAACCAAATAGGTAACGGCTTAAAAAATGCTTTTGTTGAAAAAGGAAATGGACTGGGTACCACCTTTTATAGCTTTTTCCCCAAATTACATATTGATTATATTTTTGATAGCCCGCAATTTAATATACTTACCTATTGGGAAATAGATAAAAAGTTATCAGATCATAAACCGATACTCAGTGATTTGCAATTAAAATAATAAATATTCAATGGAGATAACAAAGCATATTATTTTTAACAAGATAAGATAAATTAAATGCGTTGTTACCTATTTACACTTCCAGATAATTTATTTAAATTTGGTGTTGACATCGTGAGCAACAATGAAAAACAGTGTGAGATTTTTAAATCAATAAGATAAATCTATTGTTATCGTTCAAGGAAAACTATGATAATAAATTATAGCTATTTGTTGTTATTACTCATGTTATAAGTTTCTTTAAGATTACATTACAATAAACTAAATGAACAAACCAGGTAAGTCGCTGTCCCTTGTAATTATTTTCACATTAACTATCAATAATCTGTTTGCACAGATTAACTTCTATGTATCCCCTAATGGCTCGGATAAATCAAACGGAACTATATCTACCCCCTTCGCTACTTTAACAAAAGCGAAAGAGGCAGTAAAAATGGCAGGTTTAAATATGCAAAGCGATGCCATTGTATATCTCAGGGGGGGGACATATAAGTTATCATCCACTTTGACATTCAACAAGGAAAACTCCGGAACAAATGGTCATTATGTTATTTATCGTAATTACCCCGGTGAACGGCCAATAATTAGCGGTGGATTAAAAGTAAATAATTGGGTGTTGTATGATAGAAAAAAAAATATTTACAGGGCAAAAATTCCACCTGGACTATATTTTCGTCAAATTTATGTAAATGATAAACGCGCAATAAGAGCGAGGAGCATTGATGGTTCTGGTTGGAGCTATAATAAAATCGGATACCGTTGTCCTCCTGAAGTTTCTCGTTGGAAAAACATAAAGGATGTAGAGGTAGTAAATGAAAAAGATTGGATATTTGGCCGTGGCCCTGTCGCTAATGTAACAGGTACTCAAGTAACTATGCAGGAACCATATTGGCATGATGCTAATTTAAAAGAGGGGGGGGTCGATGCTCCGCACTGGATTGAAAATGCTTATGAGCTCTTAGACTCAGATGGAGAATGGTATCTGGATAAATCAGTGGCAATGCTTTATTACAAACCAAGAGCAGGAGAGGTCATGAATAAGGCTGAAGTCATTGTACCTAAATTAGAGGTATTGATCAAAGCGAGTAACCTGGAAAATGTAAAATTTGAAGGTGTAACCTTTGCCTACGCAACCTGGCTATATCCAAATTCAAATCATGGATATCCTAATTTACAAGCGGATGGACTATGGGGGAATGATATCAATCAAGTTCCCGGCAATTTGATATTTGACCACTCCATTAACTTATCTTTTGATAGTAATATTTTCACACATTTGGGTGTAGATGGACTGCAATTATTTGATGGATGTAAAAATAACAGGATTTATAATAACGTATTTCGTGATATATCTGGTAGTGGAATATCTATAGGTAATGTTATTAAAAATAAACCATCACAATTTGATCTTTGCAAGGATAATACCATCGATAACAATTACATAACAGATGTTGCTTTGGAATTCAAATCGTGCGTCGGTATTTTTGTTGGTTATGCGGAAAATACATTCATAAAAAACAACGAATTATGCAACTTGCCTTATACAGCGATTTCTGTAGGATGGGGATGGAGCCATGCACTCTCAGCTTGCCGGGGTAACCATATAGAATACAACTTCATACATGATTATATGAAAGATCTTTACGATGGCGCTGCGATTTACACTTTATCCAATCAACCCAATTCTACTTGTTCTTATAATTATATTGACAATCGAAATATTGGAAGTAAAGGTTATGGATGGGCTGCGATATACTTAGATCAGGGAACAGAAGGTTACGAATGTAAATCAAACGTGATTAATATTAAATCAGAGAAAAGTGTTCCATGGATAATGATGCAAGCCTTAGGGAGTGGAACAAAAAATAATAGCGCTCTTGACAATTATACAACATCTGAAATCAATAAAGTAGGCATTGAGAATTTGCTTAGACGTAACCAAACTATAGCTAATGGAGATTGGCCCACAGATGCTCTGGATGTTATAAAAAATGCTGGAAGACGACATTTAAACCAGTGATAGAATTTATATAGTTTATGCTTACCGCCTGTTTAGTAATCAGAACTACTTGAATCTGTATTTGGAAACGATTGAAGACTTTATTTGCCTATTTTTTGCGATCGGTTTTATTATTCAACCCAGTTACAGGATTACAAGTCCGAATAAATGAAGTTTTAAATTAATAGGACAATCAGGTATTTAACAATGATTTGGTATGTCAAAAATGCATTTTGCAGTCTTGTTGGATAGAAAGTCTGTCGTTTTTTAGGTAATATTAGTTAATTTGAGACTTTTAAAAATCAATCGTTTTAAGTAAAAAGTTTAATATACCTGTAACAAGTTTTCATTTTGGCGTTAGCTTTCAAGGCTTAATAATTAATGTTATTTTAAACGTTAAAACAAACTGGCCAAAGTCGCTTTTAGCAGGGAAATGACTAAAAGGATTTTAAATGATGTTCATATAGTCCACTCAAATTAACTTTAATTATAAAATATTTATATATGCTAAAAAAAATAAAAAACAAAATATTATCCATTTTCTCAGAAATGCATATTTTACGCAAGGAAAGTACAGCACAGCTATTCTTACAAGCCAATATTTTAGCAAAATTTAACAAAGTAAATACCAATGAAATAATTCACAATATTCAATTATCCGAATTTAAAGTTTTCTCACAATGGGGAGACGATGGAATAATTCAATTTTTAGTTGATTATTTAGATATACCGGGTAAAATTTTTATTGAATTTGGTGTGGAAAACTATACTGAAGCAAATACAAAGTTTTTATTGATGAATAATAACTGGACCGGATTAATTATGGATGGATCGGTAAGCAATATGGAAAGTGTCAGGAGAGAAGAAATCTATTGGAAATATCAACTTACCGCGAAAAGAGCTTTTATAACCCGAGAAAATATTAATGACTTAATTAAACAGAACAATATAGAGGGAGAAATAGGTTTATTACACATTGATATTGACGGCAATGATTATTGGGTGTGGAAAGCGATAACAAATATTTCGCCCATTATTGTGATTGTTGAATACAATAGTGTTTGGGGTAAAGATAAGCCTTGGACGATACCGTATAAAGCAGATTTTAACCGCTCAGTTGCGCATTATAGTAATTTATATTTTGGCTCATCAATAGTTTCACTATGCGATTTGGCTGAGGAAAAAGGTTATTTTTTTGTTGGATGTAATAGTAATGGCAACAATGCCTATTTTGTCAGGAAGGATAAAATAAAAGGTTTAGATCCAATTGATGCAAATAAAGGATATGTACTCTCCAAATTTAGAGAAAGTAGAGATCAGAATGGGACTTTGAATTATTTAGATGGAGATATGCGATTAAAAGAAATGCAAGGTTTGAAGGTTTTTAATACAAGAACAGAGAAAATTGAATATATATAGATCATTCCCTTTATAACTTCTATCACATAATATATAAAATGGCGCAAATAAAAAAATAAGGCTTTATGCCCACAGTTTAATGTGCTTGATTACCAGGCTATAGACAAAAAACTATCTGATCATAAACCCATAATTAGCGATTTGGAATTAAAATGATCTCACTGTATGTTATTTTAAATTAATTCATAAGAAATAGATTAACATTTCTCTTTTATAAGTTTCTTAATTAGCTTTGAAGCTTTTCGGATTTAATTTATTTTAAGTAAAAACTTATTGTTATTTTTAAAAAGTGGAAATTTTAAAATAACAAAGTGTAAATCGGAACACCCGGCGCACATATTTAAAATCAAACATCTAACAATTTAAATATTAGTTTAATGATTAAACCAAACTGATGCTTTGTAAATGAATGAATATAAAACCTTTGAATTATTTGGTTATTCTATTTTTACTTCAGAGCTCGGCCAAATAAATTTGGAGTCGAAATGCGTTATAAATACACTTAATCAGTATTCATATATGATCGCGGAACGTGATCCGCTCTTTAAAAAGGCATTACTGAGTTCTGATATCTTATTGCCCGATGGTGTGGGCATCTTAGCAGCCTCTAAATTAATTAAAGGAAAAAGAATAATTAAAATTGCCGGTTATGACATGCACGAATTTTTGCTTGATAAATTAAATATAGCTAAAGGCAAATGTTTCTATTTGGGTTCATCCAATAACACGCTCAATAAGATAAAAAAACGCATCGCGATTGATTATCCTAATATTAGTGTAGAATGCTTTTCTCCTCCGTTTAAAACTAAATTCAGCGATGAAGAAAATTCATCGATTGTTGAAAAGATAAATTTATTTCAACCCAATATATTGTTTGTGGGCATGACTGCGCCAAAACAGGAAAAATGGATCCATGAACATAAAGATCAACTGAACGTAAATATTTTATGTTCGGTTGGGGCTGTTTTTGACTTCTACGCAGGTACAATTAAACGTCCAAAACAGTTTTGGATAGACATGGGCATGGAGTGGATTGTCCGGCTTTCACATGAACCAAGAAGAATGTGGAAGCGTTATTTATTTTATGGGCCAATTTTTTTAACTAAAATTTTAAAAATGAAATTGGATATTATGCTAAATAAAGAAATTTGATGTCTTCCAAATCATACTGCGGGGTGTTAAACGGTAAAAACTACCTTTTTTACCCCCATTTCCCGTCAAAAATATAACATAAATTATCCTAAATTATACTTTAATGGTAATAAATCACCTTTTAAATACCATTTTAGCCCCAAAATTGCAAAATATATGGGATGAAATTATAGTTAAATTATAGTGAATTATAGTTTCAAACTACATTTCATACCAAAACCAGTCGGTAATTCTTATCGTTTTTTTCCTTTTTTTATAAATGGTTTTTCTATAAATAGCTACAATTATTACCGCTTATATCCAAAGAAAATTCTTAAATACAGGCCAAAATTCAATTTATAAATCTCAAAGTTATAAGAAATAATTATCCCCAAAATGATATTGATGGATAAAGAGGGTTTAGAAAAAGCATCTAAAAGCTACTCCTGTAAATTGACTAATTTGAAGAAAAACTAACCCTTTCCCCTCCATTTCCCCTCAAAAATGTAACATAAATTGAACATAATGATAGTTAAATGGTACATAATCGCCTTTTATGTACCATTTTTACCCCAAAAATGGTACTTAAATGGAACCTAATGGTAGTAAAATGGTAGTAAATGGTAGTTTCAAATTGCCATTTAAGACCAAAATCAACCCGTAATTCTTATCGTTTTTTCCTTCCTTTTTATAAATGGCTTTTCAATAAATATCCAGGATAAATAAGCCAAAATATAAGTCATAATTATGATGAGGAATATGTTTTCGTAATTAACCCATTTCTCTTGCACCATTACAGTTAGTATCAAGCCATGATAGATATATATACCATAAGATATATCGTTGGTTCTGAGCAATTTTAAAGCGGTACCAGGCAAGGTATAAGCCATTGATAGTATGCAGCCAGCTAAAAGTAAATTCTTAATTACCAAGAATAATGTGGGATTAATAAAGCCAGGCAGCGTTAAACTAAATAAAGCATAGCCAATAATCCAATACAATGCTTTGTTATAAATTATAGGTGACTGATATATTCTTATTCTTTGTAAAATAACTCCGGCCAGGAAAAGATAAAATTGTGGAATAAACGAATACCTCAACAGCTTATTGATCAGGTAATTAAAGTTGCTAAATCCATATACTATATTTAAGATCACAAATACAGCCAAAAGCGCATAAAACCAGTAATTAGCTTTGTTTTTTGGAATTAAGAAATAGCAAATTGGTAAAAGTATATAAAACTGAAGTTCAATAGGGATGGTCCACAGGCTACCGTTATATGAGCCAAAACCATAATTTGTTAAAAAGCCAGGTGTGTAAATAATTCCTATAAGCTGGCTGGGTAACCAGGCAATGGTTTGCTTATTAAAAAAGCTAACTCCGGTTAATGATAGTACAATAATGGTAATAAATATACAACCCCACAAACCCGGTAAAATTCTTAAAGCCCTGTTTTTGAAATAGATAATCAGGTTATTATTGCGTTCGTAAGACGCTGAGATCAAATACCCGCTAATCACAAAGAATACAGGGACACCAGGAAATAAATACAAAAGTTCTTTTGAAAAAGTACTGGTCGGTATGTTTAAATGTTGAAAGTAATGGTCAACAATTACCTGGGTAGCTGCCAATAAACGCAACAGGTCAAAGTTATTAACCTTGAAATCCTTTTGTTCTTTCATTTATCAGCGATCATGTTGTATTATAACCTGTTCCAGGCAAATGTACTGTACCTGCCATCCCACAAATTTATTAATTTAGCGGCCATCAAACCCGGCTTTTTATAGGGTCGTGAATTAATTTCACTTAAAGCTTCAATCAATTTTAATCCCATATTTTCATAATCCATCGTATCAATTATCTCTGACGACATAGCCGACATGCTTTTTCTTGCTTCTGTACCTAAGCTAATATATTTAAAAACAGCATCAGCAATTTCATTCACATTTAACGGATCAAAGCTAAAGCCATTTACACCTTCTTTTAAAAGTGTATGCGCGGCGTTTATTTTATTGCTGAGTAAAACCGGCATACCTGCAGCCATTGCTTCGTTTACGACCAATGCCCATGTTTCAGATAAGCTGGGTAAAATAAAAGCATCCGAATTATAGAAATAAGGTGGTATGTCTTTGTTATCAACGGCACCTAAAAGCTCAACATTTTTCAGATTAAGATGTATTGATAAGCTATTTAAATCATCATAACCTGGTCCATCGCCAATGATAATGAGTTTATGATTAACTCCTTTTTGCTCGATAAGTTGCCAGGCCCTTAATAAATTATCCATATTTTTTATAGGTACCAACCTGGCTACGCATAGTACGCGATTATGATTTAGTTCATTTTTTTCATTGATCTTAAAAAGACTATTATCTACGCAACAATAACCGTAAAAAAAATGTATTCCCTTATTATATAGTTTCGGATATTCCTTATCATAGTCAGCAGAAGGCAACCAAAAGCCATCCGCTTGTTCTAAAAGCAGGTCTTTTACGCCTTGCACCAAAAAATTTCTTTTGAATTGCGACGGCTTCGCGTTCTCAAATACGATAAATTTCTTTTTATTCTTCTTTGCCCATCTAAGGCCTAAAGCTCCCGCGAAAAAGACAATTGATGATGCTATAATTATATCGGGATTGATGTTGTCAAGCTTATCAAAAAAAGCTTTTTTCATTTCTTTCTTCGATATTTCATCGGCGCTATTGGCCGGAAATAAACAGGTCCACCATTCTTGCTTATTATCATAGGAATCAAATGAATAGGCCGAACCTTTTCCAAAAAGTTCAAGTGCATGAAAATTGATTTGTTTGGTTGCTAAAAATTCATGGAGGTATATTAATCTTCCTTTCCAGAAAACCTTGAAATCATAATTTAGCATTACAACTTTCATCATTTATATAACCCTTTTTGTTTCATTTCTTCAATAGATTGATGGTATTTGTCTTCATTAACGAGTTGCGTATTTACCCAATCTGTAAATTTCTTAATTCCCGCTTTAAAACTTACGGTCGGCCTAAAACCTAAGCAGGATGTTATTTTGGAAATGTCTGCAAAATTATGCCTTATATCTCCTAACCTGTAATTGCCGGAAATTTTAACATTAATGTCCTTTCCATAATTGGCCAATAATTCATTTACAACTGTAATTACGTCTGTTGCAATTCCTGTTCCTACATTAAATATTTTATTATTAGCTTCATCAGCCTCGATGCTTAAGACGGTTGCATCAACTGCATCGTCAATAAAAACAAAATCTCTTGTTTCTTTTCCATCTTCAAATACATTAATTTCTTTGTTGTTTTTTATGAGCGTTGAAAAAATCGACAAAATACCTGTATAAGGGTTTGTAAGCGATTGACCCGGACCATAAACATTTTGATACCTTAAGGCTACAGGAGCTATACCTAAAGTTGGACAAATAGTCATGATGAGTTGTTCCTGCGTTTGTTTGGTAATGCCATAAACTGATGACGGATGAATTTTTGATTTTTCGTCAGTAGCAACTGCTTTCAACTGTTCGTCCGTACCAGGATATTTAACTTCAAAATCACCTTTTTTCATGTGATCATCCAGGCGGTGTGCGGGGTAAACAAAACCTAAAGTTTCGCTTACATATTTGCCTTCTCCATATATCGACCTTGACGACGCAATAATAACCTTTTTTACATTATGGTTATTATTAGCCAAAATATCCATTAAAAGGGCAGTGCCACCGATATTTACATTTACATAATGCTCAATTTGGTACATAGACTGGCCGGTACCTGTTTCGGCAGCTAAATGCACGATTATTTCCTGGTTTGCTATTGCTTTTTTCAGATCATCGGCAGATGTTACTGTACCCTCAATAAAATTGACTTTGTTGGCTATTGACAAATAAAGCGGGGAGGTGCTTTTGGGGTCATCACCATGTATTTTAGGCGATAGATTATCTAATATAGTAACATTATATCCTTTACTGATTAGCTTTAAAGCCAGGTTTGAGCCTATAAAACCCGCACCGCCTGTAATTAATATATTTTTACGCATTAAATTTTATGTATTAGACAAATTTTGACAGGCTTATTACGTCAATTTCATTTTAAACCCATCTTTAAAACCCTTTATTAATTCTTTCTTTCTATCCTTGTCATAAAAAAACAAATACCTGATTGCTTTTGTCATTACCGCATGGGTTAACGCAATTTGTTTTATCGGAAAAGAATAATGTTTTTTTATAAAATAGATCCTGTTCCTGTTTAGATAATAAATAGAAAATAGCGATTCATATCCACCGGTGCTAACGGATACCTTATGAAATACTTCCAGTTGAGGCAAGAAGTAAATTTTGAATCCCTTTTTTACTGCCCTTTTTACAAAGTCGTTATCGTCATAATAAACAAAATAGTTCTCATCCATAAATCCTATAGTGTCAAACACCTTACGGCTGATCAGCATAAAACATGTTGGCGCGTAATTGAAGTATCGGGGGTGATTGTATCGTTCTCCGTCATCATCGTTTTTGCCAATGCTTCTCGAAGTGCCTTTATAATCTATAAATTCGCCGCCGGCCATCCAAATTTTTCTTGTGCCATAGTATAATATTTTAGGTATTATCATGTCCTCGTTTTTTTGGATAGCACAATTTACCATTTCCTCCAATAAAAACGTTTGCGAAAATTCGATGTCATTATTTAACAATACAATGAAGTCGGCACCGTCTTGAATGGCGAGTTTGATTCCCAGGTTATTACCTTTTGCAACACCAAAATTTTCAGAATTCTTAATATGGGTATATCCTGGTATCGGGTATTTATCAGCTACATCAGCTATTAATTTATCTGTTTGAGCGGAAGGCGAATTATCAATAAGGTACAGGTGATAGTCGTTAAATGATTGTACCGATAAGCTTTTGAAAAAATCTTCAAGCACATCATTGCTATTATATAAAACGGTTACCAATCCTATTTTAGCCATAAATTTGTTAGCGTGAAGCGCTGAATTAAATAGCTTTTAACCTCGCCTTACGCAAGCTATCTAAATTTAATTGTTTAGCAGGTAGAAAAATAAACATTAAAGTAATAGGGAGTACAAGTACAGGTTCTCCAAAACCAATGATCAATAAAGCTATAATACAATAAAATACATATTCCCACTTTGAGATGGCTGCAAAACAGAACCTTGAATAATGATATAATAGGTATATAAATCCCACCAAACCAAACTTCGCTAAAAAATCGAAAATACCGTTTGATATATTAATGTTATAGGCCCTGTTTAAGATTATATTATATTTATTACCCATGCCTAAAATTAACTTGGCTTTAAAGGTGTCATAAATATAAACCATACTTGAAAACCGGTTTAAAGGTATTTGCATGTGTTTGTGCCTGTAAAATATTTCAAGGTATTTTAGACGGTTCAGGTCATCCATATCTTCATAATAGGTGTCTGATATTTTGCTTCCTAAAATGGGGACAGCAATAATTACCGAAGCGCTGAACAACACTATTACTACGGCCCAAAAGTTTAATTTTGGTACCTTAACCCTATAGGCTAAAAAGAAAACCACCAATAACGCCAAATAATCAGTAGTAGAAAAAGTAGTCAGAATGCCAACTATCAAAATGTTTGATTTTTTATCGAAAGTAAATTTATTTGAAAATAAATTTAACAGTAAAGCGATTATCAGGAAGCAACCAAACGAACCCGGTTCCCAAACAAAGCCCGAATTACTGTAATCATGAAACCCTTTGGTAAAAGTGAAAAATATAAAATTAGTATAGCCCGGAATAGCATTATCCGATGTTAAATTTAAAGCTGTTGAATATTTATAGATATAATCATCTAAACCAATTAGTTGAAAAAAGAAAAATGCAAATGAGAAAATGGTTAAATGTACCGTTACCCTAACCAAATATATTGAAGCCTTTTCTTTTAATATGGTACAAAATATAAAAGTTAGAAATATGTATTTAACAAGAAAAAAACCATCACTAAGCAGAAACTGCAAATCAAGGTCGTTAACATAAAAATCACGAATGGTAACAATAAGCAGGTACGCGAAAGTAAATGCTCCTATTATTTTAAAATCTTTTATATGAAGCGACTTTTTTCCAATAGCCACGATAATCATAAATGCTAAGATCGAAAACCAGCAAATGTCATTTGCAGACAGGATACTGGAGTTAGCTGCCAGCAACAGGAAAAGTAAGGTGACAATATAATAGATATCGATTTTTTTTAAAAAATTCATTTTTTAATAATGTTAATTAATCCGCGTTTTTATTTAGCGTTACTTTTATCGTTAAATAACTATTCAAAAATATATTATAATTGGGTGTTTGTATAATTAACCTTCAGCAGAAGCGATAAAAGACTCGATATTGTTAAACCGGCTGCTTTTTGATCGTATGGTTTCAAAATCCCAATTCCACCACTTTATGTTTAATAGTTTTTTAATTTGCTCTTCCGTAAATCTAAATTTTATCAATTTGGCAGGGACACCGGCTACTATTGCGTAAGGCAAAACGTCCTTTGTTACAATTGAGCCGACTGCTATAATTGCACCGTCGCCAATTTTCAAGCCGTCCAAAATAATTACATTATTTCCTATCCAAACATCATTTCCTATTTCAACTGCATATTTTTCTTCAGGGTCAATAAATGTATGTTCCTTAAAGATATTTTTATTCACAAAAGAAAATCCCGCATATTTTTGAGCCGAAAAGAAAGATGGATGTGTAGAAACAAATGTATCAGACGGGTGTAAGCCTAAACTAATTTGAACATTGCTGCCGATAGAGCAAAATTTGCCAATAATTGATTTTTTAATAACTGAATTGTCAGAAATATATGTACCCAAACCAATTTCACATGTTGAGACTTCAGAGTTCTTTCCAACCGCATTTAATCCTTCGAAATGATTTTTAATGTTTAATAATACATTTTCCGCTATCGTGACGTTTTTTTTATAATAGTATAACCTGTAATAATTACGTTTAATCCAAGCTTTCATAATATAATATCTTTCATAAACAATAATTTTAGTTCATGTTCCGGCACCTTGTAAATATAGGCAACATTCGTAAAAAATCAACGGTTAAGGCGTGCTTTGACGCGGTTTCTGATAAAGCAAATAAATGCTGATTAATTACCTGTTGTTTTCTTTATAGGTTACCAGCCAATATAATTTTAAAACATTATATTTAAAAGGTTTTACAACCTACAGACAAGATACCAATAAATTATATGGCTGTAACTAACCCATGCAGGTGAAATCAAAGAAAAAATTAAAAGTTTTCGACTTAATTGCGTTGCTTTTGAATTGTTTTTTTTCATTAGCGCTGTTATTAAGTTACCTGGCACCTTATGCTGATCCGAAGAGTTTTTGGGTAATAGCTATCATAGGGGTTGTTTATCCATTTTTATTATTAGCAAACATAATCTTTATTATTTATTGGTTATTTCGGGTAAGACATTACTCGCTAATTTCGGTGATATGTATTTTAATTGGTTTTAATACCGCAACCAAATATTTTGGTATCCGCATATCAAATTCAACCAATCAAAATTGTTTACCTGGCAATCTTAGAATTATGGCATATAATGTCCATAATTTTATAGGGCTCGGTACATTACACCATACCTATATCCAGAACCAAATTTTTCAATTGGTAAATGATGAACAACCAGATATAATCAGCATGCAGGAGTTTTCAGTAAACATTGCCAACAATAAGGCTATTTATTCGGCAGCAAAAAAGATTATGAAATCTGATCAATATTATTTTAAGTCGTATGAAGATTCCCCGTGGGACTCGGTCGGGGTCGCTATTTTTTCACGGTTCCCGATAGTAAATCACGGGATAGTTTTAACGCCGCAGGATAAATATAATGATATGCAAGCCATATTTGTTGATATAAAATGCCGGAATAAGATATTCAGGGTTTACTCCCTTCATTTACAACCGATACATTTAAGCAATCAAGACCATCAATATATAAGTAAAATAAGGTATAAGGCAATTGTAAATCCACATGAAACAAAAGTTATTTACGCCAAATTGAAAGTTGCCTTTATAAAACGAAGCTACCAGGTTGAAACAATTAAAAAGAATATGGACTTATGCCCATATCCATACCTCATTACAGGTGATTTTAATGATACCCCCATATCTTTTGCGGTCAATCAGATTAGCAAGGGGTTGAAAAATGCATTTATTGAAAAAGGAAGCGGGTTAGGCACCACTTATTACGGTGATTTCCCTCACTTTCAAATTGATTATATTCTTGCCAGTCCGCAATTTGACGTTATTAATTATCAAACTATCAGGAAAAAGATATCTGACCATTATGCTATAGTGAGCGACATAAAATTAAACTAACAGCCCTCCTGAAGTTGGGGAATAATTTATATTATCAGAAAAACTAAGTTAAAAACGCATCTACAAAACCATTCATAACTTTATCCACATTCAGATATTTTAAAGCATAGTTACGCGCATTTTTCCTTTTTGTTTCTAAAGCGTCATCGAGTTTTATTTCAAGCAGTTGCCTGGTAAGCAATGATTCATTCCCTGGTTCCACAATATAGCCGAAATCAAATTCTTTGGTCATATCATATAATGAGGTGTCTTTTGATGCGGTTATAATACTGGCTCCGCCTACTGCTAATATGGTAGCGAGTTTTGAAGGCATAACCAGGTCGCCGGCATTTTCTTTTTGTATCACCAGGTGTAAGTCGGCCATATTTAAAAACTCATTAAAAGTTTCTTTGGACTGTACAGGAAAAAAGGTTAAGTTTTTTAGGCCTCTGCCATTGGCAAGTTGCACTAATTGATCTTTATACGGCCCGGACGAACAAATAATAAATTTGATATGCTCTTCATTTTTTAATTCTTCAACTGTTGAAAGCAGTTCTTCAAGGCCCTGTTTTACACCTATTGCTCCTGAATATAAATAGATAATATCAGCAGGCTGGTACCCCCATTTTAATTTTAACAAGTGCCTGGATTCTATTGGAAAAAAATAATTTGTATCAACCCAGTTTGGAAAAAAAACAACCTCCCGGTTTACTTTTGCCTGTATTTTTCTGATCATGCCTTTTGAGATACTGCTCACATAATCGGCGCTGCTTAAAATGTTAACCTCTGTTCTGAACAAGCGGCTTAATACTCGTTTATTTGAAAATAATTTTAAGTCGCGGGCAGCCTCTATTTGCAGGTCCTGTACATGATAAAGCAGTTTACCACCCGATAACTTTCTTAATAACAAGCCTAAATAGGCTAAATGAAAGGGCGGCGCAATTGTAATGATCAAATCAAACTTCTTATTGGTTACAATTAGTTTAAAAACCGCAAAAAATTTTGATAGCCAAAATGAAAAATCCTGTATAGTCCTTTGCTTCCCGGTTGGGTCTTTGGGTATATATATAGGGCAACGGATTATAGTCAATGTTCCCTTACTAACAGGATCCTGGCTTACTTCCTTTTTGTACCATAAATTATTATATGGCGGCTGCACTTTCCAAAACGGATAATATGGAAACGTTGTGATGACACTGCAATCATAACCGCGTCCTACCAGCCAATTTATCATTTCGCCATTATATTTACCCATCCCGACAAGTTCAGGCGAAAAATTATGACTTATCAGTAATACTCTTTTTTTGTTCATTTATATAAAACCAGGCAGGCGGCCACTTATTTATCTGTACCAGATAAGGCGCTAAATATAGCAATTTGTGAATTTAATACGCTAAATGTAACACCACATTAGGACTGCCAAAATTTTTAAGGTTTATCAATCAATTTGTTTTGTTTTAATTCGCTGATTTTTATTTTAATAAAAAACTCATAAAATGCCATATTTACGCAATAAATAAAGCCCGGTATTCCTTCAAGGAAACCGAAATTTAAAAAATATGCCTGGCAAAATCTCAAAAATGGCCAGCCAGGCAACTTGCTCAACCATGATCTTAGCGCCGGGTTACGTACGCTTCCATGTTTTGCAAACAAATTTCTAAATGGCGGGCAATTGTTTAACCGTGCAATAGCTTCCTGGCTTGAATAGACATTGTGCCGGTTTATCCAATGAGACCAACCTTTAGAAAATCCATAGTGCAGGTAAGGTTCTTTTAGGTACATTATATTACCAGTTATCAGGTCCTCTTTTTGCCCATGTCCAAAGTCCTTAAATCTTGCATATCCTTTCCTAACTACCCTAAATTGCCACTTTGGGAAATTATCGGACCTTTTTAACCATTTGCCATCCAGCATCATTTTCCAGCAGCAGTAAAATCCGGCAATATCACCGGCGGCATTATTTATCTCATTTAAAAGTGCATGATAAAACTTTTTTGTCGTAATTTCATCTGCATCAAGAAATAAGATCCAATTATATTTTGTTACGATATGATCCAGTGCAAAATTTCGCTGCTTGCCAAAACTTTCAAATGGGTTCGTCCATATACTTGCCCCAAACGTACCGGCGATACTAATTGTTTTATCAATACTGCCCGAATCAAGTACATGAATATCATCACACCATTTTAAAGCTTCTAAACACGACGGCAAATCATGTTCTTCATTTTTTGTAAGTATGATGACTGAAACCATTTTACAGATAAAACTTAATTTGAATTTACCAATGCCGCATTTTCCCTTATATGCTGTTCATTAAACATTGAGCAAAGTATAACACTATCAGGAAAGTCATTGAAAATCTTGTTGAGTTTTTCAACGGGTTTCAGGTCTGGTGTTCCCGCTCTTAAAGGAGAAAAAATAATGTTGCCCTTTTGCCCTCTGTCTGTAACAATGGTATCATATCCTTTTGCACCGGGAGAATTATCAAATTGTAATACATCGAACCTATTTAAATAAGCTTGATGAAGATGCTCATCCGATCGCATAAATGCAAGGCCCCATGCCCTGATTTTTCCTTCTGTTTTAAGCATTTCGGCAATATCGGCAAGTTCATCTATATCAGGGATACTTTGAAGCGGCTCATGTAAAAAAAAATAATCAAGGTAGTCGGTACCTAAAGCCCTAAGACTTTTTTCCAGGCTTTTTCGCATTATTTTACCATCAGGTATAACCCGGTTGTGTAATTTATCCGCAACGGTATTTGTAATTTGTATCGGCCTTTGAGATATATTTGCAGTCATTTTATCCCGGACAAATCGTACAATAGGCTTGGCCGGTCTTAATATTTTTGCTTTCCAGTTTGCTGTGATGCCGAATTTGCTTGCTATTATTACCCGGTCTCTTTTACCTTTTAGTACTTTACCAACAAAGCTTTCAGCCTCGCCATATCCGTATGACCGTGCCAGGTCGAAATGATTAATTCCGCAATCAAGTGCGCAATCAAGTGCGCGCAATGCAGTTTTTGCACTTACCGAACCAAGTATGGGGGCGCATCCAAACCCAAGGGCTGACGACTGAATACCTTTTACCAGTTCAACTTTTTTCATATTGTATTGGTTAAATGCTCTGCAAGCCTTGCCGCAAAAGCCCCTAAAAGAAAAGTAGGATTAGCCTGCCCGGAAGTTGGAAATACTGAACTGCTGCATACAAATATATTATTTACACCCCAAAGCATAAGATCGCTGTTAACTACTCCGTCTTTTGGCGAAGCCGAGATGCGGGTAGTGCCGCATTGGTGCAATCCATCGCGCGACATAGCGTAAATCTCTTTTGACAGGTCTTCTTTTTTAAACCAGTATTCAAGTTCACCACATTCGCAATCTCTTAACCAATTATCAAGTACTTCATGGAGTTTTATTACAGAATTGACATCCGTGTCAGTAAGGCCGTACTTAATCACCAGTGTTTCTCCATCAGTATCCAGTTCCATCCTGTTTGAACTGTCAGGCACTTGTTCGGCATGGAAATGGAGTGCATATCTATTATCAGGGCTATATAAAAATACACCCGGAAGCTTGCGTTTTAATATATAACGTTTATAAAAAATAGAGGCCGGTACTAATAATGAACCTGGCAGGTCTTTAAAAATATTCCGGATGTGTTTATGAATTGCAGTAGTTTTTCCTTTAGTAATAGAGTGGGCAATAGCCGGAGGTGCAAGCTTTTTACCTAATATGGGTATAAGCATAGCCAGGTACATTAATGACATTGCCCCGCTGCGATGTCCCGGATCAAAATATAGCGGATTATCAAGCCAAATGGCGGTATTGAGCAGGTTTTGCTGAATTAAAAATTCAGACGAGAACTGGAACCGCCTTCTTAAATAGGTGCCATCTCCATCAACCAAAAAACCATAGTCTGTTTTTTTGGGATCACCCTTAAATTTAACCGATGCGATCTTTCCTGATAAATGGCCCTGGTAAAACTTCCCTAAAGCTGGGGGAACTGAGCCGATAGCCGTAAATAGTTGAGGGTTACGCAGCAATATCCTGGTGGTTTCCTGGGCACCTGCTGCAAGTACAAATTTATTTGCATTGATTTGGTGTTGTTTTTTATTATTAACTGCACAGATAGTAATTGAAGATACCCGGCCATTTTTATCCGGAATAGAAAAATCTCTTGCTTCAAATCCCTCTATAAATGTAATATTGGCATTTTTAAATATATCACCGGCATAGCGCTTACCAAAACGCGTTGGCGTACTCCATCTTTCCACGGCTGAGTCGGTTACTACGCCTTCTTTAAAATTTTCAGCTATTCGCTCATTTTTAAACTTGGGTATATTTTGCAGATTAAAAACCGGATTACCGCATTCAAAATAGGCTGCTGCCTGCGGCAAATATTCTTCTATTTTAGTGAGCAGGTCCAAATCCCAGGTGCAGCCGCCCGCTAAAACCGCACGATCAGCAAAATCAACTTTATCATACATTACACACCGTCCCCCCCAGGTAGCGGTAGAGCCTCCAAGACCTTTATTAGTACACTCGTAAGGGCCATGGTGATTTACGGGATTGGTATTTATAATTGAATTATCAAGGGCGTTTTGCTTTGGTTGCCCGTTATATCCGTATTCAATAAGCAATATTTTTTTTGGGGGATTTAATCGGGCATATTCTAATGCTACAATTATGCCTGCGGGCCCGCTGCCGATTATACATAGATCATAAACTGACTGAAAATCACCTATTGCCCCCATTAGTTTTGAGATGGTATTTCGGTAGTATAAGAGTTTATACGTTGTTTAATAGCTTTGGCGGGGTTGCCCGCATATACTGTCCATGGTTCCATGTTTTTAGAGGTAACAGCCCCTGCACCCAAAACGCTGCCTTCTTTACAATTAACACCCGGTAAAACAATGGCCCTGGCGCATATCCATACATAGGGGTCAATAATTATTTCTTTTTTAATATAAGTAAATGCAAACTCGTTATAATCATGTGTGGCACCGCATATATATGCCCCTTGGGATAATACTGCATGATGACCGATGTAAAGTCTCCCCGGATTATATATCTCTACTCCAGGCCCGATGGTTACTACATTTTCGGTTACTAATAGCCAGGGGGCCCAAATTTTGCATGTTGGGTATATAAAGCTTTGTTTCCCTATATCAGCTCCAAATAATTTCAAAATTAATCCCCTCCATTTATGGAAAGTATTAGGGGTCCACCTACATAAAAGGAACCATGCAATATTCCATAAAAATCGTCGCAACTTATCCCTGAACTGAAAAATTGGCCTTATAAACGGATCGGAGCTATTTGCATCGTGGCTGGAAAACATTATTTGAACTCAAATTAACACTATTAGTAAATTATCACGCAAAATACGTTATAAAAAACACTTCAGTTTGAAATTGCTTTCAAAAAAAACGCAGCAGAAGATTTAACATCAAAATATTTTTTAAATGTAGCTAAGGCCCGGCTACCCATTATATGTCGTTCCGCTATAGACAGGTTTAACCAGAGTTTTAATGATTCAGTTGTTCCATCTAAAGTGTCGGTTGATATTATTGCACCTCCACCTGAACTGATCTCTGTCATAATGTTTATTTGATCAGATATAAGCACGGCCTTTTCACATGCCATCGCCTCTACCACCGCAATTCCAAAATTCTCCTGGTGGCTTGGTAATATAAAAGCTTCACAACCATATAAGGCCCCCCATTTAGCGTTGCCCGCAAGCATCCCGGGAAAGAATACTAAACCTTCAAGATTGGTGTAGGAATTAGCCAGATCAATCATTTTTTTTCCAAAAGAAGTACTTAACCCCGGACCTGCAATAACCAGTTTGGGTACTTGTTTTTTGTCGGCCAATGCTTTTCTGACCATTACCTCATAAGATTCAATTAATATATCCACCCCCTTTTTTTTATGAATCCGGCTTATAAAAAGTAAAAATGGCTCATCGTTAATTCCGGCGCATTTTTCAGCAAATGAATTATGCATATCAGGCGAAAATAAGGGCGGGGGGATAATACCATAACCAACATTAATTTCTTTTTTGGGGTGATATGGGCGGAAAGTTTTACGGGCTAACAACAGTTCTTTTTCACAGGTAAATAAAACGCCTTCAGCGTTATTCACCAGTTTGCTTTCTATTAATTTCCAATAAAACCAATTACGGATAGCTTTTAATTTACGGTTGGGATCAATCTGAAAATAGGGGTCTAACATGCCGTGGGGCATAACAAATATTTGGGGAATTTTAATTTTTTTATCCTCCCGGTTTTTTCCCCGAATGATTTTCATCACTTCCCAGGCGGTATAGCTGGGATATATCCAAAGTCCGTTAATAATAAAAACATCAAAACGGCTCAAATTGGCAATTAGCCAGGGTTTAAGTTTAGCAGCGTACTGCCACGGGCCTATTGCCGGCCCCAAAGCATGTATGGGGAAGCTATCCATGCCAAGAAAAGAGGCTGCCGGATCATCAAGGCTCACCACCTCGCGGGTAGCTCCTAAACTAACCATTACAGCATCACCGCTGCGTATCCCCTGGCAAATTCCACCACTGGCAGGATCCATGCTACCAACTATATGTAATATCTTCATGCCTGATTACGGGCTAAAATTTCCATAATAGCATTTTGTACTTCGTTAACGGTAATCGATAATATGCATTTTTTCTTTTGTTCAACACACACCTCTAAGCCACAACCAGCACAATCGGTCTTATGATATATTACTTTGTTAAAATTTCCTCTGGGATACCATTGGCCGGGAAGATTTCTTGCTGAAAAAATAGCTACGCAAGGTATACCCACACAAGCTGCCAAATGCATTGGGCCACTGTCATGCCCAATAAAAATAGCGGCGCGTTTCAATATTATACCCGAAACCCTGGGGGAAATAAGACCACATAAATTAATACCCTCACCTCCCCAAATATGCAAGCATTTATTTGCCCGATCTAAGTCTTCATTTGCTCCAACGAACACTAACTGCCAATCTGATAAAGTTATTTTTAATTGTTGAAATAGCTTTAACCAATTAGCTTCCCCCCAATCATTCGATTGCCTTTGAGTACCCGTACATACAGCCATAATTGATTTTTTAGATGAACATGGACTTAAAGCCTTGTTTGCAGCAACCAATTCCTCGTCAGTAAAACGCAGATCCCAATAATTGTTTGTTTCAATAGTAACTGTACCCAACGATTCAAGTCTGCGCATTAATCTTTTTGCTTCCCATTCGTATCGACCTGTATTAGTGTCTATACATACATCAAGTTCTTCTTTGCTGTTTGGAATACCAACTATTCTTTTCACTCCTGCTGCTTTAAAAAACCATTTATCTCGCAATATGCTGATTTTTGTTGCCCAGGTTGTTTTTAACCTTCTTGTACTGATAAGATAAATTAATATATCAATATTAAGTTCTCTTATTTCTTTAATAAGTTTTAAGAGCAATAGTGGGTTTCTTGTTCCAATAGGATAATTGATTACTCTATGAAAAAAATAACCATTTCCCAAAATGCTTTCAAGCGGTGCGGCTTTGGTATTTATCGGATGATTTGTCAACAACGTTATATCTGCATCCTGAAAAGTGTTATGTATTTTATGAAAAGCCGGTAATGCGATAACAGTGTCTCCAAGACTACCGAGTCTATAAATTAAAATTTTTTTTTGAGGTGTGGTCATAGGACGATTCAGCCACTTATAATTTAACAAGGCAGAAGTCAAATATGACTATATTTATTCATAAATAACAATAGCCATTAATAAAGCACGCCACCACTTGTCCACTGTATTAAGACAACTTAAACTGTTACATCTTTAAAAAATCATGGATTGTTTCAAATGCCTAATCTATTTAAATAATTAAATCAGGTTAAAAAGAATGGTTAAAGTAATTTAAAATCAACTGCATATCTTGATAAGAACTAATAAAGTGCTCCTGTATTTTTTGTTATCAAACAAGCAGATGCTTTTGAAAATGAGTAAAATTCGGTAAGTTTGCCCGTATTAATATTTTGCCCAACGGGCAATCAATATTTCAGGAAAGAATTTGACAATAAAAATATTGGAGGATCAAATGGGTGTATACAGAAATAGTTTAGATAATAGCTGACACCATCTTTATCCTTGATTCAAGAAATGAAGCATATCTAAGCTCATCAAAAAACCAATCTGAAATTTATCATGTTACTAAGCAAAAATATCTTGAGTTTTAATTTTTATGGATAAAGACGCAAAAATATATATTGCCGGGCATCGGGGTATGGTGGGTTCTGCCATATACCGAAAGCTGGAAAAAGAAGGATTTGCAAATTTTGTCAGCCGCACATCACAAGAACTTGATTTGCGGGACCAGCAGGCTGTCGGAAAATTTTTCGAGCAGGAAAAGCCGGAATATGTATTTTTAGCGGCAGCCAAAGTTGGGGGCATCATAGCCAATAACACTTATCGCGCCGATTTTTTGTACGAAAACCTGCAAATTCAAAATAATATTATTCATTCCTCGTATTTAAACGGGGTAAAGAAACTTCTTTTTTTAGGCTCAAGCTGTATTTATCCTAAAATGGCACCTCAACCTTTAAAAGAAGAATATTTATTAACCGGTTTGTTAGAGTCCACTAATGAGCCTTATGCTATTGCTAAAATAGCAGGTATTAAAATGTGCGATGCCTACAGGGCGCAGTACGGATGTAATTATATATCCGTAATGCCTACTAACCTGTATGGGTATAATGATAATTACCACCCGCAAAATTCGCATGTATTACCGGCGCTTATCCGCAGATTTCATGAAGCCAAAGTTCAGAATACGCCATCGGTTACCATTTGGGGGACAGGATTGCCCAGGCGCGAATTTTTGTTTGCCGACGACCTTGCAGAAGCTTGCTATTATTTAATGGAAAACTACGATGAGCCCGGACTGGTTAATATAGGAACAGGCGAGGACATATCAATAAAAGATTTAGCCTTGCTTATAAAAAAGACAGTTGGGTATGACGGAGAGATCAGTTTTGATACCTCGAAGCCAGATGGAACACCGAGGAAACTAATGGATGTAACTAAATTGTACGATAAGGGCTGGAAACATACAATTGAATTGCACGAAGGGATTGGTTTAGCTTATAAAGATTTTTTAAGCAAAGTTGTGTTAAGTTGATTTTTTAGTAAAAATGCTTTTATAAGGATTGTACGTTGCGATGAGAATGAGAGAATATAAATATCAAAAAAGGAATGTACCAGTTTAAAGATCCGGGTAATACTTATATATATGTGATAGGTGATATAATGATCGACCATTATGTGTATGGAATCTGTGACAGGATATCACCAGAAGCCCCGGTATTGATAGTAGATACCCAAAAGGAAGAACACATGCTTGGCGGCGCGGGCAATGTTATTAAAAACCTGGTTTCATTTGGTGCAAATACAGGCATAATTAGTGTCTGTGGAAAAGACGAAGGGTTTGAGATTATTAATAAAGGCCTGGAAGAGCTAAAAGTATTAAATCATAAAATAATAATTGACCCTACCCGGAAAACAACAGTAAAAACAAGGATAGTTTCTAATAAACATCAATTATTACGAATTGATAAAGAAAGCAGGCATTATATTGGTTATGATATTGCAGATCAAATACTTAAGGAACTCAAAAGTCAGATAACCAATATTAAAATATTGGTTATTTCTGATTATTGCAAGGGGGTTCTAAGTGAAAAAGTTATAAGCGCCGTAATCGGTATTTGTCGTGAAAACGGGGTAAAAACAATAGTTGACTCAAAAGATCCCGAATTGTCAAAATATGTTGACGCCACTATTATAAAACCAAATAAAAAGGAGGCATCTATTGCCAGTGGTGTTAAAATTGTTGATGACAGGACGTTAACTGAGGCTTGCAAAAAAATAACCGGAATAACGAAATGTGAAAGTGTAATTGTCACGCTTTCCGAAGAAGGAATAGCTATTTTTCATGCAGGTACCCTTACCAAAATACCCACAAAAGCATTAGAAATATTTGATGTTACGGGCGCGGGTGATACCGTTGTAGCGGCTATATCATTTGCCTTGTTAAATGATTTAACCTTAACCCAGGCATGTGATTTTGCAAATCACGCGGCAGCGGTTGTTGTTGCTAAGGCTGGTAGCGCAACGGCTACGCTGGCAGAAATAGCCAGCTTTTATGCCAACAATAAATTAAAGTAAATTTTGATATAAAATGGCAGGTTCAAGAACTTTGTTGGTTAAAGCCATAAGGATTTAAGTACCGTTTATTAAAAGTATTTAAGTTAAAAAGTATTTAATTAATGGTTTATGTAAGTTTATTCTTATTTCTTGAATGAGCAATATATTTACCATATTTGGGAGGTGACTTTAATTGATAATATGGGCAAGATCCCTGTTAATTTATTTTCAAAAATACCGGCCTTTTATTTACATGGTTTTTGAATGATTCACAGATATACTACTTTTATAAAGGCGATCAATCTAACTATAGATTATATTATACTTAATATAAGTATGATAATAGCCTATTTTATTGTAAATAAATCATTTTTGTTTTGGTCAGCCAGTCACTACCTGCCTGTGGTATTGGTTTTTAATTTAATTTGGCTTTTAGCAGCCAATATTACCGGCTTATATGAACATGTTTTAACTAAAGATTCAATAAAAACCTATCGTGGTGTAATACAAACTTACCTGCTTTTTATCAGTTTTATAAGTTTCACCATCATAATATTGATAGGCACAAAAGCTTATTTGACGACACGTGAATATCTGTTTTACTCGTTAGCATTATTTGGATTTTTATTAAGCCTCTGGAAGCTTATTTTTCTTAGCATTCGTAAAAGTGAACGCGCCTCGCTAATAGATACCCGTACTTTTGTGATAATAGGTGGCGGCCGTATAGGCCAGGACCTGTATAACTTTTTTGATAATAATCCCGAATTGGGATATAAATTGGTGGGTTTTTTTGATGATGATCCAGAGGCAATCAAATATAAAAATATTCATGTCGGTTCTACAGATGATTGCATACAATATGTTATCAACAATAATATTGATGAAATCTTTTGTACGCTGCCCAATTCGGAAGCAGGGAAAATTGGAAAATTGATGCTGGAGGCTGATAAAAATTTGATCAGGTTTAAGTTTGTCCCCGAATATTTTGATTTCGCAAAAAGACCAACTTATGTAGAGAATTTCGGCCATATCCCTGTGATATCAGTAAGGCCCGAGCCACTCGAAAACATGCTTAACAGGTTTGTTAAGCGCTTATTTGATATTTTGTTTTCTTTATTTATAATACTATTTGTTTTTACCTGGCTTTTTCCAATTTTGGCAATTTTAATAAAGGCAGGCTCAAAAGGCCCGGTTTTTTTTATGCAGATCAGATCGGGCAGGGATAACAAGCCATTTAAATTTTATAAATTCAGAAGCATGTACATCAATCCTGAATCTCATAAAAAACAAGCCAGCAGGAATGATGAACGTATTACCCCCATAGGTGCTTATTTACGAAAAACAAGTTTAGACGAGTTGCCCCAATTTTTTAACGTTTTAATGGGCAATATGTCAATAGTTGGTCCAAGGCCTCACATGGTCAGCCATACAGAGCAATATTCAGCGCTCATAGATAAATTTATGGTAAGGCACTTTCTTAAACCGGGAATTACCGGATATGCGCAAATTGGCGGATTAAGAGGCGAAACCAAAACTACCGAAGACATGCTTAAACGTGTTGAGGCTGATGTATGGTACCTTGAAAATTGGTCGTTCCTTCTTGATCTTAAGCTTATTTTTCTTACAATATGGAGTGTTGTTAGGGGGGATGAGAACGCTTTTTGAAGTTTTGTTTACAACTGAATAATGATACCTTTAGCGGCTATTAGTTTAGTGCTACTTACATAGTTTTAATTAATGACAAATATTGTAGTTTTTGGTGCCTCTGGACAATTAGGTCAATGTTTAAAAAAAGTGATAGAAAACGAAGGCGTTATTTCTGTTTACTTCCCTTTAGAAGCAGAGGCCAACATATTAAATAACGAAGCCCTTAAAAATATTTTTGAAACGCATAAACCGGCTTACGTCATCAATTGCGCCGCCTATACAGCAGTTGATAAAGCCGAAGACGATGCTGAGACTGCGCTGAAAGTAAATAAAACCGGGGTCGAAAATTTAGCTCGTTTTTGTTCCGGATATAGTTCGACGCTTATTCATATATCGACGGACTTTGTATTTAAGGGCGATGCACCGACACCGCGTATAGAAACCGATATCGCTAAACCAATCAGTGTTTACGGGCAAACCAAGCTTGCCGGCGAAAAGGTTGTGGAAGATATCCTTCAAAAATATTTTATTATCCGTACCGGGTGGCTTTATTCAGAATATGCGAATAACTTTGTTAAAACGATGCTTAAGCTTGGTGCTGAAAGAGATGAACTTAAAGTTATAGCCGACCAGGTTGGAACACCCACTTATGCTATCGACCTGGCTGCCTGTATTATGCAAATAGTTAACAGTGGAAGTACAGCATATGGCATATATCATTACAGCAATGAAGGGATAACTTCATGGTATGATTTTGCAAGGGCTATTTTTGATATCGCGGGTACAAATGTAAAAGTCATCCCGGTTAAAACATCAGAGTATATAACCAGGGCAATCCGCCCGGCTTACTCTGTGATGGACAAGAGTAAAATTAAAAATGAATTTGGTATGGAAATACCGTATTGGAGAGACAGTTTAATTAGTTGCATCAGCAAACTACAAAAATAATATGAAAGGAATTATTTTAGCAGGAGGGTCAGGTACGCGGCTTTATCCAATAACAAAGGCAATAAGTAAGCAGTTAATGCCTATTTATGATAAGCCGATGATCTATTACCCATTATCCGTATTAATGCTGGCCAACATAAAGGATATACTGATCATTACCACGCCGGAAGATAATGCCAGCTTTAAACGTTTATTAGGCGATGGAAAAGACGTGGGCTGCAATTTTGAATATGCAATACAAGAAAAAGCCAACGGTCTTGCCCAGGCATTTGTAATAGGCGAGCAATTTATAGGAGATGATAAAGTTGCTTTAATTTTGGGCGATAATATATTTTACGGAAGCGGCTTTAGCAGGCTCATCCAAAGCTTTAATGATATAACAGGTGCCGCCATTTTTGCATACCCCGTATCAGATCCTGAACGTTATGGTGTTGTTGAATTTAATGAAAGCTTTAAAGCTTTATCTATCGAGGAAAAACCTTCGCATCCTAAATCACATTTTGCAGTACCGGGTTTATACTTCTATGATAACACTGTTATTGAAATTGCTAAAAACTTAAAGCCTTCTCCTCGGGGCGAATACGAAATTACAGATGTTAATAAATATTACCTGGAACAGGGGGCTTTACAGGTAGGTGTAATGGACAGAGGTACTGCATGGTTAGATACCGGTACATTCGACTCATTAAGCGATGCAAGCGAGTTTGTAAGGGTAATTGAAAAACGACAGGACACAAAGATTGGCTGTATAGAAGAAATTGCTTATAGAATGGGCTTTATTGATAAGCAACAATTGAAAGAATTAGCCGGCAAATACATTAAAAGCGGGTACGGGCAGTATTTACTAAAGCTTATCAAGTAAAAAAGCGATTACTTTCCCGGGTAACATATCGTTGGCTTCAAACCAATGTATTTGCTTATCTTTTCTAAACCAGGTGAGTTGCCGTTTGGCAAACCGGCGGGTATTTTGCTTGATGGAATCAACAGCCAAATTCAGGTCGGTTTTACCGTCAAAATAATCAAATAGTTCGCTATACCCTACGGTGTTTAAAGCATTCAAATGGCGATAAGGAAACAGGGTTTTAACTTCGTCAACCAATCCCAGTTGTATCATATCGTCCACCCGGCGGTTGATCCTTTCATATAAGATATCTCTTGGCGTATCCAACCCGATCTTTATAATATTGAACGGGCGCTTATTTATATTTGATAACCGGTAAGAAGAAAAAGGTTTACCTGTACTTTCAAATATTTCCAATGCGCGTATTACACGTTGCGGGTTATTAATATCAACCTGTGCGTAATATTCAGGATCTGCTTTCTTTAATTTTTCCTGTAAGTTAGTTATGCCAAATTCCTCAAATTCCCTGTTTAGCTTTTCTCTTATTTCCGGGCCTGCCGGTGGAATATCATCAAACCCCTCGCATACTGCCTTAATATACAAACCCGATCCACCAACTAATATTACAACATCCCTTGTTTTAAAAAGCTCATCCAGCAACTCCAACGCCTGTTTTTCAAAATCAGCGACGGTAAAAGATTCTGTTATAGAGTGTGAGTCAATAAAATAATGCGTAGCCGCTGCTAATTCTTCCGTCGTTGGTTTGGCAGTGCCAATAGACATTTCCCTGTAAAACTGCCGTGAATCTGCCGATAGAATAACCGTATTAAAATGTTGCGCTAATTGAATAGCCGCAGCAGTTTTCCCTATCGCGGTGGCACCGGCAACTACAATGAGCGTTTTACTTTTTAGTTGATGGTTCATAGTTGTTAGTTCATGGAATAGATTAGATAAGTATGCAATCTGCTATGAACTATGAACTATCATCCATGAACTACCTAATAATCCTCATGCGATTTAGGATCATCTTCAAATCCTTCGTCATCAGAAAACTCATTGCCAAATTCATCATCTTCCTCAGTTTCCTCTTCTTTTTCTGCATGTACCTCTTCGCCGGTATCCGTAACTTCCGAAAAATCCTCGGCATCTTCAGGGTTAAAGGCCATTTCGTTCAGGAAATCAAAATCGTCATCTGTTGGGGGCAATATAGTTGGGCTTCCACTGGTAATAAATTGCCTTGGCGCTTCGCCGACAGATTTTACAACAGTTGGGTATATCACACCCGGCGTTTCATCCAGTATGATCTTCATTAACTCTACATGAAAATCAAAAGGACGGTCGAAATTAAAAGTATAATAAAATTTTTGATGCGGGTCGTCAATAAAGCTAAGCAGCTTTACCTTTTCCATTAATGACACACCGCGATCGATCCTTTTTTGGTTAGGCAGGTAAGTAATTTCTTCACCCTTTATCCATTGATCATTGCTGATGTAGAATGAAGACGAAAACTCGGGGTTATAACCTGTTGATTGATGAATTGCCCTATGAAGATCTTCGAAATTTTGATTCGATTTGATATCGATCTCTCTCATTACATCATCGTAATCTTCAAAGGTAACCCTGAACCTGTATAGTGCCATTTTTTTGTAGGTAGATTTTTCTGTAAAAATAATATTTTAATTTAATTTGTGTTTGCCACAACTTTTAAGCCAATTTCTTCGCCTTTAATAATTGTATAGTTAATTGCCGCTTCGCGCGAGTTCGGAATCTCGCCTTCTAATATCGCTTCGCGTATCTGATTTTTAATAATTCCCACTTCACGGCCCTCTTTTATACCAAATAAGTGCATAATATCAATGCCGGTTATAGGTGGTTGCCAATTCCTGATATTATCGCGCTCTTCAACATCCTTTAATTTTTGCTGAACCGATTCAAAATTATTGCGATATTTTTTGACCTTATATTCATTTTTTGTAGTAATGTCCGCTTTACACAACAACATCAAGCCCTCAATATCATCACCTGCCTCAAATAGCAGCCTGCGTACTGCCGAATCGGTCACAATGGATTGCGACAGGACTATAGGCCGTAAATGCAGCAATACCAACTTTTGCACCTGTTTCATTTTCTCATTAAGGGGCAATTTTAGCTGTGCGAATATTTTAGGCACCATCCGTGCCCCCTTATCTTCATGCCCATGAAATGTCCATCCATGACCAGCTTCAAAACGTTTGGTTGCAGGCTTGGCAATATCATGCAATATAGCGGCCCAGCGCAACCATAGGTCATTAGTGGTTTCGCATATATTATCCAAAACCTGTAAGGTATGATAAAAGTTGTCCTTATGGCCTTTGCCGTCAATATAATCCACGCCATACAGATCAACCATTTGCGGAAATATTTTATGCAGCAGGCCCGTATCAAATAAATAATTAAACCCAATAGACGGTTTGGGCGATAAGATAATTTTATTCAACTCATCGGTAATACGCTCCTGCGAAATGATGCGGATACGTTCGACATTATTTTTTATAGCCTCAACAGCAATCCCATCAATTTTAAAATCCAATTGTGCAGCAAAACGGATAGCCCGCATCATCCGTAACGGATCATCCGAAAATGTTTCGATAGGGTTAAGGGGTGTCCTTATCAGTTTTTGCTCCAGGTGGGCTATGCCGTTGAAGGGATCAAGCAATTTACCAAAACTATCCGGGTGTAGCGATATAGCCAAAGCATTAATAGTAAAATCCCTGCGCTTTTGGTCATCTTCTAAAGTGCCGTTCTCTACAATAGGCTTCCGCGAATCTAAACGGTACGACTCTTTCCGGGCACCCACAAATTCGATTTCCAAATCCTGGTATTTAAGTGACGCGGTGCCGAAGTTTTTAAATACCGCTAATTTTACCTTTAGCTCTTTTGCTGCCGCTTCGGCAAAGTCAATGCCATTGCCAATTACTACAATATCAATATCTTTTGAAGAACGGTTTAAAAAAATATCGCGCACAAAACCGCCGATGGCATAAACCTGCAAATTATATTGGCTTGCAAGATTTGATAATACGGTAAATACGCGATGTTTTAAATGCTGCTTCAAGATTGTGCAAATATATCTATTAGGTGGTCAATGTTTGATAAGATACAAAATTCAACAGTGTTATTGATGCCGGGGTAATTCAAAATTCGCAAAGGCTTTATTCCAATTCTGATCGAATTTTGTTCCTAAATAGAGGATTGTGCCCTCCTTTTCACCAGTTATTAGCCAGTAGCCATCAACATTCCTGAAAAGAAAATGATCAAAATCAGGTGGCCCAGCATCGCCTTCGTCTCCGTGCCAACTATGTTCACCGTTAAAAATAGCTAAAAGTTCTATAGACTTGCTACGTATCAATTTTTGTTTTTCATAATACAAGTCGGATTTATCTTTATAAAAATTATTGGTAAAGGCCTTGAAAGTGGTAGGGTCAGCCCCAGGAAGTAAATCAAAATGGCCATTATCCAAATTCACGTAAACGTGATCTTTGTCTTTCGCGTAATAATGATTATGATCAACAAAACCAAATGTCGTTCCATCGATGCCTTTAATTTCGTTCCCTTCATAATAAAGCTTTGCCCGTGCTTTGTATAGATCATATTCATAATAAGTAACCGGTTCATTTTGACCTTTAACAAAATGCATCCCTGCTTTAAGCTTAGAGATCTCATCATCGGAAACATTATAGTGTAACAATCCAGCCCAAGGGTCGTACAACTGGTGGTTGTATATATAATACAAAAGGCCTATTCTAATAACAGTTTTTTCACTTACCGCTGTTGAATATTTAAAAGGAAATTTTTCATTAATAATAGTATCCGATCTGGATACTCGTTTATAGATGCCATCTTTATCATAACAAAAATCCGATTCGGGGAACATCCCAAAAGACGGGGCATCGAAGCCGGGTTCAAAATTATTACGCGCATAAACATGGATCCCATCAGATATATAAGCACTATTCACCTGGTCCCAAACCTTTATATTTTTAAAATTCTCCGGTTTTATAGGTAAGGCGGTAGTATCATAATAAACATGATATTTATCTATTGAGTAATTTCGCGATAGCCCTTTGAGGGTTGCCGCATCCATTGTTGGTGCTATAACTTTGCTCGGCAGGGGATTTCTTTTCGTGCTTTCCAACCTATTATTCGCAAAATAAAAAACGGTTTTTGTAGTTTTTATAAGCTTTTCATTTACAGGTAAAAGTTTTTCTCCCTTATCTGAATACGCTATTTTACCTTGTATATAAATATTGTTTTTATCATAACATATATCACCGCATGAAGAATTGACTGTTGCAGGATCAGAATTTACTATTTTCTTATCAAAGTAGTAAATATGATGTTTATCTTTAAAATACGGACCATTAATGCACTGTAAAGGCCCAAAACTTTTTACGTCGACCCGTGATAATTCAACGGCATTTTCGTACACTTTATCTTTATTCTTCCAAAATAATATTTTTGGCACAGGATGTTCGCCGGTATTTCCTACAACTTCAAATCCTGTCGTATCAATTTTCAATAACGTTCCCTGGAAATAAACACCGTTCTTATCTAATGCTATACCAGATCCATAATAATTTATTCTTTTAAAAGAAGGGATATCGGCATAAATTATTTTTCTTGTTTTTCCACACTCGTAAACCGCGTAGTTTTTATTGATTATATAAGCCGGTTCTTCTAAGTAACTATCCAACGAAAGAGCTTTGATTTTAGGCACAATTGCCCTATCCTGTGCGAATACATTTGAACAACCCCAAAATAAACCCAATAGAAAAAAAGTACTTATATTTTTCATGTGACCTATCGTCTCAAAAACTCAAATTTTCCGCTTGGTTCCAGCCGCATAATGGTCGACGGGTTTCTAATTTCCATACTATGCTGGTCAATATCCACTACGTAATCCACGCCATTAATAATTTCGGCATCGATTTGCGAAAAATATTGCGGCGACGGCTTCCCGCTGATATTGGCTGATGTAGAAACCAATGGCCTACGCATACGCTGTATCAACTGCTGGCAAAATGGGTGGGTTGAAATCCTGATACCTATGCTGCCATCACCCGATATCAAAGCAGGTGAAATATTTTTAGCGCCGGGCATAACCAGGGTTAACGGGTTTTCGGCATACTGTATCAGGTCGTAAGCTATTTCAGGGACTTCCTGTACGTAGCTTTGCAGTTTGTTATCCGTATCCAATAAAATGATCATGCTTTTGGCCTCATCGCGTTGTTTAAGGCGATATATCTTTTTAATCGCTTCGGTATTGGTAGCATCGCAGCCAATACCCCAAATGGTATCGGTAGGGTAGAGGATAATGCCCCCATCCTGAATTATTTTAAAAGCTTTGGCAACTTCGTCTTTAAGCATTATCTAAATATAGGCTTAACGCGTTAATAATTTCAACCTCGTCCAGCAATTTCATGCATTTAGGTGTTTTATATAGTTCGCAAGTGTTTCTTACACAAGGTTCGCAATCTAATTTACCCGCGCGAAATACGGTTAGGTTAGTTTTATTATAAGGTGCAGTATTGTACTCGTTTCCTGCACCAAATAAAGCTATAACCGGTGTGCCGACACTATTTGCCAAATGCGCCGGACCAGAATCTGTTGTTAATAAAACCTTCGCGCCAGCCATAAGGTTTGCTAAGCCAACGAGATCGGTTTTGCCGGTGTAATTTTTCAGCTGATGTTTATTTTCAGCATACTCCATAAACTGGTCAATATGATCCGCATCCTTTGGCGAACCTATAAATGCGAACGTGGCCTCCTTGAAGGCAACGGTTACCAGGTTTATCATATTAATGCCCTTGCCCAGTGGCATTCTGCGCGATTCTGCCTCAGAATTAAAGTTGATCAATACCAACCCATTTAATTCAACAGGCGTGTCCGGCTGTAGCTTTACCTGGTTATTTATAAAAGTTGCGCCCGTAAACTGTTCCAGTAACGAGATATATTCATCAACCCGGTGTGCATTTTTAGGTTTTTTACCAATTTTGGTCAGCAGGAAAAAACCACCCTCTTTACCATAACCTACCCGCTTTTTGGCCCCCGTTGCCCATCCCATTACTGCCGACGAAACAGAATCAGGCAGCGAAAAGAAGATATCATATTTTTCGGCTTTCAAACTTTTTCCGAACCGGTAAACACCGGTTAATCCTCCAAACTCTTTTTTTGAAAATGAATGAACTTTATTCAAGCCCGGAATTAAAGTAGTTATTGAGCTTAGTTCTTTTTTAACGATGACATCAATCACAGCATCTGCATAATACATTTTGACTGCCTCAATAAAAGCCGTGCTCATCACCACATCGCCAAGCCAGTTAGGAAGTCTTATTAGTATTTTCATTTAGAAAGATTAAAGATCAAAGATTAAAGATTAGGGTTAAGAAAAAGACAGGCCCAATCTTTAACCGCTAATCTTCAATCTTTACACAGCAACATTATTCTCTCTCAAGGCATCATTCAGCGATGTCTTTTTGTCGGTTGATTCTTTGCGTTTGCCGATAATGAGCGCACAAGGCACCTGGTAATCGCCGGCAGGGAATTTTTTGGTGTACGAGCCTGGTATAACCACCGATCTTGGCGGCACATGGCTCTTGTATTCAACCGGGCTTGAACCGGTAACGTCGATAATTTTAGTCGATGCTGTTAAAACTACGTTAGCGCCTAATACCGCTTCATGTCCAACATGCACACCCTCAACAACAATAGCCCTTGAACCTAAAAAGCAATTATCTTCAATAATAACCGGGGCGGCCTGCACGGGTTCTAAAACGCCTCCAATGCCAACGCCGCCACTTAAATGTACATGCTTGCCAATTTGCGCACATGAGCCTACGGTAGCCCAGGTATCAACCATAGTACCTTCATCAACATAAGCGCCAATGTTTACATACGATGGCATCATGATAACACCTTTTGCCAAATAAGCCCCATAACGGGCGCTGGCCAGTGGTACTACACGCACTCCTGCTTCTTTAAAGTTTGTTTTTAGCTTCATTTTATCATGAAACACAAACGGGCCAACTTCAATCTCTTCCATTTGGCGGATGGGGAAGTATAATATTACGGCTTTCTTTATCCAGTCGTTAGTATGCCAGCGGCCGCCTATCAGTTCGGCAACACGTATTTCGCCTTTATCTAAGCGTTCAACAACGGTATCAATGGCTGTAATGTATTCGTTATACTCCAATAACTTCCTGTCTTCCCAGGCTTGTTCAATTAGTTTCTTTTGGTCTTGCATCAGTAATTTAAACTTTCAACAAATTAAAGGATTTTTAGGCGAATTTGTTTACACGAAAACTTACGATGTGTTTAAGAGTTCGTAAGTTTGTTGGCTGAACAGGCCAACCATGCCCGAAAAAGAAAAACTCCGTATAGATAAATACCTCTGGGCCATACGCCTGTTTAAAACGCGTACGCTGGCCTCTGATGCCTGCAAGGCTGGCCGGGTAAAGCTGGACAGCAACAATATCAAGCCATCGCACGAAGTGCGTTTAGGCGAAATATACCAGGTATCAAAAGGCCCCGACCGTAAAGTTGTAAAAGTAACCGGCCTGCTTGAAAGCCGCGTAGATGCCAAAACTGCTGTTGGTTATTATGAAGATATTACGCCGGTTGAACAAACACAGGCTTTCAAATCTATGTTCCAGGCCCCGGTTTTAAAGCGCGACCGCGGCACGGGCAGGCCAACAAAACGCGACAGGCGGGAGATAGATGATTTGAAGGATGGGTTTTTTGAGGGGAAGGTTGAATAATTCCTCGAAATGACATCGGTTTTATTTAATAATCCGTCTTCCCTTCACTTTCATCCCACAACCTAAACGCATTCAGTGCTTCATCCCGCATCAACTGCAAGACAGGCAGCCTGCGTTTTTCCATGGGCAACTCCAATTCATCATAAATAAAATGATCGTCAAAACCAATTTTGGCGGCATCGGCTTTGGTGTTGGCGTAGTAAATTTTATCAATCCGCGCCCAGTAGATAGCGCCCAGGCACATGGGACAGGGTTCGCAACTGGCATAAATTTCACAGCCTGCTAAGTTATGGGTGCCTAACTCCTGGCAGGCCAGGCGAATAGCCAATACTTCAGCATGTGCGGTTGGGTCGTTATTGGGTACCACCCTGTTTGAGCTGCGCGCTATCACCATCCCGTCCTTTACTATAACCGCTCCAAATGGCCCGCCCTGATCCTGCTTAACGTTATATTCCGACAGCTCAATAGCCATCCGCATAAAATCTTCGTGCTTCATGTTTTTTGTTTTAGAGCAAGGAATCAAGAGCCAAGAAAAAGTTGAAAAAATTCCATCTTGATTCCTGACCATTAATTCCCGCTTCAAAAAGAAACCCCAACATTATGTCGGGGTTTTTATATAGTTGATAGCCTTCATACGCACATCTGCATATCCGCACATCAAATGACCGGCATCTGCATATCTGCACATTCCCTCATCTGCACATCAGTTACTTCTTATCTTTCGCGTAAGCGTCATTCAGCCTTTTAACTGCGTCGTTGGTTACGTCTAAGCTTGGGTCGACATATAGTACTCCCGGCGTATTTTTCGAATAGGTTAAAACCAGCTTATAGCCTTTTTCTTTAGCATAAGCCTTGCCAAAATCAGCCAGCTTATCATAAAGCTTCCCGGTTTCGGCACCCTGGTCATTTTGAAATTGCGCACTGGCATTTTGCTCATATTGCTGCAATTCCTGTTTTTCGCGCGACAGGCGTTGTTCTGTAGCTTCGCGTTTGTCAGCAGGCAGGGTAGCCATTTCTTTTTGGTAATCGGCAACCTCGCGTTGAAATGCCTGCTCTTTTGAAGCAGCCTCGCCCTGAGCTGCTTTGCCTTTATCATTAAGACGCTTGCTCATATCCTTAGCATATTCGTATTTGCTTAATAAAGAATCGGTTTGTATATATACAGTAGTTGCCTTAGGATCGGTGGCAACAGCCGGACTTGCAGCAGGTGAATTGTCGGCCTTGTTTTTATTACAGGCGGCCATGCTGCCGGCAAATAATAAACCCAGGGTAATTTTTGCAAAAGTTGAAGTAGTGGTTTTCATTTAAATTGTTTTATCGTGTTTATTTTATTGGATGAGAGGGCTAAAGCCCCCGTTAATAGTTATTGTAACCAGTTTTTTACTGCCAGATCATTATACAATCATAACAGAAAATTTTCAATAATTTATCTAAAAAAATTTTCACAAATATAAACTTTCGGTGCGAGTATCCTAATACGCTGGCAAGTGGCTGTTATTGAAATATTTAGCTGTATTTTAAGTTCCGCTGCTTTTGAAACTGGCCGGGGCGGGCATCGCATTTTAGTGCCCCGTCATATTTATCCACAATGGCAAATATCCGGGGTAAAATGAGTAGTTTTGTGAGTTATTTTTTAAACCAAACATGAGCGAAGAAAAACAGGACAAATCAAATTATTCAGCAGATAATATACAGGTTTTAGAGGGTTTAGAGGCGGTGCGTAAACGTCCGTCCATGTACATTGGCGATACCGGCTTTAAGGGCCTGCACCATTTAGTATATGAGGTTGTCGATAACTCCATCGACGAGGCGCTGGCCGGTTACTGCGATACTATTAATGTTACCATACATAAAAACAATTCAATTACCGTTGTTGATAATGGCCGGGGCATACCAACCGGCATAACTACTAAAGAGCAGGTATCGGCATTGCAAATTGTAATGACCGTGCTGCACGCAGGTGGTAAGTTTGACAAGGATACTTACAAGGTATCGGGCGGATTGCACGGTGTGGGCGTAAGCTGCGTTAACGCGCTGTCTATCCACATGAAAACGGTTGTTGAGCGCGAAGGCAAAATATTTACCCAGGAATACTCGCAAGGCAAGCCTTTATTTGAGGTGAAGGAAATAGGTGTGTCAAACCGCACAGGTACAACACAAACCTTTCAACCCGATCCGGAAATATTTACCTTAACAACCGACTATAAATACGATACACTGGCTGCCCGCCTGCGCGAACTGGCCTTTTTAAATAAAGGCATCCGTTTAACTTTAACAGACGAGCGTGAAGCCAACGATGACGGTACTTTCCCAACAGAAGAATTTTATTCGACCGGTGGCCTGAGCGAGTTTGTTAAATATTTAGATGGTATGCGTCCGTCAATCATACCCGAGCCAATTTACCTGGACGGTATTAAACAGGGCATACCTGTTGAACTGGCCCTGCAATACAATGAAACTTATACCGAAAACGTACACTCGTACGTAAACAATATCAATACAATTGAAGGAGGTACCCACGTTGCGGGTTTCCGCAGAGGGTTGACCCGTACCTTAAAAAGCTATGCTGATAAGGAAGGCCTGCTGAAAAATATGAAGGTAGAAATTACCGGCGATGACTTCCGCGAGGGGTTGACCGCTGTAATTTCAGTTAAAGTACAGGAGCCGCAATTTGAAGGGCAAACCAAATCCAAACTGGGTAACAACGAGGTAATGGGTGCCGTTGACATGGCTGTGGGCGAAATTTTAGGCAACTACCTGGAAGAGCATCCAAAAGAAGCCAGAATGATCGTAAACAAGGTTATATTGGCCGCTACGGCCCGTGCAGCCGCCCGCAAGGCGCGCGAACTGGTGCAGCGTAAAAGTGTAATGGGCGGCTCTGGCCTGCCCGGTAAGCTTTCCGATTGCGCCAATAGCGACCCTGCATTATGCGAATTATATTTAGTCGAAGGTGACTCGGCGGGTGGTACTGCCAAACAGGGCCGCGACCGCGAATACCAGGCTATTTTGCCGTTAAGGGGCAAGATACTGAACGTGGAAAAAGCCATGGAGCATAAGATATATGAGAACGAGGAAATAAAAAACATGTTCACCGGCCTGGGCGTAAGCCGTGGTACGCCTGATGATGACAAGGCGTTGAACATGGCCAAACTGCGTTACCATAAAATTGTGATCATGACGGATGCCGATGTGGACGGTTCGCACATTACAACGCTTATTCTTACATTCTTCTTCCGTTATATGAAGGAGTTGATAGAGGCCGGTTATGTTTATATCGCGTCCCCGCCGTTATACCAGGTTAAAAAGGGTAAGGAATTTGAATACTGCTGGACCGAAGAGCAACGCGATAAAGCCATTCAAAAACTAAAAGGTGCCGGTAAAGAAGACAGCGTACACGTACAGCGTTACAAAGGTTTGGGCGAAATGAACGCCGAGCAACTTTGGGAAACGACTATGGACCCTGCCCGCCGTACCCTAAAGCAAGCCAGCATAGAAAATGCCGCCGAATGCGACCATACTTTCAGCATGTTAATGGGCGATGAAGTTGCACCACGCCGCGCGTTTATTGAAAAGAATGCGAAGTATGCAAGGATAGATACGTAGAAGTATTTCGAATTTCGGAAGTTCGATTTCGGAATTTATTTATTTCATTAAAACCTGAAACCCTCTTTCCCACGCAGCGGAAGAGAGGGTCGACCATCCGCCACCTTTGGCGGATTAGTCGGGGTGAGTAATCGCCGAAATGCTAAGTACGATAAAGCTTAATTGAAACTCTGACCTATCCGGGCAGAGTTTTTTTATACTAAAATTTATATACATAATTTTGTTATGTATATAAATTTTAGTATGTTTGTTTTATGAATGCAAATCCATTATTAAAAGGCACACTGCAAACCATCATTTTAAAACTGCTGGAAAATAAAGACCGTATGTATGGTTATGAAATAACGCAAAAGGTTAAAGAGGTATCAGAAGGCGGTATCAAGCTTACTGAAGGCGCTTTGTATCCTGCACTACATAAACTGGAAGCGGACGGTTTTTTAGAAACTACGGTTGAGGTTGTAGATGGCCGCGCCCGTAAATATTACAGCCTTACCGAGCATGGCGGCAAGGAAGTAATCAGCAAGTTAGAAGAAGCACAAGCTTTTATTGACCAGTTGCAATTGTTGTTAAACCTTAAACCCGCTGTATGATGAAACCGACAACCGAACAACAACAATTTTTAAGCAAATACCTCAGCAAAAATTTAAGGTACCGCGAGACCTATACCGAGTTTTATGACCATATATTGAGCGCGTTAGAAACCAAGCCCGATATTATGGATTTTCAGGATGCAGTAGATAGTATAGTTACTGCCGACTTTGGAAGTTATGAAGGCATGAGTGCAATTGAAACCCGGTACCAAAAATCCATCATGGGCGAAATGCAAAAAAAGTATTTGGCCCATGTTATTGACTATTTAAAGTTTCCGTTAATAGGTGTCACAGCAGTATTGGCAGTTGTGTTTTATTGGATAGTTGTACAGCCGTGGTTTAATTTCTTAGTGTTGATCTTTTTGATGGCTGGTATGCGTCTTGTCGCGCGTATTATAAAAGGTATAATTTATTTCAGAACGGGCTACACTTTTAAAAACACGAAAAGGTCGGTTAAGGATGGTGCTTTTACGTGGATAGACTATATTCCCGGAATGTTATTTATCCTATTGGTAACTCCTTATTACGTTTTTCACAGTGGCGGCTCGCCCATAGATTGGTTTAAAACAGCCTATCCAATTACATTTGTTATAGCCTTGCTGGCCCTGGCTATACATACTTTATCCTGTTACAGGGTATATAAGAATGAATTTAAAACAATTATTACCCGGTAAATTCATACGAAATGAAACTAAATGCCACTAATATAAAATACATTAGCCATCGTATGGATAACTTCCGTATAATGTACCAGGAGATATATGATGAGTTAACAGACCACGTTATAACGGCTATAGAAACAGCAAGGGCTAATAATGATAGCAGGACTATTGAAATTATTTTTGATGACGTTATTGACTCCCATTTTGGGGGCGGTCAAGGGATTAAAAAGATCGCGCTTAAAAATGCATTGGCTTATCATAAAAAAACAGGTAAGGCCCTGTGGGCCGATATTAAATATTATTTAAATCACCCGGTTATCCTGGCAATGATCGTATTGATTTTTGTGAGTTTTTATCTGCCTCACAATAAAATAACATCCATTGTGCTGATGGCACTCCTGATAATTGCTGCGGGTATTCCGTATGTGTATGTTTATCGCCGGTCAAAAAAAACTGTTACAGGCTACAAAAAACTTTCATTAGTAAAAGATTGGGTGAGGGTGAGGTCTGTGTTTTTGGTACCCATTGTTAGCCTGCTTTTTTGCAGTAGTACATTTGGAAAATTGTTTCATATTTATTTCTTAAATCCCCTGAACTTTTACCCGGTGGTTTATATGTTGTTTATAAGCTTTTTTTTAATTTATGGCTTAAGCTGTATCCGTTTATGCAACCAGGAATTTAAGGTATTTAGTAATATCAATTGATAAACAGCCCGATATGAAACTGACCACAACCGACCTGGACTATATTGATGAACGCCTGGAAACGCATGGGCTGAAATACCAGGAGATATACAACGAGATACGTGACCATGTTATATTAGCAATAGAAACAGCACGATCGGCCGGTGATGAGCGTGCTATTGAAAGTGTTTATAATGATATGATGGCTGTCCAGTTCCCCGGCTATTATCCATTTGAGCGAATTTCCATCACTTATGAAAAAGCCTACCGTGCAAGGATAAAGAAAACAGTGTGGGCTAATGTACGGTATTACCTAAGCCCGTTGAATGTTATCGCGATAGCGTTAGTATCACTTATAGCCGGTTATAAGCTGCCCGAAACTCAAACAACCGATATTGTAATATTAGTGGTTTTTTTGATCGCATCTGTGTTTCCTATTATTTATGCCCGGATTAAAAGTGCGGAAATAAAAACGGATAATGGGAGGGAGTCGATCATGAGAGAGCAAATAAGAAATCGCGCCTTGCTTGTATTTTTTAATTTTTTTGTGGTGAAAATCGTCTTTTTGATGTGCAGGGAGGGGTGGCATGCAACGTTATTAGGTGCGAGCAATCACAACCCTGCCGTTGACCTGTTCCTGATAGCATTTGCTGTAATTTACGGGTTAAGCATTGCCCGCCTTTGCAGGCAGGAAATAAAAGGCCCAATATTGAACATTCATGAATAGAAATATGACATTAACAACTATCGACCTGGATTATATTAATCGTCGTATGGCAACATACCATATCACTTACCAGGAGATATATGACGAAATTTTAGACCATGTTATAAGCGCGGTAGAAACTGCCCGTACCGATGGCGATCAGCGCGATATTGAGCCCCTGTTTGATGAAACTATGAACACACATTTTGGTGGGCCAAAAGAACTCAGGAAGATAGTTTTTCAGAATGTAATGGCTTATAATAAAAAGATAAGCAAAGAGTTTAAGGCCAATTTTAAAAGTTATCTGAATTGGCAAACTGTTGTATTGATAGCTATAATAATTATAGGGTCCTTTTACTTGCCGGAAACCAAAACAGTCAATGCCATTTTGTTTTTTGCTTTAATTATAGTCTCTTTTTTCCCGGTATTTTACACTTTAATTAAAACATGGGGTATTAAAACAATCAAACCAAAACAATCATTGGCCAAGGCCCATGTGATGGGTTTCTCCCAGTATTTAACCATCGTAACCTATGTTATTTTGTTCGTCCCCAGGTTTGTGCCTAAATCATGGAGTATAAACCCGCTGCGCTTTTCTCCTTTTATATATGTAACGCTTATTTGCTTTTTTGTTGTTTATACCTTGAGCGTTATAAAACTTTATAAACAGGTTTTTAAAATTACCGACTAATACTTTACGGCATTATTTCATGATCCGAAGCATCTTCGGCCATTTCAATAATAATGGTATCCATCCGGTGAAGTTCACTCTCAATATGGTCAAATACTTCAGTATCAGCAGGGGCATCTCTGAGCATGGTAAATAGCCCTTTTAAGTTAGCCAGCGGGCTGCGTATCAGGTGCGATTGTTTCCACGCCATATCTTTTATATTGTCCATATGGGTTTGTATGCGGCCATAAGCAGTCTTTAGGTCCTGCTCGGCGTTCTTCCTTTCGGTTATGTCATATAAAGCCATCATCATTCCCAATATTTCTTTATTGTCGTTAGTTATAGGGGCCAACCTTATGTAATACCAAAATATTGAACCATCTTCCTTCATATAATCCACTTCATTGTTGACGCTGTTTCCGTTCAATACTTCATCGGCAAAGTTGATAAATTGGGGAAACCTGCCGGGCGGGAAGTAGTCAGAAAAATGGTCGCCTTTTGCGGGCTCATGATGGTATTGATCTGTAATAAAATGGATTGCGCTTTGGTTAAATGCCAGCATTTTTAAATCGAGATCAAACAGTAAATAGGCCGTATTGGTGGTTTTTAAAATAGTTTGCAGGTTAGCTTCCGACTTTTGAAGCGATTCTTCGGCTTTAAGTCTTTCCGTAATATCATTAGTTAATGATAATCGTACCGACCTGCCTTCAAAAATAATATCATGCGCAATTATTTGAACAGATATGATAGTCCCATCCTTTTTTAAGTGCCGGGCAATTGCCAGGTCAGAATCATCCATATCTGTTTTATAACGTTCGCGTTGCTTTTCGTGGTCTTCGGCAGGCCTGAATATAGTAGCGCTTTTATTTAAAAGTTCATCCTTTGTATAACCATAAAGTTTTGCAGCAGCATTATTATAGGCTATTACTGACAGGTCATCCCTGGCTATCATCCACATGGGCGATGGGTTACTTTCAAAAAGCAGTTTATACTTATGCTCAGATGATTTTAATTCTTCCTCGGCCTTTATCCTTTGTGAAATATCAATGCCTGTGCCCAATAAACACCGCTGATTTTCGTACATCACAGGACTTCCTGTTAATAAAAAGGGAATGATAACACCGCCTTTGGTCCTTGCTTTGGCTTCCACCATTATATAGCCTTCGGCAAATACTTTTTGTATAGCCTTCACTACAATTTCCTGGTCTTCATCTACAATCAGGTTCATAAAGGATATATGCTTTATTTCTTCTGCCGTGTAGCCGGATACGGTTTCAAAATTTTTATTCCAGCGTAAATACTCGCCTTTATCATTTTGCAGATAAAATACGCCCGGAAGGCTGTTGATTATTGTATCCGACAATTCTTTTTCTTTCAAAATAAGCCCCTCAGCATTTTTACGCTCGTTAATATCAATCATCGAGCCTATAATAGTAGGCACACCGTCAATCATCGCCCTGCTGCCATAAAACTCTATCCAATGCGGGCTGCCGTCTTTTTTCCGGCCCAGCGCCTCGTAATTAATGCTTTCAACTTCACCCTCCATACGACGCCTTACATTTTCGGTAACTATTGTACGGTAGGTTTCATGTATAATCGTTTCTACCGACACCGTACCAACCAGTTCATCGGGTTCATATCCAAAAACTTCGGCAAACCGGGGATTTACATAAATAAATTTTCCGTCTTGAACAATGTAAACGCCTACCATAGATTTTTCGGCAATGGTCCTGAATTTAAGTTCAGCCTCTTTTAGCCCTGCTTCCATCTTTTTACGGTCGGAAACATCACGTGCTATAACCAAAATCAGGTTATCGGTAAATTTTTTTACATTGATCTCAACCGTAAACCGTTGCCCGTTTTTACGCATAAACTTTCTTTCGCGTACTATTGATTGTCCGCTGGTATCCATTGTATCAGGTAGCGGGTCAATTTTTAATTCGTCCGGATCTATAATGGCCTCCACCTTTAACTGTAGCAATTCTTCGCGGGTATAGCCGGTCATTTTGCACATGCTTTCATTTACATCAGTAAAGGTTCGTTTAAAATCAAGCACGTAGATCGCGTCTGACGCATGCTCAATTAACGAATGATACTTTTCTTCGCTTTTATGAAAATCGGCCGACCGCTCTTTAATTATTTTTTCAAGATTATTGCTCATCAGCCTGTTTTGGATAAAGAAGAGGGCTGTGCCAAACAAAACCACGAATAAAACCGCGTTAAAGTTCATTGACAAAAAGCCGTACACCAGATTTTGGACAACGGGTATATCAAACAGCCATCCCCCAATTACGATAATATCAAAAATTATTATAACCAGGCTAATAACTATAATAGCTCTATTTTTCTTCGGAAACACCATTTAAAACAGGATTAGCATAAAAACAGCAGCTTATTACGATATCAGGGAACATATGGTTACGTGTTCATATATATAGCCCGTCAACAATAATAATAAAATTAAAACTAAATCATCATAAATGTATATGACCGGAGAATAATTATTGAGGTTGCATTAAAATGATTTCAATGTAGAAGCGCAATGTTTTGCGTCTCCCGCTGTGCAATGAGGATATTGATATTTCAGAGACGCAAAATATTGCGTCTCTACGAATTAAAAAGGATACCCGATAGCCAGGTTAAATACCGAATTTCTAAAACTTAGTTGGTTCATTACGTTACGGCTACCGACAGGCAAGGATGGGTTGATGAGGGGGAAACCCAGGTCTGTGCGCAGTATTAGCACCGAAAGATTAAAACGCAGGCCAAAACCGGCATCGAGGGCCGTTTGACTTAAAAAATTCTTGCCGAATGCAGCGCCGGGAAGGTCACTATGCGGCCTCATCAACCATATATTTCCGGCATCGGCAAACAATGCGCCTTCAACTATACTAAACAGCTTTGACCGGTATTCAACGTTTCCTTCTATTTTAATATCCCCCGATTCATCGGGTAAAAACTGAGTGCCCTGGTAAGCGATCGAAGCACGGTAATCATACGAGCCCGGTCCTAAAGTACGCGCCTGGAAACCGCGCAGGCTGTTTGGGCCGCCGATAAAAAACTGTTGTGTATAAGGCAAAATCGTTGAATTACCGTAAGGCAATCCCACATCTACCATAAAACGGGTGGCCAGCTTGCTGTTGAGCCCAAGTTTATGAAAATACCTTATTTCATTTTCCAGCTTAACATACTGATCAAACGGCGTACCTAATATGCTACGCACTTTTCCGGCTAATGTATCCGCTCCGGTTATGATGCCGTAGATATTGGCTGATAAACTCACCTTGCCCATATAATAAAAGCTATTGATACGGGAATTTTCGGTAGTATTATCGTATATAAAACTATAGCTCGGGCCGAAAGTGAGCTGGTTATCAATTACATGTTTAAGCGTAGGGTTACCGCTGTTTATGATGCTATCTTTATACCGCTGGGTAACGTTGGCTGCATTGACATAGGTAAAGTCCATCAGGTCTAAAGTGTTTTGCCGGTGCAGGTTCGGCTTCCACTGGTAACCCCATGAAGCACTGAACGAGTTTAATGTATATAGCTGTGCCCTGTCAATTAACGTATAGCCCGTTGTTAAAATAGTACGCGGAATAAAAGCGTTATCTGTTTTAAAATCAACCGGACTTATAAATCTTGGCCATGATATAGACGGTTGTACCCCAAACTGGTAAACGCTTAACCCATTATTATAACTGCCAAATTGTTTATCCGTGCTGACGAAAAAAGTAACCGTTAACAGTTCAGCACCCTTAAATGTATTTTTATTCCTGAAGCTTAAATTAAATTGTGCACCATCGTAATTTGCCGAAGTTTGCCGCCCTATTATTTCAGCCGTCAGCGACTTTCTTTTAGCCTGAGTTAAAAAATAATATACATCTAAAAAAGGAGAATCGGGGGTAACATCCTCAAACCGGTTTTTTACATAGGTAAACGGACCTAATTCTATAAACCGGTTTAATGAGTTATTATGTTCTGTACGGTTGTAAACATCCCCCGGATGTAATAATACCGAGTTTTTGAATGTGTACGGTTTAACCGTATTTTCCGGGTCGATGACATTATACCAATTATATTTTACGGCGGAATCTAATTTTAAAGAAGTATCTCTTAATGAATAATGCGGGTAAACATAAATGTTCCTTATCTTATATACCCAACTGGCTGCGTCAGGCGTAGTGGCTTTAACTTTAACAAACATATCTACCTGGTGGTTGCCCGCACTTGAACTGTCATACTTCATGATCAGGTCTTCGGGGGCAAAGTAATAGTATCCCTCTTCCTTTAGTTTAGCATCTATGCGTATGCGTTCATTCTTAATAATATCCAGGTTATATTTATCTCCAACCTTTAAAAGGCTTTGTTTTGACGTTCCGTTTACAGCGGTATCCAAGTTATCTTTCTCCTGCGGAAATTCTACTTTTCGGTAATGATAAGCAGGCCCTGTTTGAATAGTATAAATGGCTTTAGCAGTTTTCTTCTTACCTATCGTATCGCCATTTACTTGCGATAAAAAATAACCTTCATTTTGCAGGCGGTTTTGCAATATGGTGCTGTTTTTAACAAGGTCTGCCGAACTTGCCAGCACGGGGGGCTCACCAAAATGGGTATTCAGGTAATGTCTAAAGCCTCTAACTTTATTGGTTTTTGTTTTCTCATAAATATAAAGCTTAACCCTTAACCCCAAAATACTGCCATTTGGTTTTGGCCTTAACATATCTTCCATTTCGGCGGTTATTGCTTTTTTATCATTTTTGTTCGCACTGTTATCAGTAATTTTAATCTTTCCGCCGGTATACAGCTTTTGACCGGGTGCCAAATACTTTGTAGTACTGCAAGCGCTTGCAATTAAAGCGATCAAAACAAATATGTACTTATGCCTGCCCATGTGTTAGTTTGATGTTGTTTGGTTTTGTTTGGGCTGGTCTGCCGGTTGAATTGCTGTTACGGTAGCGTCATGTTGTTTATCCGCGTCTTTCTGCTCTTTTTTCTTATCTTTCTCTTTTTCTTTGTATTCCTTCTTCATCTCTTTAGCCTCTTTGGTTTTTTTGGCAAAAAGCTCTTTAAGGCTGTTGTACTCATAAGTAAGGGAAAAACCCACACCAGTTTCAACCACCTGGCCTTCAACAACAATAAACTCGTCCCGGCGATAAACCCTTACAATGTACCGGCCATCTTCTGTCAACTTATAATTTACAGAAAGGTTGCCCGCTATATCCGTTGTTTTTTGACCGGGCTGGTTTTGCCCTTCCAGGTTAAAGTTATTACCGACGGTAACGGTTACGCGGTCGTTCAAAAAATGCTTGGATAGGCCAACATTCAGATCTGTTCGGTTTTGTTCAACACCCGTTGAGTAGTCGGCTCCCGATGTCAGGCCGAAGCTTAGCTGTACACCACCAATAAGGTTACCGGCCAATTTGTTTAACTGGTCAGACAGCAGGGTACTCACACTATTACGAATAACGCCTGAAACGCCTGAGTTGCCACCCTGGCTTTGCAGCGGGTTGTCGCCAATAAAATGCCCTAATACCAATACGCCCAAAACCTGTTTATTCATCTCATTTGGGTCCTGTCGAATTTGTGATAAACGGTCATTAACAGTCGTCACTACATCAGGCGATACGGTATAATTGCTGTCGGGCAATACAATGTCAAAGCTGATATCCGGCTTTAGTAAATTGTGTTTTAAGTTCAGGTCGACATTAAACGGCAGCTTTTGCTTATACATGGTGGTATTTTGCGCATCGCCTCCTAACTGCTGGCTTACCAAATCAATTGGAGGCACATTGGCTATGTATGTAGCGGTCAGGTTGATATTGGCGCTTGTCGGGTCGCCCGTCCAGGTAATTGTACTGCCTTTTTTAAAGTTGAATGTTCGTTTTACAGTAGCATAGGCCAGGTTGTATGACCCGCTTTCAATAGTATAAGTTCCGGTTAAGTTGGTTTTTCCGCTTGCGTCAATACCGCCATTTAAACGCGCTTCGCCCTGTAAATGCACCACATCGCCATTGCGTTCGTCAACAACAATTGTAAATTTCGCCGATTTGCTGATGTTAACCGTTGCGGTTACATCAAGCCCTTTCAAATTGGTTTTTTTGAGCGAATCCAACCGCCTTGCCAATAATATCGAATCTAATTTTGGCGCGTTCTCATTGATCACTTCAACAACGCCTTTCCTGTCTTCTACGCCAGGATCATCTTCGGGTAAAACAATGGTCAGGTCGGTTTTATCATTAACGGTTAGGGTAGCGTCAACAATGGGTTTATCCATATCGCCGCGTATGGTGATATTGCTGTTCAGATATAATTTACCGTAATATAGCTTATTGTCGGCCTGGGTAGAATTGATCACCCGGAAATTATCCGTTTTAATACTCATCCCGAATTTAAAATCACTAAATGTTTTGGTATAGATGGTGCCTGATATAACCGCCTTATTGCTGGTAGAATCAACCAGGGTAAAATCATTGAACCGTATACCGTCATTGTTAAACGTAATGCTCTCTTTAGGCATAGTGAAGTACGAGTTAAGCATAGCCACATTAAAGCCAACCTGGTTAAAATTAACATCCCCGCGGATGGCAGGCTCGGCCGTTGTGCCCGCTATTTTTAACTGCCCGCTGATTGTCCCTTTTGAATTTCGGATGCTGCCAAAGCTAAAGCCTTCAATGCTTTTCATATTAAGGGTAACAATATCAAGTGTCAAGTCAAATTTGCTCTCGGGCGTTGTATAATACAGGCCTGTCAAATTAACCTGGTTGCCCTTGCCTGTGATGTTCATGGTGGCGGCATAGGCGTTTTCGGTTTGGTTATTTACCTTAAGCGCGATATTGCCTACCGTATCACCTTTAAAATTAAAGTCATTAACATTTAGTGCTGCGGTAAATTTCATTGATTTTTGAAAGTCGCTTATATTGGCATCGCCATTAATTACCCCACCTACCTGTAACGAATCCTGTTCGGCTAAACGTGTTAATGTTTCAATATGGAAGTTTTTAAAATTGACGGCAATAGGTGAATTCATTTCTGCCGAGCTGCTGTTCACGCTCAATAACTGGTTGCTGTTGCTGATAGAAAAATCCTTTGCTAAAATGCCTTTGCTGCCAAATTGCAGGGCGTTATCGGCATTAACCGCCCACGGCACATAATTTAACAGCAACCCGTTTTGCAAAAAGCTAAACTGGTATTCATTCGGCAAAATGCTGAATACGCCCGCAATGCGGTAACGCTCTTTTTTAGCGGCATCCCGCACCTGCAGGTTGATGTTCAACTTATCATTTTGCGCGTTGCCGGATATGCTGGTGTTCAGCAGGTCAATTGATGATGAAGCCTTGATCTCATCTGCGGTAACACTATAATTTAGCGCGCTATTACTCGTATTAATTGCCAGCTTTACGTTGTTTACTACTTCGGTACCGTAAACTACTTTCGGCATTGAGCCGTTTACTACCAGTTCGCCGGTCGTGCTGTTAAAATGCCCTGTTATGATTACCGGATCAAGTTGTTTAAGTGTTGGTGCGAACTGCGTTAGCAACGGCGTTTTAATGATACGGGCATCAAACTTAAATTGCTCTGCTGAATATGCGGTTTTGACGGTGGAAGGTGTTCCAACCGTTCCAGGTGTTCCAGCCGTTCCAGGTGTTCCATTCGCACTATTTGGAACACTTGTAGTTGTCCTATTAAAATACTTATTGATTACGTCCTGTACGGCAGTGCCCATTTCGGTCAGCTTATATTTACCCGCTATATGCGCGGTTAGAAAAGGTGTTTTTAAACGGATAGTGCTGCTATCAGCAGCGGCGGTTGAGATCAAACTAACAGAATCTATCCTTATTCTATTGGTCTTATTAACCAATAACAGGTCTGTTCCCTTTATATCGGCATTTAAATAATCAGGATCGGCAGTGGGCACATTGGCTACTATTTTGCCATGAAAACGCATTTCGTCAGCCGTGAATTTAAGATTTTTCAGGTTGATGCTATCCACCAGTAAAGTGGCATTAACCGACGGATACTTTTTATTCATATTCGCTTTTGCATCCAGGCTAAAGGTTAGGTTAGGATCTTTCATTTTGGCTTTGGCGGTATAATTGCCGTTGGTAGCTGTGCCTGTAAGCACCAGGTTTTGATAATTATAACCTTTGACATAAGCCTTTGCCACATCGCCGCTAAATTGCAGGCTGGCCTTTTTAGGATCAAGGCCGGTACCTTTTATATTAGCACTTAGTGTAACCTTACCTACCATATCCGGTTGTTTGATTAGCGCGCCTACGTTAAGGTCATTTGCCTTTATATTTGCCGAATAGCTGGCCCCGGTTTTACTGCTGCCATTTTTCATTACAGCATCCAGGTCGACCGCGCCATAGCTTGAACGCAGGTTTAATTTGGTAGCAAAGTTTGAAATTCCGCCTTTAAATGTGCCCTTCAAATCTAAATCAGACGGAACGCCAACACTCGCCGGTATCATATTTGCCGGAACAACCTTAGTTAAATCAGCTTGGGTAGTGTTAAAATCATTTAGGGTTACATCAAAATAAGCCTTGTTTACATTGGGCAGCCCTTTTAAAGTGGCGGATGCTTTTATATGCGTATGGCTTAATCCTGCAACCTCAAAATTGTCGACACGTAAATTACTGACCTGTCCCGCTACTTTGCCATTTATTTTAAATACAGAATTTGGATAGCTTTTAAACGGTTCCATTTTGCTCATGCCGGGCATCAGCAGTAAAACATCCTTTAGGCCAAGACGGCTTCCATCCAAATTGGCATTAACATGCAGCAGACCTATGTTTTTTGTAATAGCTGCTATTGACGGGTAACTAACCTGCAATTGTTTTTGTAAAACGGTTTGCGGAGTTTCAACAAACAGGTCATTTAAGTAGGCATTCTTCGGTCCGTAAAAAAATGCAGTGTGGAATTTACTGATAGCCAGCCCGCTTTTTTCATTAAAAGTGAACTCATTGATCTTGCCAGATATGGTATCCGGGTTGTAGGATATATTTTTAGCATCAGCGTTTAAATTGCGGATGTGCATGTGGGCAAAGTCCAGGCCTTTGGTAATTGGGGCTTGCGCGTTGTTGTCATATTTGATGTCATCATTGGTAAAACTGATCTTCGCCAAAGTTGCCGCCCAACCTTTTCCTGTTTGCGTGTTAGAGGTTAGCGTATCTAACTTTCGGATAGCCTTGCCAACTGCTTTTTTTACATTTTGCGGCTTAGCAAAGGTGAAAACCGCACTGGTATTGCTTAGTTCAACGTTTTTGATAGCTGCCTTTTGATTTTTAAGGTCTAACTTATCCATCTCTGCCAAAAACTTGCCCAGGTCGACATTGGCAGCCATTTCGCTGCTGCGGTAATCGACTTTAATTTTTGATATGTCAATAATGCCCAGGTTGAGCGTCATATTTAACGGTTTTACCGCAGTATCAACTTTAGCAGCCTGCGCTATCGACGAACCAACCGGCGTTTGAATAATGCGCGCGTTAAAGCCCGATAAAGTAATTTTGGGGATAGTGAATTTCATTTTGTCCATGTCAAAATCCTTGATACGGGTATCAAAATGTCCCAGCAGGAATTTTACATCATTTCCCGTGATCACATCTTTATAGGAGATATTGATCTTATCTAATATGATCTTTTCAACCGAAAACTTCATGCTTGAAGCCGTATCGGTTGGTTTTGGTTCTTTTTTCTGTTCCCCCGCAAAGGCTTTGGTGATATAATCAAAATTAAAAACACTGTCCGCTCCGCGATAAACCTTTAAGGTAATGCCTTCTAAGTTGATCTCGTTCACTTCCACCTGGTTGTGAAGTAATTTTAACATGCTGATGTCAACCTTTAGTTTTTCACCGGCAAGCAAGGTATCTTTCTTCTGATCTTCAAAATAAACATCCTCTAAAACTAATAATTTGGGCAGGCCCAAACTGATATGGCCTATCTTAACTTTGGTATGGATTTTATTTTGTAAAAAAGTTACGGCCTTATCCTTCGCGAAGTTTTGAACGGCCGGAACCTGTATTAAAATAACTACAAGCAGCACCAGGAAGATGACACTTGCAATTATCCAGAGGATGATTTTTAAAGCTATACGTCCAAATTTTCCCAATTGAGCGTTTATTTTATAGGGTTAAGATTGTATGTTGTTTCTATAAACAAATAATATGCTAAATAGTTATCAGCAAGTATATGAAACCGTGTGTATTCAAAATATTAAGATATAAACATTATATTTGGCTATGCCCAATACTAAACCGCCTGTTACCGGGAAATATATTGACCCCTTAGTTGACTTTGCCTTTAAGAAAATATTTGGCAGTGAGCCAAATAAGGATTTACTGATCGCCTTTTTAAATGAGGTATTCCGTGGGCGCAAACACATTGTTGATTTGGTTTACAATAAGAATGAACATCCGGGCGATATACAGGAAGAGGGCACTGCCATATTTGACCTGATCTGTACCGGTGATAACGGCGAGCGCTTTTTGATTGAAATACAACGTGCAAGACAAGGATATTTTAAAGAAAGAGCTTTGTTTTATACTTCCCGAGTTATCAGCGACCAGGCACCAAAAGGTAAACGGAGTGACTGGGGCTACAACCTGGCCGAAGTATACTTGATCGCCCTATTGGAAGATTTCACATTGGAAGATAGTCCCGCACACACTTATTTGCATGATATTTGTCTCTGTAATAGGGATACCGGTGAAATATTTTACGATAAATTAGGTTATACCTATATAGAATTAAGTAAATTTGTAAAAGCGGATACCGAACTGGAAACCGATTTAGACAGGTGGCTTCACGTGTTAAAGAACATGAGCCAGTGGGATAAAATACCGGTTTACCTGCGGAAACCCATATTTGAGAAATTATTCAGCATTGCCGAATATACTAATTTGACAAAGGAGGAAAAAACCATGTACGACAGTAATTTAAAACGCAGGTGGGACAATAAAAATGTATTGGACTATGCAATTAAAGAAGGCATGGAAAAAGGCATGGAAAAAGGAAGACATGAAGAAGCGCTTGCCATTGCCCGCGAACTCAAAAAAGAAGGTCTAACTATTGAATTTATTGCGAAAACTACTAAGCTTTCTATACAGGAAATAGAGAAACTTTAGCCTTCAATCTATCCCCACACTCTTAACTACTTCCGGATATTCCGGGATTTAAACCAGTTGTTGCATAGCAGTACTCCAATACGCTAACATTCGTCGAGTTTTCAACAACCGTAAACCTAAACTTGTTTTTTGGTAAATTTGTATTCGCCCATAATTTTAAAAGCTACCATGCCCGATTTTTCGCATTTACACGTACATACCCAGTTTTCATTACTCGATGGTGCCGCTGATATATCAAAATTATATAAAAAAGCTGCAGCCGATGGGATGAAAGCCCTGGCTATTACCGACCATGGTAATATGTTTGGCGCGTTTAAGTTTGTGGCCGAAGCCGGGAAGCATGATATAAAACCTATTGTAGGCTGCGAGTTTTATGTGGTGGAGGACCGGCATAAAAAACAGTTCACCAAGGAGAAAAAAGATGTACGCTGCCACCAGTTGATGCTGGCGAAAAACGCGCTTGGCTATAAAAACCTGGTCAAGCTTTGCTCTTTAGGTTATATGGAGGGTCTGTACAGCAAATGGCCGCGTATTGATAAGGAACTGGTTTTAAAATACCATGAAGGCCTTATTGCCACTACCTGCTGTATTGGTGCATCCGTTCCCCAAGCTATTTTACGTAAAAGCGAAGCAGAAGCCGAAGAAGAATTTAAATGGTGGCTTGACCTGTTTGGCGAAGATTATTATATAGAACTGCAACGCCATGATATCCCCGAGCAAAATACAGTTAATACCGTATTGCTTCAATATGCAAAAAAGTATAATGTAAAGGTGATCTGTTCTAATGATTCGCATTACGTGGATCAGCAGGATTCAAACGCGCATGATATTTTGCTTTGTGTAAATACAGGCGATATGCAAAGCACGCCCATAGCCACCGATGAAGAAGGCGGCAAAGGCTATCGGTTTGGTTTCCCTAACGACCAGTTCTATTTTAAAACACAGGCCGAAATGGGTAAGTTGTTTGAGGACCTGCCCCAATCATTAGATAATACCAACGAGATAGTGGACAAGGTGGAGTTGCTGAAATTAAAGCGCGACATCCTGCTGCCCAACTTTGTTATCCCTGCTGAATTTAATATACACAAAACACCCGACGCGGATACCCTTAACCAATGGGAGTATTTAAAGCATCTAACTTTTACCGGCGCGAAAGAACGCTATATAGATATTTCCCCCGAAGTCCAGGAGCGTATAGATTTTGAGCTTTTCACGATCAGGACAATGGGTTTTGCCGGTTACTTTTTAATTGTGGCCGATTTTATACGGCATGGCCGCGATATAGGTGTTTTTATAGGGCCTGGGCGTGGTTCGGCAGCGGGGTCAGTCGTGGCCTATTGTACCGGGATCACCAATATCGACCCGTTAAAATACAACCTCCTTTTTGAGAGGTTCCTTAATCCCGACCGTAAATCAATGCCCGATATTGATACCGACTTTGACGATGCCGGTCGCCAAAAAGTGATTGATTACGTAGTGGAAAAATACGGCAAAAACCAGGTAGCGCAAATTATTACTTATGGCTCAATGGCAGCGCGTACCAGTATACAGGATGTGGGACGTGTGCTGGATATGCCCTTATCCGAAGTAAACGCGCTTAAAAAGTTAGTGCCCGAAACATTGGGCATTACCCTACAGGGCGCGATTGATCAGGTGCCTGAGCTACAGGCCATTTATAAAGCTACCGACCTGCGCGGAATTGTTTTGCGTGAGGCAGCAAAGCTGGAAGGCTCTGTGCGGAATACAGGCGTACACGCGGCAGGTATTATTATCGCGCCATATGATCTGACTGATATTGTGCCTGTTGCTGTAGCTAAAGATTCAGACCTGTTGGTTACCCAATATGATGGAAAGGTAATTGAAGACGCGGGCGTTATAAAGATGGACTTTTTAGGGTTGAAAACTTTAACCATTTTAAAGGATGCCTTACGATTGATCAAACAAAATCATAGCGTTGTAATAGAGATAGATTATATACCGCTTGACGACGTACAAACCTTTGAGCTTTACCAGCGCGGCGATACAAATGGTACGTTTCAGTTTGAAAGTGACGGTATGCAAATGTACCTGCGCGATTTGAAGCCGGACAAGTTTGAAGACCTGATAGCCATGAACGCGCTATACCGCCCGGGGCCAATAGAATATATACCCAACTTTATTAAACGTAAAAACGGGCAGGAACCCATCACTTTTGACGTGCCTGACATGGAAGAATACCTGGGAGAAACCTATGGTATTACCGTTTACCAGGAACAGGTGATGCTTTTATCGCAAAAGCTGGCTGGCTTTAGCAAAGGCGATGCCGATGTTTTGCGTAAGGCCATGGGTAAAAAGCAGATAGAAGTGCTGAATAAAATGGAGTCCCAATTTATGGAAGGGGCAACCGCTAAAGGCCATCCAAAAGATAAGCTCACCAAAATATGGAACGACTGGAAAGCATTTGCGCAGTACGCGTTTAATAAATCGCACTCCACCTGTTATGCATTTGTGGCCTATCAAACAGCTTATTTAAAGGCACATTACCCGTCTGAATACATGGCGGCGGTTTTAAATAACCAAAACAACATGGAGAAGATCACCTTCTTTATGGAAGAATGCCGCCGCATGGGTGTGCAGGTTTTAGGCCCGGATATTAATGAATCTGATATGGCGTTTGCCGTTAACAGCAAAGGGCAAATCAGGTTTGGGCTAACCGGCGTGAAAGGTGTTGGCGATAAAGCTGTTGAAAGTATAATTGAAGAACGCATGGAACGCGGCCCGTATAAATCAGTTTATGATTTTGCGCAGCGGTCAAATACGCGAAGTGTTAATCGTAAATCGTACGAGAACCTGGTGTATGGCGGCGCTTTTGATGAATTTGGCCTGAACAGGGCACAATTTTTTGCCAAAACCGAAAATGGCCTGTTAACAGGTGTCGAACGCCTGATAAAATATGCCAACGACTATCAGAATACCCAAAACAGCTCACAATCGTCGTTATTTGGCGGTTCGGTAGCGTCGTATATTCCCGAACCACCTATGCCAGACGCTGAGGAGTGGGCGCTGATAGAAAAGCTGAAATACGAAAAGGAGGTCATCGGTATTTACCTGACCGGGCATCCGCTTGACAACTATAAGCTGGAAATGGAAAAGTATTGCAACAGCACCATTTCTGAACTTAAAAATATGCAAAAAGCGCGCTCGGGCGAGGGTGGGGAAGAAGTAATGGCCGCGTTTGCCCAGTTGCGGAAAAGAGGCGAGATATGTATAGGCGGCCTGGTTTCTAACGTCCAGCATAAAACGACCAAAATGGGTAAGCCTTTTGGCACATTTGTATTGGAAGATTATAATGAGTCGTACGAGTTTGCACTGTTTGGCGATGATTATGTAAAGTTCAGGAATATGCTGGTTGAAGGTTATTTTTTACACATCAAAGGCAATATAGAAGAAAAGTTTAAACAAAAAGATAACTGGGACCTGCGTATCAGTACTATTTCTATGCTTTCTGAAATGCGCGATAAGTTAACCAAATCGTTAACCGTATTTTTAGAACTCCACTCCTTAAACAACCAATTGCTGAATAATATACTGGAAGTGGTAAATATCAATAATGAAAAGTACCCGGTTAAAAATTGCATCCTGCGCTTTAAAGTGCGTGATGAAGCCATGCTGGTTGAATTGCCATCAAAAACCTATAAAGTAAACCCAAGCGATGATTTGATGGCGGATATTTTTAGCTTGACCCACGCACAGCCGGTGTTGAATTAGGGTGTAGGTATTTTATAAAGTAATGTCTGAATTTGTTCTAAGCAAGAAAAGGTTATGACTACAGCAACGATAAGCAAAAAACTTCATGACTATATAAATGTGGCTGATGATAAAAAAGTCGAAACAATGTATACCATAATGCAGGAAGGGCTGACCTGGAACGAAGTTAAACATTTATCAAAATCAAAAAAGGCAGATTTAATGAAACAAGCATCAAATGATTTGCTTTTTTTGGCTGACTTAAAGGGAATAAGCGACGACTTCCGGGCGCTTGATAATGAGACTTTATGATTGTTAAAAAGGGTCGATATATCGCGCCAATCTTGACCCAACCGTAGGTTCTGAACAAGGAAAATCAAGGCCCGTTTTAATCATCAGCGAAGATATTGTAAGCGATGTCTTAAATATTGTAAATGTAATCCCTGTTACATCAAGAAAAGAAGGAAGGAGAATTTATCCTAATGAGGCTTTAATATCAGCTAATACCTTTGGTTTAAAAAATGAATCAATAGTGCTTTGTCATCAAATCAGGACATTGGATAAACAAAGATTATCTAATCACTATGGTGAAATAAATTCTGACGAAAAACAAGAGGAAATTATAGATGCATTGTGTTTCCAATTGTGAATTGAACGGGAAAATTGAAGACTTCTGAAGTCTGATCGGTAAGTATCACATATCCGCTACTTCAATATCATCCCAACTTTGTTGTTTATAACGATGAAACATCAGCCAGTTACCCAATAACAGCGGAACAGTTAATATCCATATCAGCGTTTCCCAATGTATTAAAAACCGGTGTCCGAAAGCAATACCTACTATAAAACTCATTATCAATAGTGAAATTATCATCCTGCTGCGGGCTTTTACTATTACCGGTTTTGAAAAAGGCAGGCCTTTTACCATAAACAGCGCCATAAGCATGCCATATATGGTGCAAACGCTAAATGCCAGTATAATATCGTTTACAGTTAACGGCCCCCATATACTTGCTATAATGATGCTTAAAACCAGGCAATAAGGCAAAAAATAAAGCACTATGATGGCTTTATACATACCCGCTAAAATTCTTCCCGGTTTATCTATCGGCAACGCGTAATAAACCCATGCCGATTTATATTTGCCCGAGCTGGATACATTTTGTAAGATAGAGGATAATACGATGGTTGACATATATATTAAAAATACATAATTGACACCATTTTGGAGCCGTTCGTATTTCTCAGACAGTGTTTGGCCTGTACCATTTAAGGTGAAATATATAAAGTAAATAGGCACGTAAGCAAATGCAGGAAAAACTTTCATTTTAAACTCGCGGGTACGGGCTGCCAGTTTCCAGGTAATTTTAAAGCCAGCGTTTTCAATAGGGTCGGGTGCAAGCAGGTTTGCTATTTTATCCCTAAAATCGGTTTTATATTGCTTTTTTTCATTGGTGATCGAATTGCTGCTGCCGTCGGAGGTTGATACCGCTGCCAGCTTGCGGTTAAACCCCGGTGCCAATACTTTTGCTACAAACCAAATACCGATTATTGGAAAGATGAGGCCCAGAATTGCTAAAGAGGCGATGAGCAGGCTTGCCCTGCCTGCGTGAAGTAATATTTCGTTTAGGCTGGCTATCCAAACAGGTGGCAGCAAGTACACCCATTTATGCGCCAATATATTTGTATGCTGCAATACCGAAATACTAACCAAACGGGGCACCAAATAATATACCGCGAAGATGAGGATGGAAAATGCTATCTGGAAATAGCTGATAATATCTTTAAAACGTTGCGCACTTACCGAGCGCATCAAAATAAAATACACCATATTTACCAGCAGCACACTTAAAAGGGTTGCTTCAATTATCTGGATAAAAAATAACGGTACGGCCATTAAACCATCTGCAAAGCCAATCATTATCAGGCCCGGTAACCCTTGTAACAAGGCAACCTTTGTTATATAAAGCGTAATGTGCATAAAGCGCGATATAGCCAAAGTGCGATCATTTACCGGGCGGGGAATGATGATAAACTGGTCGCGCGTGTCAATCAATACGGTTGTAAAATCTGATATTAATGTTAGCGCCATTAAAACCATGAATATGGAAAAATAGATAAACTGCCCAACCATTGGCATTTCAAAAATAAATAGTACTATGCCGATAAAGCACCCCATAATTACCAAACCAATATTGGCCCATTTTGAACTGCCTGCAGGTTTATTTGCAGTACCCCTGCGGTTAGTAAAAGCAGCCTTAGGCCGCCGGGCATCCATTAAAAGTTTCACCCGCAAAATTTCATGCAGTTGCACGGTATTAACCCCTGCTTTTTCAAGCACCGGGTTAAAAAAGCTAACAAACTTTAAAAGTATCTTATCCATTTGCCGTGCTATTCAAATGCGTTAATAATAGCTTCGGTTTCAATTCCAGATTCTTCACGGCCGGTTAGCTTTGAAAATATCTGTTCAAGCGTATCGCTGTAATTTTGTTTTAACGATTCAAATGTGCCGTCGGCGATAATTTCGCCTTTGTTGATCAATAATATCCTGTCGGATACTTTTTCCACTACATCCATCATGTGCGAACAGTAAAAAATAGTTTTTCCTTCTTTAGATAAGCGGGTAATCAATTCCTTTACCAAAATAACCGCGTTGGCATCAAGGCCTGATAACGGCTCGTCCAGTATCAGTATTTTAGGATTGTTGATGATCCCGGCTATTAACAGTACCTTTTGCTTCATCCCTTTTGAAAAGGTATCCATCCGGTCGTTAATATTATTGGCCAGTCCAAATGCGGTTAAGAGTTTTCCTATGCGGTCACTCAAAACCGGCTCTTCCATGCCGTATAACTTGCCTATAAAATCAAGGTACTCTAATGCCGTAAGTACATTGTATAGTTCGGCATTTTCAGGTACATAGCCTATCAGCTTTTTTATTTCGAGGGGATTGTCAGCCAGGTTCATGCCGTCGACAATAACTTCTCCTGTAAAATCAGGGATTAAGCCGGTCAATATTTTAACCGTAGTTGATTTACCTGCGCCATTTGGTCCGATATAACCGATAACCTGGCCGGGAAATATATCTATGGAAAGGCTTTTTAAAACCTGTTTGGTGTCATAAAACTTAGAAAGGTTCCTGATTTGAATAATAGGGGTTTCGCTCATGGCTGCTTTTTAAAAACGTTGTTAAAATACAAATTTTTCTATGAGAAAATAACGCGCAAATTTGATATTAGCAAAAACAAAGTTTTATGATATCTGGATGCCTGCCATTGGTACGAACGTGAACGAGAGGGTTTAGGTACCCCGTTTTAAACACGCTGTATTATCACCTTGACCATGTTCTTCATAATCTTGAGGCTTATCCAATTAAAAAACGCAATTACAGAGAAAGTAATATCAAAGTGTTCCCTTATATCATCGTTTATAGAATTGATCGTACTAAAAATATAATGTATGTATCCGCTATTTACCATTCAAGAAATCCAAGAGGAGAGCATCGCAGATAAGTAGCCCTAATTCGTTTTGTGTATAACTAATCTAATGTTAAAACATTAAAATAATATGAATGTCACATTGTCATATGTACACTTGTGGCAAGCAATTTGAATAGTATATATTTGTACGAATATTAAAAAATAAAAATCATGGCTTTAGAAATAACTGATGCAAACTTTGAAGAATTGGTACTTAAATCAGACAAACCGGTATTGGTTGACTTTTGGGCAGAATGGTGTGGCCCTTGCAGGATGGTTGGTCCGGTAGTAGAAGAAATTGCTAAGGAATATGAAGGCAAAGCTATTGTAGGAAAAGTAAATGTTGATAACAATCCCGGTATATCTATGAAGTTTGGTATTCGCAATATCCCCGCATTATTGTTCTTTAAGAATGGGGAAATTGTTGACAAACAAATAGGTGCCGTGCCTAAATCTGTATTAGCAGATAAATTGATCAAACAATTAGCATAACCCCATAAACAAAGTATTAAAAGCCTCGTAATTTATTGCGGGGCTTTTTTATGCGCGCTGCACCATAGTCAGCATAGTCTCATCTGAAATGTAATCCTCCAAACATACGGTTGGGTTTTTTATGTTCGGCTTTCTGCGTGCACATAACTTACTGCTATGTCTTCTGCAAGTTCCTTTTCTTTTACTTCCATACTAATAAATGTGTAAATGAGTTATAGGATGTAAAGTCAAATATATATTTTGTTTTATTTGGCTGCAAATACGGATTGTTATACATTAGTGATATGGTTAAATTAAATGACGATCAGCACATAAGGCAATTAGCTAACCTGGAATTATTGGCGCGGCAGGTTGTTGAAGGTTTTATAACCGGCTTGCACCAAAGTCCGTTTCATGGTTTTTCATCTGAATTTACCGAGCACCGGCTGTACAATAATGGCGAATCGATAAAAAATATCGACTGGAAATTGCTGGCCCGTACCGAAAAATTGTTTGTTAAGCAATTTGAAGAAGAAACAAACCTGCGTTGCCAGTTAGTATTGGATACTTCGTCATCCATGAATTTTCCTAATAAGGGAATAAATAAGCTGCAATATTCAATATATGCTATAGCATCATTAATGTACCTGTTTAAAAAACAGCGGGACGCGTTTGGATTAACCCTTTTTTCGGATAAGATAGATTGGATAAGTGGTGTAAAATCCACCACAAGTCACTTGTTTCATTTATATGCGGAGTTGGAGAAGGTATATCAAAACCCAAAAGAAAATACAGTTACCAATATTACCGAGGTATTACACCATGTGGCCCAGGAAGTTCACCAACGCTCCATGATCATTATTTTTAGCGATATGCTGGAGAATAATATGAACCCCGAGAAATTAACCGCTTTATTTGCCGCCATTCAGCATCTGAAATATAATAAGCACGAGGTGATCATTTTTAATGTGAATGATAAACACAAAGAATTTGACCTGGGCTTTGATAACCGCCCCCACCATTTTATTGATATGGAAAGTGGCGATGAGGTAAAAGTTCACCCCGGTAAGATACGCGAGTCATACCGCACCTCGTTGGCCCAATACCGCCATGAGCTGGAATTAAAATGCGCCCAATATCGCATAGATATAATAGATGCCCCTATACAAGAGGGCTATAACAACCTGCTGAAATCGTATTTAATCAAGAGGAATAAGATGATTTAGTTGGTTGATTAAGTGAATTGTTGATTAGGCGAGTGGTTAATTTAATTCAATCAATCATTCACTTAGTCATTAATCAGCCAAAATTAAATTATCCAAATCAATTACTTCAACTTAGTGTTACTAAATAAACATATCCATTAATATGAGACTTTCTGTTGAGCGAAAACCCATAAGAGTAAATCCCGATCCTAAACGTGTTATAGCAAGGTTCTTTTTTAATGGGAATGACCGTGCAAAAGAAGTAATTCAGCGGGTAATGAGTATAAGCGAAGAAGATGCTTTTAGCATTATTTCGCCTTTGCTACAAGAATATTCTAAGCGACATAGAAATATAACCCGTGTTTTAAACCGCCATTGCAGTAAACTCAAACCGCTTTTTGCCGAATTGGATATTGATTTTGATACGCTTACTGTTTACCGCAAACTGCTTATCGGTTCTTATTTTACACACGAATATTCTATTGAATCGGCCGCGTTTTTCAACCCCTCAATAATACAGGACCCGGACCAAACAGAATTAGAGGAAGGCCAGCGCCGGGTTATTATGAGCTTCAGGGCGGTAGGCGAGGGGCACATTTCTTCCATAACGTTTCGCAGGGCTTTGTTTGATAAGTATAATAACATTACCGTATTGCCGGCAGGTAACTATATTGATGAGGCCGAAATTGTACGCAACGCGGTATACAATAAGAAGCTTTTTTTTGATAAAGCTGCTATTACCCAGATAAATATCGATGTGCTGCATGAACTGGAGTCAAAGCTCGACCATCATTTTGAATATTCTAATCTGCGCCGTATCATCATTGATTCGCAAAAATTGCAGGAAAGCGATATGAAAAAGCTGGAGTATGATAAAATATTATGGCTGGCCGATTCATATTATGAAATTGTGTTTTCGCTGGATACCGATATATCCGACAGGGTAATTTTCCCTATATCTGAATATGAACGAAAAGGTATTGAAGATGCCCGTTTTGTTGAATTTAAGGCTGATGATGGCAGCAGTATTTATTATGCTACCTATACCGCTTATGATGGCGCGTTGATAATGCCCAAGCTGTTGCAAACCAACGATTTTTATAACTTTAAGATCATGCCGTTATATGGGGCGGGCGCACAAAATAAAAACCTGGCGCTTTTTCCCCGTAAAATAAACGGCAAATATGTAATGATATCCCGTATTGATGGTTGTAATAATTATATCATGTACTCGGATAAAATTAACATCTGGGAAAAACCTATTTTATTACAGCAACCAAAATTTACCTGGGAATTTATACAAATAGGAAACTGCGGTTCACCAATTGAAACAGAGCAGGGCTGGATAGTGATTACTCATGGTGTTGGCCCTATGCGCCGCTATGTATTGGGGGCAAGCCTGCTTAAGCTGGATGACCCGGCGGTTGAGATAGGCCGCTTAAGCGAGCCATTGCTTATTCCTAACAGCGAGGAACGTGAGGGCTATGTGCCCAACGTAATTTATTCATGCGGCTCCATTGTAAATAATGGCAAACTGATTATCCCCTACGGTCTGTCAGATTACTCCACCTCATTTGCCGAGATAGATATGAATGATTTGATCAACAAGCTGATTGAAGAGGGGAAGGCGCAAAAAGCAACCGAAAAGAAGCATGCTACAGTTAAAGCAGAAGTAGCTTCAAAGTAAGTTAATTTCTTCAACAATGACGAATAATCGCTCGCCGGTCCGAAGATACATGTCAAAAAAGTTAAGCAGATATTTACTTCACCTGTATTAAAAAATATACATCAGTATACCCTATTATGCGTTCCTGGATGGTTGTAGAATCAAATTAATTGCTTTTTGATAGTCGCAGGCTATATTTTAAGTTATTTGATACTTTGGCATAAGCATTGTATTTGATAGTTAATCCCTATTAAGTTAATAATGTGACTATTACAGCATGTATTGTATGAAAGGAAAATTACAAAATGGATCACTTTAGAGAAATAAAAAATAACCTGGCCTGGCATAACGAAGGCAAATTTGAGGTTGAATTAGTTAACGGAGTAATTAAGAAGCTTAACTTTTGCGAACCCGGCAAAGGCCCCGAAGATTTAGGGAAAAGCCTCACATCGACAAATTTTAAATATTTACAATCGGTTTACAACTGCCTGGGCGATCTGTTTGAGTTTATTGAGGAAGAAAATAAGCGGCTGGGGTATAAATATGCGCGTGAAGTTGAAATTCCGAGATACCAGCCGGAAGAGTTAACAGAAGATATTTACACCATGTCGTCTGAAACCAAATTAAGGCCATTGATCAACTATGACCATCAGCAGCAAATGGATTCATTAACAGAAGGCAAAGAACAGCTACAGAGCCAGGATGATGACCGGCAGGATATCGAATTAAGTGCCTGATGACAGTATTTGTTGATAAAGCCCTAAATAATCATCCACCATCTTATCGCACGAAAATAGCGCAGTAGCCCTGGTACAGCATTTTTCGCGACTGATATTTTTAACCTGAGCCACGGCTTCAACAGCTTCGTCGGCGGTATTCACTAAAAACCCGGTTTCTTCGTGCTTAATTAGTTCGGGCATTGAGCCACGATTAAAGGCAATAACAGGTGTACCGCAAAGCATGGCCTCGGCTACGCTTAAACCAAAAGGCTCATTGAAATTTATGGGATGCAGCAGGGCAAAGGCATTTCCTAATAAAGTATTTCGCTTTTCAGGTCCGGCGCTCCCGACATACTCAATTTGATCGTTTAGCTTTGGTTCAATTTTTTCTTTAAAGTAATTTTCATCCTGCACAATCCCGGCTATCAATAGCTTGCGGTTGCTTTTTTTGGCGATCTCAATAGCTTCGGCTGCACCTTTATCGGGGTGTATCCTGCCGAAATAAAGCAGGTAATCATCAGGCTTTTTATTAAACGTAAAATTCTTTGTATCCAAACCATTGTAAACCGTAGCAAGGTAATTCAACTCCGGACTTCTGTCTGAATTACTTATCGACACATAATGCGCTGTTGAGTTGTATTTTTTATAAACCGGTATGATTTTTTGCGATGAAAACCCATGTATCGTAGTTATCACAGGGGTTTTGATTAGCCGGGAATAGGTTAGCGGCAAAAAATCAAAATTATTATGGATCAAATCAAAATCGCCCGCTTTTTCCATCAGATTGCTGATATGCAGGCACTCCAGCACCTTAGCATCCTGTGTGCGGTCTTCTTCATATCCCCGGGCGCAAACAGATTCAAGACGGCCTGCGGTAATGGAATCGCCGGTAGCGAAAAGCGTTACCTCAACACCACGTTTAATTAAACCCTCGGCTATATTTGAGGCTACTTGTTCCCACGGGCCGTAATGCCGGGGCGGTGTACGCCAGGCAACAGGCGATAATACCGCTACTTTCATCTGGCCGTTTCAAGCAATTTGGCAGTTACCTTATTATACTCATATTCCAGTTCAAACGCTTTTAATACAGTTAAATGTGATATTAAATAGGCTAAGGTACTTTCGGCACCCTGGTTACGGTTTATGCCTGTTGGCAGCAGGCCATCGCAGCAGCCCTTGGTTTCATGGTCATACAATGGCGCGCGCAAAGTGTTTTCGCCTAAAAACCAACGATAACATAAAAACATTTTCTCAATGTACTCCGGCCTGCGGAAAGTTTGATACGCCTGGAAGTGCATCAGCACCATAGCCATTGTTTCGATAGCCTGCTGGTCAAATGTGGGAAATACCCCACCACGATAATGCCAGCCGTCATTACCAACCGGGCTTAAATAACCATTGGACAAAGTCAGTTTATCTAAAAAGGCCATTGTTTTTAAGGCTATCTTTTTAACCTTATCGTTCCCGGTTATTTCGCACGAGTGTAATAAGGCCAGCGGAAGTATGGCATTATCATAGGTCATTTTTTCTTCAAACCATTCCCAGTCTTCGGCGCACGCAGTTTCATAGGCATCAGTCAATAATTGCGTAAGCCTGGTCATTTCAATAACCATGCCTTCATCCGTAGGGAATACGCTCAAATATAAGCTAATACCAATTACCGTATTTGCCATACCCCTTAAATGGTGCAGCGCTTTAAAATGCGGGAACGATTTATGAAATATTTCGGTAGCAAACTCGCGGTACGAATTGCTTGAAGTGCAGCCTATTAAATAACCCAGTGCCCAAATGGTACGCCCAAATGAGTCTTCTGAACCTATTTCATCCAAATATTGCCTGTTAAAGCTTAGAAAGTTACGGAAATTGCCATCTTCGGTTTGCATATAATGGATGTAGCTTAGATATACCGGCAAGAGTTCAAAGGCATCTTTACTGTTATTACGCTCGTATGCCATTAAAGCCATAATTAAAGCCCGCGCGTTATCGTCTAAACAATAGCCCTCCTTCAAATTAGGTATGCCATATTTCGCATGCTGAACAATGCCGGTATCATCAGTTAAGCGCAATACGTGTGTTAAGCTGAATTTGGGCATGATCTCCGGGTCAACAATGCTGTTTTTTAATATCTTATCTCTAAAGTCATGATCAAAGCAGGCCTCCTGCGCAACCCTTATGTATTCCGAACCTATTACCGGCCAGCGCAAGTGCAGGCCATACTCATAGGCGTTTTCTTTTAGTTCGGCCAGCAATTCATCATCATCCAATAATTCGATAAGGCTATCCGCCAACTCTTCGGAATCTTTAAAATCAAACAGTCGGCCACGGTTGTGTGCTAACAACTCTGTAGCATGCCAGTAAGGTGTTGAAACCACAGCCGCGCCTGCGCCAACTGCGTATGATAATGTGCCGCTGGTAATTTGCGCCTCGTTAAGATAAGGAGTAACATAAATTTCGCAGGCAGTTAGGTATTGTATCAATTCTTCTTCGGCTACAAACTTATTGATGAAACTTAAATTTTGCGATACCCCCAATTGTGCCGCCAATGTTTTCAAATGGTCGCGGTATTCCTCGCCTGAATTTTTTATAACGCCCGGATGTGTATTGCCCAACACAACGTACATTACATCGGGGTGCTTCTCTACTATCTTTGGCAATGCCCTTACAACAGTTTCCAACCCCTTATTACGGCTTATCAGCCCAAATGTTAAAAGTACACGGTGGTTTTTAAAAGATGTTAAGTTGTTTACCGGATTAACAGCAGGCGCTTCCAGGTCTGGAACGCCATGTTCAATGATCTGTATCTTTTCTGCGGGTATGTCATAACTATTGATTAAAAACTCAACGGCCCGCTGGCTCATCACAATTATTTTTGCCGACTGCTCTGCCATTTCCCGTATAATTATCCGCTGTACATAGCTCGGCTCTTTTAATACTGTATGCAGAATAGAGATTAGCGGTTTCTCCAGCCGGTTTATAAAGGGGAGAATATATATCCCACTTTCGCCGCCGTATATGCCAAATTCATGTTCTAATATGCAAACATCCGCGCTGCTGGTATTGATATAGTTGGCCGCGCGTATATAATCTTTTTGGTGATTTTGGCGGATGATATATTTAACTTCTTCCGGGTATTCGTATTCATTTATATTTTCAGAGTCAGTTAACGCTACTACAAAATCGCCCTTTAACAAGCTTTCCCTTTCGGGAAAATTAGTGGCAATTGCTCTTACCAAATTTTGATTAAATGTGGCAATTCCGCATTCGCGGGGAGGATAGGTTGATATATAGGCTATTTTCATAATTATAGTAGATGGTATTAAGGTCAGTTTTATGGTAATAATATATGCAATGACTTAAAAAGAGTGCAGTAACGACTATATAAACAGCATTTATACCCTTTAAGGGCACTTTTTAATTGCTTATACATAAAAGGCATAAACCATACCAATCAATCGCGAATGTTGATTGCAGAGGTTAATTAGAAAGAAAAGCGGCTAATTCCTGACGTATTAGTCTTTAAAGTAGTAGTCAAATGACTCAATAATGATGCTACAGGCTGTCCTGATCTCATCATTGGTAATGATCAGCGGCGGGGCTATACGCATGGCATTGCTGCAATGCAAAAACCAATCGGTTATTACTCCATGCTCAATACAGCGGTCGATTATCTTTTTGTTGAGATCAAAGTTTTCCAGTTCAATAGCCAGCATTAATCCTTTTCCACGTACTTCTTTTATAGCAGGATGCACCAATAATTCCCGCATTAATGCTTCCTTTCCTGCAACCTGGCCTGCTAAGTTTTCGTCCAGTAATACCTCAAGCGCGGCAAGGCCGGCAGCGCAACATACCGGGTGACCGCCAAACGTGGTGATATGACCTAATATGGGGTTTTCCTTTAAAGAATCCATTATAGCAGTCGACGCGATGAATGCGCCAACCGGCATACCGCCGCCCAATGCTTTAGCTAATAATAATATGTCGGGTACAATATTAAAGTGCTCAAAAGCGAATAATTTGCCAGTGCGTCCAAAGGCGGTTTGTATCTCATCCAGTATTAACAACGCGCCTGTTTCATTGCATCGCGCACGTAAAGTCTGCATATAAGCAATGTCCGGGACACGGACACCTGCCTCGCCCTGTATGGTTTCGATAATAACACAGGCGGTTTGGTCAGTGATGAATTGAAGATCATTGACCTCATTAAAACGGATAAAATTAATCCCCGGCAATAAGGGGCGGTAGGCCTGTTTATATTCTTCGTTCCCCATTACGCTTAACGCGCCATGCGTGCTGCCATGGTACGAGTTATGAAAAGCAATGACCTGTTGCCTGCCGATAAAACGCTTGGCTAATTTAAGCGCACCCTCTACTGCTTCGGCACCTGAGTTTGTAAAATAAACCGATTGCAAGTTTGGGGGTAGGATAGAAGTTAGTTTTTCGGCAAACCGTACCTGTGGTGTTTGCACATATTCGCCATACACCATCAGGTGCATGTATTTATCTAATTGAGCCTTTATCGCATTAATAACATAAGGGTTGCCGTGGCCCAGGTTGCTTACGCCTATGCCCGAAATAAGGTCGATGTAAGCCTTGCCCTCCTTGTCATACATATATACGCCTTCGGCCCGTTCAAATTCAAGCAATAGCGGGAAATCGGTGGTTTGCGCGTTATTGGCTAAAAACAGTTGGCGTAGCGTTAACATGGCGCAAAAATACTAAAGGCTTACCACTTTATGTGGTAAGCCCTTAGCGATTTAATCAAAATAAATATTTTAGTTGCGCGGTGGAGAAATTGCAGATGGGCTGTTTGGTTTACGTTCATTCAGGCTTCTTCTCACCATTTCATTATCAAACTCCTGCTCGCTTTTAAAGATTACACTCACCTTTTCGGGCGACATGACCTTTGAAAACTCGTCGACATAATGCTGCTTGATTTCCAATAACTGGCGGTCGTAAGCCAAACCTTTATTTACCTGGTCGGCGCCATTTGCAGTGGCATCAGTATTATTAATGCGTCTCAATATCATTACAGCCTTTCTTTCCTGCATGTATTGCAGGTACAGCGCTTCAAATTTTATAGTTTGCGCAGGAGGCAGCGCGAGTTGTTTACTAATATAATCCTCTCTTGCCTGCTGTAACTGATTTGGTTTAGAAGCGGGCCGTTCAATTATTCGGTTTTGCCTCATCATGGGAGGCGGGCGCCGCATAGGACGCATACCTTGTGCCAACACATCACCGCCGATACTTAACAGTAAAACGACAAAAATATATCTGCCAAATCTATTGATCATAGCTTATTTTTGAGTTCCGTTTGCATAATTCTGAAGCGTATTATCCAAATCATCAACTGACGCAGATTCGGGATCAACGGCAGCAGAATGTAGTGTTTCGTCAGCATTTAATTGTAAATACTCCTCTATTTCATCAATAGGGACCTTTGCAACCTGCTTATGCAGATATGAGCGGTTATGAACTGCTTCGGGATCAAAAAACTGTTTCAGAAAAACGCCTGTACCAACCATTACCATTAAACAAGCCGCAGCGGCATATTTAAACGCGGTTGAAGAAAACATTCTCACCACAACACCTTTACGTTTTGCAGTATCCTGGTTAACTGTTTTATTTAATATGCTTTTATTTAAATGAGCAAAATAATTTTGCGGAACACTTAATGTTTCATCCGTAGTTATTAATGCTTCTTCAACAAATATCCGGCTTTGAATTTGGCTGCTTAAGTCCTCAAAATAATTTTGCGGAACGGTAAAACCTGTATTTTCAACATTTAACGCTTCTTCAATAAAAATCCTGCTTTGGATATTTCCGCTTAATTCTTCAAAATAATTTTCAGGAACAGTAAAACCTGTATTTTCAATGTTCAATGCATCTTCAACAAATATCCTGCTTTGTATATTGCCGCTTAATTCTTCAAAATAATTTTCAGGAACAGTAAAGCCTGAATTTTCAGTGCCTAAAGCTTTTTCAATATTAAGCCGGATTTGAATATTATTGTTCAATTCTTCAAAGTAATTTTCAGGCACCGTAAAGCCGCTTAAAGGCATTTTATGCTTCAACTCATCTAACTTTATACTTGATATTATGCGCTGGCCCAATTCATCAAAATAGCCGCCAGGCACTGTAAACGGATTGCTTTGAGCAACCTGCTTAAGCGCTGAATAATCGTCCAGCCATTCTTTATTTTCCATATCCTTTGTCATAATTACATATAGATAGATTTAAGGGCAAAAGGTTTAATAAACATTAGAGTTTCATTAGAAAATTAATCCTGCGATAACAAAAATGTTTCTATCTTTTTTACAGCCAGGTGAAATGAGGCTTTTAATGCGCCTACGCTTGTCCCCAGTACCTGTGATATTTCTTCATACTTCATATCCTCGTAGTATTTCATGTTAAATACCAGTTTCTGCTTTTCGGGCAAAGTTAATAAAGCCTGTTGCAATTTTTTCTGTGCCTGGTCGCCGTTAAAGTAGCTCGAATCAGCTAAAGTATCAGCCAGTTCATAGGCCACATCATCCAGCGAGACATTATTTTTTTGTTTCTTCTTATTCAAAAAAGTAATACACTCGTTGGTTGCTATCCGGTACATCCAGGTATAAAGCTGTGCATCGCTTCTAAAACCGGGCAGGTTTTTCCATACTTTAACAAACACATCCTGCGACAGGTCATCCGCGTCATCATGATCAATAACCATGCGGCGTATATGCCAGTAAATTTTTTGCTGGTATTTGTTCAGCAAAAGATTAAACCCCTCATTCCGGGTCTTTTCATCCTGGAACTTACTTAGTATCTCCGCGTCTTCAACCTGTGATGGCATTTTTTTTAGTTAGTGAGTAGCTATCGGGATCAACCCAATCAACTGCTAAAGTAATTATTTTAATTATAATATAGCTATAACATATCAAGCACTTGTTGTGACGATGCTTTAGTGTCAACTTTATCAATTACTTTTTGAATTACTCCATCGCCGTTTATGATAAATGTTACGCGGGCCGTACCCATATATTTTTTGCCGTACATGTTTTTCTCAACCCATACGCCGTAGGCTTCTACAATTTCTTTACCGGTATCTGCAATTAACGGGAATGGTAAATTAAACTTATGCTCAAATTTTTTATGCGATTTTTCATCATCGGTACTCACACCAATTACTTCAAATCCCTTGCCTATCAACGACTGGTAATTATCCCTGAAATCGCATGCTTCAGCCGTACAGCCCGGTGTATCGTCCTTTGGATAAAAGTAAAGGATTACGGTCTTTCCTTTAAAATCACTTAAGGAAACCGATTTTCCATTCTGATCGTTAGCCGTAAAATCCGGGGCTTTATCGCCCTCTTTAAGTTTTGTCATTTTGTTGGTTGATTAGGTTGATTAAGTTTATTGAGTGAGTGGTTGATTGGGGTTGATTAGGTGAGTAGTTTCATAACTTAATCAACCAAATCACCTAATCAACTACCTATAAAACTCTGCTTTAAATTCCGAAATATTATCCTTGTTATCGCTAACCGTTAATTCAAAATTATGTTTTCCGGGCGTTATCTCTTTCTCAAAGGTATAACTAAGTACTTTAGTTTTAAAATCCCATTCCATCAAAATCCATTTCCCGTCAATTTTGCCGTTATAGCTTTTAATGCCGGATAAATTATCCCCGATTTTTAATGAGATATTATGCGAGGCCGCCATATTTTTTCCGTTAATAATATTTATCGGGGTAATACGTGGCGGCACAGTATCCAACTTTATATAAAATTCGCCAAAATTTTTTGCTTTTGCTTTAACATAACCGTTATCGTATATGCTGGTGTCGCAATCGCCAGCGGTGTTTACAACAACCGCCTTGTTTGCAAACCGGCCCAGGTCTCTATCGGGTTTTATCCATAACTCATACTGGTTATGTACAGGCGTAAAACCATTATGGATATGATGTACCTGCGAAAATGCACCCTGAGGCATCGGCGAGGCCGAATAAGTAAAATATATATCATCATATAAATTGCCCGGTGGTATCAATACCTTAACCTTATCATTATCAAATTCATTTTTTTGATCGTAATGAAATAAGGTGCCGGGCATTTTTAGTTCGGGTGTTGAATGTGCTGCATGTTGCGACTTTATTTTAAGCGATAATGTTGACGTATTACCTGCTATATCTTTAACCACATATTCTACCTCGTGCAGGGCATCATCGTCAAAATTAATAACGCCCCTGTTTATAGATTGCGGATATAGGGAAATTTTATTGCCGGGCAGTATAAAGCACTTTTGCATAAAGCGTTTGGACGCGATAAACGTAGGGTAATCAATATAAGCGTTAACAGCATGGGTCTGGTCGAAGCCAAACCGTTCAATGGCATAAGTATAAACCGTTTTACCATCCAGCCTTAATTCGAGGGAATAAATGCCATTTGGATTAGGTGATGCGCTGTTTTTATCGGTAGCGCCAATTCCAAAACCTATGTCGCCGCTTAATGTAATGATGCCCGGTTTTATTAAATGATAATTGCCCGCCTTGCCCGTTACCTGCAAAAACTCGTGCTTTGTTTTTTCGCTAAAAGGCTTTTTATCTAAATGATAAATACCAACGGATGTTATATTTGGTGCTATCGCATCGGGAATTGTAATTCCAAATAGCTGCGGATTTATAGTTTCCTCGGTTTTGGTATCCCTTATCTCGAAGTGTGAGTGCGGCCCTGCAACGGCACCGGTGCTTCCCGACAAAGCAATAACATCGCCCTTGCGAACTTTTATTTGACCGGGCAACAACTTAAAATCAATCTCAAACAGTTGATTTTTATATTGGTAATCACGCACAGCCTTAGCAATCTCATCACTAAACTGTTCATTGTGCATATAAACCGTAGTGTAGCCGTTGGGGTGGGTTAGGTAAACTGCATTGCCACCACCGCCAAATTGTACCCGTACCCGTGATACGTAACCATCAGCGGCAGCATGTACCGGGTATCCCGGGCGCTGGTTAGTCCTGAAGTCCAGACCTGCATGAAAATGATTGGGCCTTATTTCGCCAAACCCTCCGGCTATCTTCGGCGGCAGATCAAGCGGATACCTGAAATAGTTTTTTGGATATTCGCGGCTTTGTATCGGGCCCTGGGCATGGGTGGTAAAAAAGAATGAAACGAATGCAATTAATAGTAGGATGGCTTTCTGTGTCATATTTAATGTTGTCGTTAAGCCCCCTCTAAATCTCCCCCGGTAGGGGAGATTTTTTGTTTTTCTTATTTTAAAACTTTGGTCTTTTAAAACGAGAATTTAAAGTCTCCCCTACCGGGGGAGATTTAGAGGGGGCTTGAGAATGCATTTATTTACTTAACATAAAAATCAAGCATTTGTTGATCTTCTAAATAACCTTCCAGCCTGTCGCCAATATTCACTTTGGCAACGCCCTGCGGTGTGCCGGTAAAAATAAGATCGCCTTTTTTTAGTGTGATGTACTTTGAAACAAAAGCTATAATAAACTCAAACTTAAAAAGCAGGTCTTTGGTGTTGCCTGCTTGACGGGTTTGCCCGTTGACATCCAGCTTAAAATTCAAATCATACAGATCAGGAAATTGCGTTTTTGGTAAAAAACTGCTTATGGGTGCCGAGCCGTCAAACCCTTTGGCTAATTCCCATGGCAGGCCTTTTTCCTTATGGCGTTGTTGTATATCGCGTGCAGTAAAATCTACCCCCAGGGCAATTTCATCAAAATAATCTGCCGCGAATTTTTCATTAATATGCTTGCCCTCCTTGCATATTTTCAGTACAATTTCAATTTCATGATGTATATCGTCCGAAAAATCAGGATGGTAAAAAGGTTTGTTATCTTTTAACAAAGCGGTATCCGGCTTCATAAAAATCACCGGGGCAGTAGTAGGTACGGGGTTATTTAATTCTTTGGCATGTTCGGCGTAGTTGCGGCCAATAGCAATTATTTTCATGTTAGTTGAAAAAGTTGTAAGGGTTATAAAAGTTGTAAAGGTAATTGTAAATGTTGAAAAGGTTAGCGTTTTTGTAACTCTTACAACATCTGCAACCTTTATAACTTATAACCAACCTACAATATCGATACCTTCTTGATCACAATTTCGCTGCCGGCAACTACGCGTATAAAATAGAACCCGCGGGATATATTTTTTATGGAATAGGGAGGGAGTATTTGTTCGCCGGGTTCAACCATTTTTGACGACAGGGTAGCCACGTTATTTCCCAACACATCCATTAATTTTACAGTAACGGTTGAGTTACGGGATACGCTGTATTTTAAGTTGATCTGGTCGGTAACCGGGTTAGGATAAACCTCAACATTGCTTAACAGTTTATCGCTTTGAGGCAGAACATTAGCTTTGACTGTTGAAGTAACCCCCGGCTTTATAGGTGGCATTGAAAGAGAAAATGATGCTAAAAACCCTTTTTTCTTTACCGGCTTTTTTGGAGTTAAAGAATAATGAATTGTATCGTTTTTTAAATGGCGCGGGCCCGAGGCAAAGCTATAGCTTACTGATACCGCTAACGCAATTATCAGTATCCATGAAAAGACAGAAGTAAATTTTGGCCTCATGCTTAAATATTATTACAAAAGTATAAATAAACTATCCATCATTGTCAATATAATAATCATTTTATATGAGTTTTAACAAATTTTAACAAAAACCGTTTTTAATTGTTATCTTTTTATTTTCTTATACGATTATTAGCTGTTTTAGTTGGAAATAATTATTTTAATACTTTTGCATTTCAATCATAATTGTGTCAAATCATAAAGATCTTCAAAAGCTGACAGCCGCCGGACTGTTGATTAGTTTAGGAATAATTTACGGCGATATCGGCACCTCTCCGTTATATGTATTTAAAGCAATTGTAGGTTCGCAACCCGTTTCACCCTTGTTAATATTAGGCGGTGTTTCCTGTATTTTCTGGACGCTTACCATGCAAACTACTTTAAAATATGTAGTAATAACCCTGCGTGCCGATAATAAAGGCGAAGGTGGCATTTTCTCGCTGTTTTCGTTAGTACGCCGTAAGGCAAGATGGCTTATTGTACCGGCCATTGTAGGCGGATGCGCATTGCTGGCCGATGGGATCATTACGCCCCCTATTACTATATCATCGGCAATTGAGGGCCTGGAAATTTATTACCCGCATTTGCATACCGTGAGTATTGTTATAGCCATTATAGCGGCTCTATTTATAATACAGCAATTTGGTACATCATTAGTAGGCAAGGCTTTTGGGCCTATTATGTTTATTTGGTTTACCATGATGGGCGTGTTGGGTGTTTTGTTTATAGCACAAGACCCTACTGTTATCAGGGCGCTTAACCCTTACTACGCTTATAAACTATTAACTACTAATCCTAACGCACTGATTATTTTAGGCGCGGTTTTTTTATGTACTACTGGTGCCGAGGCTTTATATTCAGATTTAGGGCATTGCGGGCGGCTTAACATACAGATTAGCTGGATATATGTTAAAAGCTGTTTGGTGGTTAACTATTTGGGCCAGGCTGTTTGGTTATTACAACGTAATGGCCGGGTAATGAATTTGAATTTACACAACCCGTTTTATGAGATCATGCCGGCGTGGTTCCTGTTATATGGTATAGGTATAGCCACAGTGGCGGCTATTATTGCCAGCCAGGCGCTTATTTCGGGTTCATTTACTTTAATTGCCGAAGCGGTAAGGTTAAATTTATGGCCAAAGGTCAGAATAAATTATCCAAGCGAGCAAAAAGGGCAATTATATGTACCCAGCGTAAACTGGTTGCTATGCGCAGGCTGCATAGGTGTGGTGATGCTGTTCAGACACTCAGATCGTATGGAAGCGGCTTATGGTTTAAGCATTACCGTAGCTATGCTCATGACTACCATACTGGTATCCAAGTTCCTGAAAAAGAAGAAATTCCCCAATTATGTTGTAACTGCGTTCCTGGTAACCTACCTGTTTATTGAAGGCATGTTCTTAGTAGGTAATCTGAATAAGTTTGTTGATGGCGGCTGGTTTACCTTATCAATGGGTTTCTTTTTGTTCTCCATTATGTGGACATGGCATACTGCCCGCAAGATCAGGAACCGCTACGTGAAATTTATTGAGATAGAAGATTATTATCCTATTATTAAAGAACTGAGCGATGATGAAACCGTACCCAAGTATGCATCGCAACTGGTTTATTTAACCAGCGCTAATTTCGACTCGGAAATTGAATCTAAAATAGTTTACTCCATTTTGCAAAAACAACCCAAGCGCGCCGACATTTACTGGCTGGTGCATGTGGATGTGGTGGATGAGCCTTATAAAAAGGAATATGAAGTTAATTTCCTGGTGCCTAATAAATTGATAAGGGTTGATTTTAAATTGGGGTTCAGGGTTGAACAACAAATAAATTTATTGTTCAGGAAAGTGGTTGAAGACCTTGTAAAAGGCGGCGAAGTTAACATTACCAGTACCTATAAATCATTAAACAGGCATAAAATTGTAGGCGATTTTAGGTTTGTAGTAATTGAAAAAGTAATATCACGCTCGCATAACTTATCATTCTATGAACGCTTCATTATGGACTTTTATGTTCAGCTAAAAAAGATCAGCTTATCAGAAGAGCGCGGTTTTGGCCTTGACCTGAGTTTTGTTACCGTAGAGAAAGTACCATTAATGCTTGCTGATCCAGAAACGGTGGAGATTAGCAGGGTTTAGAAAATGTTAAATTAGCATTAAAAACAATATTCCTACAGATTGTTATTACATATTTGATAATTGTGATGCCCAATCTATGAAAAGGATAATATTTGCTTTGTTTTGCATAATTTCTGTTGAGGCTCATGCACAAAATGAACCCAAAAAACTCGGCGATACCATAAAAAAGGATATTTTAACCGCGCCCGATACGGTTAAACACCTGCATAGTAAGCCCTGGACATTCATTCCGCCTGTGGTTCTAATTAGCTATGGCGTGCTATCTTTTGAAGTGCAAGACATTCGACGGGTTGATTATTATATTAACGGCGAAATAGCGCGTTCAGATCCTGATTTTCATACCAAAGCCGAAAGCTATTTTCAATTTGCGCCGGTTGCTATAGTGTACGGTTTAAACCTCGTAGGCGATGAAGGCAAGAACAGGTTTATTGACCGAACGGCGTTGCTTGGTTTATCAGGCGGCATTTTGGGTATAACGGCGACAATTACCAAATATACTACACATCGGTTGCGGCCCAACGGAAATAATTATTTATCTTTCCCCTCCGGCCACACCTCCACAGCATTTGCCGGTGCCGAATTTTTGGCGCAGGAATATTCCGGTAAATCTGTTTGGTATGGCGTAGTTGGATATGCTATTGCCGCCACAACAGGTGTTTTCAGGCTCTATAACCGCGATCATTGGTTTAGTGACGTTATTGCGGGCGCGGGATTTGGCATTCTTTCAACCAAGGCCTCTTATTTAGTTTATCCTTATATCCGTAATTGGTTAACCCATACCGACAAAAACGGTAAAAAAACAATGTTAATGCCTACTTACCAGGATGGTGCGGTACAGATAGCATTTGCTAAACAGTTATAGGTTAGCTGTAGAAGTTGTAGTGGTTGGAAATATCGAACACCAAATATTGAACATCGTATGATGAAGTGGTTTTTCAATTTTTCTAACCACTACAACTTTTTAAACCTCTCCAACCCTTACAACCTACTTATATCTTATCTTGTAAACCAAAATAATACTGGCAAATATCAAGGTTACAAAATTGGCAACTGCTACCGGTAAGCTTGGGCTTAATATGCCATAAATAAGCCAAAAAAGCGTTCCAATGGTAAACACGGCGTACATAGACAGTGAAATACCCGATGTGTCCTTTGTTTTAATGGTTTTAATGGCCTGCGGCAAAAAAGATATGGTAGTTGAAAAGGCTGCTGTAAAACCAATAATATCAATATAATTCATTTAGACTAATGTGCAAATTATAAATGTGCGGATATGCAAATATGCAGATTATTAATTGGGGGATTGTTAATTATCACGGCATTTTTAAATTGACAGGCATTTGCACATCTGCATATCCTCACATCGGCACATTACGTTGACTCTTTTCCCAGCTTGCTGTTTTTGTAGCTATAAGTAAAGTAAATTACCAGCCCAATAACTAACCATATTAAAAAACGCAGCCAGTTGGTATAACCCAGTTCGGTCATTAAATAAAAGCAGCTTAATAAGCCTAATACAGGTATAAGTGACAGTTTTTTAATAAACGCTAAAATAGTAAGCGTTGCCGACAGGAGGATAAAAAGGAAGTAAGGAAAATTCTCGTGCTTGTTCTCGCCCGAGAATAAGCCCAGCATTGGCTTCCGAAAAGCGATCATACCTATAATGAATACCGCCGGGGCTATCCATTGTGCATTGATATAAGGCAGGTGAAACTTACCTTTATGCGCAACTTCGCGCGGTAATAACAATACACCGCCGCAAACAAGTACAAATGCGAATAAGGTGCCAATGCTCGTGAGGTCGGTTACCTCGGTGAGGTTCATAAACAGGGCGGGTATGGCAACCACAAAACCGGTTACTACCGTAGCGAATGAAGGTGTTTTGTATATAGGATGGATACGCGAAAAAGCTTTTGGTAACAGCCCATCACGACTCATGCTCATCCATATGCGCGGCTGGCCTAATTGGAATATCAGCAGCACACTCGCAGTAGCAATAACTGCGCTGATAGAAATAATATAGCTGATATTTTGCAGGTGTACTTTGGTAAACACAAACGCCAGCGGATCGCCAACGTTTAAAAATTTATAGCTTACCATACCCGTAAGCACCAGGGCTATCAAAATATATAAAACCGTACAAATTATAAGCGAATAGATCATCCCGCGGGGCAAGTCGCGCTGGGGGTTTTCGCACTCTTCGGCGGTAGTGGATATGGCATCAAACCCGATATAGGCAAAAAATACGCCCGACACCCCTTTCATTACCCCTCTGAAACCGTTAGGCAAAAACGGGTGCCAGTTAGCAGGTGTTACATAAAAAAACCCGATGACAATAACCGCCAATACAATAGCTAACTTTAAGTAAACCATAGCATTCGTCGCCTTTTTGGTTTCGCGGATGCCTATATATACCAGGTAAGTGATGGCAATAACTATGGCGAGGGCTGGTAAGTTGGCTATCAGCTTAAAATTGTCAATACCCGGGGCAGTATTCCAGGCTAATGCGCCGGCTTTAATACTATCTGTAATATCAGAAAGATGCCCGCTTGCAGTTAATTGTTGCAGGCTCTCATGCGCACGGAACGCGCTCACATAGTCCATTGTCAAATATTGGGGCATATGGATGTTAAATCCTTCCAGCAGGTTAACAAAATATTCACTCCACGATATGGCTACGGCGATATTGCCGATAGCATATTCCATTAATAAGTCCCAGCCGATTATCCAGGCTATCAGTTCGCCAAATGAGGCGTAGGCATACGTATAGGCACTGCCGGCAACCGGTATGCGTGAAGCAAATTCGGCATAGCATAAGGCGGAAAATCCGCAGGTAATGGCTGTAATTATAAATAGTATAGTAACCCCGGGGCCGCCGTCAAATGCGGCAACGCCAATGGTCGAAAATATACCCGCGCCCACAATTGCGGCAATACCCATTAGGGTAAGATCACGTACATTTAATACCTTTTTAAGATGGGGGTCTGATGCATGTTCGCCGTCGCTATGGCCACTGGCAACATCAGCTAATATTTTATCAATAGACTTTTTACGAAATATACTTCCGGGCATTTAATTAATGATTTTGGCTGCAACCAAACATAATGAATTTTTTGCAATCATTAACCTTATGCTTAATTTGCGCCATGAATAAAAGGCTAAAAGACATTTTATACGGCATCAGCTATTTTTTAATCCCCTATCTTATCCTGTTAGCATTTTGTTTGTTTGTTAAATGGAACTTTACCAAAGACGAAATTTATTTCGCGGTAAACAGCCGCCATACCGAATGGCAGGATAATATAGCGCCTTATGTTACCAATATCGGCAACGGGTGGACAACGGTTATTATATCGGCAATACTTTTAATGTTTAGTTACCGCAAGGCATTTTTGCTTTTCAGCAGTTGGACCATTACCTCGTTAGGGGTGCAGCTGGTTAAGCATATTTTTAATGCGCCGCGTCCCAAATTATATTTTGCCAATCATTTAAAGGGAATATATTTTGTAAAGGGAACTAACTTATTAAGCCTGGATAGCTTTCCGTCGGGCCATACTGTTACAGCCTTTTCAACAGCTATAGTGATACTTTATTTTTTAAGAAATAAGCGCTGGGGATTACCGCTCCTGCTGGTTGCGGCCTGCGTAGGCTATTCGCGAATGTATTTGAGCCAGCACTTTTTTGAGGATGTAACCATCGGCTCTATATTCGGGTTTGTCATCACTTTAGTTTGGATAAACTGGATAGACAGCAAGAAATTTTTGCATACAAAAAAATGGAATGATGGGTTGATTGATCTGTTGTGATAACCGACTACATTCTCACATTCAATCCCGCACATGCGGGACTCATCGGCCATTAATAAATAGCCGGGTACAAAGACGGGTTACTATCGCTCATCATACCATATATAGTTTCTATAACATCGTCAACAGATGGCTTGGTGAAATAGTCGCCGTCTGAGCCGTAGGGCGGCCGGTGTGCTTTTGCAGTCAGCGTTTTTGGCGGGGCATCCAGCGAGTAATAGCCGTTTTGTAACTC